>Ga0172379_10000711_pt1 | contig 79259 bp, 94 predicted proteins | sample GrowelOW334metaG_FD_119756 | JGI IMG/M metagenome (GOLD analysis project Ga0172379, IMG submission 119756) | Groundwater microbial communities from an aquifer near a municipal landfill in Southern Ontario, Canada - Groundwater well OW334 metaG | ecosystem: Environmental > Aquatic > Deep... | reverse complement strand
GTTGGTATTCCGACTAGTCGCTTCATCGACGTACGGAACGCTCGGGTGTATCACACCTTCGAGCGCGACAGAAGACCCCGCTTCGTGCGGGGCCCTGCAAGCCAGGTGAGTGGTCGCCCTACACGTATAGTGCACACGCAATACGATTATGGCAAAAAGATTGTACGTCGGTGGCCTGCCGTATTCCACGACTGATGCCGAGCTCCGCGATGCTTTCGCGAAGGCCGGTGAGGTCGGTTCCGCAACGATCATCTTTGATAAGATGTCGGGTCGGTCGAAGGGTTTCGGATTCGTCGAGATGTCGAACGATGACGATGCCCAGAAAGCGATCGATATGTGGAACGGAAAGGAACTCGGTGGTCGGTCGCTCACGGTCAATGAAGCCCGTCCCATGCAGCCCCGCGCTCGCGGTGGTTTCGGCGGTGGGAATGGTGGCGGATATGGCCGGGACAACTACTAACCCCGACTTTTGAACACAGCCCCTCATACGAGGGGCTGTGTTTTTTGCGTGCTACCGCAGGAGCGGGTAGAATGAATCCCATATGGCACTCTACACAAAACGCGCGTGGAATCTTTTCGACCCCGCATCGACCGCACCGTTCAATGTGAGTAGGAGTAAGGTTGACCTCTTCTTTGAATGTCCACGGTGTTTCTACATGGATCGTCGACTCGGCGTGAGTCGTCCCTCAATGCCCGCGTTCAGTCTGAACAATGCGGTCGATGAGCTCATGAAAAAGGAGTTCGATATCCATCGCGCGAAGAAGACCGCGCATCCGCTCATGAAAGCGTACGGTATCGATGCGGTTCCGCTCCAACACGAATCGATGGAAGCGTGGCGCGATGCGCGCAAGCGCGGCATCCGCTTCGTCCATACGCCAACGAACCTTGAGGTCTCCGGTGGTATCGATGACGTGTGGGTGAGTCCTTCCGGTGAGCTCATTATCGTCGACTACAAGGCAACATCGACGCGCAAGGAGATATCGCTCGACGACCAGTGGAAGGCGGCGTACAAACGGCAGGTGGAGGTGTACCAGTGGCTCTTCCGACAGAACGGATTCCCGGTGTCGAAAACGGCCTACTTCGTTTTTTGCAACGGCGACGCCGACAAGAATGCGTTCGACGGAAAGCTCGAGTTCGCCGTGAGCATCATTCCCTACGTCGGGAATGACGCGTGGATCGAAGGGACGCTCCAAGGTATCCGGGAATGTCTCACGAGCACCGCCCTTCCGGAGCCGGGGAGCACGTGCGAACACTGTTCGTACCGGGCCGCTGCGCGAGCGTTCGAGGTGGAGCGCCCTAGCGAGCCGAGGCAGCGTACACTATACTAGAGTCATCAATGCCGATATCGACAGACCCCAAAAAGAACCGCGCGTTCTATTGGTCGTTCATACTCATTGTCGTCGTGTTGTTCGCGATACGGCGTGTTGAGATCGTTATTCGCCTCATGGCGGTCGCCGTCTTCTTCATCGCGTTGAAGCTCTTCTTCGATTCATTCTACGAGACACTCGTCCACTGGCACGTCGATGTTGAGGAGGAGTCCACGCAAACAAAGCCAAATGAACGAGGACCTCGAGAAAAGAATTAACGAGCAGAGCGTGAAGCTCGATGCGATATTCAAGTCCGTTGAGAAGACACGGCGCTATTTCATGTGGACGCTCATCATCTCGGTCGGGGTCATCGTACTCCCGCTCATCGGGCTCGTATTCGTCATCCCGCAGTTCATACAGACACTCACCGCATTCAAGGGTTTCTAGCGAAAGGTCGCATAGTTCGAAACACACACCATGGGACTTGAACAAGTATTCGCAGAGAACCCGCTTATCCTCTTTCTCATCCTTGCATGGACGCTGCCGTGGAAGGGCGTCGCGCTTTGGAAGGCTGCGCTCCGGAACGATATGTGGTGGTTCATCGCGCTCCTTGTGATAAACACACTCGGCGTACTCGAGATCCTCTATATCTTCATTTTCAGCAAGCAGAAGACGGCGCCGGTACCGCCGCAAGGTCCCGAAATGAAAGCATAAGTTGATGCACCGAGCGCCCCTGGTGGGGGCGCTCGTTCGTTACGGGGCGCGTGTGCAAAAATCACATTTCTACGTCATAATCGTTATATAATGAGCAGCGACACAGAACCAAAGAGGTTGCTCCGGGAGGCGAAGAACGGGAACGCCGAGGCGTTCGGGAAGCTCTACTCGCTTTATTTCACGCCAGTATATCGCTACGTCCTCCTGCGGGTTCGCGATCGGACGCTCACCGAAGACATTACCCAGACCGTCTTCATGAAGGTGTACCGTTCCCTCGATACGTTCCACGTTGGCAGCATTTCACCGCTTGCATACTTCTTCACGGTCGCGCGGAATACCATCATCGACCACTGGAAGAAGAAGCGCGAGACCGTATTCGGAGACCTTGGGGATGAAGAGAGCGATACCCCCCTCGACATTCCGGATAACCGGGAGCACGATGAAACGAGGGTGGATCGGGCGGTCACTATGGAGCGAGTTCGCAGTGCCCTCCGTTCCGTAAGCGAGGACCAGAGAGAGGTGCTCACGCTCAAGTTCATCGCGCAACTCTCGAATCATGAGATCGCGAGGGCGATGGGAAAGACCGAGGATGCGATCCGACAGCTCCAGAGCCGCGGTCTCAAAGCGCTCCGCGATGCCCTGAAGAACACAGAACACCATGAGTGAACACAGACATACAACCGACGCCGTATTTGAACGCGTACTCGAGCTCATCGATCGCGGCGTTCCTGTTTCGAAGGTGCTTGAGGAGTTCGCTCCCGAGACCCACGCTGATGTCCTCGGAGCGGTTGCGGCGGTACAGGCGCTCATCGCGGAGCGCGAAGGCATCACGCCTCCACCTGGATTGCTTTCGCAGATCATCGAGAATGTCTCGCTCGCCGAGGCCGCAACCCCAGCGCACATGCCGATGCGCGTTCGTTTCATGCGGACGCTCCTCGACATGAACCCGATGGTGAAAGTGGGCGTTCCGGTCGTTGCGTTCGCGGCGATCATTTTCGCGGTCGCTTTGAACCGTACGGGAACCGTTCCGACCGATACACGCAGCCTTTCCTATGATGCGGGACCGCTCCAAGCGGAGAGCGGGGCCATATCTGCCGCGCTTCCCGCTCCGGAGAGCGCCGCGATGCTGCAGGCGCCGGTAGCAGCGAAGCAGGCGGCACTTCTTCCACCGACTATCGCACCACAGGCCCCTGCGGTGTCCGCGGGCAGCGCCGTTGGGCTCGTCATTGAGGCAGCGCTTGCAGATGCGGCAGCCGATCAGGCTATCGCGACGAACGATATGGCGAATGCTTCCCTTGTTTCCGGCAACAGCACCGCAGTGAACAACCTCGGTCAATTCTTCGATCCCAATGCGTTCTAAATTCCTAATACAACTGACCCTCGCCACGCTCCTTGTCGGGACCATACTCGCCCCGAATGTTTCATTTGCGGAACGAGAGGACCGGGATGAGCAGCGGGATGCGACAACGGTGTGCGGTCGCTTCGATGGCGTTTCACGCGAGATGCTCAAAACGCTCTCCGAGCGCGGTGATAGTTTTGACGAAGAGGACAAACAGGGACGCGGCCATATCGAGAACGACCGGATGTCACTCGATTCACTCCGCTCGAAGAACCGCATCCAGGGCGACACGAATACCGAGCGGCAGTTCAAGGTGCTCGAGAAGCTCGCAACGACCGATGCGTCCCGTGCTGCGGTGAGAACGTTCCAATCAGCGGTCTCAGCTGCGCTCACAACCCGCCGCCTCGCATTCGACCGGGCACTCGCCGAATATCGCGCGGGGCTCGACCGGGCACTCGAGGAGCGGAAAGCACGCATCGATGCAGCGCAGACCGCGATGAAACAGAATGTTGAAAGTGAGCTCGCCCGAATGAAGGCGGAGTGCAGTGGGGGAGCGGTGACCACCGAGACCCGTTCGGCGTTCATTTCGTCGCTCCGTTCTATTCAGGGCCGATTCCAGTTCGAGCAGCGGACCATCGAAGGGCTCGCTGGTTCGTTGAATGACCTTGTTGAGCGGAAACAGGAGGCGATCAGCCAAGCAGATGCGGCGCTCCGTGCCGCCCTCGCAAAGGCTCGAAGTGATTTTGAGGCGGCGTTCGTTCGCTAGCGCAATGTCTCCCCGAAGTGTCACGCGCCTGGACATCACACGCTTTCAGCGATTGGTCCGAAGGTACTACCGGCGTTCTGGCCGGCATTTGCCGTGGCGCACAACGAACGACCCGTACCGTATCCTGGTCTCGGAGGTGATGCTCCAGCAGACGCAAGTGGATCGCGTGGTCCCGAAATTCGAGGTGTTCTTGAAGCGATTCCCGACCGTGCGGTCCCTCGCACACGCACCGCAGCGCGACATACTCCGTGCATGGCAGGGACTCGGATACAATCGCCGGGCACTTCTGCTCCACCGTGCCGCGCGTGAGATCGTCCTGCGATACCATGGACGAGTTCCACGGGAACAGGCGGAGCTCATGACGCTCCCGGGTATCGGTGGGTACACCGCCGCCGCCATTCGTGCTTTTGCGTTCGATCTCCCTGGTGTATGTATCGAAACGAACATCCGCGCAGTGTTCATTCACCATTTCTTCCCTCGCACAGTGCGCGTACCGGACGCGAAACTCCTCCCACTCATCGAACGTGCGCTCGATCGAAAAGAGCCACGCGCGTGGTACTCGGCGCTCATGGATTACGGTTCCACATTGAAACGGACGGTCGAGAACCCGGCTCGCCGGAGCGCACACCACACGAAACAGGAGCCGTTTCGCGGGTCGCGCCGCCAAGCGCGCGGGCGTATCCTCCGCTTCCTCACCGAGCACAGTTCGGCGTCGTTTCCGGCGCTCCACCGTGCGGTCGCTCTCGATAGGACGCTCGTTGATTCGTGCCTCCGTTCGCTCATCGACGAAGGATTTGTTACTCGAAGCGGCCAGCGTGTCCGCCTGAAATAAAAATCCGCCGAATGGCGGATCTTTCCTGGGTAGCGCGAGCGCCTACTGGACGACGACGATCTCAGTGCGAGTGATGCCGAGCTCGAGTGCCGCTTCCTTTGTGGGCATCCAAACATCGACGAAGTTCGTTTTCCGCTGGTGCATCCGATCTTCGACCACGAAGACGCGATCGCCGAAGAGTTCCGGTATCTGGACCCGAGTGCCGAACGGGAGGAAGTTCGCTGCGAGCGTCCCTTCCCGAACCTCGGTGTTGCTGGCGGTCACGAAAGGCGTCGAGTCGGTCTCTTCCGGGGTCGAGGAATACGCGGTCACCCAAACCGTGAAGGAGGGTGCATCGGTAAGCTCATCGGCTTTCGCCTTACTGATGAGTGAGTTCTGGATCTCCAAGGGGTAGCCCACGAGGACAAACCCGATAAGAAGTGAGAGTATGGTCTTTTTCATAAAAAAACACCCGACGTTTAGGGTATTTCAGTTACTGGGCCATTATACCACCATCAGCCGGAAAATGCAAGCTTTTTCGGTGTTTTTGACCGAAAGACCGCATTTTCATTGAGTTTTTTAGCTAGGTGGTCTAGGATTCAATGATGGAAAAGGAGGGCATTATCACTATCCTCGAAACCCCCGAATTTGTGGCTATTTCGAAGCCAGCGGGGGTCCTTGTGCATGCGGTTCGGGGTCCGGTTGGGGGGCGGAAGCCCCGGGCGGAACGGCCTATCGATACTCGGGAAACGGTCGTCGACTGGGTACGAGCCCGCTATCCGGGCATATCGAACGTTGGTGATGATCATGAGGAACGGCCAGGTATCGTCCATCGCCTCGACAAGGACACATCGGGTGTTCTTATCGTCGCCCGGACACAGGCCTTCTTCGACTACCTGAAAGCACGCTTCCAGGCACACGAGGTCAAAAAGACCTACCTCGCACTCGTATGGGGGCGGACGCCGGTGCATGGAATCATCGACAAACCCATCGGATTGAAACCAGGGACCGTGAAGCGCTCGACGGTCGCACGGAAGATGAAAATGGTAAAAGAGGCCGTCACCGAATATGCGACTGTGTGGACGCGGGTCTACGGTCCGGAAGAAGGGGAGTATTCCCTTGTTCGGCTCACGCCGAAGACCGGCCGAACGCATCAGCTCCGCGTCCACATGGCATCGATCGGTCATCCCATCGTCGGCGACACGCTCTATTCGACGCGAACGAACCCGTGGGGGCTCACGCGGCAGTTCCTGCACGCCGAGTCGATCGAGTTCAGTTCTCCTGGTGGCCTGCCCGAACGACCGGGGGTATCCGGTCGGGCAGGGAAACGGGTCCGTATCGCGTCGGACCTCCCCACGGAACTCGAGACCATCATAAAAAAATTAAACCCCGACAATTGATGTCGGGGTTCGGATATGAACTCACGCTCCGGTACGAACGTACCGCTTTTTCTTTCGCATCGTTCCGCGGGGGGTATCGATGATAATACTGCCGTTTGTGCACTGGTGCACAACCGTGCAGGGGAGTGTTGCGCCGTTCTTCAGTACAACGGTCCCTGTCGGCCTCATTCGCGGGATGCGTCGCAGGAACCGCTCGGGGTGCATGGGCGCACGCACCTCGTCGTCCACGACGATGATCGGTGGCGTCGGCCGTTCGATGGTCCGAGCGCGACGATCTTCCTCCTCCCGGATTCGTGCAAGAAATAGTGCCCCGTGTGCGTCGGGGGTCTTAAAAACGATGATGATTGGCTCCGGTTTCGGTGACTCTTCCGGGGTCTTATAGGGCTGACGAATGACCTCCCTTTCAGATAGGCCAAAATCGCCGAGATCCGTTCCCCCAAAGGCGCTCGCGTCCTCGTTGATTGGTCGAGACTGTGGGGGTTCGTCTTCATGTTCCCGTTTCTTAGTGCTATAGACACGGAGCCCAAGTACAACAAGGATTGAGATGCCAGCCAAAACGGTCATCGGATCCATAGGTACGCCTTTCGGTTGTCTGATGCGATATGTATGATGTTGAGAATTCTGGGGGAAAGAATAGCACTATTGATGCATACTGTCAATGTACGGAGGAGCGAAAAAAAGCCACGCAGTGATGCGTGGCGTTATGTATGACTTCCTGGTCCTACCGCGAGAAGGTGGCAGCTCGGCCATAGACCAAGGGGATGACCTTCGTCGATCCTTCGCTTCTCACGATACAGTAGTACGTACCGATGGCTCTGAGTGACGGGCGGAGCACGACGTTGTTCCATCCCGGGGAGCTCTCGTTGTTCATCGCCATGATGCGCTGGCCGAGGATATTAGTGACCTCGATCGAAACGCGCTCGGCTTGAGGCGTGAAGTAACGGACCGTTGTCGATGCTGTGAACGGATTCGGGTACGCGCTCATTTCGCCGCTCTCGCTCGTGCGGCTCTGGACCGAGAGTGGCCTGTCGACCGTGAACTTCCACCATCCGGTCCAGGGGCTCGTGAAGAACGGATGGACGGATTGTTTGAACTTGAGGCGCCAGTAGTACGTATGACCGAACTGTAGGTGGTAGACCATGGTCGTCGTGACCCAGCCGACATATCCGGACTGCACAAGGAAACCCGAATCTCCTTCCGCGAGCTCCCAGTAGACGTAGATATTTGGACCGTACGCAACCACCCAATCCAATACAACGTGGTTCGTATCGGGCCACGACGCGCCATTCAGCGGCTTTTTCTGTGTTGGCATGTTCAGGAACTCCTGTCCGAACGTGCACGCGGTTGTCAAAGCGATGAGTACCGCAAGAGTAGCGATGTTCCATTTCTTCATTCAGCACCTCTCTATATGAACATGACAATGAACTGTGATGGTATTGTTCTAACATGGAAATTATATTTCGTCAATATGAAGAGTGGCCCGATGTGGAAACACTTGATTTTTCAGGTGTCCTATGTAGAATGGGGGGACTATGGATGCAGCGATACTCGAGAAAATAAAGCCAGGCGCGAAGGTTCGCGTGTGGGAACGCATCAAAGAAAAGGAAAAAGAGCGCCAGAGCGCGTTCGAAGGCATTGTCCTTGCGCGAAAGCACGGGAAGCAGGCCGGGGCCACGTTCACTGTCCGCGCTACTCTTTCTGATGTGGGCGTTGAAAAGGTGTTCCCCATCCACTCGCCGATGATCGCGAAGGTGGATATCATCACATCCCCGAAGAAGATCCACCGTTCGAAGCTCTACTATCTCCGTGGCTTCTCCGCGAAGAAGACCCGCGAGCGTCTGAAGGGGTAACAACGAATGAACGAAAAACTCCCATCGTGGGAGTTTTTGATTTATACTGAAGGTATGCGAAGCCAGAGTCGCGCGAAACTCGGTAATCGTCCCGGGAACCCGGCTTACCGTACGCAGGCGGTCTTTCGGTATCGCCAATTTGTGAAAGTGAACCGGACGAAGGTACGCAGTAGCAAATCGCAAATAGCGAATGGCAAATAGCGAGACCAGACAGTGCCAGAACTGCCACCAGGAGTTCGTCATCGAGCCCGACGATTTTGCGTTCTACAAAAAGATCAGCGTGCCACCACCGACCTTTTGCTCGGGGTGCCGCATGGTGCGACGATTGGGTTTCCGGAACGAGCGGGGATTACACAAACGAACGTGCAGTTTATGTGGACGCTCCATCGTTGGCGCATACTCGGCAAAAGCACCATTCCCGGTCTACTGCCAGGAATGTTGGTGGTCGGACAAGTGGGACCCGCGGCAGTACGCGCGGGAGTACGATTTTTCACGCTCCTTTTTCGAGCAGTTCAGAGAGCTGCAGACCGCCGTACCACGCCAACACACGAACAATACCGCACCGGATACATTCGTGAATAGCGAGTACACCAACTGTTCGGGGTTCCTGAAGGACTGCTATCTTGTTTTTGGCTCAACCGAGGATGTCGATTGCAGCTACTCCCACTATCTCAGTTTCTCGAAGGAATGCATCGATAACCTCTACTCACTGAAGTGCGAGCGGTGCTATGAATGCATTGATACCGAGAACTGCTACAATGTCGTGTTTGCGCACTCCTGCGTCAGTTGCCGGGATTCCATGTTCCTTTTCGATTGCCGGAACTGCACGGACTGCATCGGGTGCGTCGGTTTGCGGAATAAATCATTCTATATTTTTAACGTACCTTACGGCAAAGATGCGTACGAAGCGAAACGGGCGCAGATCGACCTCGCGACGCGTTCCGGGATCGCCGCCTTCCGGAAGGACTTCAACGAAAAGCTCGTTGCGGGCTTTCCACGCAAGTACTACCACGGGCAAATGAACTCGGAGAGCTCCGGTGATTACATCTCGAACTCGGAGCACGCGACGAATTGTTTCTATACGAAGAACGCAAAAGACTCAAAGGACTGTTTCTGGTGTGTGAATGCGCGTGATGTGCGTGACTTCTTCGCATGGGGGGATGCGGAACTCTGCTACGAAGCGGTTTCCGGTGGGTATAATATGCACAATTGCCGGTTCACGCATACCGCATGGGAGAACAAGGACGTCGAGTATTCGAGTCTCTGTATGGGTTCGTCCGACCTCTTCGGATGCGTCGGTCTAACGAACGCTCGTTTCTGTATCTTCAATACGCAGTACAGCGAGGACGACTACCGCGCACTGCGGGAGCGGATCGTGCAGCAGATGCGCGAAGTTCCGTACACCGACACACGCGGATGCCGCTACTACTACGGAGAGTTCTTTCCGCTTGAACTTTCGCCATTCCCGTATGCCGATACGGTTGCACAAGAACGCTTCTCCCTTTCCGACGAGGAGATCGAGTCGAATGGATACGTGAAGTGCCTCCCCGACGAACGCGGCCATCGAGCGACGAGGCGCCAGGAAGAACTCCCGGATTCGATAGCGGGTGTCGAGGATTCGATCACTGACGATATTCTCGAGTGTGCGCATCGCGGTTCGTGTCGGCAGCAGTGCACGAGTGTTTTCCGGATAACGGGCCAGGAGCTCGCGTTCTACCGGAAGATGAACCTCCCACTACCGATGCTTTGTCATAACTGTCGCCACTATGAGCGTCTCGGGCAACAGAACCCACTGAAGCTCTGGCATCGTCGGTGCATGTGTCAAAAGGGACACGCGCATGGAGATGCTCCCTGTCCGAATGAGTTCGAGACGAGCTATAACCCCGAGCGGCCGGAGATCGTCTACTGCGAGAGTTGCTACAATAGTGAAGTAGCGTAACCTTCCATGAATTACGGGACCCTCTACATCGTCGCGACGCCTATCGGTAACCTGAAGGACATCACCCTTCGGGCGCTCGAGGTGATGAAACTCGCTCGTCTCATCCTTGCCGAGGATACGCGAGTGACGAAGAAGCTCTGCGCCCATTACGGTATCACTGCGCCGATCGAGCGGTGCGATGGGCACGCTGGCGTCGGTGCATTCAGACGCGCGAAGGAACTTCTCGCCGATGCGCGGTCCGTTGTGTTCGTGACAGATGCAGGAACGCCCGGTATCTCGGATCCAGGGTCACGTCTCGTCGAGTTCATTCGTATCGAACTCCCGGAGGCACTCATCGTGGCTGTCCCGGGTCCTTCCGCGGTGACGGCAGCACTCTCGATAGCGGGCACGTCAGCCGACCAGTTCACATTCCTCGGATATCCGCCCCACCGAAAGGGGAGACAAACATTTTTTAATGACCTTCTCGTCATCCGGGTCCGGCCGCTCGTTCTCTATGAATCACCGCACCGTGTTCAGAAGACATTCGACGACCTCGCGCGGGTATTCGGTGTAGATACGAAGATCACGGTGGCTCGCGAGCTCACAAAAGTGTACGAAGAGGTGTGGAGCGGAACGCTCAACGAGGCCTCGGAGCGTTTTGTGAAAGAGAAAGGGAAGGGAGAGTTCGTTCTCATACTTCCATGAAGCGTCCATTCGATATCGCCGGGGCTCTATTCGGTCTCATTTTTATTGCGCCATTCACGCCATTCATCGCGCTCGCTATTATTCTTGAGAACGGTGGGCCGGTCTTCGTGAAGCTCCCGCGGGTGAGTCGGGGGAACATCATTTCCATCTACAAGTTCCGCACGATGGTTCCGAACGCGCATCGGATGCGGATCCATTTTGCGCATAAGAACGAGCGGACTGATGGACCGTTCTTCAAGATGAAGAAGGATCCGCGTCTCACGAAGGTCGGGAAGTTCCTCCGCAAGTTCCGTCTCGATGAATTCCCGCAGTTCTGGAACGTTCTGAAAGGGGAGATATCGCTCGTGGGACCCCGTCCGCATGAGCCCGAAGAGATGCTCGCGTACCCGCCGGAGTTCAAGAAGCTCTACCTTGCGCAAGCGGGGCTCACCGGGCTCTCGCAGGTCATGGGTGCATCGAAACTCCCGTTCCTCGAAGAGCTCCACCACGACCTCTACTACCACGAGAATCAGACAACGTGGCTCGACGTGAAGATACTCGGGAAGACCGTCTGGATATTCATATCGGACCCGACGGGTGTCTAGTGAGCCGACACACCCCGCACTGCGGGGCTTTTTTCTGGTCGGAGACACGGAAACACAGTAGAATGAATGTAATGCGCGTTGCGATACTCCATGATTACCTGAATCAGTACGGTGGAGCGGAGCGGGTACTCGAGGCACTTCTCGAACTTTTTCCCGACGCGGACCTCTACACGCTCCTCTACGACAAGGAACGGACCCGTGGCGTTTTCGAAGGGCGCGTAACGCGAACGAGTTTCCTCGATATCCCACTCGTGCGCCGGCACCATCGGGCGTTCATTCCGCTCATGCCGCTCGCCGCGTTCTGTCTCCGCTCGCGGAAACCGTACGATCTCATCATCTCCTCGACCGCAGGGTACGCGAAGGGGTTTCGCGTCGAGGGCGCGTACCATGTGTGCTACTGCCTTTCGCCGCTCCGGTACGCATGGGAGACCATCTACCTTGAAGGTATCCCATTCACCCCGTGGCCGCTCCGAAGGGCAGTACTCCATCCACTCGCCCTCCTTTTCCGCGCGTGGGACCGACAGGCAGCAACGCGCCCGAACGTCTACACCGCCGATTCGCAGTTCATCGCGGACAAAGTGAAGACGTACTACGGGCGCGACGCGGAGGTCATCGAGCCGCCCGTCGATACGGCGCTCTTCCATCCGGAGACGATACCCGGAAGCGCGGAGTACTACGTCATGGTTGGGCGGTTGCTCTACTACAAGCGTTTCGATATCGGCATCCAGGCGTTCAATGAGCTCCAGAAGCCACTGAAGATAGTGGGCATGGGACCGGAATTCATGAAGCTCAAAGCATTGGTCCGTTCGCCGAACATCGAGTTCATTGCCAATGCGTCCGACGACGACCTTCGTCTCCTCTATTCGAACGCAAAGGCACTCATTTTCCCGCAGGTCGAAGACTTCGGTCTCGTGGCGGCGGAAGCACAGGCGTGCGGGACGCCGGTCATTGCGTTCGGGACCGGAGGCGCCGCCGAGATCGTTCGGGACCGGACGACCGGGCTCCTGTTCGCCGAGCAATCCGTTGGTGGTCTCGTTCGTGCCGTTCGTGAGTTCGAAGGGATGAAGTTCGACCGGCACGCGATCCAGAAGCACGGAGAACGGTTCGCGGTGCGCGAGTTCGAACGGCGTTTCATAGCTATGCTCGAATCCGTCGGTTTCAGTATCCCGGCACGCACATGACGTTCCTCATCGACATCCGACTTCTCACGACCGGACGGGTGTCCGGGGTCGAGGAGTACACGCGAAACCTCATGAGCGCCCTCATTCGCCGGGCACCGAATGACCGGTTTGAGCTGCTCTATAATGGGTTTCGGAAGGCGCCACTCCCGAGCGAATGGCTCAATGCCCCGAATGTGCGGGTCATCGATCGGCGCATACCGAACAAGCTTTTCGATCTCGCGGCCCGTACCATCGGCTTTCCACGTGCGAACATGTTCACGCGCGACGCGACTCTCGCTTTTACGCCGCACCTGAACCCACTCCGTGTGTCGGCGCCAATGAAACGCATCGTCACGTTTCACGACATCTCATTCATCCATTTTCCGGAGTTCTTTCCGCTGCGAAAGCGTCTTTGGCTCTGGCTTCAGGACTATCGACGTGAAGCGCGCCGTGCGGATGCGCTCGTTGTCGACTGTGCGTTCACGCGCCAAGATATCGTGGAGACCCTCCATGTCCCTGCCGAGCGCATTCACGTCATCACGCCCGGGATCGATCCACGCTACCGTCCATTCGTTCCCGGTGAGTTCGATGGGAACGCCTTCCGGCGGATGCGGGGCATTCGGTCGCCATTCCTTCTTTTCTCGGGTGTACTCGAACCACGGAAGAACATCGAGGGGGTCATTCGTGCGTTCACGCGCTTGAAGCGTGATGGGAAGCGTCCCGGTCTTGCACTCGTCATCGTCGGCGACCGAGGTTGGCTCTATGATAGAATCTTTAATGAAGCGCGGAGATCGACGGCGTTCGCGGATATCGTTTTCTGGGGACACGCGGCACCGGAGGACCTTCGCGCGCTCTACACGCTCGCGGAAGCGTTCGTGTACCCCTCCTTCTTCGAAGGGTTCGGTTTCCCTCCGCTCGAAGCCCAATCGTGCGGTGCTCCGGTCATTGTTTCGAACCGTTCGACGCTCCCGGAGGTCATTGGTGCATCGGGTATCCTCGTCGATCCATGGGACACGGATGCGCTCGCAGCCGCGCTCGAGAGTGTCCTCGATGACCGTTCGCTCCGTGACGAGCTCATTCGCCGAGGGTATAGGAACGTCACCCGATTCTCGTGGGATACTGCAGCAGATTCTCTCCTCGCACTTTTCCGTTCCATCACACACCCCTAATGTCATTCACCGTTCAACCGAAGAATGTGGACCCGGTTCTCGCCGACGTGAAGAAGCCGGGCGAGCGATACGATGCCCACTTCCATCGACCGGTCGTGCACCTTGAGCACGAACCCCAGCGTCCGGAGACCATATGGCCGCTCATTCGGCGGATTATTTTCATTTTCGTCATTGCCGTGACGGTATTCGTCGTTGGGATCGGTGTTATTGTCGCATCGAACATCAAGACCGCTCAGCGTCTGTTCGCGGGCGAAGGCGATGCACTTACCGAGAATTTCCTGCTCTCATTCGATGCCTTGAGCCAATTCAAACCGAATGATGCGCACGCCCGCCTTGCGGAGAACTCGAAAACATTCTCGATGCTCGAGAACTTCCTCGACGAGCAGTATGGAGGGAAACTTCTTGAGCTCGCAGGGGCCGTGGTTCCTCCGCTCAATGAGGCGCGCGGTCTCATTACGCAAGTTTCCACGTTGAATCGGAGCTTCCTTGAGCTTTCCGATGCGCTCTCGGACGCACAAACGAACGGATTCAGGTACTTCCAGAGTGATGGGGAGAAGTTCCTGGCGCTCCTTGCGCGCACACAGGGACTCATTCGCACCATCAAGAGCCAGGTCATCGAAACAAAGAACACGACCACAAAGCTCCGGGGTATCGCGCCGTTCTTCGCGATGATCGACACCGCCCTCGGTGATGGGTACGTGAAGCGGAGTGCCGAGCTCACGAGTATCGAACATTTCCTTTCTGGCGTCATCTCGCTCGTGGGAAGCGAGACCGACACGCATATCCTCTTGCTCTTTCAGAACCCCGCGGAGCTTCGCCCGGGTGGAGGATTCATCGGCAGCTACGCCGACCTCATCGTACGGCGTGGCCAGCTCCGCTCAATGAAGGTGAGCGATATCTACGATCCCGATGGCCAGCTCGACGTGAAGGTCGTTCCACCGCAGGCACTCTGGACCGTCACCGAGCGATGGGGTGCCCGTGATGCCAATTGGTTCTTCGACTTCCCGCTTTCCGCGAAGACCGTCGTTAATTTTCTTGAGTTATCGAAGATATACAGCGAACAGAACGTCGCATTCGAAGGTGCTATCGCACTGAATATAAACGTGTTCCGTTCGATACTCGACATTATCGGACCCATCCCGCTCAAGGAGTACGGCATCACCGTGACCTCCGACAACTTCCTGAACGAGATTCAGCGTGAGGTCGAGGCCGGGAAGGATCGGGAGACCGGGTACCCGAAGCGGATCCTCCGCGTCCTCGCGCCGACCATCCTCGAGCGACTCGCGTCACTCACGCCGGAACGTCAGGCGGGCCTCATTACTTCTCTTGAGGCGCACCTTGCCCGAAAGGACCTCATGTTCTATGCGCGCGAACCGATGCTCGCCGATTTCTTCGCCTCACGCGGTATTGACGGAGCGGTGTATCGGCAGCCGAACAACTTCTGGGGGAACTATATCGCGGTCGTCGACACGAACATCGCGAGTGGGAAGAGCGATGCGTTCATCGACCAGACGATCGATGCGCGTATCGATGTCGATACCGACGGCGGCGCGCTCGTCGATCTTGGTGTGACGAGGACGCATCGGGGCAATACGCAGAAGGACCCCTGGTGGCGTTCGACCAACCAGAACTATATCCAGCTGTTTGCGAACCCCGACGCAACGCTCATTGGTCTTACGGGGAACGATACGAAGACCGTCCTCCCGAAGGTCGATTACTCGAGCTCAAGCTTCGTCGTGAACGCCGACCTTGAACGTATCGAGGGTTCCAGGTTATTCTCAAGTACCTACAAGGCGTGGACCGGAACCGCATTCGGGAAGACCGTCTTCTCAACATGGTGGTTACTCCCGGCAGGCAAGGAGCGGACACTCGAGGCGCGCTACCAGGTACCTCCCGCCCAGGACTTCCACTTGGTGGCAGGGGAACAGTACACATTCGTTTTCGATCGGCAGTCGGGGGTCAACACATCTCTTTCGGTCACGATACTTGCGCCGCTCGGCTACCTATGGGCAGAGACCGCAACCCCCGTGTTCTCGCAGGAATTCAAGGATCCGAATGCACGGGAGACCGTGACACTCACGCTCGCTAAGGCATAAATGAAAAGCACTATACGAAACTTCGTCATCATCGCTCATATCGACCATGGGAAGAGCACACTCGCGGACCGGTTCCTTGAGGTGACCGGCACTATTCCCGAACGGTCCATGCGGGCGCAATACCTTGACCAGCTCGAACTCGAGCGGGAGCGTGGTATCACCATCAAAATGGCGCCGGTGCGAATGTCGTACACGGTTGACCGGACGCCCTACACCCTGAACCTCATCGACACCCCGGGTCATTCCGATTTCTCGTACGAGGTCTCCCGCGCACTCGCTGCGGTCGAAGGTGCGATACTGCTCGTTGATGCGACACAAGGTATCCAAGCACAGACCCTTGCGAACCTCCGGTCCGCGCGCGCTGCGGGACTCACGATCATCGGCGCGGTGAATAAGGTGGACCTCTTCCGGGGTGAAGCGCGCAAGGAAGAGCGGCTCATGGTGATCATCAGCGATCTTGCCGAACTTCTCGGTGTCCCGAAGGAGGAGATCGCGCTGGTCTCGGGAAAGACGGGCGAGGGAGTTCCGGAGCTCTTGAATACCATTGTTGCGCGTTTGCCGGGTCCGCGGAAGCCGGAGCATATTGTGGGCACGCATGCGCTCGTCTTCGATTCGTTCTATGACAACCACAAGGGGGTGGTCGCGTCGGTGCGCGTGTTCAACGGAGCCATCGAGGCAACGGATGATATTTACCTCATCGCAATGAGTACCCGCTCGAAGATCAAGGAACTCGGGAGGTTCACGCCACAACTTCGACCGCTCGAGCGTTTGGAGGAGGGGATGATCGGGTACGTCGCGACCGGCATCAAGGACCCCGAGAAGATACGTATCGGTGACACGATGGTCGTTGTCACACCGCAGAATCGTCTCGTGCTCGACCGGGAGCTCCCGCTCATCGGCTACAGCGAACCAAAACCCGTTGTTTTCGTCTCCTTCTATCCCGAGGATAACGACGACCATGAACTCCTTACACGCAGCTTGAAGAAATTGAAGCTGAACGACGCAGCGCTCGTCATCGAACCGGACCAGAATGAGGTCTTGGGACGGGGATACAAAGTGGGATTCCTCGGTCGGCTTCACTTCGAGATCGCCGCAGAACGGCTCGCGCGTGAGTTCAGTGTACGAACGGTGAACACATTCCCGTCGGTGCTCTACCGTATACGGACGCCGCGCGGGTGGGAAGAGATAACGCAGCCGGAGGACCTACCCGCTGATTTTCTTGAGATCTGGGAACCAATGGTCTCGATCGTCATACTCTCGCCGCAGCGGCACCTCCAGAGTATGTACCCGCTCCAGATGCGATTCCGGATGTCGAATATCGTCGCAGAGACCTTCCATGATCGGGTAGAACTCAAGGCCATAATGCCACTCGCCGAACTCGTGAGCGATTTCGACGACCAACTGAAATCGTTGACGGAAGGATACGCATCGTTCAGCTATGAGCTCGCCGAGTACGCGCGTGCGGACATTCAGCGCGTCGATATCCTTCTCGCAGGATCCCTCGTGCCGGGGCTCTCTCGGTTCTTCCCGAAGGCAACGATCGAGAGGGAGTCACGAAAGATGGTCGAGCGCTTGAAGGAGATACTTCCGCGGCAGCAGTATGCGCAGTCCATCCAGTCGGTCGTTGCGGGGCGCGTACTCGCGCGTGACGATATCGCCGCGATGCGAAAGGATGTGACGGGGTATCTTTACGGCGGCGATCGCACACGAAAGATGAAGCTGTGGCAGAAACAGAAGCGCGGAAAGAAGCGCCTCAAAGAGCGCGCGGAGGCGAAGATATCACCGGAACTCTTCAAGGAGCTACTGAAGAAGTAGGGTCGCAGCGTCGGTTGATTGGATCGCGGATGGTTGGTATATTAAAGAGCGGAATGAAGACCTGGTACATCATTATTGTTGCGCTCCTCTGCGGGTTCCTTGGGTGGGGGATCTGGACGATCACGGGGGATCGCGGGATGCTCGAAGCGGAGTCGACTGAACTACGTGGGAAGGTGAACGCCCTCGTGCAGGAGAACGAGTCGCTCCAGGAGAGCATCGAGTACTACGAGAACCCGGAGAACCTCATCAAGGAGTTGAAGTCACAGTTCAATTATCGCGAGGAAGGGGAGCATCTCATCATCGTGGTGCCGGGCGCCAGTTCAACGGGTCAGTGATGTGAAAGGCGGGCCTGCCCGCCGAAGTGAGCGAAGCAAATGAAGGCGGGATTGGTTCAGTGGTAGAATGCGACCTTCCCAAGGTTGAGACACGGGTTCGATTCCCGTATCCCGCACAAAAGCCAAAGCCCCACCTGAATGGTGGGGCTTTGTGCTTCTTGTTCCGCGGGATACAGCGAGCCACCTGCGTGGCTCGCGACGGGAATCGAACGCCGGAGCATGTGCGGTTCAGTAGAGCCGCACGCGAGGCGGTGGCTAGACAGACCCACCGCGACGGCGTGGGTCTAGTCGAAGCCGATTCCCTGCCCGCATCGCTACGCGAAGCGTTGCAGGCGGGCCGTATCGTTCTGCGAGCAGCGAGATTCCCTGCTTTTATGCCGTATTACGACGCAGAAGGGTCGTACAAAAGCTTCAATTTCTCAAGCCCTCGGTGTGCCTGCACTGCAACGGTATTCTTCGTTTGCCCCGTGAGAAGCGATATCTCGTTGAGTGAGAGGTCCTGTACGTACCGCATGCGCATGACCGCCTGGTACGTCAATGGCAGGCGCTGTATCAGGAGAAGCGCCATCTTCCCATCGAGGATATTAAAGAGACGCCCAGAACGGCCATCACTCGGTTCGAATCCCATCTTGAGGAGGACATCGAGTGATGTTGTCTTGTGCTTCCGGTATTCATCGACAATGAGATTATTGAGGACGTGGTAGAGGAACGCTTTCATTATTTCGATCTTTCCACCGCGCACAAGATATGACCACGTCTTAATGAAGGTCTCTTGCACGAGATCCTCTCCAATTGCACGGTCGTGTATCTTGAAGAGTGCGTGTAATCCAAGCCCCTTCGCAAAATTTGTATGCGCCGTGGTAAGGATCGCTTTGAGGAGTATTTCTTGCTTTGGCGTCATCATATAGTATTGAAGCCGTGCTGGCTTGGGTCACATTACACGAATATTACAAAGGTGCTGAATATGCGACGGCACATCACCGAAATGCTGCATCTATGCTGGCCGAAGTACGAGATGGGGGGGAGGTGGGAGAGCGCTTTTGTTGCAATGTAATTACAACAGAGGACAATTGGACCTTAAGCTTGGCACCTTGTCTACAACAAAACAAGGGCACTTTTGTCAAGGTTCGCGCTCGGTTTAATCGGGGCGCAGATCCGTTCACCTTCCGTCATCACATAGCTTGAGTCAGAACCGGCACCCGCATACTCGATGACTACGGCGAGGGTCACCTCATTTTTGTTCGAACGCATGCGGTTGAAACATTCCACGTTCTGGTGCGTCATAGGTACGTATGGATACCAAGAGTAGTAATAAGATGCAGGGTCGTCGTACACAGAGAATTCTCGTGTTCGCGTGGATCTTTTTGGCGACATCGATCGTTTTCGCGTGTCTCTTCTCGTACCGAGCGTATTGGCATTTCTCGAACCCCACGACCAGGACCGTACCGAACGCAGCACTTGCAAGTGCGATCCTTCCGCTCATTGCGGTTGCGGTAGAGTAGGTCTTCGCGCTGTAATACTCGGACCAACGGAACGGCCTCGTGCTATGGATTCATACAATTCGCCGACGACAAGGCCGATACTTCGAGCGAGTCAGATCGTATGGTATATCCTCGGAATACTTGAGGTTTTGCTCGTTTTCCGCTTCCTTTTGAAGCTCTTCGGGGCCAATGCAGCAGCTGGGTTCACGAGCTTTGTGTACGGCATTTCGTGGTTACCCGCGTCGCCGTTTCTTTATGTTTTTCCCGCCTCTGCTGTGCCGGGTGGCACGTTTGAATGGACAACCCTTCTTGCAATGTTCGTCTATTGGTTAGTTGTGGTCGGCATTGTCCGCCTCCTCGTTATGAGTAAGACCGTCTCGACCCCCGAAGCGGCGCACGAGCTCGAAAAAAAGGGGTAATGATACGGGTCCCGCGCGTATAGGCGGACGACCTCGAAAGTGTGTGTAATATTTTACGCCCCTGTGCGGCGTTACTTCTATGGACACAACAAAAAAGGATGTCGACCAAGGTCGAAGTCAGATCGAAACTGATTTCGTCAGTCGTTTTTGGGAAGAGAGTTGGACGTACATCAAAACCGTTGTGGATGTCGTTCGTGAACCGGTCCTCATTTTGAATAAGGATTTGCGTGTTTTAGCTGCCAACGAATCTTTCTACCGAACATTCCAGGTCGATCCAAAGGATACCGAAAAGAAGATCGTCTATGAGCTTGGGAACGGACAGTGGGATATCCCTGCGCTCCGGAAGCTTCTCGATGACATACTTCCCAAACATACCTTCTTCAATGGCTTCGAGGTCACCCATGAGTTTCAGACCATCGGACGGAAGGTAATGATGTTGAATGCGCGTCGGATATACACCGAGCATGCCGCAACGGGGATACTGCCGCCGATCATACTCCTCGCGATGGAGGATGTGACCGAGATGATGGCAATTGCGGAGACGCTGGCCATTCACGCAAATCAACTCGAGGCGAAACTTGTGGAGCGGACGCAGAAGCTTGAGACCCATATCGGGAAATTACAAAAAGAGATCGAAGAACTCAAAGTGAAGTCGTAATGCGCACCATGAATCTCCGAAAGACGCTCTTGCTCATCGGCATTCTCGTGCTTCTCGGTGTCGGTTCCTGGTATCTCTTTTTTCGAACCGATGCGCCTGTTTCGCTCGACATGAGCGGCGAAGAGGCTCGTTCGATCGCCCAAGCGAGTCAGTGCGCACAAAAGGGAGCGGTTGATTCATTCGGTACCTTCAGCTCGAGCCTCAATACGTGGTCGTTTAACCTCACGGTCAACCCCGAATTCGTGCGGACGGAATGCAATCCTGCGTGCATCGTTTCCGCCGCAACACGGACGGCGGACATAGATTGGCGCTGTACTGGCTTGGTGTCTTCCTCGAGTGTTCGTGTTTCTCTTCCGCAACTGAATCAGGTCATCAAAAGTCCGTTTTCAATGGTAGGAGAAGCGACCGGGGGATGGTACTTCGAGGGCTCCTTTCCGATTCAGGTTATTGATGCGAATGGGAACGTACTCGGTTCCGGAATTGCCACCGCGCAGGGTGATTGGATGACCGAGAAATTCGTTCCCTTCACGGCGACGATCACATTTAGCACTCCTTCCGTGGAGCAGGGTAGCGTGGTGTTTAAAAAAGATAACCCATCCGGGCTTCCCGAGAACGATGACGCGCTTCGGGTCCCTGTTCGTTTCGATATGGCTGGGGTTCCAACGCGGGCTGTTTCCCTCTTCTATTTCGATGCCGGTAAGGATACGGATGCTTCAGGAAATATTATGTGCTCACGAACCGGACTCTCGGCAGTGACGCGCAATATTCCTCGCACCACAACCCCTATTCAGGACGCAATACGGCTTCTTTTGAGGGGGACCCTGACACCACAGGAGCGAGCACAGGGGATCACGACCGAGTTCCCACTTCCGGGGTTCGAGTTAAAAAGTGCTTCGCTCACAAAGGGAGAACTCACGCTTGGGTTCGTTGATCCACAAGGCGCAACCGGAGGAGGTTCGTGTCGGGTCGGTATCCTTTGGTTCCAGATCGAGGCGACCGCGAAGCAATTCAGTGAGGTAACGTCCGTGAAGTTCATGCCCGCGGAGCTTTTCCAGCCGTAATTCCGACCGCCATCCCGAGACCCACAATTGCGTCCAGGGAGGGGATTACCGAGTAAAAGCACCTGTAATGGGTCTTGTAATGGTCTTGTTTGCCGCGCGGCATTAGTAGTGGGAACGATAGAAAAGGTCGCACACAGAAGAAAACAAGCAATCAAAAACACAATGACAAAAGTAATTCATGGATCGCGAATCGGTTTCCTGTCCGTCGGCATTTCTCTTGCCGTTATCCTCCTTGTTTCGTCGGTAGCGATGCCAACGGCACACGCCGCCCTCGTGTTGGACTCAACCACCACTGGCATGCTCGTATCGACACTCTCGGCAACGAAGACCTTGATGAACACAGTGCAGACGCACATCAATGCCGGAATGTTCACGTCGAGCCAGTCGGTCGTGCTGAGCGCGACCCTCGGGAGCATCGGCACTATTCTTGGGAATATCAGCTCAATGATCGGTGGGGTCAGCTTCCCCAATACCGGCTATCCATCGTTGGATATGCAAAACTAGAACGGAGTCACAGTTCTTGAACGGGCGCCCTCTCTGTGTGTTTACAGACCAGGGCGCCCGTTCGTTTTTGTTTGTGGAGCGCTTCGGAGCCCTAACAGACGACTATTCCGTTACCCGGTCGGTGAACACCACAAGGCGATTCGAATACGTTCTCTCTGTGGTATCCCAGACCCCCTCGCACGTGATGAGGTTAAGGTGCGCCCCGCCATCACTGGAACCGAACACCGTGGATGCGTCCTCGTTCCTTCCGTACATTCGGATCTTTCGGACAACGAATGCAATAGTCGCTCCATTCCCGGTATCGACGGAGAGTGTGTCTCCCTCCTTCAGTGTATTCAAGCCATCGAATACCGACCCCTGCCCGTTCTTCCATGGACCGTAGTGTCCGGCAATGACCGCGCTTCCTTTTTCCCCGGGGCGCGGCCCGAGGTTGAACCACACGGCGTCGCTTGGGCCTTTCGGCGCGCCCATTGCTCCCTGGGGTGTAAGGCCCACGTACGTGATGGGAGCATTCACGTTGATCTTTGGGATACTGAGACGGAGCGGCAGTGCGGAGCGCATAGGTTCCGACGGTACGAGAACGGGCACATTCTTCGGTGGGAGCGTCGGAGTGGTTGTGGTCGTAGGAACAGGAAGAGCAAGGAGCGCGTTGAGCTTAAGTGCGGTTCGTGGCCCAACCCTGCCGTAGCCGGTGGTCTTGGGTGTACCGCTGGATACGATCCCCTGGGTAACCTGGAACCGCTGCACCGCGGTTTGCGTGAGAGAATCGAACGTGCCAGTGACCCGATTTGAGGGATAGGTTCGCGTACTCACCGCGAAGTACGTTTGAAGTTCAACGACATCCGGACCCTTTGAACCAAGGTCCAGCTGCCTGAGTATCGCAGCCTGAACACTCATAGCTCCGAAAAGAAAGACGAGGAACGCTGCCGCGAGTACACTCACTACAAAAACACTCCTGTTCGTTGAGGCAGGCGTCGAGGGTATATGCATATTCACTAAGGCCGTTCGAGAGCGTGAACCATTTCAGGTGGGTTGGCCACCGATGTACCGAGGTTCCGTAACCGTACTGTGCCTTGCCTGAGTGGGGGGGGAGAATACAATAAGACGATGGAACTCGCGCACTTCTACCAACGGAACCAGCTTCACCGTTTCACGGGGCATCCGAACTTTCGTCACTTCGAATTCGCGATATGGCTCCATACCGTGGCTCGTTCGCTCATTTCGGTCTTTGTACCGATATTCCTTTTCCAGTCAGGGTACTCGATCGTCGCGATCATCATATTCTACCTCGCCTTCAATGCCATCGATGTGCCGCTTAATTTCGTCGTCGCACGAGTGATGCGTGCGATCGGCGCGCGGAAGACGTTGATGCTTGGGACGCTTTTTACGGTCGCGTTCTTCGTGCTCTTGGGAGCCCTTCCGCTCGCATGGTGGTCGTTGCTCATTCTTGCGTTCCTTGAGGCTGCGTACGACACGTTTTTCTGGATCAGTCACATATACATCTTCATGGAAGCGAGTCGGGAAGAGGCGAATACAGCGGGAACCGTTGGGGCGCTCGAAGCCATCAAGCGACTTGCGGGCATCATCGGGCCGATCGTTGGCGCGGTCATTGTTGTTATGTTCGGACAATCCTCTTTGGTGCTGGCAAGTATCGCCGTGTTCGCCCTTTCGGTCATCCCGCTTTTTAAACTTCGCCACCTTACCGACGTGCCTGTCGGAAGAACACCCTCGATACGAGAATTTTTTGCTTCCCGACGCGAGAAGCAGGACTACAGTGCGATGGCGCTGTGGGGTATCCATAGCTTTATCGAGGGCATACTGTGGCCGCTCTTCATCTTCACGGTATTCGGTACGATCGGGTCGGTTGCTCTCGTTCCGGCGATCGTGTCGCTCGGCACGGCGCTCTTCTCGTACGGTGCCGGGCGATTAACAAAACGGTACGGTGTACGGATGGTAGTGGTTGGGTCCGCGGTCGTTGCGTGCATGTGGGTCCTCCGCCTCACACTCCTCGACCCCGCCCTCTATTACGCGAGCGCACTCATCGTGGGAGCGTTCTCCCTTCTCGTTGCAATACCCATCGATGTTCGTATCGTGTCGCGTGCACTCACGTCCGGCTCGCTCGCGGCTGCAACGTATCGGAATGCTGCGGCAATGGTACTTCGCATCCCGCTCTGCGTTGTTCTCATTATCGTGACGAACGTATTCAATTTTGGTTTTGCGCTTGCGGCAGTGAGTCTTCTCGGTATTATCGCAAGCATCACACTCAACAATAAAAAAGACCCGCTGATGTAGCGGGTCTTGATGATGAGACTTCGTTCTCCTACTTTCCCGGGGGCGTCGTAACACCCTCGAGTTGCAGGAGATGCACCTGTGAGTTCGTCGCGCCGTTCAGCACCACGAGCCGGAAATTCTGATTGCCATCGAGTTGGAGCGGGGAGAGGTTCAGGTAGAACCACCCCTCATAGTTCCGTGTCGCGGCAAGTGCCGGATCGTAGAGCGGAAGCTGGACGAATGTACCGTTCGCGTACTCCACCTGAATGGCGCAGATCGGAGGATCCGCGTCCACCCACTTCACGTACGCTTTCACGTACGTCCTTCCTGTGATGTTCGCCATCGTGCCTTTTCGGTACCCAACCGTTCCCATTTGGACGTAAAAGTCCGAGTAGGCCGTGGGTCCCCAGGCAACGAGCGGTTCGACCACGACCGGCTTCGGTGTCACGGTGACCGTGATCGCTGCCGGACGGGTGTTTCCCGTGCTGTCGACGACACTTCCCACGTACGTGTGGGTCGCTGTCGGCGCAACCGTGAGCATCGAGGCCGCTCTGCCGTTCAGCGTGAACGAGTACGGCTTCGTGCCTCCAGTCGCGAAGATCGCAAGGATCGTCGAATCACCCTCCATGATATTCGGTGGATTCGCGGTGATGGAGACGTCGAGCGGATCGGGCGTCACGACCGGCACGACGGGCTTCGCTTTCACGATGACCGTACCGGATGGCATGATCTCGTTTCCCTTCGAGTCGAGAGCGCGTCCATTGTACGTGCGGCCCGGCGTTGGAGGAACGTCCTTCAATGACCGTACCTGTTTCCCGTCTATCCAGTACGTATACGGCGGCGTCCCACCGGTTGCGCTGAGTGATACGGATACCGTGTCACCTTCGGTCGCATTCGGCGGCATGATCGACATATATGCTTTGAATTGGGGAGGCGTCGGCAGGATGATCACCGGCTTCGGTGTCACGCTTACCGTGAACGATACCGGGAATGTTCGCCCATCGAGATCTTTTCCGCTCCCGACGTACGTATACGTCGCGTGCGGAGTGACTCGGAGGGTGGTGACGTTCCGGCCTTCGATCATGAATGCGTACGGCTTACGACCGCCAGTTGCAGCGATCGAAAGGACCGTTGTGTCGCCCTCCATGATATTCGGAGGACTCGCGTCCATGAACGTCTGGAATGCTTCGACCGGCGGCTCGATGACCACAGGTTTCGGCGTCACCGATACCGTGGCCAATCCGTTCCGTTCGGTGCCAACTGAATCAACGTACGTTGCGACGTAGGTCGTCGTGACGGACGGTGAGAACTTCGCGACCGATGCGATGGTCGTTCCGACATTCCATCCCTTGAAGGTGTACGGTGGTTTCCCACCGGTCGCGGACGCGATGAGCGTCGTTGTCCCGCCTTCTTGGATGTTCAGTGGATGCCCATTCACAAAGACCTGGAATGGTTCCGGTGTCGGTTCGACCGGCGGGAGCGTCACGGTGATCGTGGCGTCTGTGGTCGTCTGGTCACCCCTTTTGTCTACCACAGTGACCGTGTAGGTCCCCGTAGCGGTCGGCGAGAGTGTTGCGGCGATCGCCGTATCACCGGTGCTCCATGTGTATCGGTAGGGAGGAACTCCCCCCTTACTGACCGCAAAGAGTTTGGTGGCGTTACCGAGTTGGATGTTCTTCAGGCCGACGATGTCGGTTTGCAGCAGGTTCGGATCGTTCGGGAGCAGGTCCGTTCCGCCGGCCGTTGTTGAGGCGACGAGCGAATCGGAATCCTTACACCCCAGACCGAACACTACCGCAAGGAGAACAGCGAGGAGAACGTGGAGAATCGTCTTCATTGTGCAACCCTTTCAGTTCGAGGTCAGAATTTCAGTGAGAGTCCGATACCGTAGAACCCGTTGTGCGTGTATTTCACGCCGCCCGGATTGAATGTTTGGGTCCAGACGAGCTGGCCATTCTCGATCCGTTGTTCGGACGAGAGGGTCGGCTTCGTCTCGGTCCTCCGGTTTTCCATGCCGCCCCAGGCGTTCATGTAGAGAGGACCCGCGATCCGTACCCGTGTTTCGGCGAAGAGCGCGAATGCGATCTCGCCATCAATGATCCGTCCGCCTCCCAGAAGGGAAACGGGGAGGACGAGGTCGAACGTGTAGCCGATGCCGCCCGTAATGGCGCGTCCTCGGTGCAGGTCGACCTTCCCGCTCACGGTCAAATTGTCCGCGAACTGGTAGAGGGCGTTCACGCCGCCGTATGTTTCACCGGCTGTGTTCTTCGAGATATGACCTCCAATGAAGAGCTGTGAAGACTGTTCGAGCGCGTAGTTGTTGATGGTGGTCGATGAATCGATGTTGTAGTAGTTATTCACAACAGGCGCGAGTGGTTCCGGGGGGCGGGACTTCTTCGTCCGCACCACGAGGAGGCCTCTCTCATTCCTATTACGAACAACCTCGGTCCGCAGTGTTCCGCGTCCGGCGCGCGTGGCGCCTGCTTCTGCACGGAACGATGCGTAGTCACGATTCAACGGGCGCTGCATCGGTCGTTCATACCGTGCGCCGGCTTTGAACTTCCGGTACGACGGTGTCGCCGAATCCGCGCGCCCAACGAACGTAATGTCGTAGAGCGAGTCGGGGGAGGCGACAAGGAACGCGTCAACAGCTTCCCATCCGTCGATCGGTCGCAAGCTTTCGGGCTTGTCGTACCGATACGGCGCGAACTTCACGAACAGCGAGTCTCCGGCGAATGCAGGAGAACCCACAAGTCCGAGAATGAGTGCGAGTACACCAACAAGGTGTTTCATGTGGAGCCTTTCTTCTATTGGTTTTTTATTAAACTAACTGGTCATATTGTAGCTGATTATAGCTAAAATGTCAATAGCAGTGCGGGTTACGGGCACATCGAGCGATTTTTGTAAGGTTTGGAGCGGCACTTTCGATGTGCGAGTTGGTATAATGAATGGAATGGCTCCACGCAACGAAAAAAAGCATGCCGATGAGCTCCGCGCGATACTCGATCGCTTCACTCATTCCGTGGCCCGCCTTCGCGAGGAACACCGCGCGACCATTCACGGCATACAGGAAGACGCCGAACGCCGTGCGCTCTGTGCTGTTTCGGAGCGGTTGAAACGTCACTAGACCCTTGTATCCATGGAACGATCCGAGAACATACGGGCAGTAGCACCCGAGCAGCGAACCCCTCCCGAGGTACTTTCGGTCGCCCAGGTGGAAAGTGTTTGCGCCGCCGCCGGTGGCCGGGCGGAAGAGGAAGCCCGAAAGGCGATAGCTTCCATCTTCGCTATCGGGGGGACCGAGAGCGACATCGCGGCGGCACGAACGGCCGGCACGCGGTATGCGGATGGGGTTGCAGAGGCAGCAGAGCGAGCGCTCGCAGAAACACATGCGCTTTTTTCTTCGGATGAGGTACCAGAGAGACCGGGACGTACTCCGGAGTTCCGCGGTCCCGATGTCGAGTCGATGCGTACCGAGTTCGGCAGCTTACGGACCTCACTCGAGACAGCGGCATCCCTCGTTGCGTGCCAAGAGGTGCTCCTCGCGACCGAGAAATTCCTCGATGAACTTCACAATGCCGCTGTGGTCACACCCGACGCGCAACTTGGTACGCTGCTCCGTGACGCACATACGTTCTTGCTCGATGAGGTCTTCGGACGGTACGGAGAACTCGATGCAGCCGAACGAACTGAGGTCGCGGAGGCCGCGGACATCGCGGTTCCCGAGGACCTTGCGGCGTATGGTACGGAGCGCGATACATCCGGTCGGTCAATGAGCGAGCTCGTCACACTTTTGTCGGACCGGGCGGCGAGTCTCGAAGAAGCGAGTCGGCACTGCGCAGAGTACCCACTGCGCGAGCAGGAATCACTTTTGCGCATGTTCGGAGAAACGACCGCCCCGTACCTCCGCGAGTTACAGCGCATGAACTCGGCAGCGCACCGAGCGCTCATCGAGGAGATCGGTGGACGTTGGTCGGAGATGAAGGCCGCGTACCGCACGACCGAGCGACGGTTCTGGAATGCCGTTGAGGAGACCGGAATGACGCGAGAAGAGTACCGTGGTCAATTCGTGGATGGTGCGGTGACGGTCGGTGAGCTCCTCCGTGAGAGTGAGCGACGTACGGTGAGCGAATCGGAACGTGCGCTTTCGCGGCTCGTTGCGCAGCAAGGGCCGAAGGACCACGACCAGGATACGGCGGTCGATGAGTTCCTTAAGACCCACCTGCGGCTTCAATGAGGCACGATTTTCTTCATCTGCTCTACACCGACGTTGCCGGGACGCTCGGTATCGCGCACCTATCCAACGAGGAGCGGGAGGAGCTCCTCTTCCGGTTCTACGCCCTCCTTGAACGACGGATACTGACCGAACTCGGAGCCGCGAAACTCCAGCCCCAACTCCGTGATTCGCTTATCGAGCTCTATCGGGATGAAGCGGTGACGCATGAGGCGCGATTCGCGTCCATCCATAATCACATTCCGAACCTGACCGCCATTCTCGATTCCGAGATCGAGGAATTCAGGCGGGAGCTCCGCGGGTCAGTTTGAGAATTGGTAGTACCGATCGGTACCGTTCCAACCCGGTTCTATTGCGGCAAAGACCCCCGTACCGCCTCCGGCGGTCGGTTCCGTGATCGTGTTGTTCGTTACCGCCTCCGCGGCATTCTCGAGGTTCGCGAAGAACGCGCACTTCCGTGTTCCGCTCGCGTCGGAAACGATGTACCGATAGAATGTTTCTTCTTCCGTTCCACGCGATGGGTCTTTGGGGAGCGTGGTGAGTGCCTCCGCGTATTTCGGATACTTCGGGCGGAGCTCTGTGACCAGTGCCGCAAGATCGTAGGTCCCCGGACCGTCAGCGGGGAGCGGGCACGAGGAGACGATGTACCGACCGATGTTCGATATCTCAAAGATGCGGCGTGTGTCCCGTGCTTTCGCAAGTGCCGGGAAGACGATGACGAATACGAACGTCGAGAGTATCGCGAGGATCGCGATGACAATGAGGAGCTCGATGAGCGAAAAACCATTTCGTTTCATGGTTATTTCAGCATACCACAGAAACGGTTCTCGTATGGTACAATACCAGTGTCGATTAACGTTCGCATTCAATGAATATGAAAGGATACGTCGGCGACATCGAGAAGATATCGGAGGAGAACGAGAATTTCCGAAAGGTCATTTACACAGCGCGGTACAGCCAACTTGTTGTTATGTCCCTGAAGCCAGGCGAGGACATCGGCGAAGAGGTACATGGGCTCGACCAATTCCTCCGCGTCGAAGAAGGGGAGGGGAAGACCGTGTTGGATGGTGTTGAGCACGAGATAAAGGACGGATTCGCGATCGTCGTTCCCGCAGGCATGCGTCACAATATTGTGAACACATCGAAGGCGAGGACCATGAAGCTCTACACGGTCTACGCCCCGCCGAACCATCGGGACGGGGTCATGCACCCGACGAAGGACATTGCCGAGAAGGACGAAGAGCATTTCGACGGTATAACAACCGAATAGTGCATGAACCGGTCGCCGAGAGCGGCCGGTCCTTGTTTTAGGCGTCATAGAACCGGGCATGGTGCGTAGTATAGGTGTGGTAGTATTACCTATGTATTGATACGGGCGTCTCCGCTCACTTTCTATGGAACGGAACGAAATGACGGACGAACAATTGGTGGAGCGGTACGTGAACGGCGACGAGCCGGCTTTTCGGTCCCTCGTCGAGCGGTACCTGGCTCCGGTATATAACTTTGTGCACCGGTACGTTGCGAACGAAGGGGATGCATCCGATATCACACAGGAGGCCTTCGTTTCCGTTTGGAAGAACATCCGTCGGTTCGACCAGGACCGGCAATTCAAGACGTGGCTCTTTGCGATAGCGAAGAATGCCGCATTGAACTGGTTGAAACGGAAGAAACCACTCCTCTTTTCGCAATTCGAAACGGAGGCTGGAGAGGGAGGACTCGCGGAGTCAGTTGTGGATACGACGCAGGAATCGGACATACTTGTATCGCGCCTCGATGCGAAGCACGGGCTCTCTTCGGTCCTCGGGAACATAAGGGCGACGTATCGAACGGTCATCGAGATGCGGTACGCCAAAGGATACACATTTAAAGAGATATCCAAATCGCTCGGTGAACCCCTCCATACCGTTAAAAGCAGACATCGACGGGCACTCCAGGCACTCAAAAAACTCCTGACCAACTGAACGGACGCACCAAAAGGCGTCCGTTCGTTGTAGTAGGAGTATATGAGCCCCTATCGGATGCCACCGGACGGACTCCTCGAGTCCATTATGCTGCGCCTTGAACGAGAGCGCCGGCGGGCGTTCCGTATCCGCATCGCGCTCGCGGGTTCGATCGGACTTGCCGCGCTCGCTGCATTCGTTCCCGCATGGAACTTCCTTTCAAGCGAAGCGGCACAGTCCGGATTCGCCCAGTTCGCATCGCTCGTATTCTCCGATTTTTCCGTCGTGACCGCGTACTGGAAGGATTTCCTGCTTTCCCTCCTCGAATCACTGCCGGTATACGGTTCGCTCGCGGTTCTTGGCTCTCTTTTCGCCTTCGGTCTCTCGCTCCGATCCCTTTCGAATGCCATTATTCAGTTCTCCGCACCGTCGATGCGGTTCACGCAGGTTTCTCGGTAGTCGTATGACAATCAATTTCGATTCGAAGATGGTCCGGTGGGTCTTGGTCGGTATCGGTGCACTCATCATTCTCCTCGTCGTATTCAAAATGGGGGAGTTCGTCGGTTCACGGAAAGCGGATTTTTCGCGTCGGTGGAGCGATAACTATGAACGGAACTTCATGGGACCGCGCAGCGGTTTCCCGATGGGTATGGGTGCCCCAGGTGATTCGATGATGGGACATGGCATTGCCGGTTCCGTTGTTTCGGTCGCGAGTTCAACGTTCGCCGTTCGTGGTACCGACACCGTGGAGCGCGTCGTTTCGTTCACTGCAGCCACACAGTTCCAGCGGTTCCGTGACACCATCGCTCCTGCGGACCTTGCGGTTGGCGATAATATAATCGTTCTCGGTTCGCCGGACGACACCGGTCGTGTTGTCGCGAAGTTCGTCCGGATCGTTCCCGAGCTCCCAACGTCGGACCCATTATTCCGTGGTGGTATGATGCAGCGATAAATACTCAACTATGAAGAATCTCTTCCATCGGGTCCGTGGGTTCATTATGCGACGTAAGTTCGTCTCTCTCCTGGTGCTCGTTGGAGTACTTGGTGGTGGGTACTACGCGTACGGAAAACTTTCCACACCGGCAGCAGAAACGCGTTACACTCTCGCGGCCGTATCGACGGGCGCTCTTGTGCTCTCGACGACCGGGAGCGGCCAGGTCGCCGCATCGAATCAAGTCGACGTGAAGCCAAAGGTTTCGGCCGATATTCTTTCGGTCGCGGTGAAGGCTGGGCAAAAGGTGAAAGCGGGGGATGTGCTCGCAAAGCTCGATTCGAGTGATGCGCTCCAAGCGCTCCGCGACGCACAGACAGCTCTCGAAACAGCGGAGCTATCCCTTCAGGAACTTCTTGCTCCGCCGGACACACTCACGCTCCTACAATCAGAGAACTCGCTCGCACAAGCGCGGGAATCGAAGCAGAGCGCCGAAGATACACTGGCTTCGGCTTACACCGATGGGTTGAATGCTGTCGCGAACACCTTCCTCGACCTTCCGACCATGGTAGCGGGGCTCGATAACGTGTTGCGCGGGAACATCATGAACGATACCGCCATCACTGCCGGGCAGAACAACGCCGACGTATACCTGAATCTCATCGGCGATTACCGAGCGAACGCAACACAGTTCCGCGATGTTGCCTGGACGAGCTACCAGACCGCGCGGACGGCCTATGATGCGAATCTCATTGAATACCGCTCGGTGAGCCGACTCTCGGACCGTGACACGATCGAGGCGCTCGTGAACGATACATACGAGACGACGAAGCTCATGTCGGATGCAGTGAAGAATACGAAGAACTTCCTTGATCTCGTGAACGAAGCGGTGAGCTCGAAGGGCGGACGCGTGCCAACGCTCTTCACAAGCCACATGAACAGCGTCCAGTCGTACATCTCCTCGGCGAATTCCCGACTCTCGTCGCTCATCTCCATAACGAACACGATCAAGAATAGTAAGAGTTCGATCATAAGCGCTGAACGGAGCATCGCGGAAAGAACCGAATCGCTCGCAAAGCTCAAGGCAGGAGCCGACGTGCTCGATATTCGCGCGCAGGAGCTTGCCGTGCAATCGAAGAAGAACGCGCTTCGGGATGCGGAAGAGTCCTACGCCGAACACACGGTACGGGCACCGTTCAGTGGGCTCGTTGCTGCGGTTGCCGCAAAGAAAGGGGACGCTGCGTCGCCGAGCACGGTACTCGCGACACTCATCACCGAAGAGCAGGTCGCGGAGATCGCGTTGAATGAGGTGGAGATCGCGAAAGTGAAGGTCGGCCAGAGCGCAACGCTCACATTCGATGCCGTATCGGACCTCACGATCGCAGGGAAGGTGACAGAGGTTGATTCCATTGGGACTGCATCGCAGGGGGTGGTCTCATACTCGGTCGTCGTTGCATTCAGCAGCCAGGACGATCGAGTACGGCCGGGTATGAGTGTTTCGGCTTCGATCATTACGGAGAGTAAGACGGATATACTGCTTGTACCGAACGCGGCACTGAAGACCCAAGGCGATACGAGTTATGTTGAGGTCCTGTCGGGTATTTCCGCTGATGCGGTTGCAGCGGCAGGAGTGCAGGGCGTTCTCTCATCAACTGCGCCGACCCAGGTCATCGTTTCTGTTGGGCTCTCAAACGACTCAATGACGGAGGTAACGAGCGGTCTCACTGCGGGAGATATGGTCGTCACGAAGACCACGGTGTTCGGGACGGCGCCTGGCGCGACGGGAAGTGCGACGACGCGATCGTCGAGTATTCGCATCCCAGGGGTGGGTGGTGGGTTTTAATGTATGATCGAGTGCACGAACATAGGGAAGGTGTACGTGAATGGCGACGTTCGGACGTCCGTTCTCGAGGGGGTTTCGTTCAGTATCAAGGACGGCGAATTCGTGGCTATCATGGGGCCATCGGGTTCCGGTAAATCGACACTCATGCACATCCTGGGAGCACTCGACAGCCCGACGTCCGGGACCTACCAGTTCGACGGGAAGGACGTATCGAAGCTCTCGGATGATGAACTCGCGGATATTCGGAAGAATAAGATCGGGTTCGTATTCCAGTCATTTAACCTCCTTTCGCGAGCGACCGTACTGCGGAATGTCATGTTGCCGCTCGTCTATGCGGGCGTTCCGTTCATGGAACGCGAACTTCGCGCAGCAGCCGCCCTTTCTGCGGCTGGACTTCCCGAGGATCGTTGGCTGCATCTCTCAAACCAGCTCTCGGGAGGGCAGATGCAACGCGTTGCTATCGCCAGAGCTCTCGTGAACAATCCATCACTCATCTTGGCGGATGAACCGACCGGAAACCTCGATACGCATACCGGCGAGGTTGTCCTTGGTACGTTCCAGGAGCTGAACCAGAAGCACCACCACACCATTATTCTCATTACTCACGAACCGTACGTCGCCGAGCATGCGGACCGCATCATCCACATCGTCGACGGGGCAATACTTGAGGACAAACGGAACACCAAGAAGCGCGTCGTGACGATCGACGCCCATATACACAACACACTATGATCTTCTCCGACATCGTTCAAGAAACATACTTCTCGCTTGTTTCGAATAAGGTTCGCTCTGGGCTCACGATCCTCGGTATCGTCATCGGTATCGGTTCGGTCATTGCGATGGTCTCGATCGGGCAGGGTTCACAGAACTCCATCGAATCGAGCATCCAGTCATTAGGGTCGAATTTGCTCCTCATCTCGCCGGGCGCACAACGCGGGGTTGGGGTGCAGGTGAGCGCAGGGCGGGGGAGCGCACAGACGCTCACATTCGAGGACGCAGACGCCATTGCAAAAGAAGTTGCGCTCATTCAGGCGATCGCTCCCGAGGTATCGAAACGCTACCAGGTGACCGCAAAGGGAACGAATACGAACACGCAGATCGTGGGGACGGTCGATGCGTACCCTTCCGTCCGGAATGTTGAGATCGATGAGGGCTCGTTCATTACCGCACAGAACGTGAGCGCGCTTTCTCGCGTTGCGGTCCTTGGGACAACAGCTCGCGACGACCTCTTCGGCTCATCGACGCCCGCGATCGGACAGACCATTCGTATCAACAAGATTGATTTCAAGGTGGTCGGGGTTATGAAGTCGAAGGGTGGGACCGGCTTTGGGAGTCAGGACGACATGATATTCATCCCCATTTCCACTGCGCAACGATACCTCGCCGGTAGTGACTACGTGACCACCATCAGCGTTCAAGCCGCGGACAAAGAATCGATGAGCATCATTCAGACGGACATAACAACGCTCCTCTTGAGTCGCCACAACATCTCGAATGTTGCGCTCGCCGATTTCAGCGTATTGAACCAATCGGATATCGTTTCCGCTGCGTCGTCCGTGACCGGCACGCTCACATTCCTCCTCGCGGCTATTGCCGGCATCTCGCTCATCGTCGGCGGTATCGGCATTATGAATATGATGCTCACCACCGTCACGGAACGGACACGCGAGATCGGCCTCCGGAAGGCCATCGGCGCGAAGCGAAGCGATATTAGTACCCAGTTCCTTGCGGAATCGGTGATGCTCACGTTCCTTGGGGGTATCATAGGCACGCTCGGCGGGTGGCTCGCCGCACTTGCGGTGACCCAGTTCGTTGGTATTCAGACGAGCGTGTCCGGAACATCGGTCCTCCTCGCGTTCGGGGTTTCGGCGGCCATCGGTATCGTGTTCGGATACTATCCAGCCAGACGCGCAGCATCATTGAACCCTATCGAGGCATTGCGATACGAATAAATTCGAAATATCGGACAGGGCTGGTGGTCGGCAGCCCTCACATAAAAAACAAATGAAAAAAGTACTTCCAATCATCATTGCAGTCGTTCTCGCGGGAGGCATCGGCTTCTTTGCTGGTACGAAGGTCGGCGCGACCCCGGCAGTAACACGCGGTCAGTTCCCTGGCGATGGGACCGAGCGACTGGGAATGGGAGCGGCGCGGCAGAACGGACTCTCCGGTGGATTTACGGGAGGTGAGGTCATCGCGATCGATGCGACGAGCATGACCGTGAAGATGCGCGACGGGGGTTCGAAGATAGTCCTCCTTTCGGGAACGACGAAGGTCTCGAGGATGGCGGATGGAGCGCTCTCGGATATTGCGACCGGCACGCAGGTAATAGTGACCGGGACCGCGAACACCGACGGCAGTATGGTGGCGGAATCGATCCAGGTCCGCCCGGTTGGCACTATGCCACCAGCTTCACAGTAGAGGTTCCGTCGGATACAATTGATGGACGTTCGACCCTATGAAGATCGTCAGTCTCAATATCTGGGACCTTCCTCTGTGGTATGTGGAAAAACGAAAAGAGCGGCACATCAAAAGTGCCCGCTATTTTCGTTCGCTCGGGGCCGACATTATCTGTCTCCAAGAGTCGTTCAATCCAGCGAATCGGGACCTTTTCCACCAAGAACTCTCCCGATCGGAGTACCATACGACCGATACCGCGCTCAAGACGCGGCATTTTCTCTTCTTGAAGTTCGATGTGACGGGAGGACTCGCGACCTTCTCTCGGTACCCCATCCTTTCGACCGAGTTCGTGCCATTCTCGCGCTTCGCGAATGTCGCCGTATCCGAATTCTTTCCACGAAAAGGGGTTCTCATTTCCCTACTCAAGACCCCCAGTGGGAACGTGCGTGTCATGAACCTGCATTTGCATATGGAGGCGCCATTCTTGAGTAAACGGATACGGTTGCGTCAGCTCTCACGCGCCCTCGATCGGGTGAGTGGGGACGATACGACGCCAACGATACTTGCCGGCGACTTCAACGAAAGCGATCTCCATGTCGATAAGGACTTCTCGGCGATACTCCGTGCAAAGGGATTCACGCATACCGAAGCGCACGTCGTGGGGCGTACGTACCGCCCCGAGAACCCGTTCGTGAAGGACCACTTCTTCAATCGGACGAGCGTCTCGAAACGGTACGATTTCATATTCTACCGTGGATTCGATCACGTGGGCCTTGTGCCTCGTGAGGGAGGCGTTCTCGAGCCACCGGAACCGCTTTCGGACCACGATCCGATCCTCCTCTCGCTCGAACCGGAAAGTTTATAATTAGAGCTACCCTCCGATGCCCCCGAAACTTGCGAGCTACATCATCCAGTACGGCTACCTCGCCATTTTTTCGCTCATCTTCGCACAGGAGATGGGTGTGCCGAATCCGGTACCGAACGAGCTCATCCTGCTCTTTGGGGGATACCTGACGTCCATAAAGACGCTCAGCCTCACGCTCACGTTCGTGGTCGCGGTTCTCGCGGACTTTATCGGCACGACGATGCTTTACGTCATCTTCTATCACTTCGGCGAGCTCGTATTCGCGCATAAGCCACGCTGGCTCCCGATCTCGAGGGCAAAAGTTGATACGCTCGCCGAGAAGGTCTCGAAGGGCGGATGGTGGGGGATATTCGGTGGTCGCCTCATTCCGTACCTGCGTGGGTACACATCGGTCGCGGCAGGCGTGCTCCGCGTGCGGCCGAGCGTCTACCTGAGCGCGGTTGCAGCATCGGCGGTGCTGTGGAGCGGCGGATACGTCATCGTTGGGCGCATCCTCGGCTCATACTGGGAGGACGCAGCAAAATCCATGGGAGGTATCCAGGTCGTTCTTCTCGGCATTGCCCTTCTCGTCGTGGGCTTTTTCACCGGTCGACATATCGTTCGCCGGCGCGCCGCACGGCGGAATGCGAGCGGTTAAGAACGCCGGTACGAATCGATCGTATCGGTATACAGTTTCATAAGTGTCTCGAAGACCGTTTCCCACTTGAATCGTTTCACGAACGAGAGTCCGTCGCGCTGCATGCGCGTACGGAGCGGGTGATTCTCGATGAGTTCCTCAACTCGTGCGGCGAATGCCACGGCATCTTTTGGCGCGACGCGGAATCCAGTAACGCCATTCTCAACGAGTGATTTTGAGCCAACGGCATCCGCGACGACCGGCACCGCACCCGATGCCATCGCTTCGATGGTCACACTCCCGAATGTCTCGGTGCTCGATGGGAAGAGAAAGATGTCGGACGACGCGTAGGTGGTAGAGAGCGCGTGGCTGTCGAGCCGGCCGAAGAATCGGGCACCCGGCATCAGAGTCTCGAGCTCGGCACGCGCAGGACCATCGCCCGCGACGACCATTGTGAGGTCATTTCGTCGTCCCATGAGGATGTGGTAGGCCTCCGCGAGCGTTCGAAGGTCCTTCTCCCAGGTGAGTCGACACACACAGAGGACGACCGTATTCGTCCCTGGTTTCAGCACGTCGGTGCGCCACGCATCGGAACGGAAGGATGTATCGAAGCGCGCGAAATCGATACCCCACGGAAGGACATGGACGTTCTTTACACCGTGCGCTTCGAGGTCGGCCGCAGTGACCGGGGAGGGAGTTGTCGTAAGGAGCATCCGGTTGTAGATGCTTCGCAGGAGGTACCAGACGAACGGGGTGAGGAATTCGATGTGGTAGTACGTGAGGTAGCGCGCGAAATCGGTGTGGTGCGTTGCGATGATAGGAATACGCCGCTGCCGTGCATACTTCGCGGCGGCACGTGCAAGCGTTTCGGGACTATGGACGTGGATGATATCCGGTTTCCATTCGTCGAGTTTTGCCGCAAACCCATGGATACCGGGGAGGGGGAGTTGGTATTCACGGTAAAGAGGGAAAACGACTGCGGGGACCTCGATGACGGTGACCGGGAAACGTTCCGGTTCCTCGACCCATCCGGTTACAATGATGCACTCGTGGCCGTTCATTTTTGCGTGTCGAACGAGGTCCAGAAGGACTAATCCCACGCCATCCGCTTTCTTGAGCGTCCCGATGAAGTACGCGATACGCATGTTCTCTTTAGTGTAGCGCATTTGGTACTCCGGTTCGAGAAAATAAAACCCCCACCAATATTGGTGGGGGTACGGCATAGATGACCATCAGAACACCGTTAGGGCGGCTCGACACACGAGACCGAATCGCCAGTTCGTGAATGCGAGTCCACCGTTTGCGGTCATCGAGACCTCTGCGTTCGGCTGGATACCGAACACGAGCTCGATCACTCGGCTGTCGCTGACCGGAAGCATTGCTTTGAATGCACCGTAGACACTGCCGTATCGGACCGACCGCGGCGAGATAGTTCTGTCGAGCCGGCGGAAGACCGAGAGCGATGTGCCGATAGAAAGACACGCAAAGTCGTCGTCCAAGGGCACTGTCCATTCGAGATAGGACGTGATGCCGCCCTGATCTTCGTACGCACCATTCAGGAGCGCACCGAATTGTATCATTTCGAGCATCGGGAGCGAGAGGCTTACGTTCACGCCGTGGGCGTTCTGTGGCCCCGCGCACTGGATGCCGTACCCCACGAAGAGGTGTGGCTGGTCAAAAGGCGGCCGCTTCGGTGTTGGGGGTTCGTACTTTGCTAGCTCGAGTCCCGCCACTCTTCCGGCAAGATCAACGACGAAGATGTTCGTCTCGTTGAGTTCCGGTCGTGTTACGTACTCCGGCGCGTGGGTCTCCTTCACGGTCACTCGGTACATCAGCGCTGCGCGCTGCCCTTTGATCGGGGGTAGGAGAAGCGAGAGACGTCCCTTTCCTGATGCAATTGCATACTGAAATCCCGGCATCGGACGGTCCTCGGCGAGATTGAGGTTCTCCGAGGAGTTCATACGCAGATCGGGGAAGGGGACGGAATCGTAGGTTCCTTGGAAGAGCAGGACCTGGTCGGACGTTGTTGCGTCGATGTCACCGTACCACGCATTGAGCACTCCATCGGGAAGATAGTCCTTACCCGAAGTAGAGAGAACGTATGGGCCGTATGAGAAGAGTTCGATCCGAACGACATTTCCCTCGGTCATTCCGAGTGTCGCGAGACCGTTCTTCACGTACGGATACTGGTCAATTTGCGCGGTTGCCGGCATGGCAACAAGGAGCGCAAGGACAGTGAGCAAAACTGCGAACGCTTTCATGGTTCCCTCGTATGTTGTTGTAAATTCTGGTGCCTATAGTAGGACGGTTCTGTATGCGTTATATGTCAAACGGAGGGAGGTGTCAATTCATGAGTTGCGCATTCAATAGAAAATGGTAGGATAGACAACGTATTTACGCATAGTCATTGCGGGATCATCTAATGGTAGGATACATGACTCTGAATCATGTCATCTAGGTTCGAATCCTAGTCCCGCAGCCACGAAAAGTGGCTTCGCCACCTCGTGGCAGGCCACTGGGACCCCAACAACAAAGTATGAAAATCGGAACATTTAACCTAAGGGATTTATTTGAGGAAGGACATCAATTTCGTTTTTATGCCGAGGAAGTTACCTACACAGCCGATTTCATACAAAGACGCATTGATTCCATCGCAACGACAATTAGGAAGATAGACGCGGACATTCTTTTTCTGCAGGAAGTCGCTTCCGAGAAAGTACTCGCACGAATTGTCGCGCAAACAAAACTTCAGTATTCAACTTTTGTAGGTGGGCCTGATCGGCGAGGCATTGCGAACGCCGCTCTCTACCGACTTGCGGATTGCTCTTGTTCAACAATATCAACAGAGAGCCAACTCCCGGTTTTTGTTGAAGGCGACGAAGATCTGTATGGTACGCGCATCAATAATATTCCTCGTCGAGAATTTATCCGACTCGAAACCACCTATAGAGATCTGCCGCTAACCTTGATTGGTGTCCATCTCAAGGCCACAACTGGTATGGCGAAGAGGGACCGTACAGGTAAAACTATTAAATTGGATGTGGTGACACAAATAGATGCTGCCGATAGTCTTATACGTTCGGCACTTACACGACTTTCTCAGGCGAGGAAGCTACGAGAAGTAGCAGACGCATTGTTTGCAAAAGAAGGCAACGCTGCTCAGGCTGTTATACTCGGTGATTTTAACGCGCTGGAATACGCCGAACTCTTGAGAATTATCAAGGGTGAGCTTGAGGAATCACCTACAACCCTTTTTGACGCCTGTGATGAGATTCCTGAACGCAAGCGATATTCCCATATTAAACTCGGGAAGAAGCGACTTATCGATCATATCCTAGTCTCCCGGAGCGTTCAGCAATTAATACGCGCAGTGGCTATTCTGAATAAAAAACTTAGGGACCAGACGACCGAAACGGCAGGGCAGTTCATTGTGGAAAGCGACCACGCTCCGATTGTGATGGAGTTGCGGTGATTTAGGAGGTCAAAACCCTAAGAATCGTTCGAATATCGTTCACGACCCCCAGCTAACGAATTGCAGTTTTCCCTAGCGTCAAATGAAAGTCAAAAATCTTAAGCATTGGGTTTTGGATTATGTACACCTTGCCCATAAGCATAGTTGGGCTTTCGTGTACCGGAAACCACCCACACACTATCTCGGCCATATAATCGAAGGCAAGAACCCAATCATTTTGATTCCAGGGGTCTTTGAGAAGTGGCATTTTCTTAAGGTAGTAGCGGACCCACTGTCGCTGAAAGGGCATCCAATTTATGCCGTTGAGCATATCGGATACAACACAAAAGAGATCCATCGTACCGCAAAATTGATTCGCGAACTAATCGAAGAGAAAAACCTGCGGCGCGTAATCATCATTGCACACAGTAAGGGCGGTCTCATTGGAAAATATATTCTCGCGTTCCACAACCAAGACGAGAGAGTGGAAAAAGTGATCACTATCGCGACGCCATTTCAGGGGAGTGGCATCGTGAAATTTGTTCCCCACCGGGCATTAAAAGAACTTTCCCCGGAGAGCTCGGTTGTCCAAGCTCTTTCTGAAAGGAAAGAGGTGAACCATAGGATCGTTTCCATCTTCGGTATTTTCGATAACCATGTGTGGCCTGAATCAAGTTGTAATTTGGAGGGAGCAAAGAACATCCAAGTTGAAACCTATGGGCATCACCGGATCCTGTTCAGCGCGAAGGTCAGGGAAATCATTATGTCCGAGGTTGAGGGGGATTGATGCTCGGGTCGGGGCAAGTTATTCCAGAATCGTTCGAACATCCCGCCTTCGGTCGCCCAACGCGATCTACGGCGGCAGGCGTTCACGACCCCAGCACGAATTTTGTCCGTGGCGAAGCGAGGATACAAAACTCAGTGCCCCGCCAGCGGCGGGGCCATTGGCGCCGACGAAACGCCACCCTTGCAGTGGAGTTCTGCGGCACCTTGTTCCGGTTTGATTTCCAGTTGAGCGGGGTTATGATAAGCCCAATGGAACAATTTCCTGCTGTCTCTACTGAACAGGCAGAAAATAGATTTGAGTCGCGAGAGCTCACTTCCGCGGAACGGAAGAACCTTGTCGCGGCATGGGTGGATATAGCGGTCGAAGACGTTGAGGTGCCAAAAGATATGGAAAAATGGAATGATGACGACACTCGGTCGTGGCTTTCCGAAACGATGAGTACCGATGTTGCACGTTTAGTGAAGGAGTGGGATCTTCGGCCGGACGAAGAGCTTGTCGTGCAGTTGCAAGCAGAGAAAGACCCATCACGACGAGCGGACATCGAGATGCATTATATCGAATCGGCATGCGCTGCTATCACCAAATTCCAAAAGACCAGAGTAGGCAGTGAAACTGAAGGACGAAGTACCAAGTGGGATTCGTGGCCGAAGCAGATGAGGGAGACCGGCCAGTTCAACTGCGTCGGTGGTACCTTGCTGGGCATGAACCTTTTGGACCAAGCCGGCATTCGCTCGTTCTACGGCAATCCAGCGGGGCATGTCCTGAATATTGTTGAGCTCTCGAATGGGGAATGGGTTTACTCTGATTTTAGGAACAACCACATTCAAAAACTCACGCCCGAGGTGCGGATGATCGGGGGCGTAGAGACGCTTATTGTGGATGACCCCCGTCTTGCGTATCGTTTGATACCACTTTTGCCAAATGTCGATGCGCCGCAATCAGTGCTCAGAAATCTAAGCTCTGCGCTCGATTGCATTGCGGAAGAGCCACACGATTCAAGTAGCTGGAAGGAGGCGGAACGCATCCAATCGCGGTTCCCAAAGCACCTTACGGAAAATGACTTTAGTGATCTTGGTGATAACCTGTATCCGATGATGGTTAACTTCCGGCAAACGAAAGAAGCCCGAGATGAACGAGATCGTGTTGACCGGATTCGCAAGGAAAAGAAGACGATCGCGTCATTCTTTTCGGGACTCAGTCCCGAGGAGCGGAAGTCGGTGGCGCGAGAAAAAATGATTCGGAGGAAAGAAATACAGCAATACGTTTTGAAAGGTGATGATGCAGCGCTTTCTGAACTTTCGGAACCACTCCAGCGTAACTTGCCCGCGCTGCGCGAGTACTTGGAAAAACTCCGAGAATCCGATCCCGAGTTCTACGAGGATTTTATAAGCCGGGCCTTCTGATGATTCGAACATCCCGCCAAAAGCGACCTACGGACGGGCAGGTTTACGACCCCCAGCCGGAAAGTTTAAGCCCCGACACCAATTGGTGTCGGGGCTTTGTTTACTGCTCCAAACTTTTCGGAATGAACTGCACAACGCCAGCGCGCGGATTCATCTGCAGTCGCTCAAGAATAGTGTACGCCAGAAATCGTGCGACGAGTTCACGGAGCATGGACTCACAGGTACCCGCAAGATGAGTGCCTTGAAAGAGTTCCTCATTAGTACCCGCGATTTCCTTTGTATGGATTGAGCACATGATCTTCCCGAGTGTTTCGGGTCGCATGGCGCTCACATCTCCACTCAGAAGATCGAGCTGCACGAAGCGCAGGAAATCCTCGCGTCCAAATGCATTCGCAAGATCATCGTAGCGATGCTTCCTGATGAGGTTGTTCGTAAGGTTTATAATGTACAATCTCATTTTTGTCTCCTTTCGAAGACTTCCCGCTCCCACCAGTGGACTGTTCCTCCGAATTTTCGGGGGCGTACAGTGGGAATCCGAGTAGATTCCTGGGCGGTCCGACAGAACGACAAGCGCTCTATCGATGGGAACATTATACTAAAATACTATTGAAATGTCAATCTTTGCATTCTTGACCAGAATTGACCGCGCCAACTGGCCGTAGTATTTTATTTGAAGCAGAATCGATATCAAAACGTCCTCGAGCAACATCCTCTTCTTGGGAAGTACGCTTCGGGTGGAGCGGATGGGTTTGAATCCCATAGGATGGGTGGAGAGCGATTACCAGCGTACGCAGAATAGGTGGGAGACCACGACGTCCTGTTTCTGGACAGGATCGAGTCGACAGTGAGATACCACTCCGCTGGCTCGTCGCTTGAAGCTGCTTGAGGACCCCTATTTCAAAAGACCCCGAACGTGGGTCTTTTTATTTTTTCATCCCGTAACACGTACGCCCGTCGTGACCAACAAAAAACCGCACAAGGGCGGAGCGGAAAACCGCGACACATTGGTTCTTTTTCCATCCAAAACACACTTAAAATATCATACGCTTTTTAACAAAAGCCGTCAAATTTTGCACGTACCCACTCGTATTGACATCCACACTATCCGGCAGTAAGACGAGGGTAGGAACCCTTCACAACCAAAAAGGAGAGAAGGAATGCAACCACATGTGTGTTTTCGCAGCGCGTGGGCAGTGAGTGCACTGCTCGTGTGCCTCGTTTTCCTTGGGTGCCCAGAAAAAGGTGAAGGACCGCTCGAGCCGACGGAGGCGAAGGTCGTTTGCCCTGGAAATGTGTTCATCGGCGATCCAGCCAAGCCGGCGGTGGTGCTCATTACGGATACGACGAAACTGAATATCGTATCCGGAATAGCAGAGAACGTCGATCCAGGAAAGCACCGCGTCGTTCTCTGGTCTCTCGATGACTACTATACGCGAATCGCGTCCGGTCCCATCTGTAGTGACAGCTCGTGGAGCTTCGGGACGACGACAAAGGGATCGCCCATCGTTCTCGTTGTTGATGCGACGTACGACATGTATGAGTACACTCGAATCGAGCACCCCGCGCTCATGAAAGGTGTCATCGCGTGGGATGCGCTGCCATCACGGGACCTGCCGACCGGTAGTATTGGTGACCCAGCGCAGCACCCCGAGATTCGGATCGTGGGTCTCACGCCTGGGAGTTCGGCGATTCGCGGGACCGTGAACAACGTGAACGCACGGAAGGTCCGTGTCGTACTCTACGCGAAGACTGACTACTACTATATCCAGCCGAGTATTGCGAGTCCGTACACGAAGGTTTGTGTTGGAAATGGGCGATGGAGTTCGACGACATATACGTGGGATCGAATGGTCGCGCTCTTAGTCGATTCCACCTTCGTTGCGCAGAGCAAGTTGTCATCCCACCCCTCGCGCATGAGTGGTGTCGTTTCCTGGGATGAGTACCCGGAGCCGTGTACGCCATTCGGTATCGTTGGTTCACTTGCGAGTCCGCCCGAGATCAGCATTGTTGGTCTTACGTACGGCAGCGCTACGGTGCGTGGTACCGCGAACAATATCGATGTTGCGCGGACGCGGGTTGTGCTCTATGCGCAACGGCAGTCGTTCCAGTGGTACGTTCAGCCGTACGCAGTTTCTCCGTATACGGAGATATGCGGTGGAAGCGGCTCATGGACGAATTCTGTCTACTCGTGGGATCGTGTTGTTGCCCTACTCGTCGATACGTCGTTCGTTCCGAAAAGTACACTCACGACCCACCCGGCACTTTCTGCGAATGTTCGCGCATGGGATGAGTACCCCGTACGATGCGCTCCGATCGGCATCATTGGGGACCTCTCGTTCCCGCCGATCATTCGTATCACAACCGCTGCCTCGAGCCGCATCGAAGGAACAGTCCTGAATGTTGATGCATCGAAGCTTCGCGTCGTTCTCTGGGCGAAGACGAACATGTGGTACGTCCAGCCTTGGATCGCGTATCCGTACACCGATATCTGCGGTGGTTCGGGCACGTGGGGAAGTTACACACATGGATGGAACACAATCGCAGCACTCCTCGTGGATAATACGTACTCACCGGGCGCGACGCGATATGGAGACCCATGGAGTGACCGTGGTGTCGTTGCATGGACAAAGTATCCATAACACCAGGAGGCAGTAATGAGAACAAACCGTGTTTTCTGGTGTACCCTGCTCGTTCTTTTGTTCTCGGGATGCGGCGATAGTGGCGGTGTCGGCCCAAGCAACTCGCCGACGGTGACCATTGAATCAGCAGCAGCGAATAGGGTAGTCGGTACGGTATTCGGCAGAACGAGCGGATTGGCGATCGTCCTGTGGGCGAAGACCGACCAGTGGTACGTACAGCCCTACACCGCAACCCCATTCACATCCATTGATGGGAATGGGGGGTGGTCAAGCTATACACACCCATGGAACCGCATTGTTGCGCTCCTCGTCGACTCGACTACGTATATTCCGGGAGCGACGCGTTTTCGTCACCCCGCAGAAATGGATGGTGTTGTTGCGTGGGACGAGTACCCAGCACGCCATCCTGATCGAGTCATCGATTTCGGTGGCATGCACTGGATCGTGAAGAGCGGCGAACGTGCCGGACCCGGCCCGAACTACTTCTCGGAGGACAGTACGAACGTTCTCGTCCGGGACGGTGAGCTTCGGCTCGCTATCACGGAACGAGATGGCCGCTGGTACTGTGGCGAGATCGTCCTTGAACGCTCGCTCGGATATGGGACGTACACGTTCCAATTCGGTAGTCGTGTCGATTCACTCGATCCGTACGTGGTCGCGTCAGGCTTCATCTACGCCGACAATGGGCAAGAGGTGGATATTGAATGGTCGCAATGGCTCGCGGCGCCCGATAACATGCAGTATGTTATCCAGCCGTGGAGCAACCCAGGAAATATCGAGCGTTTCGGAATGCCGGCAGTAACGCGCTCCACGCACCGCTTCCAGTGGATGGCGAACGCGATCGTATTCACGAGCTGGCGGGGGTGGGAAGAGTATCCACCCCCGGATAGCCTCATCCGCACGTGGACCTACATTGGTGGTGATATACCAACCCCCGGGGAAGAGCGCATGCGATTCAATCTCTGGCTCGTCGATGGTATGTCACCGGCGTACGGGAGAGGGAACGAGCTCATAGTGCATTCCTTTCGTTTCCAGAAGTAACACAACAAGCCCATCCGATATCGGATGGGCTTTTCTTTTTATCTATCGGCCACTTCCGATCCGCACTTGTTCAGCTGCGCTCATACCCGCGACGTAGCCGGTCGTCCAACAGAGCTGGAGGCTGTACCCACCAGAGGGCCGGTCGATATCGAGCACGTCGCCAACGAGGTACAGGTTCGGGAATTTCCGGGAACGCATCGTCTTGAAATCGATCTCGGTGAGTGCCACACCACCCGATGTTACGATGGCCTTCGATGCACCAAGGAGCCCCTTCACGTGCAATTCGATGCCGGTGAGCTCACGGACGAATCGCTTCCGTTCATCGCGTGTCAGGCTGTGGCAGTAGGTGTCCGGCGCGATGGTGCTCCGCTCGAGGAGGATGGGAACAAGCGCGGCAGGGACCAGGTTCCCGATAGCGTTCTTGAAAAGCTTGGTCTTCTGGCTGTCGATGATCTGCATAAGCCGCCGGTCCAATGCTCCCTGGTCTGACGACGGGAAGAGGTTCAGGAGAAGCGAGACGGAACCGTACTTCAGAAGCTCGCCGATATCGCGGCTCATGTTCAGGACCATCGGACCGCTCACGCCCGTGTGCGTGAAGAGAAGGCGCCCCTTCCGCGCATCCTGCGGGACGCCGTTCTGGATGGTGGTGAGCTTCACGTCGGAGAGGGTCACACCCGAAAGACTCCGTGCCCATGCATCGCTCAATGCGAGTGGAACAAGTGCGGCCGCCTGGTCGCTCACTGTATGGCCGAGCTTCTCGAGCCACCGGAAGCCGTCCCCGGTCGAGCCAGTCTCCGGGCGGGACTTTCCTCCGGTCGCAAGGACGAACGAACGGGCATGGATATCGTCCCTTCCGCGTACCTTCACCCCTTCGATCATTTCTTTCCCCACTTTGAATCCCGTGACGATCGAACCGTGGGAGACCATCACTTTCCCGTGTTTCATGTACCGCACGAGCGCATCACGAACCGATGCGGCCTTGTCGCTCACCGGAAAGACGCGGAGACCATCCTCGACTTTCGTCGGAACACCATTCGCATTGAAGAAAGCGAGCGTTTCCTTGATACCGAAACGAGCGAACGTTGAGAACAGAAATTGGTCGTTCTTTTTGAACTTCGCGAGGAATTTTCGCGTATCGAGCTCCGCGTTCGTAAGGTTACACCGTCCGCCACCCGTGATGAGGAGTTTTGCACCGAGTCCAGGGTTTTTCTCGAGGAGGAGTACGTGTGCGCCACATTCGGCCGCACGCCCCGCGGCCATCATGCCCGCCGGTCCGCCACCCACGACGACCACATCCCACTGCTTTAGGGCCCCGCGCCGTTCATTTGGGTACACCATTGATTCGGTCATCATACCACACACTCTGCGGACACCAACAGCGCACAGTTGCCTAAATGCACGAAAACCTGCATACTGTAATTCCCAATCAATGCCCACAGACGAAGTTATCATTCGATTCAATGACGTCTCATTCGAGTACGGTCACGCGAAACCAATCCTCACCGGAGCGGTTTTTTCGGTTCGGCGCGGTTCGAAGGTAGCGCTCATGGGACAGAATGGTGCCGGGAAGACCACGATATTCCAACTCATCACCGGAGCGTTGAAGCCGGAGCTTGGTTCCATCGCGCTCGCCGAAGGGCTCACAATGGCGACCTCGCGCCAGGTCATCCCGCGCGCCGACCTCGATAAAACCGTTCGTGAGTTCTTCGCGGCGGCATTCCCGAAGAAGGTCTACGACATCGATCCCCGCATTGACCGGATACTTGATGTCGTGCACCTTTCGGCACCGCACGACCGCACGCTCCGCACCTTCTCCGGTGGTCAGCAGGCGCGTCTCCTCCTTGCGCACGCGCTCATTCAGGACCCGGACATCCTTCTCCTCGATGAACCGACGAACAACCTTGACCGTGCCGGCATCGAACACCTCACAAAGTTCCTCGTTGAGTACACAAAAACCTGTATCGTCATCTCCCACGATGCGGAGTTCCTGAACGCCTTCACGGGCGGCGTTCTCTACCTCGAATCGGTGACCCGGACCGTGGAACAGTACGCCGGGAACTACCTGACAGTTGTTGCGGATATCACCGCGCGGCTCGAGCGTGAGCGAATGAAGAACGCACGGCTTGAGAAGGATATTGAGAACCGGAAGGAGCAGGCGAACTTCTTCGGCCAGAAGGGGGGACATATGCGCGATGTGGCCCGGAAGATGCGGGAAAAGATCGAAGAACTTGAAGGCGAGGTCGTTGCCGTCCGGCAGGACGACAAGACCATCCGGAATTTCGTGATTCCCTGTCAGGAGGAAGCGGCAGGCGTTCTCCTTACGCTCTCGTCCGTCACCATCATGTCCGGCCATGAGCCCTACGTTCAACCGGTGAAGATCGAGGTGCGGCGGAAGGAGCGCCTTCTCCTCGCGGGGCCGAACGGTATCGGAAAGACCACACTCCTCGAACACCTCGCGAAAGGGGAGGCGACCGGAGAGCACATCACCCCAGGAACGCGTGTTGGGTACTACCGGCAGGATTTCTCGACGCTCGATTTCGAAGCAACGGTCTACCGCGCGCTCCTCGATGTCGCAGCGTACCACAGCGAGCAGGAACTCCGTTCCATTGCTGCCGGGTTCCTCATCGACGAGCGTATCATGAAAACGAAGATCGGCAGCCTTTCCGAGGGTCTCAAAGGGCTCGTTGCGTTCGCGCAGCTCGTTCTCCTGCGACCGGGGCTCCTGTTCCTCGACGAACCGACGAACCACATCAACTTCCGCCATCTTCCAGTCATCGCAAAGGCACTCGACCACTACGATGGCGCGATGGTGCTCGTGAGCCACGTTCCCGACTTCGTTTCGAAGATCCGCATCGACCAAACACTCGACCTTGGGACACTTGAGCGCACTACGAAGGCTCATGCGCCAGGTAGCGCGAAGACCGCCCCAGCGAAGAAGCGTGTCGTGAAGAAGAAGTAGTACGCTACCATGGAAAACGATGCCGTCAAAAAGATCGTGAAAGACGCATACCGTGACATCGCAACAGGTTGTTCGGGGTGTTGCGCGTGTGGTGCGAAGAGTATTTCCAAAAATATCGGTTACTCCGAGGAAGAGTTGCGGATCGTGGGAGAGGCGAACCTCGGCCTCGGGTGCGGAAACCCACTCGCATTCGGACGATTGAAAGAGGGGGATGTTGTGCTCGATCTTGGTTCGGGGGCAGGTATCGACGCGATACTCGCAGCCCAGAAGGTGGGAAGCACCGGCCGGGTTATTGGTGTCGATATGACAGAGGAGATGATCGAACGTGCACGTGAGAATGCCGAGAAACGGAATGTAACGAACGTTGAGTTCCTTCTCGGGGAGATAGAGCACCTGCCGCTTCCCGACAATACAGTTGACGCGATACTCACGAACTGCGTTATCAATCTTACCCCCGACAAATCGAAAACCTTCCAGGAAGCCTACCGCGTTCTAAAGCCCGGCGGGAAGATATACCTTTCGGACATCGTTCTCTTGGCTGAGCTTTCGGAGGCGCAGCGGAGCGACACACAATTGCTTTCGGGGTGTGTTGCGGGTGCGATGCTGAAGGACGAGTACCTTCGAACGATCGAAAGCGTGGGATTCACGGTCCGCATCCTCCACGAGAACACGAGCATCAGCAAGGAGCAGTACAATGGGATAGCGCTCGAGAGCATCATGGTCGAGCTCACTAAATAGCAAAAAACCACCGGAGTGCCGGTGGTTTTTGTTCGCGCTAGCCGAAGCAGGAATCACACATACCGCAGTTCTCCTTCGGGTAGTCCTCACCAAAGTAACGAAGGAGCATCCGGCGACGGCACCGGGGCGAAGTGCAGAACGTTACCATCGTATCGAGCTGGCGGCGGGCGATATCCGCACGGTCCGGGTCTGTCATCTTCCCGATGAAGAACTCGTGCTTCATCTTGTCGCTGTAGCTGAAGAAAAGGATGCACTCAGCGGGGAGCCCATCGCGACCCGCACGACCCGTTTCTTGGTAATACCCTTCGATGTTCTTCGGAAGGTCGTGGTGAATGACGAAGCGAACGTCGGGCTTGTCGATACCCATACCGAATGCGATGGTCGCCGCGATCACATGCGTCTTCCCGCGCATGAAGGCATCCTGATTCGCGGTCCGTGTTTTTGCATCGAGTCCGGCGTGGTAGGGGAGCGCCGCAACACCATCGGCAGTGAGATCATCTGCCATTCGGTCCACGGCCGCTCGGCTGTGGCAGTAGATGATGCCGGATTGCCCGGGATGGTCCTCGGCGTACGCGAGTATCTGCGAGTACGTCTCATGTTTCGGGCGAATCTGGTAGATGAGGTTCGCTCGGTCGAAGCTTCCGCAGTAGACCGCGGACTTCTCGAACTTCAACTGGCGAATGATGTCCTCGCGCACTTTCGGTGTTGCAGTCGCGGTGAGTGCGATGAATGGTGTTCCGGGAAACACATCGCGAAGCTTTGCGAGGCGCCGGTACTCCGGGCGGAAATCGTGGCCCCACTCGGATATGCAGTGCGCTTCGTCGACCGCGATGAGCGCGACCGAGAGTGATTCGATGAACTCCATAAAGTCCGGCTTCATGATACGTTCCGGTGCGACGTAGAGGAGCTTCACGCGTCCCGCAAGGATACGTGCACGCGTCTCGCGCTCCTCCCGAACGCCGAGTGAGCTGTTCAGGAACGCCGCAGGAATGGCGCCCTCCTCGAGTCCCGCTACCTGATCCTTCATGAGCGAGATGAGGGGCGAAACAACGATGGTGATGCCGGAGAAAATGAGCGCCGGGAGCTGGTAGCAAAGCGATTTTCCGCCACCGGTCGGCAAGAGTGCGAGCGTGTCGCGACGTTTCAGTACGTTCATGATTATCTCTTCCTGGAGCGGGAGGAATTTCTCGAATCCAAAGTGTTTTTTGAGTGCCTCGTGCATAGCGCTTGGATGATACCATGCTCGAGTGACCGAGCCAACATAAAAATCCCCCGATGAATGGGGGATTGATGTGGCTATTTCGCCTGAAGGAAGAGACGCATAGGGACCTCGACGCCCGCACGGCGGGCGCGTTCCAGGACCTCTGCGGGCGTAAGCTCTTCCGCCTGCTGTGCGGTGAGGACCATCGCGATGGAATCCGGTGCCGCGGGGTATCCCGAGAACGAATAGATGTACCGTTTCCCGATGATTGCGCCTCCCGGAATGGGGTCCGTGGGCCGAATGAGCCGATCCTCATAGCTTGCCATATGGCCATACACACGGAAATTCTCAAGAAGTCGAACAGCCTTTGCGCGGGCAAGGTCGCGGTATTTCAGGGATCGAGGAAGTGGCTCGTTCGGCGGACGGCATCTCTCCGATTCTTTCGGCAAGATGACGCCGAGCTTTACCTCGAGTATCACCTCACAGTTTTCGGTATCAATGACGCAGAACCAGCCTCCAATCCTACGTTCCCATCCATCCTGTGGGTCGGCATTCCGTTCGAGTTCCTCCTTTACACGAATGATATTCCAGGAGGCCTCCTTGATAAGTCGCCCGGTGAAGTCGACTGACGTGAGCATTGCATTGAGAGCAACTCCATCCATCGAACTATCCTTTGTTGTGAATGAAAATAACCTGCGACTAAACTACCACCAATAGTTCGATATGTCAATGAATACAAAAACGCCGACTCGCGCCGGTGTTTGTGCCTTATGCGCCGCGAAGTTACTTAATACGGAACGAGGCCTTTACGGTTACCATCACTTCCTTGTCGATGCTCGAATTGTCGTAGTTCCCATAGTCGCTGATATCCACCGAATTCACCGGGAGCACCTGCACGACACCTGCCGCCGCAGACTGGATGGAACCAACCTTCCGTCCTGTGGTCTCGACAATCTTTTCCGCACGAGCTTTCGCGTCCTCGACCGCCTTCGAGAGGAGGGAAACGCGAAGGTCGGGGAGTTTCGAGTAGTAGTACTCGAGGAACTGCGTGGAGAAGACGACACCTTTGCTTATGACCGGGTCCAGATTCTTTGCGAGTGCGCTTACCTTTTCGACGTCTCGCGAGTTCACCTCGATGGTTTGCCGGAGCGCGTACTCCTGTGGTGCCTGTGGATTGTACTTGCCGTAATCCTCGAGCATCACTGGGTTTACTTTGACATCCGCCTCAGCAACCCCGTTCGATGTAAGGAACGTTCGCACGATTGTCTCGTCCTGCTTCATCGAGGCGTATCCGCTCCGGAGCTGGGCGTAGGGGATGCTCCGCGTGAACATACCGCTCCATTTCACCGTATCGGATGTCACGCGCTCCTTTGCGGAACCAGTCACCGCGATGGTGTCCTCGAGCGCACGAACGTTGTATATCGTGAGGGATACGACGACCGCCGAGGCGACCAGGGCGACTCCGAGGATGGCCCCGAAGACGAGAAAGTTCTTGTTTTCCATAGTGCATTCAGTATAGCGAATGGTGGGATGCGCTTCAATCGAGGCGTGGAGTACGGTACAATAGCGATATGGAACAAGACTGCATTTTTTGCAAGATCGTGCGTGGCGAGATACCGTCCCATCGCGTGTGGGAGGACGAGAAACACATCGCGTTCCTTTCCATATTCCCGAACACAGCAGGGTTCACGGTCGTCGCAACAAAAGAGCATTACCCGAGCTACGCATTCGATCTACCCGACGATATCTTCATTGACCTCGTTCGTGCGGCGCGGGCAGTCGGGAAACTCCTCGATACAAAGCTCGAGGACGTCGGACGGACCGGGCTCGTGTTCGAAGGAGAGGGAGTGAACCACGTCCACGCGAAACTCATACCGATGCACGGGACACGGGATGCTGCATGGGCGCCTACGGGTGACCGACCAACATCATGCTTCGTGACCTACCCTGGGTACCTCTCAACACACGACGCAGCACGAGCCGATGACGCGATGCTCGCTGACCTTGCGAAACGGCTCCGCGAGTAATATCGAACAAATGAACGGCGCACCGCATGGCGCGCTGCCGAAAAAAAGAAATAAAACAATGAAACACGAACAGCCGAAACTGCCGTACGCGTACGATGCATTGGAACCGGTCATTGATGCAAAAACGATGGAGGTGCACTACGCGAAGCACCATGCGACCTACGTCGCGAAGCTGAACGATGCGCTCGCGACATCGGAGATGACGGCCGCGAAACCGCTCATCGAACTCCTCGCGAACCTTGATGACGTGCCCGCGAACATACGGACTGCGGTCAAGAACCACGGAGGTGGAACATGGAATCACTCGTTCTTTTGGGCCGTCATGGCGCCGGAGAACGCAGGTGGCGGGGGAGAAGCGGGAGGGACCATCCGGAAGGCGATCGATGCGCGTTGGGGAGAGTACATGAAGTTCGTTGCGGAATTCACGGCAGTGGCGACCACTCATTTCGGGAGTGGTTGGGCGTGGCTCGTGGTGACCAATGACAAGGAACACGGGACGACAAAACGACTGGAGGTACTGACGACACCAAACCAGGACTGCCCACTCTCACTCGGACAAACACCACTCCTCACGCTCGACCTGTGGGAACACGCTTACTATCTGAAATATCAGAACCGGCGCGCCGAGTATATCGAGAACTGGTGGCGGGTGGTCAACTGGGAACAGGTCGAGGCGAACTTCACAATGTAACGAAGCACGGTGTCGAGCATACAACGAGCATACGCGTCGGATGGTCGTTCTTCTTTCACCCTCATCGAGCTCCTGGTGGTTATTGCGATACTCGCCGTCCTCTCCGTTGTCGTTGTGCTCGTCATCAATCCCGCAGAGCTTCTGGCCCAGGGGCGCGATACCACGCGACTCTCCGGTCTCGCGTCGCTCAACACAGCGATCGCACTCCTCCAAGTCGACCTTCCGGGTGCATTCCTCGGAACAACGAGCATGGTATACGTTTCGATACCGGACACCTCCGCTACCTGCGCGAATCTCGGGCTTCCCACACTCCGGGCAGGACTGAGCTACGCGTGCGTATCGACATCGACCTACCGTCGCGTCGATGGGACCGGGTGGGTTCCGATCGACCTCGCCGACCATTCGAGCGGAGCGCCCCTCGCTATTCTCCCGGTCGATCCAGTCAATACGACCACGACCGGCGACTACCTTGTATACGTGACCGATGGGAGTGAAAAATGGGAACTGAATGCGCAACTTGAATCCACGAAGTACGGGTACGCGACGACGAGTGCCGCAAAGCCGACCGTCGACGGCGGGAACAATGACTACCTTTACGAGGTTGGGAATGACCTTGGGCTGTTCCTCGATACCGCGAATTTCGTCCTCGATGGCGACATGGAGGCGTTGGGGGTACTGAATTGGTCGGACTACAATACTCCGACCGTGAAAGTGAAGGTGACCGATACATATGCCTCCGGCGAACGTTCGATGCGCCTTGTTACGAACGGTGCTTCGTACAGCGGCACCATGCAGGGACTCACCTCGTTCATTCCTCCGAGCGGTAGGGTCTTCATCCAGATGTCCTACAAGGTCGCACCGGGAAAGACGTTCGGGTGGGAATGTAATTGCCGGAGCGGTGCATGCTGTTGGTACTTCCTGTTCAACGACGGGACCGATACGGAGTGGACACGGAAGACGACGGTACGCGATATAACCGCCGGTGCGCTCACCGGTGCCTACTTCTCGCAGCCGAATGCGGTCGCGAGTGAGTTCTGGATCGACGACATCATCATCAGACCGATATACTGATGCGCAACGACGAACCCGCTCTAGAGAGCGGGTTTTGGTTTCTCTCCTGCGTACTGGATGGTCATAAGCGTGAGCCGTCCGTCCACGAGCTTCGCTTCGAGCAGCTTCATTCGCGCATTGCCGGGCTGCTCGAGTGTCCATGTGCCGGGATCGGGATTCAGTGCACGGATACGGCGATCGACGATAGCAGCCATCTCCGGCGCGGAACCGGCGCGCGCTGCACGTACGTAATCCCACTCGATGAATCCGTCCTGTGTTTCGAACTTTTTCGTTGGTGTCGCGGCGGCCTCGTTCTGTTCCACCCCCGTGAGTTTTCCGGCAAGAAATGTGGGAAGCGTCTTTACACAGAGGTCCGCACCGAGCTCGGCGAGTATCCTCTCGAGTTCGATGTAAGTTTCGGTCCCACGGAGCGGCTGCTCGGCCACAGAAAGTATCTCGCCATGGTCGAGTTTCGCGTCAACAAGGAAGAGTGTGACACCGGTCACCGGGTCACCATTCAGTATCGCGGTCTGGATAGGGGAGGCGCCACGGTACTTCGGGAGGAGCGACGGATGCACGCCGATGGTTCCGCGTGGCGGGACCGCGAGTATGCTCGGGGGGATTATCTTGCCGTATGCGGCAACAATACAAAATTCGGGCTCGAGTTCTTTGAGTGCTCCGTCGAAATTGCGAAGGTTCTCGGGCTGGAGCACGCGAATACCGAGGTCGTGATGTGATTCCGCAAGTACTTTCGTGGGCGGCGGCGTGACGAGCTTCTTTCTCCCAACCGGTCGGTCGGGGTTACAGACAACCGCAACCGGAGGGAGGCCGGCGTGAATGAGTTTCTCAAGAACAGTCGCCGCAAACTCGGGGGTTCCGAAGAATACGTACTTCATTTCTTTTTCAATTCAACGAAATCTTCCGGTCGATATAGTTTCTCCGCTTTATCAGCGAAGAGGCCTCCGTTCAAATGGTCGACCTCATGCTGGAACACGCGAGCGAGGAGGCCCCACGCCTTGAGCTTCAGCGGCTTTCCGTTCGCGTCCTGCCCGTTAAGACTCACACGGTAGTGACGCTCCACCGGACCCCAGGTCTCGGGAATGGAGAGGCATCCCTCTTCGAGGGTCTCCGTCTCATCCGAGAGCTTCGAAAGTTCGGGATTGAAGACCGCGTAGAACTTCGGGCGGCCGTTCGCGTCCGGCACTTGCGCCACGAAAACGCGGTACGTCAGTCCGATCTGGTTCGCTGAAAGACCAACGCCATTCGCGCGGCGCATCTCCTCGCGCATCCGTTTCACGAGCTCGCGTATCTCCACTTTCGTGTGCTTCGAAAAATCGAATGCAACCGTCTTTTTCCGGAGGAACTTCTCGTTCTCCTTTTTTTGTATGGTGACTATAGTACCCATGGAACTATGCTTTCGGTTTCGTGGTGTCCTCGCTGTAGAGCACGCGCATGAAGTAGGCCCCCTTGTTCTTCACCGTCGTGTTCTCGGCGATGCGCTTCGCAAGCGAGCGGAGCTTCGTTTCGTCGAACGTGAGCGCGAGCTTGATGTAGAGCGCGGTGTGCTTGGTATCGCGGAGGATCTCACCGAGCTCGGCACCGAGCGCTTGGTGTTTATGGTATGCTCGCGTGTCCTTCCGACGGCGCGAGAGCGTCTCAAGGTAGGTCCTATCTATCGGCATCCAAATTCATTCTATGCTATGATTCGCCTGATGGAAAGACGGCTCTTCATCGCAATACCGCTCCCGGAAACCACTATTCAAATGCTCGACGCGGTGCTTGGCGACGTCGACGCATCACTCCCACGGAGCGTTCGTCTCGTCCCGCAGGAACTCTGGCACATCACGGTACTTTTCCTGGGCGACCAGGACGACGAATCGCTCCCGGGCATCGATGCCGCTCTCCGGAGCATGTACGCCGGGAAGGAGCTTCCGATCGAATTCGAACGGGTCACGTACGGCCCCCCAGGGCGCCCGCCACGAATGGTGTGGGCAACGACGACCGAGGAGACCTCGGCGCACATCGGTGCGTTGAAGCAGAGACTCGAGACCGAACTTGCGCGGAATGGTATCGAGTGGGGTCACAGCGAGCATGGATCATTCACGGGTCACGTGACGTTGGCACGATTCGAATCACGCGATGGACTCCAACCGGTGGATGAACGCATGAGCGAACAGTTCATCGCGCGCGACCTTGTACTCTTTGAGTCGCACCTCTCGCCCGAGGGACCAACGTATCAGGAACTCCTCCGTGCGCCACTGTAATTGACGTTGCTCTGCTCACGCGGTATAACGTGAAGAGACGTTCCTTCACAAACACCCCGGAGGCACCGTGGGTTTTCTCGTTTTCGTCTTCCTGTACGGCACGCTCGCCCTGATGATTACGGAAGTTTTCGTGAGCGTGCGCCTTTCGCTCTCATACTTTCCGTTCGATATCATGCGCAGCGCCGGGTACCGTTTATCGTTTCTTCTGTGGCCGTTCTACATGACGACGATTCTACTGAATCCCGAGCAGTTTCGGGAGGGCTTTCACTGCATGATTATCTGGTTCATTTTTGGATCCTCGCTTGTTCGTACCGTCCTCCCGCCGATGAGCTCGCTCTACGAGATTTCCGTGTACTTTATTTTCGGGAATATCGCCGTCTGGGGGATAAGCTACGTGAGTTGCGTTATCCTTGACATGTTCGTATATCATAGTAGGCACCTCCCGTGAAGGGAGGTTTTTGTTTGTGTATCGCCCCCGAATCTGTTTAAATGAAGTCCATGGATGAATTGCAGACCGAGAACATATCGTTCGGTGCAAAAGTGCGACGACTCAAAAAACCGCTCTTCATCGGAGCGCTCATTGTTGTTATTGCGTTCGGAAGCTTTCTTGTAGGGCGGAGCACCGGCGTGGGTGTTCGTTCTATTAACATCACCGATACGGAGCAAATACTGAAAGGGGATTTCTCGGTGTTCTGGGAGGCCATTGATCTCATGAAGCAGAAGTACGTCGGTATCAAGGACGTGACCGACCAGGACATCATTTACGACGCCATTCGTGGTGCGACGAACGCGACCGGTGATCCGTATACGCTCTTCTTCGATCCACCCGACTCACAGAAGTTCCAGGAGGATATCCAGGGGAATTTCGGCGGTATCGGCGCGGAGATCGGAGAGAAGGAGGGGCAGATCGTCGTCATTGCGCCGCTCAAGGGGAACCCCGCCGAGCGCGCAGGACTGCGGGCAGGGGATGCGATCGTGAAGATCGACGAAACAGAGACCGGCGGCATGACCGTCGATGAGGCGGTGAAGCACATTCGCGGAGAGATGGGAACTCCCGTCATCCTCACCATCATGCGTGAAGGATGGAGCGAGACGAAGGAATTCAATATCACGAGGGCAAATATCATACTCCCGACGCTCGATTGGGAAGTGAAGAACGGGAACGTCGGATACGTGAAGCTTCACAACTTCAATGGAAATGTTCCATCGCTCTTCTACAAGGCGATGGTCGAGATGCTCTCGGGCGGCGCTCGCGGTATCGTCCTCGATCTGCGGGACAACCCGGGTGGTTTCCTTGAGGTGTCGCAGAACCTTGCGGGTTGGTTCCTCAAACGGGGGAGTGTTATCCTTGTTGAACGATTCCAAGACGGGAGCGAGGAACGTCTGCGGACGGATGGGAACGCAGCGCTCGCCGACGTTCCGGTAGTCATCCTCGTGAACGAGGGGTCTGCGTCGGCCTCGGAGATACTCGCGGGGGCGCTCCGTGATACGCGCGGCATCCAGCTCATCGGGAAGAAGACGTACGGCAAGGGCTCGGTGCAGGAGGTGCTCGACCTCTCGGATGGCTCGTCGCTCAAGGTCACTGTTGCGGAATGGTTCACGCCGAAAGGAACGCGCATCAATAAGGTCGGTCTCTCGCCGGATATCGAGGTGGGGCTAACGGATGCCGATGCGGAAAGCGGGAAGGATCCACAACTCGCGAAAGCACTCGAGGTCATCGGGCAAAAAATGGTCAACGGAAATTAATATGAAAATACTACTCATAAAGGACGTGAAGGATTTGGGGCGAAAGGGCGAAGTGAAGGAAGTGAGCGCGGGGTACGCGCGGAATTTCTTGGTGCTGCGAAAGCTTGCAGTACCCGCGACCGCGAACATCGTGGCACGCGCCGAGGCCGAGATCGCACAGGCAGCAGAACGGCGCGCAAAACTCCTCGTCGAACTAAAGGTGCAAGCGAAGGAGCTCGCGAACGCAAAGCTCACGTTTGTACGGAAGGTCGGTGAGAAGGGGGACATATTCGGGTCCGTCACCGGGAGTGATATCGAGGCAGCACTCCGAAAACAGGGATTCGTGCACGGCACCGTCGATCTGAAACATCACCTGAAGACCATTGGTACGCATACCGTGACCGTTGATCTCGGTGAGGGAATAACCACGAACCTAGAGGTGGCGGTGTTGGGGGAGGAGCAGAAATAGGGAACACAACAAAAACAGCCGCCAGAGGCGGCTGTTTTTAGTTCGATCTCTTTGGCTACGCGATCTCCGGCGCAATGACCGTCACCACCTTGATGTACTTTTTCGAGCCGTCGAAATGGAATCGCTTCTTGTCGCTGAACTTCACAACGCCATCTTTCTTTGCGTAGAGCGTGTCGTCCTGACCTTGCTTCACGTTGACGCCGGGATAGAACTTCGTACCACGCTGTCGGATGATTATCTGACCGGCCTTAACCTTCTGGCCGGCAAAAAGCTTAACACCGAGTCGCTTCGACTCGGATTCACGTCCTAATTTGGTAGACCCTTTGGCTTTGGTATGTGCCATGGAATGTAGTATACAATATAGGAAAGCGCAGGCACTATGTCAAGATTCCGCATCTACCTCTCCGAGCACAAACGGTCCATGATCTTGGGCCTTCTGTTCTTCCTTGCGGTCACCCTCGCATTCGGCATCGGTTACCTCGTTGCGCTCGAAGCGAACCCGACGCCCATCGTTATCGAGCAGTGTTCGCAATAGGCCGGAAGGCGTTCGGCATCTCACTGCAGCGCCACAGCGCCTCTTTGACATGCCGCCCATGTTAGTTTATAATGTTCCCGTTCATTGAAACTCGAATAACGGGTGCAAGAACACGGCGCACCGGATAATGGATAACCCTCGGGCGGAACGAACCGTCTGAAGAGTAGGGGTCACTGAAATGACACCGAAAGAGGGGAATCGTCAGACGACTGCGTTGTTCGGCATTCACTCCGGTCCGAATGAACGGACTAAATACTCGCGTCAAAGAAACGACGCGAAAGGAGGATATATGGGTTGGTTGGGCAAAAAGTATCGCGCCGCGCGTCATGCGTGGCATCTCGTTCCGTACACAATGCGTATCTGGCTTCTTTTCTCATTCGCCTGCAACGTTACTTGGATTGCGGCGATGGCCATCGATAACCCATTGAAGCAGGAATACGGATGGTCATCTCTCTTTCTTGCCGCCTTTTTGGGGCTCTCTTGTTACTCATTTGTTGTGACCGTCCTGCGTTCTTTCTTCGTCTACCAAAAGGAGGCGAGGAAGGAGGAATTTAAAAGGCTGACTGGGCTTTCGTCGCTGCCGACTTGTGGTGACGAGATAGCCATCATGCACACCAGAGTACTAAAAACGCTATGCGACCTTGCAAATGCGGCATTTGATGAGTTTGAGCGCCAGAAAAAATACATTGACGATCTCACTACTGCCGCCAGATTCAACAAGCTCGACCCATCACCACAGGACGTGGAAATTCAGCTGGCGAAATTCAAAGAAGCGTCAGCGCGCAAAAAAGAGAATGACGAAACTGTCCGAGAAACGAAGTTAAGGTTTCGACAGGCGCATACATTTTTCCGGTCCCTCGGGTTTCAGTTCGACGACAAGATAAGCGACTTCTATACCGGCGAACGGAGGGAATTATGGTTAAAATCTTCGACCGCAACCCCGGACGATTGTGCTGTGCGAACCGAAGGGAGTGGTGACTTTCCTTTTGTCGGTCACATTCATACTAGCTTTGATACTAAGGAAATCACTGATCGCACTTAAAGGAACGATCGGAAGAAGACGGGGGTGATGAATCTCTGCCGCCACGAAAACGTGGCGGCTTTTATTTACCGTTCTTGAAAAGAGAGAACGATAGTATATACTATGGAAGTTCGTTGCGCGGGTGGCGATCCGCAATCCGCCAACTGGCGGAGGCGGATGGCAGACAAACGCAGAACATTGCGCGGGTGGCGAAACTGGCAGACGCACTACCTTGAGGTGGTAGCGCCCGCAAGGGCTTGGAGGTTCAAATCCTCTCCCGCGCACTAAAGAACCCCGGTTTTACCGGGGTTTTTTGTAGCGCGAGAGGAACGCGCCAACTGCTTGGCGCGTGTTCGGATTTGAACGCCGGAGCATGTGCGATTCAGCAGAATTGCACGCGAGGCGGTGGCTAGACCAATGGTACGCGACGGCGTATTATTGAGTCGAAGCCTAAGCCTCTCCCGCGCACCAATACCAAAACGGATGCCCTAGTGGTGTCCGTTTTGGTATCAGTTTGCAGAGGATTTGAACCGAGGGATGGGTCGGAAGGGAAGCAACCGCGTCCCTTCCGTGTAGGAGTCCGCCAGCTGGCGGAACTCAGAACCGAGGGTTCGGAGAGCGCAGGCGAAGCCGAGCAGTTCAATTCCTCTCCCGTCTTTGCTTGCTGGATAATGCCTCTACCGCGCACATGGAAAAATGAAAGCGGCATCCGAGGATGCCGCTGTACGCTACTTTTTTGAAACATCGAGCGTGGTGAGGGAATGGCGTTGAAGCGGATCGGTTTTGATCGCTTGCCGCCGCTTTGCGCGCGCTTCTTTCTCGAGCTTAGCAATATTTTCCGCAGCACAGATCTCCTGCAGTGCTTTCATGGTTTTCGCGATCGCGCTTTTGAGCCAAATGCGAGATATGGAATCGGGAAGAAAGCTCCGCTCGGAAGAAGCGATTCCGCCTCCACTGATGGCTAAGTTTCGATTCAACTTTCGCCATATAGCCCCATGCACCGTGAGTGTCACGCGCTTCGGGAAACGCGTACCGTGACCAGTGGCCATCAGCACGATAACCCGTGCGTCTGCATGTGCTTCCGTTTCCACCCTCGTTTCGGTACCTTGGAAGTCTTCAGCCGCCCCAGCAGATAAACCGAGTGGCTTTATTGCCGCGCGAACTGCGCTGAAGCATAGACCTATCCGCCGATCGTACTCTGCGTCCGACACTGTTCGAGACATTTGTTTCCTCCTTTAGTGAACTAGCATCAACTTAGCTCTTTCCCCGAAAAGAGGTCAAGTCTTACCAGAATCGTTCGAGTATCGCCTGCCTACGCATGCAGGAGGCAGTTCCTCTCCCGCGCACTACGACAGTCAGAGAATAAAAAACCCTGCCATAGGCAGGGTTGGGCAAACTTTCATAGGTTGATCGATCAGGGAACCCGCTTCTCGAATTCGCTGAACTCGGTGACGAGTTCTGTTGCGCCCGCGAGTTTCGCTATCTTTCGCTGGCGTCTTACTCCCAAACGTTCCACCGTAGTCCCGATCTTCAGTGATACAAGACTATCACCGTTCGCCGGAAGGCCGGAGAAGGAATATATGTACCTTCTGCCTCGAATGGCGCCGCCGTATTGCTGGAGGTCATCATTCTTGCTTTCCTCGCTCGTCAGATGTTCCGGATGCTCGAAGAGGCGCTTCGCTTTTTCTTGGGCGAATGCGAAGTATTTCGCCTTCTTTTCTTCAGGAACAGGACCGACAAACGTGAGGAGAACGATTTGCCCCGTTTTGGCATCCATCATGCAGAAGCATCCTCCGTGCCTGCCGATCCAGTTTGGGTATCGCTCCGGCTTCCATCCGAAGCAGTTTGTTATTTTCCAAACATAGCCACGAGGTCCGTCAAAGGCCGCATGGATATCGCGCTGAAGTATGCTGAACTCCATTCGCTGTCTCCCGTATTTGTGAGTGATTTGAACTGCTTGGATAGTATCATATATAACAAGGTGTGTCAACGTATGGTTGTTGTGGCACCCGCGAATGCATGAATTTCGTGCGTATATTGACTATTCTATCGGTATATGCTACAATATAACCACGGTTTGAGTTGTTCATTCCCAACTTTTCGGAGGTTTCAATGAAAACGAGCACAGCGATTCTTATTGCTCTCGGTCTCGCTCTCCTGATTTTTGTGGGGATCAGAGCAGTGGAAAAGAGCCTCGCAATGAGCTACCAGCTCCGCGAGCTCCAGGCTGAATTCGAGGCCACTGCCGCACACCCGGATAGCATCCACACAACACTGACCGATAATGGCGTTCAGCGTACGCTCTGCTACGGGAACCGCCTTGATCGCATCACTGCGAAGCGGGATTCGATTCTCGCCGCAAAAGGATACATCATGATCGGGCGCTGGTGGGTTCAAATCATGGGTGGAGAACCAATCGCATCGACGGCATCTCTCTATATCATGGTTCCATAGTTCGAGGGTTCTAGCGGTCGCCTAAGGCGACCGCTTTTTATATTCCGTAGAGAAAACCACGGTCATCAGGGCGCGGATGAAGACATGTCCATGCTATGACGCGTCATAGCATGGACGGGCAAAGTCCCGCACGTAAGAAAAAGCACGGGCGTGGGCCTGTGGAGGTTTATTTCCCCGCCACGACGGCGTAGGGATAAATTTGAAAACATAGGCAAACGCGATACAATGAGCGTATGCCAGAGCTCTTCCGAAGCCGCACCCTCATCACGCTCACCATACTCTCTATCGTTCTCCTCATTATGAGCATCGGAGCGGTCTTTCTGAACCTCGAGGCGCTCCCATCGAAACTCATCATCCACTTCGATCAGTTCCGTGGCGTCGACTTCTTCGGTGACATCACGGACGTCTGGTGGCTCATCGGGCTCGTTGTGGGCATGGTCGCTTTGAATCTTGGTCTCGCAGTCGGCTTCTTCTACCGGGAACGCATCGCCTCATATTTCCTTGTGGCGACGAACATGCTCCTCTCGCTCCTTCTCCTCGTCGCTATCGCAACAATACTTTCAGTGAATTGACCACTCCCATGGAAACCGCGACCATACTCATCCTGTTCCTCATCGCCATCGTCATCGGCGGGTTCGTGTTCGTTTGGAGGACACTGCAGCGCCAGCCAGAACCGAAACGCGACGATCAATCACTCCTCCTCATCCAGAACCAGATAACCGAAATAACGCGCGTCCTCGATTCGAAGCTCTCGGAATCGACGAAGGTACTCCAGTCGCAGTTCGGCGAATCGTCGAAGATCATTCGTGACGTCACGGAACGTCTCACGCGGCTCGACGAGACGAACAAGCAGGTCGTGAACTTTGCCGATCAGCTGCAGTCCCTCCAGGACATCCTGAAGAACCCGAAGCAGCGTGGCGTTCTCGGCGAGTACTACCTTGAGACACTCCTCAAAAACGTCCTGCCGCCGGGCAGCTATCAGATGCAGTACCCGTTCAAGGACGGGACCATCGTTGATGCCGCGGTCTTCGTGAAGGACAAGGTCATCCCCATCGATTCGAAATTCTCGCTCGAGAATTACAATCGACTCGTTGAAGCGCGTGAGGGTGCGGACAAGGACAAGCTCGAGAAGCTTTTCGTGAATGACCTGAAGAATCGCATTGTCGAGACATCGAAGTACATTCAACCGGAGCAGGGGACCACGGACTTCGCATTCATGTTCATTCCGCACGAGGCCATCTACTACGATCTCCTCATCAACAAGGTTGGGGCGCTCACCGAAGAGACGGAGAACCTCGTCCAGCGCGCGGCAGGGAAATACCATGTCATCATCGTCTCACCGACCTCATTCCTCGCGTATCTCCAAACGGTCCTCCAGGGACTCAAAGCTCTCCAGATCGAAGAGACCGCGAAAGAGCTCCGGAACGGCGTTGGGGCGCTCGCCAAGCACCTTCTCTCCTACGAAGAGTATCTGAAGAAGCTCGGAACGCACCTCGGTACGTCGGTGAATATGTATAACTCCGCCTACAAGGAGTTCGGGAAGATAGATAGGGACGTGATGAAGATAACGGGCACGGCGATGAACGTCGAGCCGAGCGTGCTTGAAGGACCGAACCGTGACCACGAGTAGCCACCGCGAGGAGGTCCTCGCTACGCTCACATTCTACCGACGTCTTTCGCGACCACTCTCGGCATTCGAGGTGTGGCGTGCCCTCCCGCACCTCTCGTACGCAGAGGTACTCCATACGCTCACTGCGCTCGTGAACGACTGCGCACTCGACGAGGCGTGCGGCTTCTACGCACTTGTGAGTGCGCGAGGTAGCCGTGGGCTCGACCGGCGAGCGCAGGACCTTCTGCTCGATATGAAGTGGAAGCGGCTCGCTCGCTATGCACGGTGGTTCCGCCACGTTCCCTTCATCGACTTCGTTCTCACGGGCGGCTCTTTGGCACTCGGGAACGTTTCGCCATCGTCGGATTTCGATCTCGTTATCGGCGTACGCGCGGGGCGGATGTTCACCGCCCGCTACGCTGCTCTCGCGCTCTTCGCACTTCTCGGAGTACGGCGACACAATGACGCTTCGGACTCGGGACGGGATAAGCTCTGTTTCAATCATTTTGTGACCCCGTCCGCCTACGCGAAACCCCCCCACAACATGTACCGCCATGAGCTCTACCGGAACCTTGTCCCACTCTGGGGAAAAGAGGAAGCGATACTGGCGCTCGTTCGCGCGAATCGCTGGGCAGGTGCGGTACAGGAACCCGGTGGTAGTTCCCGATACCTCGGCGGAGAGGGGAGCGCCGTGCGACGTGTTGGTGAACGGCTCCTCGGCAGCACATTCGGCGACCTCCTTGAGCGGCGCGTCTGCGCACCGATCGCTCGGCGACGGCTCACTCGCTATGCAGCGCGGAACCGACACCACGGCCGTGTCGTTATTTCGGACGCCGAGCTCGAGTTCCATTTCGCACTTCCCTACGAAGGTTGAAGAACAGGAACGCGGGGGATACAATAGAGTTAGATGTTTGCAATCCGTAACACGCAATAACGGGAAGGAGCGTACGTGAAACTCAGAGCGCAGGATGCCGAAGGGCTCGTTGCTCAATGCTTACACAGCAACGGACGCTTTGTATCGTACCAACGATCACCAAAACACGGCGAGGAGGATAAGGCAGGCATCGATTTCTCAGTGATGTTCATGCATAGCGGCATTCATTTCAAGCTTCAGGTGAAGACATCTGACAATGGCGAGACGCTCGGTCTGTGGGTTCCGCTCCCGAACCATCTTCCAGTGCAACTTCGTACTCGTATATCACCACAGATGCTCGCGAGCGCGCAGCGCCACACACACAAGTACCCGAGCATTCGCGCACTGCTTTTCGTGGCACTTCCAAGCCGCGAACGGTCACCGGAACTGATCGTCGGGAATATCTGGCACGAGATCTGGATACTCTACCAGTTTTCCCGAGCCGCAACGGAGCGGCACATGGTCCAGCGACAGAGAGAGCAAGAGCGTGTTGCAATTGCCGTTTAATATTCGTCCCTCGGTCGCTCTATGACCGGGGAACACCCTGCCCCTCCACGATATTCGTGTGAGGGGCTTGCATTTTATCCGAAGGCGTGGTACACTGTTCCCGTGGGTGCAGGATTTTCCTTATCCAGCAAGCGCGCAAGTGTTTGACGGTTCATAAGGAAAACCTTTCCAATTTTTTCGTATCCCCGCCGCAAGGCGGGGATACGTTTTTGTAGGCCGTTGTTGCATATATCCAAATTGTGTATCCTTATGGATGGCGGGTAGATTGTGCACTCACAAATCCACAAAAATTGGAGGCAACCACTACCCGCCTTCAAAGAAATCGTGGGGCAGAGCCGCCACGGGACGAGCACAACGTTCCGTGGTTGGAGTGCCCTGTTCATACACTAATGGCAGGTTTTCTCGAAAAACTCTTCCCGAACGCACACCTGAAACGTCTCAAAGACGTTGTTTTATTCACCAATCGCGAGGAAGAGTCGGTTAAGGCCCTCGATGCCGCCGGCCTCCTTGCAGCGTCCGAAGAACTCGAAACTCGTGTTGAAGCCGCTGGAGGGAGCGAGGAGATCCTTTCGGAGGTCCTCCCGCGTGCATTCGCGCTCGTCCGTGAGGCCGCCCGTCGGAATCTCGGTCAGCGTCACTTCGATGTCCAGCTCATGGGCGGCGCGGCACTCCACGGCGGTGCGATCGCCGAGATGCTGACCGGTGAGGGGAAGACCCTCGCCGCAACGCTCCCGGTCTACCTGAACTCCCTCGCCGGACACGGTGTCCACGTCGTCACCGTGAACGACTACCTCGCTCGCCGCGACGCCATCTGGATGGGCCAGGTGTACCACGCACTCGGGCGAACGGTCTCCTGTATCGTCCACGACGCCGCATACCGCTACGACCCGCAATTCGAAGCACCCGAACTCGATGCGGAACGCGACCAAGTCGGCGGATTCCGCATCATCGAGAAATTCCTCCGACCCATCAGCCGTCGGGATGCGTACCTGTGCGATATCACCTACGGAACGAACCACGAGTTCGGATTCGATTACCTCCGCGACAACCTCACCTTGAGCCCATCGTCGCGCGCCCAACGCGAGCACCATTTCGCCATCATCGACGAAGTTGATTCCATTCTCATCGACGAGGCCCGTACACCGCTCATCATCGCGGCGCCGGATACCGCCTCCAGCGAGTACTACAAAACGTTCGCTCGCGTCGTCGAGCACCTCGTTCCGGAAGAGGATTACACCGTCGAGGAGAAGTTCAAGTCGTCGTCGCTCACCGAGAGCGGCATCGGGAAGGTAGAGAAGATGATGGGCATCGCGAATATCTTCGACCCGGAGAACGCGCGGCTCGTGCACTACCTGAACGAGAGCCTGAAGGCGCGGGCACTCTTCCGCCGCGACAAGGAGTATGTGGTAAAGGACAACGAAGTCCTCATTGTCGATGAATTCACGGGTCGCATTCTCCATGGCCGTCGGTACTCCGGCGGGCTCCACCAGGCGATCGAAGCGAAGGAGGGCGTGCGCGTACAGGAGGAAAATAGAACGTACGCTCAGATCACCATCCAGAACTACTTCCGTCTCTACAAGAAGATCGGGGGTATGACCGGTACCGCGCAGACCTCCGCCGAGGAATTCCATAAGGTCTACAGCCTCGATGTCATTTCCATCCCGCCGAACCGGCCGACCGGTCGCGAGGACCTGCCGGACGCAATCTATAAAACGAAGGATGCAAAGTACCGTGCAGTCGCCCGCGACGTGAAGGAACGCCACGAGAAGGGCCAGCCGGTCCTCCTCGGTACCACATCCATCGCGAACAACGAGGTCATCTCCGGATACCTCACGCGCGAGGGTATCCCACATGAGGTCTTGAACGCGAAGAACAACGAACGCGAGGGTTCCATCATCGCGCAGGCCGGACGCCTCGGCGCAGTGACTGTGGCAACGAACATGGCTGGGCGCGGTGTTGATATTATCTTGGGCGGCAACCCGCCGGATGCGGATGCAGCGACAAAAGTGAAAGAGCTCGGGGGGCTGTACGTCATCGGCACCGAACGTCACGAAGCACGCCGCATCGATAACCAGTTGCGCGGACGCTCCGGTAGGCAGGGCGACCCCGGATCGACCCGGTTCTTTCTCTCGCTCGAGGACGACCTCATGCGCATCTTCGGCGGCGATCGCATTAAGGGGCTCATGCAGACCCTGAATTTCCCGGAGGATGTGCCCATCGAGTCGAGTATGGTGTCGAAATCGGTGAACCAGGCGCAATCGAAGGTGGAGGGCGCGAACTTCGATATCCGAAAGCACCTTCTCGATTTCGATGATGTCCTGAACAAGCAACGGACCGCCGTTTACAAAAAAAGAGTTGAGTTGCTCGCGGCAGGAGAGAAGAACGAGATACGGCCGTACCTCACCGAATCACTCGAGTCGTACATTGCGGACATGCGTTCGCAGGTCGCGGAGGCGACGGACGAGACGGAGGCCAAGCTCGCCGAACTCGAGACGAAACTCGCCGCAGTACCCGCAACATTCGAACCGACGCGAGCGCTCCTCATCGCGCAGCACATGGTACGCATCCTCGATTCGCTCTGGGTCGACCACCTCGAGAACCTCGAGGGGCTCCGCGAATCCGTGAACATCCGCGCGTATGGTCAGCACGAGCCGCTCGTGGAGTACCGTCAGGACGCTCACCGACTCTACAAGGACCTCGAACGGAGCGCGGCGACCCTCCTTTGGAACACGGTCTTTCCGATATTCGACGTTGATCTCGCAAAGCTCGAGATGCGGGTACAGCAACAGGCACAGCGCGCCGCGACGCCACCCGAAGCGAAGGACCTCGGTCGGAACGACCCTTGCTGGTGCGGCAGTGGGAAGAAGTTCAAGAAGTGTCATGGACAATAAAAAACCGCCGGAGCTGCATGAGATGGGTATCTAATCCATCCCAATCCGACGGAGGCACTTTGGCCTAGGGAAATAGTATCAATTTCCCATGGGAAAGTCGATGAATGGTAAAAGTACTATGGCCAGCAAGAAACACGAACTCCTCTCGCTCGTCATCGCCGAACTTGAGAAGCAAAAGCGTGAGCTTGAAGCTCACGCGGAAGAAACGCATCGCTATGCGACCGAAGCGCCCTCCCCGATGGAATCGAATAGCGACAAAACGCGATTCGAAATGAACTCGCTCCACGGGAACATGGTCGAGGTCATCATGGGCTACGAACGCACACTAAAATCACTGGACGGGTTCGTATTCCCGGAGGAGGGGAGTGTGGTCGGATTCGGCTCGCTCGTCGATGTATCGAACGAACACGGCGCGACCTCGACCATTTTCCTACTTCCTGCGGTCCGCAATGTCACCGTGAAGTACGACGGAACGACTTGCGTTGCGATATCACCCGAAACGCCGCTCGGTGGAGCGCTCATCGGGAAACGAGAAGGGGATGAAGTGCTCGTAAACACGCGCCGGATAAAGATACTCCGGGTGCGATAGGCGCAGCGCAGGGATTGACAAAATCATCTTAAAACAGTAAGATAGCGGCAGCATTTTAATCCACTTCACTCACAGAAAAGGAGGGTTTCGCTATGAAGCGATTCACCTTGTTGTTCGTGTTTGCTATCCTGGCGCTTCTCGTCACATCGCTTTCAACAGCGCAGGTGACCCAAGATATCTCCATCACCACAAGCGAACCGTTGCAGCTCTCGTTCGTGCCGGCTGCGATCCAGACGATCGAGATCGAAGGGAAGTACCAAACGGTACTCACCATCCCAAAGATCGAGGTCCGTTCGGAAAGCGTGTCGCTCGAGAATAACGATGTTATCCGAGGCCTGAACTCTTTGCTTGTGATCGCAATTCCCGTGCTCATCAGCCCGGCGAATTACTCATCGGTACCACTGCCACCGTCCGGCCAGGGCGTTCCACTCACATGGGGTGCCGTCCCCGGTGCCATCGAATACCAGCTACGCGCGTACCTTGAGGTCGGCGTGAACTGGATCCTCGTTTCCGATTGGAAGGGAACCTCGACCACAGCGTCGATGTTCGGCCTTCAGGAAGGGTACTCGATGAAATGGGAGGTCCGCGCAATGGATGCGGCACACGCCTACGGCGAATGGTCACCACAGTGGTTCTTCACCATCGGTCCACTCCCGGTGAAGCTCCTGACGTTCTCGGGCATGTACACTGCCGGGAAAGGTTCGGTGCTCTCGTGGACGACCGTGTCCGAAGTGAGCAACTACGGTTTCGAGGTCCAACGTTCAGTGACCTCAAATCCGGTGGGGTTCACAACGATCGGATTCGTCCCGGGCAACAACACCACGCTTGAGCGGCACGACTACACGTACACCGATACCGCACCTCCGTCCGGCAAGACCTACTACCGACTGAAACAGGTCGACCTGAACGGTGCGTTCGAATATTCGGGCTTGGTCTCGATCGAGATCACAACATCGATCATTGCAGGTGTAGGCGAGGGGAATACCCCCACTGCCTTCGTCCTGGATCAGAACTATCCGAACCCCTTCAATCCAACAACGACCGTCTCGTACGGCTTGCCGAAGGAAGCTCCCGTCTCTCTCGTCATCTACAATACGCTGGGAGAGAGGGTCCTTGGGTATGAACTCGGCGTGCGAGCCAAGGGGCTCCACGCGTTCACCCTGGATGCGTCGACCCTCCCGTCGGGTACCTACGTCTACCGCGTCACTGCGGGCAATTTCGTAGGAACGAAGACGATGGTCGTTCTGAAGTAGAGTGTGGAAAGCAGGAATAATGACCCCCGCATACATCGCGGGGGTTTTTTATTTCTCCTAAAGGTAACCGATCTTCTTGCGTCCCGATGCTGATCGAAACGAGCCATGCGATACCACCGAGGCGCTCTAATTAATTAGAGCGCCTCGGTGGAGCGCCACCGTGCGTCGACGCGGACAGGTACTTTAATTAATTAAAGTACCCCCCCACGAAAGGCGCCGACCTTCCGGAGCAATACATTCTACACAAGATACCCAACCCTTTTTAACCACTCCTCGTTCTCCCATTCCCAGAGCTTCTTCGCTCCGAGAAAGGCATGGAAATCGTTCCGCCAGTCGGGGAATTCCTTGAGCTCGATGTGGCCCAGCGTCGGACCCCACTCGTGCATGCATGCCTGCATAAAAGGATTCCCGAACTTCGTTTTCACCTGGTTCTTCCCACCTTTTGAACGGAGGATGGCGCCGCAGTGGATGCACGGCCGGCTCTGATCGATGCGCAGTATCCAGCGTGTTTCAAGGTTCGGCACGATAGGTGCCATCGCGGCGAAGTACGCGGATGTCTGGAGGTTGTAGTCGCGGTATATCGCCTGGGAGGTCTTGATATCGAGGATACCGGTCCGGCCTCCGATGGTCGCCACCGCATCGATGGTTCCGGCGTAACGCTCGTCCTCGTTCACGAGCCGACGCTCAACGAACTCCGGTTCGACGTGAATGCTGTTCGTGACGAGGAATTCTCGGAACGCAACGATGGAGGGGAGGATGAGCGGGGGAATGGTAGGCTCCTGGCCGAGCATAATAGCCTCCGCTGCTTCATGTATCATCGTTCCTTCGGTTGCTGACTGTTTCTTGATACGCTCACCCTCCGCGAAGCTCTGCAGTCGGCCATAGAAACGATAGAGTGCGGGCTTCGCCTTTATATCAACAATGCGGGTCACCCGCGGGTACCAAAAGTCACCCACGATGTAGCCACAGGACTCTTTGAAGTCCTCGGGAGAGGAGAATTCGTTCATCGATGGATATTCTAGCAAGGATGCGGGTAGCCCTCAAGCCGAGTTGACTGTTCCCATCGAACAGTACACAATAGTCCGCAGCACACCAACAATAGAGGAGGGTTACTGTGACCACGAAGGGTAAATCGGTACGCGTCGGCATGTTAGTCCGCCGCGACCGTATGGATGGTGTTGGACACTGGGTGATCGCTCATGCGAAGGACGAAGCAGGTGGGTGTGCGGTACTCATTGACCACCTGCAGGACTCCATGGCGCAGGCGAGTCTCTCGACACTCTCGGGCTTCAACAGGGATTGCTTTCGACCCAGCGAGGAGTACCCCATAGAGCGGGTTGAATGCGATGACCCTCGGCGTGAACCACACGTCATCGGCGAGATCATGCGGATCAGATTCAGGACTGGAAGCGAGGCGCCGCAAAAACTCCGCTCTTTTTCTGCGACCTTCCGCGACCTGCTCGTGAATAACTAATCAAATACCACGGGAGTGTTCATGGCACGATACAGATACACCTGCGACCCTATCAATCCTGCGCGGCACAGCAAAAAGAAAGCGCCGGATGTCACATTCGAATTCCATGCTCGGAATGATGCGGTCGCACTGCGGTCCATCGAGAAATTACGGATGAAGGTCGTAGGGCCTGTCCGCTCCGAGGAGCTTGAAGAGGGGAGGCGAAAGGGTCGGGAGTTCATACCCCAACGTTCCGTCTTTCGGAATCAGCACGGCGTGACCACCGAAACACCGCAAACGAAACAGTTCAATGTGAATTGAGCTGGTACGCGAGAGCTCAGAGACTTCGAGACACAAGCGAAGACGCAATCAGGGGAGGGGTCAAAACCCTCCCTTTTCTATATCCCTATCTGTCGCACAATATACCTTTTACGACACATATACCTAGGAACAAGGAAAAGGGGCCCTTTCAAGACACCTGGTTTCCCTGCTATTTTATTAGCTAAACCCTCCCTCTCTGTACCCTTTATTTCGCTTAAAACGGGCCTCTGGGGGCTCGTTTTACCCTACTGGGTACTCGATTTCACCCATTCTATTCCCGACTCGAATAAACGCGTCATTGTTCGAAATGCAGTTTGAATAAGGTTTTCTGGGCTTATTCCTAATGTTCCCTCAAGGACCCCCCGGACCTTCTCCCAGGCCCCGGTCACAACCGGCATGTCGTCGAACCGGATGAACTGAATCTCGGCAAACTTTTCGATGAATGTTTCGATCGCCGGAAATCGTTCAAGATCAATTCCAGCCGATCGGAGTCCCGTATCGATACCCACACGAACCCGTTCCATGAACGCCACGCCGTCGGTCGGTATCGCAATATCCGGGATGTTGATCTCGGCGTACGCGATGGCCGGTATCATTCCGATACTAATGAGCGTTCCCAGAGCCACTGATATTTTCATATTAATATTACAACTGCTTTTTAGTATTATGTCTAGTGGCGCCGAAAACGGGTCGCGAAGCCGTACACCCGGTACCAAAAGGGGCGAAGGGGAAGGTCCCATGTCCCGACGGTACGGACACTCGTTCCGCCGAAGCTCCTCTTGAATGCCGTTATCCCCTTCCATGCGGGCTTCGAATCGCTCTCACCCCATAGGTCGAGGACCCGCACACCGCGTCGCTTTGCTTCGCGAATGACCTCCCAGAGTATCGCGCTCGGCGCATTCAGGCGTCCATACCCGGATGCTGATGCGGCATAGAAATAGGTTGCCTTCATTCCGAACGTCACGGAGATCGCTCCGCCGATGCACGTACCCTCATGGTCGGCGAGGAATAAGGTTGCGGGACACTCCCCTTCCAATGCGACAACATCGCGATAGTAGGACTCCGGATAGTTCACGAGTTCATGCCGCCGCGCGGTTTCGCTGAATATCGTCCAGAATTTCGCGAACTCGCGAATACGTTCGCTCCGATCGGTAATGACCCGAACGCGAACCCCGCGTTTCTCGGCTGCCCGTATCGCGTACCGTGTGTCGTGCTCCATATCCGCGAGAAGCTCCTCCTCGGTACGGGTGAGATCGATATGCCTGGTCTCGCTCGGTTGTGCGTCGGTCGTTCGGATGAACCCCGCAGCGGTAAGCATCCGTGCGAGCGTCTCGATGTCATGTCCGGTCGGCTCCACCCGCACAAAAAGCGCTCCTGCTGCCTCGGTACGTACCGCGTGTGTAAGTGCTTCAAACGGTGCCGCGCCGTACGACGTGAGTATCGGTCCATGCGGCAGGTAAACGTACGAGAGGCCACCCGGGAGCGGATACCGGACCGCAAGCCCGACAAAACTACCCGTCACGAGACGGGATACCATTCGCCCGCGGTTCTCCTGAAAGTCCGCCCACTCCGCGGACTGCAGGAACGAACCGTCGCGTTCTCGAACACGCTCGTTCCACTCGTTTCCTTCGTTACCCTTTTTCGACATAGAGCGTTGGATCGAGGTCACCACCGACCGGCATCGGTCCGCACGTATTCGTCGGACGCGTTCCTTCTGGTAGTCCTGTTTTCGCCGGCGAGAGCGTTTGCGATGCAAAGACCGTGAAATGCAGGTGGGGTCCCGTTGCCCAACCGGTCTTTCCGAGGTACGCAATAACTTCACCGCGCTTCACGGTCTGTCCAACCGTTACGATATAACGGGAAAGATGTCCGTAGAGCGTCGTGAGACCGTTCTCGTGTTTCACGACGACGAACTTCCCGTACCCGGCCTTGTAGCACCCGCGATACGCATCCTGATTCCCGACGTTAATAACCACGCCATCCTCGGCGGCGAGTATCGTGAGTCCAATGGCACCGCCAACATCGATACCGTTATGCCATTGGCTCTTGTAGGTCTTCAGCGCGAAACTCGTTCGTCCGTACCCTTGCGTCTGTGTACCGCCACCGACCGGCCATGCGAGCACACTTTTCCGTGGGAGCGGGAGCGCGTCCGGATCGATGGTCTTCCGGAGGACCGATTCATACGCCTCGATCTCTTGGGACACGGCATCCTGTGCGCGTTTCAACTCGGTGAGTTGCTGCTGGTAAACCTGCTCCTTGCTCTTCGTCTCGTCGAGGACCTGTTGTTTCTCGCCCTTGATCTCGCTCACGATGGCCTTACGGTTCTTCAGGTTCGTTTGTTCGATCGTACGTTCCTGTTTCATATCACTCGCGAGTGCGACCGAGTCAGCGAGCTTTTCCTGGAGTTGCGTCAGCTCATCGATCGACGAACGAAGCGAATGATTCAGTGTTGTGATCGCTTCGGCCTCCGCAATACTCTCACTCAAGCTCTTGCTGCGAAGAAGAACCATGAGTAGGTTCTCGTGGTCACGTTCCTGGAGACTCACGAAGAGCTTCGCCATCGATGCGCGTTTGTTCTCGATGCTCTGTGTATGCGACGTGATATCCTGCTGTGCCCCCTCGATCTCGAGCTCGAGCTTCTCGATCGTGAGCGCGTTGGCTTTGACCGAAAAATTGAGCTGAGAGATATTCGAATCGATGGTTCGGATCTCTTTCTTCAAACTCTCACTCGATTTACTGATCTCATCGAGGCTCTTCTGGACGGCATCGCGTTGATTCTGTATGACCTGCAACTCCTTTGCCTTCTCTTCAATGAGATTACGAAGACTCCCCGGTTCTGACTCGGTTGTTTGTGCGTACGCAAATGCGGATGCAGCAAAAAGGATGCACGCAAGAATGGCTGAAATGAGACGGTGCATTGATGATTGTATAACGCTACACGAGCGCTGGTGTGCCGAGTTTCACAATACCGACCTGAATACGGCGGATTACCTCGTCTTTTCCGAGTGTATCAATGAGCTCGATCGGACCCGGTGAAGCATCCTGTCCCGAGAGCGCAACACGGAGCGGCCAAAGGACATCTCCCCTCCCCCGCGTGGTCGCGAGTTCCATGATCGCACTTTCTACCGCGGCGCCGGAGAATGGTTCCGTAGTACACGCCGTGATGATACCGAGCACCGCACTCAGATTCTCGCGGGTCACTGCTGCGCTGTTCTGTTTCCAGTTCAAGAGCGCCGGCGAATATTCCGGGAGCTCGAAGAGAAATGCCGCGAGACCCGAGAAGTCCGCGAGCTTCTTCATTCGGTCGCGTACCAACGAGACCACCTTCACCATGAATGCTTCGTTCGCAAAGAGATGCGCGGGAAGGAATCCTTTCAATTGCTGCACGACCTGTTCGATCGGCAACTGTTTCAGGTACATCGCATTCAGCCACTCGAGCTTCTCCGGATTGAAGATCGCTCCTGCCTTCTGTACGCGCTTCATCGTGAACTCCTTTACCATGTCCTCACGATTTATGATCTCGCGATCAACGGTCGGATGCCACCCGAGGAGGACCATGAAATTAATGAGCGCGTCGGGAAGGTACCCGTCGTGTCGATAGTCCTTCAGTGCGTTCACGAGGAACCGCTTCGAGAGTTTCTTTCGGTCGGGCCCAAGGATGAGCGGGAGGTGCGCGAACTGTGGTCGGTCGAGGCCGAGCGCTTCATAGAGCGCAAGCTGTTTCGGCGTGTTCGAGATATGCTCCTCGCCGCGGATGACGTGCGATATCTTCATATCCGCATCGTCGATAACGACCGCGAAGTTGTAGAGCGGTTCACGGAGACCCTTCGCGATGACGACGTCCCCAATGAGGCCGGCATTGAACTCGACACGACCGCGAACGAGGTCGGTGAAGCTGTATATCTTTTCGGGAACCTTGAACCGGATGACCGCCGGCTCTTTGCGGCCCCTGCGTTCCGCGACCTCGCTCTCCGAGAGCGAGCGACATTTCCCGCTGTACTTCGGGGAGAACCCTTGCGCGAGCTGTGCCTGGTAGGTTGCATCGAGCTCCTCTTCACTGCAGAAACACCAGTACGCTTTGTGTTCGGCGAGTAACCGCGCAAGAGCGCTTTCGTAGAGATCGAGCCTTTCGGTCTGCCGGACCGGCGGTTCGTCCCACGTGATCCCCAGCCATTCGAGCATCTCCTTGATGTCCGTCTCGTACTCATCCTTGGAACGCTCGCGGTCGGTGTCCTCGATACGCAACAGGAACTGCCCGCCGCCGTTGCGGGCGAAAAGCCAGTTGAAGAGCGCGGTTCGCGCCCCTCCAAGCGTCAAAAAACCGGTCGGCGATGGGGCAAATCGGACACGAATAGGCATACGGATTCAGTATACCGCTTCCGAAGAGGTATGCAAAAACGCCACTTAGACAATAGAGGCCAGGCGTACGAGCTCACGTGCTATCTGGCCCGCTGCTTGCGGGCGTAAAAATTCGGCCGTACGCGTTGGCGTCACCCCCCCATTCTTCCCCGCGAGGAGCTTCTTTGCTTCCGCGATCACGATAGCAGGGCTCAAATTCGCCTCCTCGATGACGGTGGCGGCACCCGTCGCTGCGAACTCACCTGCATTCAAACGTTGATGGTCACTCGCGGCCTCCGGAAGTGGGACGAGGATCGCCGGCCGCTCGGCAGCGGCTACCTCATATATCGCACTCGCGCCTGCACGAGTGAGGATGATGTCGGCGGCAACGAATGCGGTACGCAGGGCGTCCGCAGAAAGAGCACCCGCAATGTGGTACCGTCCGCGCAGCTCGACCGGGAGACGTTCAACGATCCGCTCGGCCTGCGTTCTCGTATCCTTCAAATTCGTGTCACCGCTCTGCTGGTATACCTGGAACTCGGCGAGCAGTGCATGTAGGTTCTTCGCAATGAACTCGTTCAGACGGGTCGATCCCTGTGAGCCGCCGAGCACGAGCATGAGCGGGGCGTCCGAAGTGAATCCGAGCGAGCGCTTCGCGATCGCATGGTCACCTTCAGGATGCACGAGTTCTTTCCGGAGCGGGATGCCGGTCCGTGCCGTCTTTCGTTCCGGGAAGAACGCAGCCGCCGACGAAAATGAGATAGCGATACGGGTCGCGAATGGTGCCGAGAGACGATTCGTGAGCCCGGGTACGGCGTCCGACTCATGGATGACCACCGGGATGCGATAGAACCATGCGGCAAGCACGACCGGGAATGCCCCCGGTCCCCCTTTCGAGAACACGGCACTCGGCATTACGGCATAGAGGATCGCGAGCGACTGAATGATGCTCCAGAAGAACCGCGGGATATCCAGGATGTTCTCGAGCGCGGCATAGCGGCGCAGCTTGCTCCCCGAAATGCGATACGTCGTGATGCCCCGTTGTTTGAATTCATCCTTGAACGAAGTGCCGGGCCCAACGTATACCAACATGAGCTCCCCGCGCATGCTGGTCGAAAGTTCGTCGGCGACCGCGAGGAGTGGGTAGAGATGCCCTCCGGTCCCCCCGCCCGTCAAAAGGATTATCGGTTTTGTTATCGTTGTGGTTGCCATAACCTTAACGCAGTCGATACCGTGAAATATTAGCGACAATTCCACCCATCGTCAAAAAGACCGTGAGCGCGGTTCCTCCGTAACTCACGAACGGGAGTGGAACGCCAGTGAGCGGAAGGAGTCCGGAGATAGCGCCGATGTTCACGAACGCCTGGAGTCCGATGATGCAGACGAAACTCGTCGCGAGGAGTCGTCCGAACCCATCGGCCGCGCGACGCGCAATGTAAAGTCCACGCCAAATGAACACGAGAAAAACGAGTATGAAAAGTATGGCCCCGACGAAGCCGAGCTCTTCGGCGATGATAGCGAAGATGGAATCACCGAGTGGCTCGGGGAGGTAGTGTAGTTTCGTCGTCGACTGACCGAAGCCAACGCCGCCGATACTCCCGGAACCGATCGCGATCTCCGCCTGGTTCCGCTGGTACCCGGCACCCAAAAGATCCTCGGTTGGGTTAAGGAACGAGAGTATGCGCTGCATACGGTACGGTGTGAACGCGATGAGGAGCGAAACGCCAAGACACGCGAT
>Ga0172379_10000710_pt1 | contig 79280 bp, 61 predicted proteins | sample GrowelOW334metaG_FD_119756 | JGI IMG/M metagenome (GOLD analysis project Ga0172379, IMG submission 119756) | Groundwater microbial communities from an aquifer near a municipal landfill in Southern Ontario, Canada - Groundwater well OW334 metaG | ecosystem: Environmental > Aquatic > Deep... | reverse complement strand
CCATACTTTATTGGCTTCATCCACCGAAATGGAAATGCTGTCTTGTTGAGGAAGGTTATTGCGTAAAGATCTTAAAACAGTTAAGCGATAGGCATCTTCGCGGTATATAGTCATGATGCTATCAGGTGCAGTGCAGGAAGAGGGGACAACTTGCCCAAAAGAATATCCTCCCGATACCAGAAGGCATATACTTAAAACTAACTTTTTCATAATGTGTTTTTATTAGCTTTTACATGCATTGTCAAATGCAATTGCAAGTTAGTTGCATACCAGTTTTAACTGGTAAAGGTTTGTGATATGTGGTTACCGTTGGGGGAAATTTGGGACCACGCAAAGACGTGATTCGGCCTGATTGTCAAAGCTGCGTCACCAAAACCTTGTCAATCCTGGCACCGTCCATATCCAGTATTTCAATTTCGAAATTGCGCCATCTCAGGGTATCACCGGCTGCCGGGATTCTGCGAATCTGATGCAGGATTAAACCGCTGATGGTGTTGAACGGATAATCATTGCTCAGGTCGGCCAGATCAAATTTGAGCAGGAATTCAGTCAATGGATATTGCCCATCGATGAGCCAGCTGCCATCCGCCCTTTGGGTAAATACAAATTCAGACTCGTAAAATTCAGATACATCACCCACCAGAGCTTCCAACAAGTCATTCATGGTAACCAAACCCTGCATCTGACCAAATTCATCCATCACAATAGCCTGATGCGTTTTACCGGATTTGAAGAGTTTAAGTGCCTCGTAGGCCGACATATTTTCGGCGATGTATTGAGGTTTTCGGATATGATCAGTTAGCATGAATTGAGGATCTTGCAAATGTCGAAACAGATCTTTCAAGGCAATCATTCCAACCACGTTCATTTCCGGGTCGGTTACCGGATATATAGAATGCATTTCACGATTAACGGTTTGCTGCACTTCTTCACGGCTGAAATCCGTTTTTAACATGACGGTATCGTTGCGGTGGGTCATTAGCGAGGATACCAACCGATCGCCCATGCTGAATACACGTTCTACAATATCCTGTTCTATTTCCTGAATAGCACCTCCTTCAGTACCTTCCTGAATGATGGCTTTTATTTCTTCTTCGGTAATTTTTCCATCGTGCGAAGGTTGAATGCGAAATAGTCTGATTAAAAGATCGGATGTAAATGTTAGCAACCAGGTAAAAGGTGCGGTTAAAATAGAAATCCAGTACATCGGAAATGCCAGGAGTTTTGAAATTTTCTCCGGCATAGTTAATCCGATTCGTTTAGGAACCAACTCTCCCAAAACCAGCGAAAAGAAAGTCAAGGTAATTACAATGATGGTGATAGCAAGCGTTTCGCTGTATGCAGCAAGTAATGCGAATTGGTTTAAATAAGCGGTTAAATCATCTTCTATTTTTTCTCCGCTATAAATACCTGTTAGGATACCTATGAGAGTAATGCCAATTTGAACCGTAGAAAGAAATTTTCCCGGATTGCGCGAAAGGTCAAGTGCTTTTCCTGCTGCCAGATCGCCTCGTTTAAAAGCCGTTTCGAGCCTTGATTTGCGAGAAGAAACCATTGCAATCTCCGACATGGCAAATACCCCGTTTAATAAAATCAAACCCAGAATAATCAGCATTTCCATGACACGAAGATACGTAGAGACGCGATTTATCGCGTCTAATTAATGAATGCGATTTATCGCATTTAATAATCGGATGCAATTATTGGAGCAAGAATATGAGACGAGATAAATCGCGTCTGAATATGAGACGCGATAAATCGCGTCTGTACGAAAATTATGTCCACCTCCGCCAAGGCTACGGTGGATGAAATAATTATGTAATTCAACCCATTCTCTTCTATTGCCTTAGATCCTGAACAACATCGCCAGAATGATCCTGGTTTCAGATTTAACGAGGTCGGGTCGCCATGTTGGATCTAAGGGAGTAGTTGCATATCCGGTTCGGGAAGTTACACCGCCCCGGCCTGCAAAATAAGGCACACTGGCATTCCGATAAACCCATTCGAGCCTGATCGTGAGACTTTGATTGGGCATAAAATCCAGATTGGTCGAACAGTCCCAACCTTTGAAAAGATCTCCTGCTTTTGCACTGAAGGGATAAGCACCTTCGGTTTGTGTTGGGTTTGTGGGATTGGGTAATGGACTTGCCTGTCCGGTTGGATACAGCACCAGATACCTCCCGGGATTGGTCATCAGACCCCCTCCAATTGTCCAGGCCCATTTGTTTTGAGCAAACCAAATGCGGTTGTAAAACATCACGCTAGCAAAATATTGTGCCGGTCCCTGAAGGCTATCGCCATTCGAAAAACCATTTACACCGGCGCCTTTTTCAAAACCAATATCACCGGTAAGTGAAAATGCCATGCGGGATACATTATGCGATTGCGGGTTGTTGTAATAACGCACCAGAACACTGTTATCGGAATGAAATCGCTTGCGTGCAGATAAACCGGCAGCATCGGTTCCATAATAATTATTGGTAAGCAGTTTCAGGTTGTCGGATGGCACCCAGGTAATATTACCACCCACTCCCGGCATGGAATTGAATTTGCCATAGCTTTGCCAACCGTTGATAATCCACGGTTCAATTTTCAGATGACGTGTTGGATGAAATTGTATTCTGATTCCATTAAAAAACCAGGGTGTATTATCGGAAGTGAAAGATGCCTGATACTCCCAATTCTCGGCCTGATAAAAGGAATTTAATCCGATATACGACATAAAGAGGCCGGCATCCACATTGATTCCATACCCAACATTGAAATGATAACCTGCATAAGCTTCGCTCAAATAGCGGTATACATTTGCCAGCTGATACTGACCGCGGTATGGGCTGAAGTCGTTGCGGGGTACAACCTGCGAACGTGTTCCAAACTGAGTCATAACTCTGGCCCGCGCTCCCTCATATTCAAAATCGCCACCCAGGTGCAAAGCTGAAAGTTGAACTTCGTTGTTGCGTGTTAACGCGGTTGAACCCACAACGGTATTATCGATGGGATTATGTAACGAATAAGTATAGTTCACATCCAGAAACATTGAAGGCTTAAAATACCTCAGATCTTTCCAGATATCACGTTCCCTTCGGTCGCTTCCGTTTTGCCAGGTCATATCCAGATCAGCAAAGGGTGTCTTACTCTTTTGAATATCGCCGGTATGTACCAAATCTGATTCCTGTGCTGTGGCAGAAATGCAAACAAATAACAATAAGGTATAAATGAAACTTCTCATAACTGATTGGATGATGGGTTGCGTGTTAATTCAATGGATTGTGCAGGTTGATAAATCAGGGGAATTTGTTCAACAACAACATCACTTTTGTCGAGACCAAATGCTTTTTCGTCGCTCAGACCTAACATTTTAAGATAGAAATAAGCGTTTAACAACAAGCCTTCCCTGAGGGTAAATTCATTTTCAACCGACAGGAATTTTTCGATGACCACAAATTTAAAATCGGGTTCGGCGTTGTATTTGGTACTGCCATCAGGTCGTGTATGCAGGTGCAGTTCTTTGTTGTTGACCAGATCCTGTACAATTTTCTTGAAAAAAAGCTCTGTTCTCGGTTGAATCCGGAAACCAACATGAATATTTACCTTAATTATTTTGTCATCCACCAGTTCTGTAACATCGTAGGTGAGGGTATAAGGTTCCAGCGTACGATGGATATGTACAAACCAATAAACATTAGCACGTTTGGGTTTCTTGGCGAAGATCGATTTGATGATTTTCTCTTCGATCTGATGACGCGAATTTGCTTTGGTCAGATAAATGAGATGGGTTGAGAATACCGGAATGGATGGATCAATGCTAAGTTCTTGTATCTGTTGTACATGTTTACCCAGATCATTAAACTGTGTATACCGGTTGTTGATTTTACGGGCATAGTACCACACGTACATGATCAGGAAGATGAATAACTCGAAAAACAAAAACATCCACCGCTCTTTGATTTTGGCAACATTGGCCACAAAAAATGAAATTTCAACCGAAGCGAACAGAAACAGCAGGAAAATAATAAACACCTTGTTCCATTTCAATTTATACCAAAGAAAATGCGCCAGCAGATAGGTAGTCATCATCATGGTGACTGTTATGCTGAAGCCATACGCAGCTTCCATATGTGTTGAGTTTTGAAAATAAAGGATCATTAGAATACAGCCGATCCATAGAATGGTATTAACCGATGGGATGTAAATCTGACCTTTCATCTCAGTAGGTTGTTTTACTTTAACCCTTGGCCAGAAATTGAGATTTATTGCTTCGCTGATGAGAGTATAACTACCACTGATCATGGCTTGCGAAGCAATGATTGCCGCCATTGTAGCAATGAGAATGCCCGGAATCAGAAACCAATGCGGCATAATTTCGAAGAATGGATTACGACCATCCAGAAAAGTATTCTTTCCCTGATTCATCAGCCATGCTGCCTGTCCCATGTAGTTAATCATCAGTGCGGTTTTAACCCCGACCCAGGTAATCCGGATATTTTTTTTACCACAATGACCCAAATCTGAATACAACGCTTCAGCACCGGTGGTTGCAAGGAAAACTGCTCCGAGTAACCAGAATCCATGCGGATTTTCGATCAGGAATCTATACGCATAAATCGGATTGAGTGCCTGGAGAATGGCAGGATGTTGAGCAATTTGTATAAGTCCCAAAATGGATAGCATAGTAAACCAAACCAGCATGGCCGGTCCAAATGTTGATCCAACTTTATAGGTTCCATAGCGTTGAAAGAAAAACAAGACGGAAAGGATAACTACAACAAGGGGTACTGTGGGCATATGTTCCAGCCCATTTATGAAAGTCAGTCCCTCAACCGCAGAAGCTACCGAAATAGGGGGTGTAATGATTCCATCGGCCAATAAGGTAGTTGCTCCCAGAATGGTGGGGATTACCATGAATTTACCATAACGCCTTACCAGCGCATACAACGAAAAAATTCCCCCTTCACCATGATTGTCGGCTTTCAGGGTGAGATAAATGTATTTGAAAGTGGTTAGAAAAGTCAGGGTCCAGAATACACAGGATATTCCTCCGTACACCAGTGTTTCGGTTATAGGACGATCTCCAACAATTGCTTTTAAAACATAAAGCGGACTGGTTCCGATATCGCCATATATAATTCCCAAAGCGACCAGCAGAGTTGCTGCAGTCACTTTATTTCCCGATGAATTGGATTTCATTTCCTGCTTGTAATTTTGTCTTTACAAAGGTGCTATGCAGGATATTGGTGAAATATAAAAGGTGTGGGTTTGGAAATAAAGATTTCATAAAGAAGATCTGTTCTTTTTCCTCCACTTTACTTTCTTCTACATATTAAAATGGGAAATGATCACTTCCAGTCAGGAAGACCTGAAGCGCCTGATTTTACCGCCTCAGGCAAAACGATACCCCACACCGCTTTCAGTAATAATATGAGTGGGATTATTAGGGTCGTCTTCAATTTTCTTGCGTAAAGTGCCAATAAAAACGCGCAGGTACTGGGTTTCAGTCTGATATCCGACACCCCAGATTTCTTTGAGCATATACGTATGAGTTAAAACGCGACCTTCATTTTTCGCCAGTAAAGCCAGTACGTTGAATTCGGTCGTTGTGAGTTTAATAAAGACTCCGTTTTTTTTAATAACCCGTCCTGTAAGATCAATTTCCAGATCATTACAAATCAGTTTTGTATCATTGTTTATCGGCAAATTCCTGCGTAATGCCGAACGAATGCGTGCTAAAAGTTCAGCACTGCGAAATGGTTTGGTCAGGTAATCTGATGCACCATGATCGAGTGCACTTACAATATCGGTTTCATTATTGATTACCGAAAGTATTAAGATGGATTTATTATACCAGGTTCGCAATTCCTTCAATACTTCATGACCGCTCTTATCCGGTAATCCAAGGTCTAATATAATAAGGTCTGGTGGATGATGAGCCGCCATTAAAAGCCCTTCTTTTCCGTTTTCAGCCTGCCATACTTTATATTCCTGACTTTCCAGGGTGATTTCAAGCAATTTCCGAATTTGCGGTTCATCGTCGATGATCAGAATCTCTGGTTTACTCATGTTTCAAAAGATTGAGGTAAGATACTTCTGCAGGAATTGAAATGGAAAAGGTAACACCTTTTTCCTCATTTTTTTCAAGCCGGATTCTTCCCTGGTGAGCCTCCACAAATCCTTTCACTATCGATAAACCCAGACCAATACCACCTGTTTTGGATTGTGGTATCCGGTGAAATTTTTCAAACACATGTTTCATTTCCTCTTCCGGAATACCTGTTCCGTTATCCGCTATGCGAATGGTACAACAATCTGCTTCCAGCGTGGCCGAAATCTTAATTTGAGTTCCGGAAGGTGTATGCTTGATCGCATTCAATAATAAATTTTGAAGAACCTGTTCCATTAATCCTCTATCGTATTTAAACAAGGGCAATTGTTCATCGGGTACAAATAAAATGCGATGACTTTGATTCGTAGCAAAAGGTTGGATCACGGTATAGATCAATTCATTGGTGTCGCACCAATCCAGGTTGAGCCGGAGCATTCCACTTTCTAACCGACTCATGTTTAACAGGTTTTCGACCTGTCGGTTTAATTGCATACTGGCTTCATCAATCTGATTCAATAATTCGTCCTTGTTTGTTTTTGACAGTTGAGCCTGGTTTTCTTTTAATGTATCCATTGCACCTACTATGGTCGACAAAGGAGTTCGCAATTCGTGTGAAAGGGAATTGAGCAGGGTATTGTAAAGTCTGATTGAATTTTCTTTCTCCTCTTTATCTCTGTTTTTCTTTTCTTCTTTTCTGATTTTAAAGGTCAGAACAGCGTTTACCAGGGCGATAAAAAAATAAGAAAGGAACATCAGCATATCCTCTGTACTGTGAATATGAAATGTGAAGAGGGGAGGAATAAAGAAATAATTCCAGATCAGGGCACTAAGCAAAGCCGAAATCAAAACCGGAATTATTTCAAACAATACCGCCAGAATTGAAACCGAGAATAGCAAAAGCAAAGCCACAACTCTATATCCAAGTAATGATGCGCTCACAAAACACAAAACTGAAATCAATATAGTGAGGGAAACACAAATGAAAATCTGTGCTTTAGCGGAGTATTTTCTGGTGTTGAGAAAATTCAAGGAATGAATTTGTTTTTCGCACCAAATGTAAAGCAAATTGGGGGAAGTTATTGGTTAATGGTTATTAGTTATTCGTTATTCGTTAATGGTTATTAGTTAATTGTTATTCGTTAATTGTTATTCATTATTGAGTAAAAGCTCTCTGGTCAGCTACTACGTACTTCGTAATTATGTCCACCTCCGCTAAAGCTGCGGTGGATGAAATAATTATGTTTCCATGGTAGCGACATCTTGCTTATCGGGCAAAGGCTCTCTGGTCAGCTACTTCGTACTTCGTAATTCGTAATTCGTAATTATGTCCACCTCCGCTAAAGCTACGGTGGATGAAATAATTATGTTTCCATGGTAGCGACATCTTGCTTATCGGGCAAAGGCTCTCTGGTCAGCTACTTCGTACTTCGTACTTCGTAATTTGTAATTATGTCCACCTCCGCTAAAGCTACGGTGGATGAAATAATTATGTTTCCATGGTAGCGACATCTTGCTTATCGGGCAAAGGCTCTTTGGTCAGCTACTTCGAACTTTGTAATTCGTACTTCGTACTTCGTAATTTGTACTTCGTAATTCGTGTTTTGTACTTCTGTTTGATAAAACTACCTAATAAACTCCTCCAACTTTTCATTCACCCGATCTATATCCTCCAGCGCCAATTGTATGCGCCTGGCCTGTTCCGAATCCTTTTTCTGTTTTTTGAGCATAAGGTTGAGCTCAGTTTGCAAACCATCGTGTTGCGACTTCATTTGCAAGGCAAGTTGTTTGTTGATATAGCGTTCATACGTGTCGGCTGTTTCGTTGAACTTCCTGAGTTCATCCAGACAACGCAGTTGTGTTGCCGGCATTTGCATCATGGTATATTCCCAGAAATCCTGTAACAGCGAAAAGCGGTATGGCCCGCCTTTTTTGATAGCCGGAATAAAGAATGGATATTTTGTAGAGTCACCACTTTGCGCATAAATGGTAGAAACCGCTGATAACAATTCACCGTTGGTTTCTTTTTCGAGCGATGAGGCTATATGCATCGCTTTTTTCGGATTTGCTTTGTTGAGCGCTACCAATGCGGCTGCCGAAACCTGATACGACGAATCGTTGATCCGGTCTTCGAATAATGCGGCAAAGGCCTGTGGATCCTGGTTTTGTAGTAATTCGATCACATCGCGGCGAATACTGGCTATAGAATCAAATTTGCCTATTTGTCGCAAACGGAATTCGTACGTTTTGAATTGTTGTGGTGTTGCTCCGGCTAAAATGATGAGCCCCATTGCCCGAATACCATAATAGGAATGTTGCAACGCATAATCAGCCATCACCAACAGATTAGAGTCGGGAGCTATTGTAGTATCACCGGTATAGTTTTTTAACGCATACCATTTATCGGCATAACGCGGTGCATGTAAAAATTGAAAAGCTAATTCTGATTTGCTTTTATTGTCGGTAATTTCAGCAACCAACACACGCTCCGCATCCGGATTCAATAAATCGATAGAATGTTCCGATTCAAACGTGAAGCTATCTGCTATGTTAGAAACTACAATCGATTCCCGCTTCACCTTTCCGCCACTGTATATGTCCACATCCAGAGGCAAACGGTAGATCCCGTATTTGTCTTTATCCTGATGTTGTTGCACCGTTAGTTGTACCTTTTTTCCATCTGTAGACTTCTTGTAATTGAAGACTACTTTTGGGTGTCCGGCCTGCATAAACCATTGATTAAAAAACCAGTTGAGGTCTTGTCCGGTAACCTGTTCAAAGGCCAGGCGCAGATCATGAATTTCGGCTGTACCAAATTTATGCGCAGTAAGGTATACTTGCAGAGAGCGGTAAAAAGCTGAGTCGCCCACCGCATAACGCAACATATGCAGCATGCGTCCGCCCTTCTGATAACTCACCGCATCAAACATATCTTCACGGTTTTTGTATTTATAGCGGATCGGGGTACGGTCGCTGTTATTGCCATTGCTCAGATAGGCATTCAGTTTTTCTTCCAGCAAATGGTCGGCATGTAACCGGCCGTATTTGTGTTCGTTCCAGATATATTCACCGTAGGTGGCAAACGATTCGTTCAGCGGAATATTCGACCACGACTCACATGTTACCAGATCGCCAAACCAATGGTGAAACAATTCGTGCGAAACCACATCTTCATAGGTATTATCGAGATGAGCACGCGCATCGTGTTGCAAGGGTTCGAAATGGATCACTGCCGATGTATTTTCCATTGCACCGCTCACGAAATCGCGTACTACAATTTGCGAAAATTTCTCCCACGGATAATCCACCCCCAGTTTTCGACTAAACAATTCAAGCATTTCAGGCGTATTACCGAATATCAATTTGGCATAGGGTTTATAAGCAGGTTCCACATAATAATTCACCTCCATATTATCGCGCCAATAATCTTTCACTACGGCAAATTCACCCACTACAATCATGGTCAGATAGGGTGCATGCGGCAATGTTTGCTTCCAATGATCCGTACGCGTACCATCTGCATGGTCTTTGGATAAAACCAATTCGCCATTCGATAACGTGATGTCTTTTTGATCCACCCGCAGAAAAAGATCCTGCGTCATTTTCTGATTGGGTACATCCAATGTAGGAAACCAGCATGAGTTCGATTGGGTTTCTCCTTGTGTCCAGATCTGACGCGGTTTGTTGCCGTCTTCTCCCGTTGGATTGATAAAGTACAATCCTTTGGCATCGGTAATGGCAGCGCTTCCTTTACGGGTGGTTTCGTTAGGGCGGGCAGTATAATCCACATAAATATAAAAACGTTCTCCGGCGGTATATTTTTTACCCAGGTAAATATGTATGACTTCTTCGTCGTAACGGTATTGGAGGTTGGTGGTATCGCGTCCGCTGACCATCGCCACGCGGTGCAGCAACATTTTTTTTGCATCCAGTTGCACACTGTCGGTAGCATAAAAATGGGGCTGCAGTGTTAACAACGCTTTGCCCATAACATATTGCTTTTTATAATCAAACGACAAGTTCAGCCAGGTATGCTGAAGCTCGTGTATTTTGGTTTCACTCGGCTGGTATTCCATGGGTTTAACCGTTCGCGCAGTGCGCACCAACACTTCTTTTATGTGGCGCGTTTTGCCATCATTTGCCGAGGAATTATTTTTATTTACTTTGCAGGCGCCCAACAGCACAAGTAAAAGAATCGGAAGAAGGGATTTTTGCATGGAGTGAATTTGAGCACAAGAAAGGTATTTTAAATGGATTTGAAAAGATGTTACAGGTAAAAACAACAGCAGAAAAAACATATACGGTTGAATTCAAAGGAGAGCGGTTTTGGGTTGATGGGCAAGCCATGGAGTCTGATCTGATTCGTCTTTCCGCAAACAAATACCATGCGCTGATCGGACATCGGTCGGTTACCCTGGAATTGATTTCCCGCAACGAAGCAGACAAAACCATAGAACTTATGGTGAATGGCATCAAGCAAACACTCGAAGTAAAAGATCAATACGATTTATTGCTCAAAGCGCTTAACCTCGATAAGCTGACCGAAACCAAACAAAACGATATCAAAGCGCCCATGCCCGGTATGGTGCTGCGGATCATGGTTGCTGCCGGCGATTCCGTAAAAAAGGGCGATCCCTTGCTGGTACTCGAAGCCATGAAAATGGAAAACATCATCAAGTCGCATGCCGATGCAGTGGTGCAAAAAGTATGCATCGAAGAAAAAACCGCCGTCGAAAAAGGACAGGTTTTAATAAATTTAAGCTGATTCTTTTTTTGGGCACGTCCCCTGTAGTTAAGCGCGTGAAATGCTTATCAAATTATAAAACACCTGCAGCGCATACTACAGGGGTCGGGCTTTCGCTACTCGCTTTTCATAAAGTATGGCTATCGCCTACTTTATAAAAGAGCTCAAACAGGCCGCTCAATCCCTCGTGCAGCCTAAGCCAGAATTTCTTCGGTCAGATTCGGATTTCTATGGCAAAATTTAAAGATCAAAAACAATCCTCAGGTTTTCTTTTAGCTTGTTTTGTTGATCGCTATTTAGTTTTCCCAAACGATTTATCAGCCGTTTATTATCTATGGCCCGAACCTGATCCACCAAGATATCGCTTGGTTTATCGAGCTGATTCTTTTTCAAATGAACACGTAATAGTTTAATTTCAGGATTTACATTCGTGGTAACCGGACAAATCAATGTCGATAAGTGTATATCGTTCAACAGGTCTGTCTGAACAATCACCACAGGTCTTGTCTTTCCGGGTTCCGTTCCTCGGCTTGGATTCAGATCTGCCAACCAAATATCGAACTGCTTAATCTTCATCCGCTATTTTTTCGAATTCTCGTAGCATATCCATCGAATCCCGACTGGTTAATACTGATTCATTGGCCAGTTGATTTTTTAAAAGCCTTCTTTTATTAAAACGGTTGTAAATACTAACTGCTTCGTTGATATAACGATTTCGGGTCCGATGCAGCTTCGAAGTCATCTCTTCCGTTTCATCAAAAATTTTGTCGTCCAATTTTAATGATAGTACTTTCATAATACACAAAGGTATATATTATTAGTATATACTTATAATCATTCCCATTTATTAAAAAATGAGCGTTTAATTCAGTTTTGCGGTTGCTCCTGTATTTATTATTCATGGTTATTTCCGATGCTCTTATTTAATTAAAACTTAATTCCATAGAGGAGAGCTAAAGTTTTGAATGCATTAACAAATGAGCAGAATGCCTGCGCCAGGGATTGCAGCGGAAAGCCCACAGCGCAGCGAGGACTTGCAGCGAAAAGCCCGGCCCATGAAGTTAAGCGTGTGAGATTCTTTTTTATTAGAAGAATATATTCCGCGCATACTTCATGGGCGGCGCCCACAAAAAAGATCTTCCATTCTATGAATACTGCCAGAATCGTCAGCATTCTGTCACCCGTTCTATGTATTTGATTTCGTCGATTTGTTTGGTTATCTTTGAGTTACTGACCAATCCAACATGAAAAGACTCATCATCGTTTTCCTCGCCTTGTTTTCCACTTCCACCGGCTTTGCCCAGTATTCCAACGACGCTGTGCGGACCCTTTATCTGCAAAAAGCAGCCTCATTCGGACTCACTGCCGATGATGTAAAAAGCTGTGTCATCACCAGTCAATACACCGAAAAAACTACCGGAATAACACATATTTATACACGCCAGGTGGTGCAGGGACGTGAGATCTTTGATGCCAATTCAGCCATTCACCTCGATCGCAACGGCAATGTGATTACCTGGCACAACCGGTTTTATGCCAATGCCGATCAAAAAATAAATGCCACCCAACCGGTGGTGCAACCCGTTCAGGCCTTGCAAAATTTTGCACAACAAATTGATAAAGCCATACCAACCGTGGTGGCCAAGGCCGGAGTATCGGCACAAGGCGTGCTTACCATCGAAGATACCCGGATCTCGCCCGAGCCCGTAAATATCAAAGCCTATTACCTCGGACAGGAAAGCGGGTTGAAATTGGTTTGGAATGTGGAATTGTTTGACAACGAAACCGGCGACTGGTGGAATGCGCGGGTTGATGCATTAACCGGCGAAATTCTGGAACGCAACAACTGGACCGTGCATTGCGATCCGGCGGTGATCCATGAAGGTGTTAACAATCATGCACACGAGAATCATTTTCTGCAGGCAAGCGACGAAACTTCGGGTGGCACCTACGGAAAAACCGGAGAAGGCCAGTACTATGTTTTGCCTTTGCCTATTGAAAATCCACAGTACGGGGAGCATACCATCAAAAGCGGATCGGCTACCACCAACGGTTCGCCCTTTGGCTGGCACGATACCGATGGAGTGGCCGGACCTGATTTTACCATTACCCGCGGTAATAATGTATTTGCCAGCGAAGACACGTCCAATAAAAACATTCCCGGATACAGTCCGAATGGAGGTGTAAACCTCACCTTTGATTTTCCGTACAATGTGCGGGGTACAAAACAGCAAAATACCAATGCGTCTATTACCAATGTGTTTTACTGGAATAACCTCATTCACGATATTTTTTACAACTACGGTTTCGATGAAGTAGCCGGAAACTTCCAGTCCAACAATTACGGCAAAGGCGGTACGGCATTGGATCCGGTGCGTGCCGATGCCATGGACGGCAGCGGTACCAACAATGCTAATTTTGCTTCTCCGGTAGATGGAAAAATTCCCCGCATGCAAATGTATATGTGGACCAATGGAGAAGCCGGCGATTCCAACCTGATCATACACAATTCTTCCAATGCAGGAACTTTTAATGCCCCTCAGGCTTTGTTTGGACCGCCCATTCTGACCGATATTTCCGGACAATTGATGCTGGCCATCGATGGATCTTCGGGTAATACGGCCTGCAATACCATTACCAACGACCTTACCGGAAAAATTGCCTTGTTGTATCGCGGTAGCAGTTGTAATTATTTAACCAAAGTTACCAAAGCCCAGGAAGCCGGAGCCATAGCTGTAATTGTAGTAAACAACAACAGCTTTCCACCTTCATCCATGTCGGGTTCGGGTGCCGGATTAACCATACCCGCCGTTATGATTTCTAAAACTCTGGGTGATAATTTAAGAAGCAATCTTCTGGCCGACAGTATTTATGTAACCTTGTTGGGCGACAGCGATGCATATGCCTTGTTTGATTCGGATTTAGACAATGCCGTAATAACGCATGAATACGGTCACGGCATTTCCAATCGCCTTACCGGTGGTCCTGCAAACTCGAGTTGTCTGGGCAACACCGAGCAGGCCGGCGAGGGCTGGAGCGATTTCTTTGGCCTGTGCCTTACTTCCAAAGCAAGCGATTCTACCCGTGCCCGCGGTATCGGTACCTGGCTCAGCGGACAGGATAGTCTCGGGTTGGGTATTCGTCCTTTCCGCTATTCAAAAAACATGAGCATCAATCCGATGACTTACAATTATATCAAATCGGTGTCTGTACCGCATGGTGTAGGTTCAGTTTGGTGTACCATGCTGTACGATTTGTATTGGGATATGGTCGACAAATACGGATTCAATCCCGACCTGTATCAAACCGATATCGGAGGTAACAACAAAATGCTGCAATTGGTAGTAGACGGGTTGAAATACCAGCCCTGCAATCCCGGCTTTGTGGATTCCCGAAATGCCATCATCCTGGCCGATAGCATTCGCAACGGAGGAGCCAACAAAGCCTTGTTGTGGAAAGGATTCGCCCGTCGTGGGTTAGGATATTCTGCCAATCAGGCATCATCCCTCAGCGCCACCGATGGAAGCGAAGGGTATAATTTACCTCCCGACCTCAACAGTGGTTTAAATGAGGCTACCGCCTGGCAGCAAATTCATGTATATCCCAATCCGGCCAAAGACCGGTTAAACATTGCCCTGCCCGATATGGCTGGAAATGTAAACATAGAGTTGTTCGACATAGCCGGTAAACGGGTCTTGTCGCAAGCACATACAATCGACCTCGACGCACGCATTGAACTGGCATTAACCCAAATCGAAAAGGGAATGTATATCCTGCGCATCAGCAACGGCGCCTTGAGTTATCAGACCAAGGTGGTGGTGGAGTAAATTCGTTTATGTGTTCTCGCCGACGGCATCAAGCACTAAGGACAGGCTGACCACGTGAACGGAATAAGATGAAAAGGTTTACAACAAACTCGAAACCTTGCAAACAATGCTTCGGTTCAAACCGGATCATAATATTGTTTTTGATAACATGGTTGTTTTCATCCTGCAATTTTGGAAATGGTCTTGAATGTACAGTTTATCCGGATCTGTATTACAATATTCCGGAAGCTGAATTGGCCTTGATTCCATTCAATGCAAAAGATACGTTAATATATGTAAGCAATCAAAAAGATACTGCTGTATTAGTTGGGAAAGGGAGTAACGGCAATTATACCTGGAAGCATGATCAGGAAGGCATTTATCCCGATTGTCCTGGAAAAGATTTTTATTACGAATACATCAACTATTACTATCAGAGCTCAAATGCCCAATTCAAAACCTTAACATTAACCCTTTCTATTCCTGTTTTAACCTATTATCCGAAGAATCCGCCTTCTTCAACTTTTAATGTTGAGATAAATTATTCCAAAATAATCAGTGGCTTAGGCTTGATGTGGATAAGCGATGAAAAGCGCTATTTGGATAGTGTAGTTATTAATGGTGTTTCGTACAAAGGATATAATCTAAAAGGCTACCCTGATTCATCAAGAACTGTGCTTTATAATGCCAAATACGGTGCACTACGTATTCAATGGGCACCTGATCAGGTTTGGCTAAAGCAATAATTGGAGCCGTTCACGCAGACTTTCAGTCTGTGTGTTGCACGCATGCGTTGAAAGCCTGTCCCGGTCGTAGTATTCCGTTCACGCGGACTTGCAGTCCGTGTGCTTCTTAAATGAGCGGAGTTCTTTCGTATTGCAGGATCCCATCTGTGCGGTCGTTTTCAGTTCGAATTTTCTTGCTAAAAATCATCTGTCATTGATTCAAACAAAGGCTTCATACTAACTTTAGTATATTAAGTTTGAGTTGCACATTGACAAACGTTATCGGCAACTTTTATGAAGACTAAGCTTCTAATCAGTTCGTTTTTTCTTGCGAAGTATCATCAATAATTAATGCAAACAAAACACGAATAGTAATTTATGTTCATTAAGTTTGAGTAGCACACAAAACAACTTCAGTATAAAAGTGTGCTTCGATTTAAAATAAATACGATGAACACCCAGGGAAAAATTGGCACCGCCTTTATCATTGCTTTTGCCATCACCATGTTTATTTCATGGAAGTTTTATGGACACGATGTCGCCACGCTTTCTTTCAACTTTTTATTGCTTAATGCTATTATGAGTAGGGGACGCCAAAAAAAGTATGGTGCACTACTGGATTTAAGAATGGAGATAGCGCAAATATTTGCAGTGCCAGGTGTGCTGTCAATCTATTGGTTTATCAATTGGTTTTTCCATAGGCTGTTATAAACCCCGTTCACGCTGACTTTCAGTCCGTGTGCCACTCCCATGCATGGTTAGCCTTTCCAGATAGGAGGATTCCGTTCGTGTGGTTTTAATTCAGGATTAGCAGATTACAAAGTACGTTAGATTCGTTTTGAAAATTTAATTCTTACACGTATCTTTGTATGCATATTCATACGTGTAATGGCAACCAAGTTAACCCTCACTGTAGACAAAGATATTATTGACCGGGCGAAGGTCTTTGCAGGTAAAACAGGACGCAGTCTGTCCGAAATTATTGAAACCTACCTGCGCGCCCTGGTACATAAAGAAAAGGATCCTGCTGAATTATCACCCCGGGTAAAGCAATTGATGGGTTCTGTAAAAGCCCCCCGCCGATTTGATTACAAGCGCGAACTGGAAAAAAGTTTGGCGAAGAAATACGGAGCATGAGGCATTTTTTGCTGGATACCAATGTGGTAATCGATTTTTTAACCGATCGCCGGCCTTTCTCTACCTGGGCGGCACGCTTGTTTACCTTTGCCGAAAAAGGGAAGGTGAAATTGTATGTTTCCGCGGTTTCGTACAACAACACGTATTATATCATTAAAAAGCTGACCTCGCATAAGCATACTTTGCATATTTTAAATGAACTGGAAGCTATGACAGAAACGATTGACATTTCCGGTGATATCGTAAGGCAGGCATTAGCAACTGATTTTAAAGATTTCGAAGACGCTTTGCAATATTCCTCTGCCCGTAGCAACAAAAAAATCGAGGCTATTGTTACCCGCAACCGTGCTGATTTTAAGACCGGCAAACTCTCTGTTTTAAGCCCTGAAGAAGCGAAAGGAATGCTGGAGAGCGATGAACATTAGTTGGCATCGTTCACGCGGACTTTTAGTCCGTGTGCCTTTGTTTGCGTTGGAATCTTTTCCCGTTTGCAGGACAATCTACTAGCGTGAACGGCATAATTCAAACAAAACACCTTATCTTGAATTTAAATTCAGGCTGATAAAAGATGAAAGCAAACTGTTTTTTTATTCCGTCATTTCTAAATTCAACAAGCCTGATTTTACTGTTATGCATTTTCAGTTCCTGTTTGTACGAAAGGGAACCCTGCCCACCCAATGAGTATTATGTAGATATCATCTCCGATGCAGATAAAGCTTATATACCTTATACCGGACACGACACTCTTACCTTTTTAAATACTCATACCAGCGATACCCATGTTTTTATTGGAACTGGTGTCATTCAATATTTCAGTTCTACCACATTTCCTTTAAATATGGAGTGCCCCGGAGGTCATGCAGAGTTGGAAACTTATGGATTTGAGTTTATAAGCAGTACAAGTACTAGTAAATTAATTGTCAAAGCATTTATTTCATCTCATAATGACCCAGGTGGATTTACAATTCAATTTACACCAAGTATTTATGAAACAAGTTTACCATGGATATATGGCGTTCAATACAGTTACGATTCTATAGAAATTTCTAATAAAACGTATTATAAAATCAAAGAAATTTTTATTACCAGTTTTCAAGGTACATCCGATAAATTAATTTTGTTCAATTCTCAATTTGGTGTACTGAGTATTATCACAAAAGACGGCGTGAAATGGGAATTGATCTCCAAAAAATAGATCCATTTGAGGAGCAAGCAAGCACAAGTTTTTTGATACCCCGTTCACGCGGACTTTCAGTCCGTGTGCCTTTCCCATGCGAGGATAACCTATCCCGGCAATAGGATGTCGTTCGTGTGGTTTTCGTATACGCAAACAACACATTCGTGCATCAGCTAACACAATAAATGACATTGTAATTCGTAATTGATGATTAGGTTGCCATGCAATATATGCGCACACGGACTGCAAGACCGCGTGAACGGCATAATTCAAGCAAAACAACTTATCTTGAATTTAAATTCAGGCAGCGTTCATTAACAACAATCAACTAAATATATCACATGTACCATTTTTCGTATTTCAAAGAAAAAGACAAGCAAACTTTATTAGCATTCATCGAACAAAATCCATTTGCCCTTTTAACAGGCAGTACCTTAGCGGGTGAGCAGGTGGCTACTCAGATTCCGGTTTTATTTGAAGAAAGAAATGGTGAACTCTTCATGCAGGGACATATCATGCGAAATACAGATCACCACAAGGCTTTTATCGAAAACTCAAATGCCCTGCTGGTGTTTACCGGACCCGATTGCTATGTAAGCGCCTCCTGGTATAGCAACCCGCAAATTGGTTCTACCTGGAATTATATGAGCGTGCATATTGGCGGTCAGGTAAACTTTATGTCCGATGACGAGCTGGTTGCCTTTATGCGAAAAATGACTTTGAAATTCGAAGGAGGCAATACGCAATCGCTTACCTTTTTCGACAATCTGCCGGATTCATTTTTAAATCATATGCTTCCGGCCATTGTAGGTTTTGAAATTAAAGCAGAGAAAATAGAAAATGTATTTAAGCTCAGCCAGAACAGAGACGAAAAGAGTTTTCTGAATATCATCTCCAAACTCGAAGCACAAGGTGGCGACAGTGCCCTGATTGCACAGGAGATGAAAAAACGGCAAGCAGAGTTGTTTCCAGCGGGAGTAGAGTGGGATGCTTCAAGATTTGATTCGTAACGTTCGCGCCGTTCAAGCCGTTCACGCCGTTCACGCGGACTTGCAGTCCGTGTGGTTTTCTTTTGCGATAAAGCTCATGCCGAATAAATGCAAGATTTATTGTACTAAGATTCTTCCCCGTTTTATAATCCGTTCACGCGGACTTGCAGTCCGTGTGGGTTTACCTTGCTATGAAGCTCACGCTTAATAAAACCAGGATTTATTGTATTAAAACTCTTCCTTGTTTTAAAATCCCACTCTCATTATAAATCGAATAGAAATAAATTCCTTCAGGCAAATGCAAGGGAAGGTTTTCTTGTTTATTAATTAATGCATAGCGCATGTGTTGTTTTCCCAATGCATCACACAATTCAAGCATTGTTCCGGCTTGCGGTGGATACGGGCATTGCACGTTTACCGATGCATGGGCGGGATTAGGGTAAAGGTTGAATTCAGCTGAAGGTACCTTTTCGTCGATACCCGTATAACAATTCACCGAGCGGTTATTGAACCACGAGGCAACATGGGTTTCGGCAGCCGGGAAAAGTCGTTCAATTTTTACATACCCGACACCGGCAGCATAATAAAAATCCTCAATCAACACCGGAGCAATATTCTGAAACCGGGTAGTACGTATTTTTAAACAATTTTGATACGTACCAACCGTTTCGGTATTGCTGATCACCGAATCGCGTCCGTTTATATTACCTGCAATAGTATAGTCGCGCACATAACCCGGTGTGAGCATTTCAGTACTCAGATAGGGTATGGGCGGAATCAGAATTGTTGCCGAGTCGAGCAAACCCGAATTGGTATAGTCTACAGCAGCCATCATGATTTCTCCCTGTGCGGTACGCTGCAACCAGATGCATTGAAAGGTTTGGGTATCGGTTTGATTCGAATCTTCAATTGAATACCCTTTGAGAAAATAATAGGTATCGCTGCTCACCGTTTCGTCCCACATTACGCGGTAATAGGTATGCCGGGCCATAAAAGTACCGTTGCCATCGGTATGCAATTGGTTGTAATTGCCGTTACACAAAGGCAAAAAATAGTCAGCCGGGGTTTGCGCCCCGGTATGAAAGGTAATGGCCCACAAAGCCAATACAAGGCTAAAGGTTTTCATGATGCGTTGAAAAGTTTAATGCAAGTTAGTATTCCTGCATGAAAACCGGTACCAGTTCACGCGGACTTTCTGTCCGTGTGCCTCTGCCTATTCCAGCAAACGCAGCAACAATTGGTTTTGCTTGGCAATCTGCTGCTCAATTTTCTCCAAACGCTGAACCAGCATTTGAGGCGTTTCAACATGATGCGAAGTAATCACCAAAGGCGAAGTCTTGTGCTCCTCGCTTTGTGCCAGAAAAAAATTCACCAGCTCCTGGATATGAATATCCAGAACCTCGCAGAACTGAACCAAACGGCGTATGTCCATTTTGATTTTTCCGTTCTCGAAATTGCTGATGGTGCTTTGACTGATGTTGAGCTTAAAGCTCACGTACTCCTCGGAGTACCCTTTTTTAAGGCGTATAGCCTTCAAGTAGTTTCCAATAACCTTGCTTTCCATAGGCGGTGCATTTATTAGTACAACGAATTTAATAAGAACATTCGGGAATCAAATAATGCCTTGTCAAAAATTTCTTAAAATTTGTTTCTCAATTAATTCAACACCTATGAAAATTTTAAAACATCTGCTAATGGGCGTCTTAATGAGCCCCCTGTTAGCACAAGCACAATCTGTATTGTATGAAGAGTCGCACAAGGAAACGGAGTACCGTTATGGCGTTGTCGAAGACAATATGCTTGACAGTATCAACGAAATGGAAAAATTCAAGTACCGGTTAACGTTCACCGACAAAACGGTGCACCGCGTAATTGATCCGCAGTACAACTCTTTATTGGAAGTAACCCTCGACAGTATCAGCGACGAAGCACCCTGGATGAATCTGGCCCGGAAATTTGCTTACGATGGTACGCAAAGTATCATGTATGGAAAAGATGGAAGCATTGTTTCATCTGAACCTTTTTCAGAAGAGCAACGCGCTGAAGCAGAAGCTGAAAAAATGAGTATCAGCAACGAAGGGTATCATCCGGGATTAAAAGAATTTCCTTCTCTGCCGGATTCACTTCCGCAATTATCTTTTGTAGATGGAATCACGATTGAAAGATTAAATGAAGAGTCTTTTCGTATTTCTCACGAAGACATGTCAACTGTTTTCGATAAATCGGTATTCACCATTACCAACGCATGGACCGATGGAGATGGTTATAAAAACACCCGAACATTGGGGTATACACCCTTTGAAGGACAAGGCTTTTTACTGACGGTTAATAAACACGAAAGGGTAATCAGATCGTACAACGGACCATGCATTACAGAAGTAACGCTTTCTCATTTATATGATTATGTTATTCAGGATCCTGGTAAACTTATCGAAAAAGCTATGACTCAATCTGAGTCAATAAGCATTTCACCGAATCCAAACGACGGACATTTTTCAGTTAAGGTGAATTTAGCATCTCAAAGTCAGGTTTCTGGAGTAGCAGTAATCCATGTACTGACTAATCAACTCATCACTTTACCTATTCCTGCCTCAGCAAATTTTACAGTGGATATTTCAGGCGAAGTGGCCGGGCATTATGTACTGCGCGTTACTACTTCGCAATCTGTATTGACCACTCATTTTATTAAAAATTAAAACATACACCTATGAAAACACTTATAAAATTAACATCTTTGATAATTCTCTCTACTTTGTTAAAGAATCAAGTCGCATTCGCTCAAGAAGAGTCAATAGACACTGTTTTTTTCTTCCGCCAAGATTCAGTTATGATGGAAATATCTTATAGAAAGTTTTTATTAAATAACTTTAGCAATAATGATCCTTGTTATAGAGAAGGCTTGGGTATAATGTCTTTTACTAAGGTGGATTCAGTTGGTATTGCTTCTCCAGAATTTTATGAGAAGTTACCGATAGATACTTCAGAGAAAAGATACGGTAAAATGGACGGTGATAAGAACATTTATTGGATTCACGGTTTAGGTGGAAATACTTCAACGTGGAATTTACCAGCAATGGCCTCCCAATATGGGAATAGTGAAGTTAACTTCCCTGCATATAAAGTTAACTCACAAAATTTCGGAACTTATGGTAGTACTCAATCATATTCTGAAGACTTCGGTATAACTGTTGCTGCTCAAAATTATGCAAATAATGCACGTGGTATACAGGATAAGCATACAGAATTTGATTTTATTATTGCTCATAGTCAAGGTGGAATTGTAGCAAGAGAATGGTTAAGAAAAATGGAAAAGGAACCTAATGCTTATGAATATTATGCACATGGTTTAGTAACATTTGGTACTCCTCATACAGGTGCAAAAGTCATTAATAACACTCGTAAAGAAATGGGAAATAAGCTTGAGCCATTCTTGAAAGATGCATGTATAAGCCTGTCAAAGCCAGCGTTAATTGATAAAATTAATGAAAGTTTTATTACAAGACTCGTGATAAAAGATGACGCAATTAATTCAATATTAAATTCCTCTTGTTCTGGATTGTCAGGTTTTGTCGTTCCAATTGTTCTAGACAAATTTCAAAAAAGAACTACGAAAGACTATGCAGTTGGGTCTTCTTTTTTGGAGGGTTAAACAAATGAAAATGGTCAACATATTGAGGGATTATCCGAGCATATTTTAAAAGTGCCTTTCGTTCAAGTATATGGAGTAGAAACTGAACCAGTGTTTTGGAAATTTATGTCAAGTGTTCAAAATATGGGTGAAGATGATATTAGTAATCAAAAATTAGCCTTTAATTATGACAATGATGATGTATTAGAAAGAAAGGTTAGCTCTTATATCTCGTATTTGTATATGAGAAATCAGCAGGAGCGTGAGAAGTTATCAAAGGAATCGCAAAAGTCAATAGTTGCCTGGAGTAGCTTTCTTGAGTTTATGGCAACGGGTGTAGATCTACTTCAAGATATGGCAAAAACTTTGAATAAGGTTAAAGGTTACGAGATGAGTATGAATGCATATCATGGAGCTTTATTATGGATGAAGAATTCTAATGATTACTATAAAATAATGATTACCGGATCGAAAGTTAACACAAGTACTGAGTACTTTTTATTAAGCGAAGTAATTAATTTTTGTAGTTCAAATAATGGTAAAACAGTTTGGCAGTATGAGTCTAAACCAAATATGATAAAAGTGGATGAAAAATTTAAAGCATTGCCAAAAACTACTTCTTATATTGGGTATTTAGGACTTGAACCTTACTATTGCAAGAGAATTGAACTGTCCAGTAAGATAGCTGTTAGAAAATATGCCGATTACCCAAACGATGGATTGATATTATCTGAATCGGCTGGAGCTGAAATTCCTTTGCACGATTTTAATAAACCAAGATTTGTTGTACATTTAAAAGAACAAAATCATTCTCAAATGATAAATAGTTCAGCTACAAAGAATCTTTTATTCAAGCTCTACAATGGCGATTATCATAAATTTTTCAGAACTGAAAAGCGTTAATTATGTCACAAGTAAAATTTTTGATTTTGGTGTATGTAATGCTAGGATCAATATGCTTTGCCTGCAAAAAGGAAAAATTGAGAACAAACATGATCAATCAACCTAAAGAAATTGATTCAACTTGTAAATTGATATGGCGCAAACCGATTTCTCCTGATTCTCAAACGGCACAAATTGCATCTCCGATAATTAATGCAGAAGGCAACATTGTTGTGAGTTTTTGGGGAACTAGTGCAAGTCCAAATAGAGAGTGTTTTGAGTTATTTGATGGAAATACTGGTAATATAATTTGGAAATGGGATGATTATCTTCGAAATGAATCAGGATTTAGTAACCGATCACGTGAAGTAATTGATAACTCATTGATTCTGAGTAATTGGAATGCAACATATTCCTTTGATTTAATAACAGGAATGACCAATTGGAAGCATTTTTATGATACTATGTATGGTAGTACAGCATTATATAGTTCAAATGATAAACATGTATATCATGGATTTCAAGGTGAAAAGGGGCGCTATTCATTTCACCTTTTTCGTACGGTACCAGAATCTCCCTATTGGGAGCTTTGTTATCAACATTTCGACACGCTTAAATTACATGATAAAATTTCTGAGTCATCGATTTCATTCTATGAAGGAATTAATGGAAATCAATTAGCATACATTACATTGGTAAGCTACACTTCATTTCAAAATCGACTTGTTCAATTAGCTTGTTATAATTTGACTGAGAAAAGAATCATTTGGAATAAAGATTATTCAAGCGAATTTGATCAATTTGATCAAAGAGACTCAAAAATTATAAATGGAAAGCTTTATCAATTTGCTACAGGAACGGATGGTTTTTTCTATTTGGTAACTTTTGATATTGAAACTGGTGATATTATTTGGAAGAAAAAATTGAATGATTATGGCGTTAATATATTTTCATATCAAGAGAAAGTAATTGTGATTTGTGCTAACAATAGTCCAATAATAGCATTAAGCAATACTAATGGGGATTTAGTATGGAGGCAAGACTTCGAGATTCCTGAAAAAGCATGGTTGTTTTTTGGGTTTAACGATGTTAATTTATATAAGCACTACCTATTCTTGACTTTACATAGAAATATTATGATCTTAGATATCTACGATGGAAGAATTATTTTTATTCAAAAAATAGTTGATGATACTTCTACAGTTGGAGAAGGTGTCGCCATCAACGAAGCCAAACGCTGCTTCTATGTGCAGGATGGTAAATACCTGAATTGTTATAAATTCCCGGATATAATCAAGTGAATCACCTTTTAATCAACCAACCTATGAAACGTAAATTTTTGATTCTCCTGGTTTTGCTGAGCCGAAAAATTTCAGCCCAGTTTGCAGAATGATTTAAACAAAAACGCCACCCAAGAGAGTGGCGTTTTTTTATTCATGCAGTTACAACCCTTGCCGTATCGCTTCTTCCACACGTTTGCTCAAAGCTTCACCCCGCAGGTTTTTGCCAATAATCAGTCCGTCTTTATTGAGCAGCAGGGTAAAGGGTATGCCTTCTATGCTGTATTGTTCTACAACAGATGAGTTCCATTTTTTGAGATCCGATACGTGGTTCCAAAGCAACCCGTCGTCGTTGATGGCTTTGGTCCATGCCTCGCGGTTATCGTCGAGCGACACGCTTAAAATATCGAAGCCGTAGGTTTTAAAACGGTTATAGAGTTTTACCAGGTTGGGACTTTCTTCGCGGCAGGGGCGGCACCACGAGGCCCAGAAATCGACCAGGATATATTTGCCGCGCAGGGCCGAGAGGGCAATGGTTTTGCCGTAAGGATCGGGCAATACAATATCGGGAGCGGCCTGGCCTTCGGCCGTACGGCGCAGTTTCTCTACCCGTGCATGGTGCTCACGCGCATAGCGCGATTGATTGAACCGGTTGTATAAGGTTTTATCTACCGTTTCCATAAAAGCAAAATCGCTTTCGGGCATCAGAAAATTGGTGGCAAAATACGCTACAATGGATTGGGTATGTTGCAATACATATTGTTGCAACTCCGCTTTGCGGGCCAGCATCACCGAATCGTAATCCTTACGAATCTGATCCTGCACCGATGGAGGAGGCACATCGTTGCCATACGATGCATAGCGGTCTTCAATTTGCTTGACCTGGCGTATATAGGTCGAGTTGATTTGCAATAGCTGGCGCAGCTCTTCACTTTCGTCCGATCCGTTGATGCCATACACATCGGGTGTTTTTGCGTCGAGCGAAACTGCAATTTCCGAAGCGGTATCAATTACCAGCACCACACTGCCCGATGCCATATTGATCACGCAAAAAGTTTTCTCGGTTACTTTTCCGGTGAGTTCAAAACTACCGTCGGCTCCCAGTGTGGCTGTATCGAGCAGGATCAATCCTTTGGGAGTAAGCTCGTTCAGCGTGATGCGTTTTTCGGTGGCGTTTTTAAGGGTCCCGCGTACCACAAAACCACTGCGTTCTGTTTCTTTACTGCACGCACCATAAAGGAATAAGGCAATAAATGCTAAAAAGAAATTTCTCATATTATGCGTGTTGGTCTAATACTTCTTTTACCAGTTGACTGGCCACTTTGGGGTCGGCTTTGCCCTTGCTCAGTTTCATCACCTCACCCATAAACAATCCGATCAGCGATACTTTTCCGGCTTTGTATTCTATAACTTTATCAGGGAATAAGGCAATGGCCTGTTCAACCAGTTTGCGCAATTCGCCCGAGTCGCTTTGCTGCACCAGATTCAGGTGCTCAGCGATTTCCAATGCCGATTTGTGCTGCTCGTTCAACAAAGCCGGAAACAATTTTTGCGAGGCGGCCGAATTGCTGATTTTTCCGCTATCAATCAGGTTGATTATTTCGGCAATACGTGCCGGTTGCAACGGAAATTCGGTGATATCGATCGCCTGCTCATTCAGGTATCCTTTTACCTGGGTCATCACCCAATTGGCAGCTGCTTTTATATTGCCGGTATGGGTTAAGATCTGTTCAAAATAAGCAGCAATGTCTTTGCTCTCGGTAAGTACCTGCGCATCGTATTCGCTGAGGCCATGTGTTTTGGTATATTTTTCAAAAAGCACTTTGGGCAAGGCCGGCATCTGGGCTTTTACCGATTCAATAAAGGCATCGGTGATATGCAAAGGCGGTAGGTCCGGTTCCGGGAAATACCGGTAATCGCTGGCGCCTTCCTTTGTACGCATTACGATGGTTACGCCTTTGGTGGCTTCAAAGGTGCGGGTCTCCTGGTAAATTTTTTCTCCGGCCTCGATGGCTTCAATCTGCCGTTTGATCTCAAATTCAATGGCACGTTGCACGTTGCGGATGGAGTTCATGTTTTTTACTTCCACTTTCACACCGAATTCTTCGCGACCAACCGGACGTACTGAAACATTGGCATCGCAGCGCATCGATCCTTCTTCCATATTGCCGTCGCAGATCTCGAGGTAGCGTACCAGTTTGCGAACCTCAGTCAGGAATTGATATGCTTCTTCGCCGGTACGGATATCGGGATGGCTCACGATTTCAATCAGGGGAGTGCCGGCACGGTTATAGTCAACCAGGGTATCGTACACATCCTGGTCGTGCATGCTCTTGCCGGTATCTTCTTCCATATGTATGCGGATCAAACCGATTTGTTTAACGCTTCCGTCTTTCAGCTTGATTTCAATATGTCCGTTTTCGCAAATGGGAGTGGTATGCTGCGAAATCTGATAGCCTTTGGGTAAGTCGGCATAGAAATAATTCTTGCGGGCATAATAATTAATCGGGGCAATTTGTGCACCGCAGGCCAAACCCAGCTTAACGGCATACTTCACGGCTTCTTTGTTGTGCACTGGAAGCGTACCCGGATGTCCGAGCGAAATCGGACTTACCTGTGTATTGGGTTGGGCGCCGTATATGTTGGCATCGCTGCAAAAGGCCTTGCTTTTGGTCAGCATCTGTGCGTGAACCTCTAACCCGATCACGGCTTCGTATCTATCGTAAATGGAACTCATGGTTGCGCTGAATAAAGTGCGAAAATAAGTGAATTAGACTATTATCTTCGGGTTATAAATTTACCGCATATGAAAACCATGCAGAATTGGTTCGATGAGTATGCCGAAAGCCATCAGAACCCCGTCAACAAAGCCATTCACTGGGTTTGCATTCCGCTGATTTTCTTCAGCCTGGTTTGCCTGCTGCTGGAAGTGCGACCGGTGGCTGATTTCTCGCTGGCTTCCATGGTGATGATAGCTGTTTTGATTTATTATTTCATGCTCTCACGCACCATCGCCCTGGGCATGTTGATGGTCTATTTACTCTGCTTAACCGGAGCAAAAATATGGATCATCAGTTTCGATATTCCGTTGTGGCAAATGGCGCTAACTGTTTTTGTACTGGCCTGGATCGGACAGTTCATCGGACATAAAATAGAGGGGAAAAAACCTTCATTCTTAAAGGACCTGCAGTTTTTACTGATCGGGCCGGCCTGGTTGCTGCATTTTTTGTTTCGTAAAGTAGGAATACCGGTTTAAGCGAAAGCGCTTTAATCCTAGGTATCCGTGCTGTTAAAAATAGAAATTCCGATCCGAAACCCGATCACAAGCTGTTCCATACTTCCAAAACTTTTATAAACATAAGGTTTCATAGCAACGCCATATTTCTTTGTCAATTTTAAGGTCAGATCCACCTCCGAGGAAATATAAAAATCACTTTCAAGATCTACGATATCAGAAGAGAATGTTCCTAATGTAACCTGTGGCATAGCAATAAAAATGCTCCCATGTTTTTGGTACATGCAAAACCAGGTTAATCCCATTCCCGGATAGAGGTTATCGCGTATCCCTAGCTCCAGAGCCAGGCCTGCTTTGTTGTCCGGGTTTTGTTGCAGGAAGGCGTAACCAACCCGGCCCTGTAAAATTGGACCAACCAGGTCACCAGGTCTATTGGTAAATAAATTAAGCAAAGCCTGTATAAGAATATCCGCATTTGCTTGCCAATACCAATCATCATCGCGTATGTGATTGATATCGTATGAAAACGGAATTGCCGTTAAGGTTCTATCCGAACGAATTGAAGACGCAACATTAAAAAATGGGGCATAAATATGGTGCACATTCTGTGAGTGCGCCGTTGAAAGCCAAACGATTACAACAGCCAGGATAGGCAATCGCGTATGCATGCTGCAAGGTATACAACAACATTCAATAAGCAATTGAATTTAAACCGGTGGTTAATTGGTTTTGGAATAACGCGTATATCTTAGTTCCTGATCAGGGTGTTTCATCAAAATGATAAAAACCAAGTCCAATTCTTAAGCCAACTTGTGTTCCCACATACCCATTGGAGAGATGCAAATAGGAATAGGGTTTAAAGCTGATACCGGTAGTTTTACCCATCTTAACTGTGATATCCATTTCGGCCGAAACATACATACCATCGTGGTTGGGAATATCGTCCTTTTTGGCACGGGTCAGGTTTCCAAGGGCAACCTGTGGCTTAAAAATCCAGCGATTTGATTCCGGTTCAATCACCTGGAAATAACTCAATCCGGTTCCGAAATATTCGTTTGTACGTAAAAAGACATCAAAAGCCAATCCATGATTACTCTGTGAAAACAATTGGGGAAATACCAATCCTAATCGGCCGTGAATGACATCTCCGCTAAATCGCTTTTTTGAATGGTTCAGTTCAGGCAACATGAGTTGAGTCAAGGCATCGGCATTCAGGTGCCAGTAAATACCAATATCGCGAATACCGCTTAGTTCGGCAGAGTATGGTGTTGTAAAAACAGGGGAATTGTAATCATTTGCGTTGCTGTAACTCACCTGATAGAATGGGAGGTAAACATTCAGGTAATTTTGCGGTTCAACTTTGAAAGAGAACAGGCAAAACAACAAAGCCAATATTGTCGGCCATTTCATAAGAGCTACTCAAATATAGTATAAGTAGCTGTTTATGCTATACGGTTAAAGATATTTTTTTTGCAAGAATTGCCAAAATGTGGGTGACGAGACCAGAACAGCTCAATAATTCTTAGGTCAAATTGGGGAAAAAGCGGGGTTAACCCGTTATCAATAATTGGCATTGGCAAACGGAGCAATCTGCTGATGACTGAAAATGCCCTCTTTAAATTTATAATAAGCGGCAATGGCAATCATCGCAGCATTGTCGGTACAGTATTCAAACGCCGGGATATACGTATTCCAGTTGCCGTTTTTTCCGGCTTCAATAAGGGCACTGCGCAATGCTGAATTGGCCGAAACGCCCCCTGCCAGGGCCACTTCACGAATTCCGGTTTGTTGTACTGCTTTTTCCAGTTTTTTCATCAGGTGCCGGATGATGGTATATTGAACGGAGGCGCACAGATCGTTCAGGTTTTGTGTGATAAAATCCGGGTTCTTGCGTGTTTCAGCTTGCAGAAAGTAAAGAATGGAAGTTTTTATTCCGCTGAAACTATAATTCAGTTCCGGAATTTGTGGTGAAGCAAACTTAAAGGCCAATGGATTTCCGGAACGTGCATGCTGATCAATCAGGGGACCGCCAGGATAAGGCAATCCCAACATTTTTGCCGCTTTGTCGAATGCCTCACCTGCGGCATCGTCGATGGTTTTACCCAACATGGTGCTTGAAAATGGTCCATCCATTCGTGTTAAATGTGTATGTCCGCCCGATACCGTTAAACACAAAAACGGAAAGGCCGGATGCGGTTCTTCAATGAAATGGGCCAGTACATGAGCTTCCATATGATGAATGGCAATCAACGGAATATCAAGCGCCAGAGCCAATCCTTTGGCAAAGGAGGTTCCCACCATCAGCGAGCCCAGCAATCCCGGACCGGCTGTAAATGCAATGGCACTGAGTTGGTCCAATGCAATTCCGGCTTCTTTAAGAGCCAGTTGAGTTAATGGAACTATATGCTGCTGATGAGCCCTGGAAGCAAGTTCCGGAACCACGCCGCCGTATAATTCGTGCACCTTTTGAGAAGCAATTTTGTTGCAAAGGATGCGTCCGTCCTGTAAAACAGCAACTGCAGTATCGTCGCACGACGACTCAATGGCCAATATTATCACGGATGTCATCGTTATTGTCTATATTGTTATGTTAACGGTTCTGTTGTATTTTTGAGTTTTCCGGTTTGAGCAAAAAAGCTGTCAAATATGTACTTTTCTCGCTTTTGGGAATCCTGGTTCTACTGTTGAGCCTGATTTATGCTGCACTTTATAACCGTTCCGTTCAAAACTGGATGGGATCAAAATTAACGACTTATCTCAGTGCGCAATTTAAAACAAACATTTCAATCGGGCATATAGGCTACGAACCCTTTGGTACCATTACTCTTGAACAGGTTTATTTTGGCGACCAACGCAACGATACCCTTTTTTATGCCGGCAAGGTAAGTTTTAATCTGGGTGAGGTGAATCTGGATTCGAGCTTTTTTGAATTGCGCAATGTACAGGTGGATCAGGGTTTGTGTAAGTTAATCACCTATCCCGATAAATATTTCAATATTCAGGTATTGCTTGATTTTGTAAACCGCGATACAAGCACAAGTGTTGGTCCGCCTTTTCATTTGCTCATGCGTGAAGTGCATTGCACACGTACCCGTTTTAGTTTAACCGATCATACCGAGAAGCCCGAAACAGAAGGGTTCGATCCTTTTAATCAGCACTTCTTTAATATCGATTTATTGGCCAGTGATTTCCATATTGTACAGGATTCATTGAATTTCAATATGGAGAAAATATCCTGCAGGGAACGCAGTGGCTTTGTACTCAATAAGCTGAAAGCGCATACCGTTCTTTACAACAAGGGTATGTTCTTTGATGATCTGGAGCTTATTACTCCGCAAAGTCATATCACCAATTATTTCAGCATGGAATATACCAGTTACGAAACCATGGCTGATTTTATAGATAGCGTGCAAATGGTAGGTCACCTCAAAGACGCTCATATTGATATGCGCGACATTATTTATTTCGCTCCGGTGATGAAGGATTTTAATCGCATAGCCACCGTTAGTACTGATTTTAGAGGCAGTGTAGCCGATTTTAAATTGAACAAACTGCACTTAAAATTTGGTGCAGGTAGTAAATTGGAAGGTCGTGTTTCCATAACCGGGATGCCTGATCTGGACAATGCATTTATTGATGCGCGTTTAAAAAATGCCAATACGGATGCGGGTGATTTAAGTTATTTATTGGGGTATACCATGCCGGGTGCATTAAATGAACTGGGTAAAATGAAATTTGAAGGAGACTTTACAGGCTTCGTTAAAGATTTTGTGGCCTATGGTGCTTTTGAAACCAGGCTGGGTAAAGTAGAGTCGGATCTGAATATGAAGCTCAGAGATTCGATTAATGAATCTTCTTACTCGGGCAATCTGAAACTCATTGGATTTGATATGGGTACATTAACCGGAAGCAATGCTTATGTTGGTAAAACGTCTTTGAATTTAAACGTTAGGGGAAAAGGTTTTGACCTCGAACACCTCGAAACATGGTTCAGGGCGGATGTACACGAATTGGAGGTAAACCGATACAAGTATCATTCCATCAACATTTCGGGAGATCTTAAGCATAAAATGTTCAATGGAGATGTGGTGGTTAACGATACCAACCTTCGCCTGAACTTTGGCGGAGTAATCGACCTCAACAAAAAAATTCCTGTTTATCAGTTTCAGTCACGCATCGATTATGCTTTTTTGAGAAACCTGCATCTCGACACGGCCAATACCGTATTATCTGCGGATATCGACATGAATTTTGCCATTCGCGATATCGACCATAACGAAGGATATATTTCAGTTAACAATATCAGTTATGTGAAAAATGGCAAGGATTTTCGGATTGATCATGCCATCCTGCAATCCAGCATCAACGGAAACCAACGCATCCTGAATTTACAGGCGGATGAATTAACGGCAAAACTTTCGGGCCAGATAACTTTGTCGGAACTGGGAACAAGTTTACGTGGTGTACTGGTGCAATTGTTTCCTGCGTATTACAAACCTGTGCTTAAACCGGTGCATTATGCGCAGCAATTTGATTTTCAACTCCGGGTAAACAATTCAGAAAATCTTAGTTCCCTGCTTTTTCCCGAATTGGAAATGGAACAGTTTGAACTCGAAGGGAATTACCGGAGTTCCGATCAGCGGATTCAAATGAACCTTCAGGCCGGCACACTGCGGTACAAAAAATATACGATGAAGAACCTTTCCTCATCGCTTAATACCGGATCACGTACAGGGAGTTTCCGATTGGGAGCAGAGTCTTTGCTCGAAAACGATACCCTTGTATTGAGTCGCTGGGAATTGCTGACCAATGCAAAAATAAATGCGGCAGACTTTACATTTAATGTAAACGATACGGCCAATCATATCCGTTCTAATTCAAAGGCGCATGCCTTTTTCCGTGAACAGGATATTGAATTGTTATTCGATTCTTCATTGCTCGAGTTTCGCGGTTATCCGTTCAGCATCAGCAGTCAAAGCAGGATGGTATTCGGAAGAACGCAAATTGATTTCGACCGGGTGCGTTTCACAAACCGTGAACAACATATTGAATTGAATGGGTTTTACGATTACCAGGGAATGCACAATCTCAAAGCCGGACTTTCCAATATCGACTTATCTATAATCAATGCATTTTACCGAAAATCGGATGTGAAATACGGAGGAGTTGCCAATGGAGAATTGGTGCTGAAGGGGAATGCTGGTGTTAGCCTGATTGATGCCTATTTAGACGTGAAGGCTCTAAAACTGGATGACGATCTGATTGGAGATTTTTATGTGAACAGCAATTTCAACCAAAAGCAAAATCGCTTTGTGGTTTATGCCAAATCGGTTTCAGGCAAATTAAAGAACCTCGAATTTGGCGGGTATATTGAAACCAACACCTGGCCATATACAGCAAACCTGAATATTGCTTTCGACGAATCTCCCCTGAATGCGTTTCAGGCATTTTTAAAAGGTCAGGTTTTTATTTTTGAAGGAACTACAAGCGCACGTTGCAAACTGACAGGCAGAGTGAACAACCTGGCTCTGTCTGGAAATATTTATTTCAATCAGGTTAAAGCGCGGATAGAGTACCTCAAAACTACTTATACATTCGCCACATCGCTGAGTCTCGATAATAACAGGATCATCATCAATTCAACTAATCTGTTTGATGAAAATGGACGTTCAGCACAACTATTGGGCGAAATCAAACACCGATCGTTCAGTGAATTTGAACTCGATATCCGCCTCGAAAACCTGAAACGTTTTAAGATTCTCAATACCACAGCCAGAGATAACAATATGTATTATGGTACAGGATATGCCTCAGGTAGTTTGAAATTATACGGAACGTTGAATAACCTGGTTATGGATGCCAATCTGAGAACAGAACAAGGAACTCAATTCAATATTCCGCTCATGTCGGGTGGACAATCCGACAATGCGATGTTGAATTTTATTAATTCAGATACAGCCGTGAAATCGTCGAATTTGCTGGCCCAAACCAAGCTCTATGGATTCTCTATGAATATTATGCTGGAAGTAACTCCCAGTGCCGAAATTCAAATCATCATGGATGCTGTGAATGAAGATAAAATCCGCGGATCGGGAAGGGGAACTTTGAAAATGGAACTCACCCGGCAAGGGCAATTCAATATATACGGCGGAGTTACCATCGTTGAGGGAGATTATCATTTTACTGCTGTGGGCGTGTATTCCCGGAAATTTATCATCCAGTCGGGAAGTACCATTTTATGGGCCGGGAATCCATTGCATGCCATCCTCGATATCAATGGGGTATACCGGGCACGTAAAACATCCATTGCCAATTTGTTGCCCGGCTTAACTACCGAACAATACAATCTGGCGAAAGCGCAACGGGTTCCGGTTGAATGTTTACTGGTTTTGAAAGGGAATATGTTATCTCCGGATATCCGTTTCGATCTGAATTTTCCGGATCTTTCTTCCAATCTCGGTGCCGAAAATGTAGCCTTGTACAATACATTGGCCTTGTTGCGCAACAATCCCGACATGATGAATCAGCAAGTAGTGAGTTTACTCGTTTTCAATAATTTTGTTCCGATCAATAATACTACCGGTGCAGGTGGAAATCTGACAGCCGGGGTGAGCAATACCCTGAGTGATTTAGTAACCAAGCAGGTCAACAAAGGCGTTGAAAAAATTATCCCTGGTCTTGATTTTAACCTGGATGTTCAAATGAGCACACAGCAGAAAACCCAGTATATTTTATCGGCATCGAAAAAGTTGCTTAACGACCGGCTGGAAGTTCAGGCCAGTTATGATGTGGTTACCTACAACAACAATTTCATGACCCAGTATAATCTGCGCCGGGACGGAAGCTTACGCTTGCGGGCTTATCAAAAAACCACAACCACCACAACCGACCCCACCTATTATAAAAATATTACCACTCAAGGAATTGGCTTATATTACCGGAAAGAATTCGACAATTTTGCAGAGTTGTTTCGTAAAAAACAGCCACCGCCAATAAATAACTAAACTTACCACCATGCCACACAACGCAGGTATTCCTTCCATTGACCTTACTGATTTTATATCAGGAGATCAGGATCTGAAACTTCAATTTGTTCAGAAATTAGGCAAAGCGTATCATGAAATTGGATTTGTTGCCGTGAAGGGGCATTTGCTGGATGACCGTTTAACATCAAAATTATACGAACAGATTCAACAACTGTTTGCAATGCCTGCCGTAATCAAGCAAAAATATGAAATTGATGGGTTGGCCGGACAACGGGGCTACACCTCGATTGGAAAGGAACATGCCAAAGGACGCACGGTTGGTGATCTCAAAGAATTCTGGCAAATAGGTAACGAAGTAGACGATAACGATCCCATCAAAACGCAATATCCCGATAATGTAAAAGTCAGCGAATTACCTGAATTCAATGCATTGAGTATGCAGGCATACCGGGCTTTGGAAGAAACCGGAAAATATATGCTGCGTGCAATAGCGCTGTATCTGGGTTTGGATGAATTTTATTTCGACGCAAAAATTCATCACGGCAACAGCATTCTGCGCGCTATTCATTATCCGCCGATAATAGAAGAACCTTCTTCTGCTGTACGTGCAGCAGAACATGAAGATATCAACCTCATTACTTTGTTGATGGGAGCATCGGCTGAAGGTCTTGAAGTATTGAATAAGAATAATAAGTGGATACCAATTACAGCATTGCCCGATCAGCTGGTAGTAAATGTGGGTGATATGCTGCAACGTCTCACCAACAATAAATTGAAATCAACCACACACCGTGTCGTAAATCCACCGAAAGAAAAGTGGGCATCGCCACGCTATTCCATTCCATTCTTTCTGCATCCGCGTTCAGAGATGTCGCTGGCTTGCCTGCCCGATTGCATTGATGCAACGCATCCATTGGCTTATGAGTCCATTACTGCAGGCGAATATTTAGATGAAAGACTAAGAGAAATCGGATTGAAAAAATAAATTCCATTATGCAATTAAACCGTTACAACTTCACCTTGACTTTAACAATTTGTCTATTGTTTTCAGGGCCATTCGTGTTAAAGGCACAAAGTCAGAAATTACCGGCATTCCGGACCGAAACGGAAAAACTTTTGCTGAAACAACAGGCAACCCGACAGGTTTTTGGAAAAGCCGGAGGGATCGTTCTTCCCGTTAACCTTCGCTATCCGGGTGAGTTTGAAGAATCGCAGGCCGTAGCCATTTCCTGGGCAGATGGATACGATGATTTTGGATCTCCTACCGGTAATGTGGATACGACCTATGATTGGGGATTAATCTCCGCTCAACTGTGCGATTATATTCAGGAAGAATGTCCTGTCTGGATTCGGGTCAACAAAGCAACCGATACTATTCGGGTAAAAGCATTTATGCAAAACCGGGGTAAGCCTCTGTACAATTATCGTTTCTATGTAAAGCCCGGAAACGGTTGGTGGATCCGCGATTTTGGTCCCAATGGCGTGTACTACGGCGACAAGGATAGTGTGGCCTTTATCGATTTAAAGTATTATCCCGGACGTGAAGAGGACAATACATTTCCCAAATACCTGGCCGGAGAAATGAATATTCCCAATTTCGAAACCACCCTCAACTCAGAAGGTGGAAACCTGATCAGTGATGGATTCGGTATGTTGTATTACAGTTCGGTAGTTACCGATGTAAATACAGCCGGAGGTGTACATAACCCGGTGTGGACACCACAAATCACCACCGACAGTATGCGTTATTTGTTTAACTCTCCGGTAATCATCGAAACACAGACACTGGAATGCGATGGAGGTACCGGTCATATCGATCTCTATTTAAAAATGACGGATGAGCAAACCATTTTTGTTTCGCAATATCCTAAGATAGTCAGAGCACAGGACCGGCAAATCATTGAAGACAATCACCAACGATTAACCACTTTAAAATCTACCTACAACCGACCCTTCCGGATATTTCGCATTCCACACCCAACAGGCGACAACGGAAAATACAAAGATACTACCTGCAATCAGATCAACAACGATGCCCGTACCTTTGTAAATGGAATTACGGTGAATAAAACATTTATTTATCCCAGCTATTCCAATGCACAAAACGGTAACAAGGCGCAAACCGATTCGGCCACTCAATTGTTTAAGTACCTGATGCCGGGATATAAAATACGCGAAATTGACTCAAGGGCGCTAAGTCCATATGGTGGAGAGATCCATTGCATAACCATCCAGATTCCGGCTGAAAACCCAGTACTGTTCTGGCATCCCAGCATCGATGGTCAGCAATCGTTGCGCAATTCATACCACATACTTGCCAAAATCAGTAACAACAGTGGCATTGCTCAGGCAACGTGCAAATGGCGTAAGCGGGGTGCAGCATCCTGGAGTACGCTTAACTTAAGCGATAGCGCCGGATTCTTTGTTGGAGATATTGCAGATGCCAGCCTGACACTGGATGATAAAATCGAATATTATTTAACGGCTACAACCAACAACGGAAAAACGGCGGTAAAGCCAATCACTGCTCCGGAAGGGTATTATACTGTTTATTTTCAGACTGGTGTGGGCATTGATGAAAATCAGGTAACAGAGAAAGATTATCTGTTTGGAGCTTATCCCAATCCGGCAGCTTCGCAAGTCACTTTACCGTATTTTGTAATGAATGCTGCTGAGTCAAGTGTTATGAGTATAATGGACTTGAATGGACGGAAATTAAAGGAATATTCCTTGCATCCTCATTACGGATTAAACAAGCTGGAGCTGGATCTAACCGGTCTCGACAACGGTATTTATTTTTATTCTTATCAAACAGGGGGTACGTATATTGCGACCCGTAAATTTATTATTGCGCGCTAATGCTATTTAGAAAACTCTTTTTACTGCTGGTTCCCGTTTTTTTGCTTTTCTCTCAAACAGCCTGTGCAGGTGATTCAACAGCCTATTCGAAAACCGGTTTAAAACCCGAACCCCAACATCAAACCGTTTTTCAAACAACCCTCCAGCTGGTGGCTACCTATCATTATGCCAAACCCCGGATCAACGATGAATTTTCGTCACAAGCACTCGATAATTATCTGAAACACCTGGATCCGTCTCGGGTTTATTTCCTGCAAAGCGATATTGCATCATTTGAGAAATACCGCAACACGCTTGACGAAGCAGTGTTTGAAGGAGGTCCGGATATGGCATTCGACATTTTCAATGTATATCGCGAAAGGTTGAACGATCGTATCGATTTTGCTTTAACCCTGTTAAAGGATTCATTTGATTTTAACCAGCAGGATTCGTTTGAAATCGATCGTGAGAAAAGCAGCTGGTGTGTTGATTACCGGGAAATGGATCAGCTCTGGAGAAATAAAGTGAAATACGAATGTCTGGGGATTGCATTAACCGATAAACCTTTTACATTCTATGCTGAAACCATTCGTAAGCGATATGAAAACCTTCGTAAGTTCTCTGCCAAAACCAAAAGCGAAGATGTATTTCAGTTGTTTATGAATTCCATCCTGGAACTGGCCGATCCGCATACCAATTATTTCTCGCCGCGATCTGCCGAAGATTTTAAACAGGCCATGACACTCTCACTGGAAGGAATAGGGGCAACTTTGCGCACTGAAAACGAATATACCAAGGTGCACGAAATTGTAAAAGGTGGTCCGGCAGACAAAAGCAAAAAAATACATGCCGGCGACCGCATCATTGGGGTAGCACAGGGTAAAGACAGCGAAATGGTCAATGTAATTGATTGGCGTATCGATGATGTGGTTGCTATCATTCGCGGTAAAAAAGGGACACTTGTAAGGCTCGAAATAATTCCGGCCAATGAGCCCAATAAAACAACCGTTATAGAAATTGTTCGCGATAAAATTGTATTGGAGGATCAATCGGCTAAAAGCAGTATTCGTACCATAACCCGTAAAGGAAAGAAATACAAAATAGGTGTAATCACGCTTCCAACTTTTTATATCGATTTTGCGGCAGCTCAACGCGGAGACCCTAATTTTAAAAGCACCACACGTGACGTTAAGCGCCTGATCACTGAATTGAAAAAAGAGAAAATCTCCGGTCTTATTATCGATCTGCGCTACAATGGAGGAGGATCATTGAAAGAAGCAGTTGATCTTACAGGATTGTTTATACCCAAAGGTCCCGTTGTTCAGGTGAAAGATCAGGCTGAAAATGTGCGTTCAGAAGTGGATTATGACGAACAGGTATTTTACAATGGTCCTTTGGTAGTATTAGTAAACCGCCAGAGCGCCTCAGCATCCGAAATTTTCTCGGCTGCCATTCAGGATTATAAACGGGGCCTTGTAATTGGCGAACGTACTTATGGAAAAGGGACAGTTCAGGAGCAAGTTGATTTAAACCAGTACAAGAAAAATGCGTGGGATAAGAAATTCGGTCAGGTAAATTTAACCATTGCAAAATTTTATCGCATTAACGGATCCACAACCCAGCATCTGGGAGTTACTCCCGATATTCAGTTACCTGGAATATACGACGATGCAAAATTTGGAGAAGATGCCAGTCCATTTGCATTGAAAAGCGATCAGATCAACAACACCCATTACGATGTGATTTCCTTTGAAGGGTTGAAATTGCCGGAACTGATTCAGCAAGCCGAAGGACGGTTAAAAAGCAATGTTGAATACGCATATCTTTTACAAGATATCCATGATTATAAAACGATTGATGCACGCCGGTATCAAACATTGAATAAAGAAAAGTGGAAGACTGAAACGGATGAACAAGACAAGCGAAAAAAAGTACGTGAAGAGGAAAGGAAAAAACGTACAGGAACGGATACACATCCTTACGACCTGATTCGCACGCTGGGAGAAGAAGCCATTGCAGATATGTTAAACAATACTGCAAAACGATAATGAATTTAAATTCGATACGCTTAAAAACGGTGTGATCCATGAAGCGTACTTTAAAGTATTACCGCATCGTTTGGTTAAAACATGATTTACCAGCTGGGTTATCCGTATTCCTGGTTGCCTTGCCCTTGTGCCTGGGAATCGCACTGGCATCGGGCGCTCCCTTGTATGCCGGACTGATCTCTGGTATGATAGGAGGATTGGTTGTTTCGCTCATCAGCGGGTCGCAGTTGGCTGTATCCGGACCTGCAGCGGGATTAACGGGAGTTGTGGCAGCTACAATTATTTCACTAGGCGATTATCGTTTGTTTTTGCTGGCTGTTGTGGTAGCCGGACTCTTTCAATTATTGCTGGGAATATTGCGACTTGGAGCTATTGCCAATTATTTTCCTTCGTCTGTTATTAAAGGAATGTTGGCAGCAATCGGAATTCTGTTGATTTCCAAACAGATTCCTTTCATGATCGGATACGATGAACCCGATTTCTGGACCAGCACTTTTTTAAATCTCTTTTCTGAACATAGTGTAAACGGATTATTACATCATTTACGAAATACCACATCGCGCGGAACAGTAGTAGTTACTATATTCTCTCTGTTTGTGTACTGGCTCTTGCAACGCCCTTTTGCCCAACAGATAAAGGCCATTCCGGCACCCTTGTTTATTGTGCTTGTCGGTGTACTGGTTAATTTGTGTTTTGAATTAATGGTTCCGGGATTTTCACTGAAAGACAATCAACTGGTTAATATTACGGATAATATTTTTTTGAATATCGAATTTCCGGATTTGTCCATGTTGTTTTCCAATGCTGAGATCTGGAAATCCGGATTGATCATTGGCTTGCTGGCTACGCTCGAAACCTTATTGTGCATTGAAGCCATCGATAAACTCGATCGTCGTAACCGCATAACACCTGTTAACCGTGAATTGGTAGCTCAGGGCATTGGAAATATGGCTTGCGGAATGGTAGGGGCAATTCCGATGACTGCTGTGGTGGTGCGTGGCGCAGCGAATATTGATGCTGGGGCAAAGACCAAATTTTCAGCGTTTACACATGGTTTGTTTCTGGTGATGGCTGTAATGTTGGTACCCTTTGTATTGAACAAAATTCCATTTGCCTCCTTATCGGTCATTCTCTTTTTTACCGGGTATAACTTGAGCAAACCCAAACTCTTCATCAATATGTGGCAATTGGGATTGAAGCAGTTTTTGCCCTTTATGATCACCATTGTTGTTATCCTGCTTACCGATCTGCTCATTGGAGTCAGCATAGGATTATTGATTTCGGTATACTTTATTGTGCAAAATAATTTTAAGGCGGAGTATAAAATCAGTAAAACCACCTATCAGGGAATTGAGAGTTACGTGCTGGCTTTAAACAGCAATGTAACCTTTCTGAATAAGGTAAAACTACGCAAAGTATTGGATGAAGTACCCGAATACAGTAAGTTAATTATTGATGGCGAAGGCTGCAATTTTATCGATTACGATATTCTGGAAATCATCAGCGAGTACGATGCTAAAGCACGGGAAAAGCATATTGATCTGCACCTGAAAGGTATTGAACGGGTGAATGTTACTGCGATCCATTAATTCGTTTCACAACGAGTTAAAACGTTATACCCAATCCACCTACCACATTGATTCCCAATACGGGTAAATTAAGCCAGCGCTGGTACTCATTGTTGGTGAGGTTGTTGATATTCAGGAATACTTTTACGTTTCGGTTATACCTGTAATCAAGACCTGCATTTATATCCACCAGACCTTTGAGCGCATATTCCATATTGGAAGGCAATTGCAAACCGGTTCGCTTATTCATGGTAAAGAATTCAGTCCTCAGATTAAATTTACTTCCAATCGCATACAATACATTTAATGCTGTTGTAAAAGTAGGGCGCGAGTAGGGGGCTGTAATGGATAAATCGTAGCCAAAATACTGCATCACAAATCCAAAACGAAACTGTTCTCCGAATTCGTGATTCAGTTCGGCCTTGATCCGCGATAATCCAGCCTTGGATGGATCATATACCACAGCCTGTTGGTTCAAAAGGGAATCTGCTGCATAAAATACCATGTTACGGATAGTAGCAAGTGAAGCCTCCATAACAAAAGATGTTTGCGGACTGATGATTCCTTTTAATCCGATATACATTTCAAATTGATTCACTGTATTGTTCAGAACAAAACCGCGCAGAAATGGATTTTCAGTAGTCAGACTGCGTAAGGTATGTCGTTGCAGTCCACCGGTAAATCCTGCGTATGCAGTGATGGAGTTGGGAATGAGTTTATAACCCAGTTCGGCTTGTGGAAAGAAAAGGAATTTGGTTCCGTTGGAATCATTAAAAAAGGTGGAGTTGAAACCTACCATCAGATAAGCCCTGTCGATCAGCAATCGGTAGGTTGGATGAATATCTACAAATACTCGACTGTAAGTATTGGATGTAACGGAATGCACGATGCTATTGGTTTGCAAAGCCGTAATTACCTGCAATGGATTGCCTTGCACACTTTGCTGAAAAGTTCCACTCAGGCGAAAATCATCTTCGTGCAGGTCGTAATTTGTTCCGAAACGATAGTATACTGCACGCAGGTCGTATCCCAACTTGCTGGTATCCTTTAATACATTGCTGAAGGCGGTTTGGAACTGAAGAAGGGAATACACATTTTCAGTGGCTGTATTGCCCGGGGAATTTGCAGCAGCATTGTAACTACCATCCGGAAATGCAAAACCATAGCGATTAACCACATTTTGGTGAAACATCAGGTCTCCTTCTAAAACCGACTTATTGATGAAACGTTTACCAAATGTCGAAACAGTATTGTTACTGAATTTTCGTCCATCAGAAGGACTGGAAGAAAGGTGTTTCACAAAAGCTCCGGCCTGATAATTGCGGTTACGCGTAGTATTGAGATAGAGCTCGATCAAAGGGGTATTGTAATTGCCATACCCTAAACGTACATAATTGTTTTTCAATTTAGGCAGCAGCGAAGTTCCAAGCGATAAAGGTTTAATCGTATAGGCAGTAGGAATGTCAACACGCTCAATCACCGGGGTTGGATATACGAATGTATCGTTAACTACCACCGGTATTTCCGGATTTGGATTGCTTTGAATTTTTATGGCTTCACCCAGGGTTGCAATAAAGGGCTTCAATACATCAATGCGCATGGTATCCTGTGCATGGAGCCCAGGTTGCAATGCAGTCATCAGAAAGATAAGTATGCTCAACTGTTTTTTCATATCACCTTTTTTGATTTTATTCTTCGATCACCGGTTTCTTTCCGGTGTCTTTTAATTTTTCTTCTACTGCTATGATGTAGGTTAACTTTTCACGGGCAACCACGCGCAAGTCTTCCCCTTCATAGTTTTCGATCAAACTTTCGAGGGTAGCTTTGGCCTGGAAATAATCTTTCTCTGCGATATAAGTATCGGCAAGCAGTAAATAAGCCATGGCTACCCAATACTCGTAAGCAGAATAGTTGTCGGCCGTTTCAAAAATTAATTTTCTTGCTGCTTTGTAATCCTTATTCCCGTATTTGATCAATGCCAGGTTGTACTTGGCTTCTGCAGCCATTGCGTTTTTAGTTTCCTTAACCACATACTGAAAAGCAACCAAAGCCGAATCCGGATCTTGATGTGTCATGTAGAATCTTCCTGCATGCAACTGTGCTTCCACCAATCCATCGCGTTGGACGATCGTTGAATTCAGATAACGGAAAGCCACCTGAGCTGCTGTATCGCGCCTGTTCAGGTTGTCGGCCGAACGCATCTGACCAAGCAATGCAATTCCAAGGTTATCCCGGTTGCTAGCGATACGCTCCAGCGAAGCATAATAGTCAAAGGCCTTCTCGTATTGTTTCTTCAGAAAATGCAGGATGGCAGATTGTCTTACCGCTCTTTCGGTATAATCGTTCCGGTTTTGAGCGGCTACAAATTCATACGCGGTTAAGGCTTCGTCGTAATTCTTCAATTTAAAATCGCACTCGGCTTTCTGATAATTTGCTTTTAGAATGAAAAATCCTCCGGCGAATTTCTGGATATAATTGCCAAAAGCTTTTGATGCCTTGGTGCAGTCTCCATTTTTGTACCACACAAATGCTGACTCATAGGTAACTGAATCCTGATAGGATGGAGAAACCGTTACATTGGGCAATACGCTGATAAAGGCAAGGTATGCATCGCTTTCTCCTTTGTTGATGAAAATATTTTTTATAACAGTCAGCGCTTCCCTTGCTTCTTCCGATGTAGAGAAATCAGTTATCAAACGTTTGAACGCAGCCAATGCTTCCTCGTCTTTGCTCATGTTGTAATATGCCAGACCTTTGTTCAAATGCGATTTCCGGATAAATGCACTCTTCGGAAATTCGTTGATGATCTGATTGAAACCATCCACTGCAGCTTGATATTTCTCAGTCTGCAAATACACATTTGCCATTTCAAAATAGGCATCATCGATATAGGTCGAACGTTTGAATTGGGTAGTAATGGTTTTTAAAGCGGCATTTTTTTCCTCCGGTTTATTCAATACTCCCAAAATCATGGCCTTTTGATAAAGCGCATAATCCGATCCTGGTAATTTCCGGGAGATAATCAGGTCATAAGATTCAATAGCTTTGGGGTATTGATTCAATGCAAAATAACAATCAGCTATGCGCATCATACCATCAGTATATAATTCGGGATTTGCCAGCGCATATTCGGTGATTATGAATTTTCGCATTTCATCGATACACTGCGAAAAGTCCTTTAATTTCAGATGGCAATAGGCACGGTTGTATGAGGAGAGCGGATAAAAACGGGTTTCCTGTATTTGCGAAAACGAGGCAAAAGTCCGGTAAAGCTCAAGTGCTTTATCGAAGTTCGAATTTTTATACTGGAGCTCGGCCAGCCAGAAATAACTTAAGGCATACAGTCTTTTGTCGTATTGGTATTGCTGCGATTTAACAAATAGTTCGTTCGCCTTATCGTATTCGTTGTTCAGGTATAATTCTTCTGCTCTGTAATAACAAACCCGCTGATAAGCCATTTTGTTATTTTCATTCATCACATGAATGCTTTCCAGAATACGTATGGCTTCCTTGTAATTTTTCGTACTCAACAGCAAATTGCTCAGTTCTGAGCGTGCCTCATCGTTGTATTTGGAATTGGGGTAGGTATTAATAAATGTTACGAATTCTTTGAGTGCTTCCTGTTGAACTCCTAGTTCGGCACAAATGCGGGCATAATTAAACAGCGACTGTTCTGTAACCTCCGGATTGAAATTGAGTTTATGTGCCAGCTGATACGCCGATTTGGCCGCCTGTTTCTTCCCCATTCCCAGAAAAGCTTCAGCAAGGTAATAATTGGCGTATTGTGCAGTGGTATCTTTCTCGCTGGTAATGGAAGTGAAAAGATCAATCGCCTTGTCGGGTTGTCCGCTTCTTAAATACGCATAGGCCAACCGGTATACATCTCCATTGGTTCGGGATACTGGTGGATTGGCATTGTAGCGTTCGAGGTAAGGAACAGCCTTGTCGTATTGCCCGAGGTGGTAATAAGATTGCCCGATAATTCCGGCTGCATCATCCAATACCGATTTTTCCGAAACACTTTCTCCTACTCCAATTACTTCCCGGTATTGTTTGCGCAGAAAATAGATTTGTGCAACATACACTTTGGCCAGGGGCCCGAATGATTTGCTGTTGAGGATTTTGTTGAAATGGGTCAGCGCATCTTCGTAATCGCCCTGTTTATATACCACATAGCCATAATAGTAATTCGCTGCTTCGGCATATTTACCTGCCTTGTCTTTGATCTCACTGAAGTTCTTTTTGGAAGGTTCAAACTTATCGGTTTTAAAATAACAGTACCCTTTGAGGAAATTGAATTCTTCGGCATCGGCAGGAGTGAGGTCTTCGGCGCTTACATATTCAAAATACTTTATAGCTGATTTATTGTCTTTAACCCGGTAAAAATATTTACCCAATTGAAATAAGGCCTGTTTCGATTTGCTGTGTTCGGGATAATTCCGGTTTACTTTTAACAGTAAATTTATGGCATCGGGATTAAACAATTCCATGGCACACACACCGGCATAATACTGTGCATTGATATGTGTTTCACGATCAACCGCCTTGTCCGAATAAATCAGAAAATGTTTTTGAGCTTCACCGTATTGTTCGTGCTGAAACAATTCGTGAGCACGGTTGTAAATTCGCAGGGGTGATTCGTTGACCAGGGTTTTTTGAGCATAAGCTTCCATTCCTCCCAGGCACGAAATCAAAACAAAAAATATCCGGATGCGCAATTTCATCATGGCGTTGATTGATTTGGATCAATAACGTCAAAGCTACCGAGGAGGGCATTTTTAGAAGGAATAATTTATCCCCAATGTGGGAATAATAGGCAGCTGATCGATACGCTCGTAATTGGCCCGGTCAAAGTAAAAAATATTCTGACGGTTGTATGCGTTGGTAACAGCAGCTGTTAGCGTCACATGACGTGTCTCGCTGAAAGTAATTTTTTTGGACACTGAAAGGTCGAGCCTGTGGAAATAAGGTAATCGGCCGGTATTGAATTCGGTATAGTAATAGCCCAACTGACCATTTTGGTTGGTATAATCTGTAGATACACCATTGATAAAACTAACTTGTTCGTAAACACCCTGAGTCTGGGTAAATGGAAATCCAGAGCCAAAGTTCCAGCGGGCATTTACATTCCAGCTTTTGTCTTTTCCCAACGCATAAGTAGCTACAAAATTGAGGTTATGTCTGCGGTCGAAATTGGGAAAATACGAGCGGATTCCATCGTTTCGCGTTACATAGGTGAGCGAGTATACCGACCAGAAATAAATTCTCCGGTATTCATATTTGAATCGGATATCAGCTCCGTATGCATTACCTCTTTCAACCACATAATCCACACGTAACCTTTCCGGTTTATCGTTATGGACCTCGTCGTCGTCGTATTGTTTATCGCGGTTGATATTGGTAAGTTGTGTAAAGTCTTTGTAATACGCTTCCACATTAATTTCGGCATGTTGTCCGATATCAAATTCCATTCCGGCAACATAATGATACGCTGTTTGTACACGCTGAGCCAGCGACTGGTCGCCAAAAGCACTGCCAACACTTCCTTCCGGACTGGATAAAAATCCATAAAACAAATTCACCACATCCTGATCGGAAACGGCTGCCATGAGATTTTGAGAATAATAACCGAATGCACCCTTGATACGGATTTTGTCGGTCATGTTGTACTTGGCACCTATGCGTGGTTCCAGCGTGAGATTTCCCAATGATGCATAATATTGAGAGCGTAAACCGGTTTCAATAATCACCCGGCCACCCAGATTTTTTTTGTATTTCACAAAGGCACACAATTCTGTTGTGTTTTGTTGTTCAGACATTTTACGTCCGTATGAATTTACAAACGCAAAATCTGTGCTAAAACCATTGATTTCAAATCCGTATTTGATATCATCTTTACCTATAAAATTGGTAAAGTTGATCGCAATATTGAATCCTGATATTTCACTTCTGCGGGGCAAATTATCTCTTTCCACCTGTTCAATGGCATATTTCGAATACGAACCGGCGCCGTTAATAATGGTTGATCCTTCCGGTATGATAAAAAAGTTGGTACCCAATCCGTACGAATTCCAATTGTATTTGGTTTGAGGATAATTCACCTCATCCAGAAAATTAAATCCATAAACGTTGATTTTACTTCCATTGGATCCAACCAGAGAGAGTTTGCCATAGGTGTCGTTAAAACTGAATGGTAATCCATTGCGTTTTTGTTCCGGATCTGCATAAGGATACAAGGTCTCTGAAGTGCGGTTGAGATAAGAGGTTTTATTAGAGAGTATATAAGAAAAGCTGCTTCCATCTGCAAACTTACTGATGGGTCCTTCCAGCAAAAACTTGGAAGCCATCGTGTTGACCGAAATTTTCCCGGCCGTATGACGTTTATTGCCTTCGCGCGTGGTAACATCTACAATGGATCCGATCCGGCCACCATACTGTGCATTGAATCCACCGGCCGATACATCTGCCGTACGGATAATATCGGCATCAAATACCGAAAACAATCCGATGGAGTGAAACGGATTATAAATAGTCATACCATCCAGCAAAACTTTGTTTTGAACAGGTGTTCCTCCCCGGATATACAATTGACCTCCCTGATCACCGCTGAATACGGCTCCGGGTAAAATCTGCAGGTATTGCGCCAGATCAGGTTCCCCGCCAAATGACGGCAATTGCTTCATGTCGCGCGTAGTAATAGTAATATTGGATACACGGGTATCGGTTTTACGCTTTTCACGCTCACCCGAAATTTCCACTTCTTTCAATTGATGGGTGAGTTTTTTCAGATAGATATTCTGCGTCAGAATGCCTCCATCACCAATGTTTATGCGTGTAGACGACGTATCGTATCCCATGGCATAACATTTCAGGGTATAACTACCCGGTTTGATACGTGAAATGGAAAAGAAACCGTTGATATCGGTAGTCTTACCCACCATGGTTTCCTGTATGAATACCGGGGTGAAGATGATGGGTTCTCCGCTTTCTTTATCATAAACTATACCGCGTACTTCTCCGGTTTGTGACCAGGCGAACGAGGCAAGGAACAACAGGCTGAATAAAAGGGGAAATTTTGAAAGGGAAGGTTTGGTCATTTCGGGGCGCAATATATTATTTACCGGTCGATTTATTGGTGATATCCCCGTAAGACACCCATTTTGCCGCTTTCGTTGTATGCAGGTATCGATAAAGTTTTACCCATGTATGGCAGGAACTGAGCTCAATACCAACGAACCGCTAACTACCATATCGGCATCAATCGCTTTGAGTTCGAATGGTGTAATTTCGTTTACCAGCATCGGGTCGTAAGCTGTTTTAACACGGATGTAATTTTCGGTAAAACCATACATGGTTGAATGATCGTTTTCGGCTTCCCACAATACCAGAGATGATTTACCCAGTTGCGATTCATAAAAAGCCCTTCTTTTCTTCTCACTGAGTATACTCAGCATTTTGTTGCGGTCAAAACGATCTCCCTGTTTCACCTTGCCCGGCATCTTTATGGCTGTGGTGTTTACCCTTTCGCTGTAGGTGAATACATGCAGGTAGGAAATGTCCAATTCATTCAAAAATTTGTAAGTATCCAGGAAATGTTCCTGTGTTTCACCCGGAAATCCTACAATTACATCTACACCAATACAACAATGCGGAATCAATGATTTTATTTTCTCCACGCGGGATGCATATAATTCCCGATCGTATTTTCTGCGCATCCATTGCAATATTTCATTGGAACCCGATTGCAAAGGGATGTGAAAATGCGGGACAATAACCGGCGAAGCTGCTGCCAGTTCAATAATTTCATCGGTTAATAAATTGGGTTCTATCGATGAAATGCGGATGCGTTCCAGTCCATGCACTTCTAACAATGCTTTCAACAGGCCATAAAATGTTTCCCCGTTTTGGGTTCCAAAATCTCCAGTGTTTACCCCTGTCAGCACTATTTCTTTAATTCCCGATTCAACCACTTCACAGGCTTGTTGCACTACATTCGCGATGGTGTCGCTCCGGCTTTTTCCACGAGCCAGTGGAATCGTACAAAACGAGCAGAAATAATCACATCCGTCCTGCACCTTCATGAAAGCCCGGGTGCGGTCGCCAATGGAGTAGGAGGCATGGTAATCCAACACTTCCCTGATTTTACCTTCAGCTACCAACGCTTCTGGTTTTTTACGGATATCGGTTAAATACTGGTCAATATTGAATTTCTCTGCTGCACCTAAAACCAGATCAACACCTTCGATCTTTGCAATTTCATGCGGCTTCAATTGTGCGTAACAGCCGATTACGGTAATAAATGCACCGGGATTATGACGCAACGCTTCTTTGACAACCTTTTTGCATTTGCGGTCGGCATGATCCGTCACCGAACAGGTATTGATTACATATACATCTGCACCTTCGTGAAATTCAACTTTACGAAAACCCGCACCGGTCAATTGACGACCAATGGTTGAAGTTTCGGAAAAATTCAGTTTACAACCCAGGGTATAATATGCAGCTGTTTTATGCATGGGCCGCAAAGATAAGGAAAAGGATAAATATGTACTTAGGTGATATGTGTTGATGCTTTAAGTGTTCATGAATTAAGCGGTTGAGGGTCATTAATTATAGCAACAATAAAATATCGATTCGCTGTTGAATCAAACTAATATAATTCAATTTGATTTTTTTACTACTTAGTAAGTGGGAGAGCGACCCATTTACAAATTGGTGCACTGCGTTTAGAATTCAAGCTTGGTTTGAATATAAAAAAGGTACTAAAGTATACCGACAGATTTTAAAATGGTGCGAATACTAAGAAAGATGATCAGCAAACCAATTACCGACATAGCAGCCCGCACATTAATCTTGTGACAGACATAAGCACCAATAGGCGCTGCTATGGCACCACCCACAATGAGACCGGCTATGACCAACCAACTATTGATCCCAATAAACAAAGTAAATATTCCTGAAGCCGTTAAGGCTACCAGGAATTCAACCGCATTAACAGTACCAATGGTGCGTTTTTGGTTTTTTCCAGATCCAATCAGAGTAGTTGTAACTACTGGTCCCCAACCTCCGCCACCCGAAGCATCGATGAAGCCACCCAACAGTGCCAGTTTGCGCATGTGCCTGTAATTTTTAAACGCCACTGTTTTGCGTGCAGCTTTAGCCAGAATAATGAAACCCATAATCAGTAAATAAACGGAGATATAAGGCTTAATCAGATCGCCATCAAACGATGTTAAAAAGTAAGCACCAAGAGCTGCTCCTATGGCACCCGGTATCACCAGTTTTTTAAACATGTTCCGGTCTATATTTCCAAATTTCCAATGCGAAATGCCGGAGATCCCTGATGTAAAAACTTCAGCAATGTGAACACTGGCACTTGCCGTTGCCGGGGAAACACCTGTACTGATCAGAAATGAAGTTGAACTAACTCCATATGCCATTCCCAACGAACCATCTATTAATTGAGCGACAATTCCAACCAGAAGGTAGTTGAAAAATTCTTCCTGAATAAAATACTGAAAAAAGGATACCACGTGTTGGAATGTTTGTTTTCCGGCAAATAAATAGACACCAGAAACAGTGGTGATTGTGGTCAAAATCAACAGTGCTATGACGATAATATACCAGCGCATCAGTCTGGAAAAAGAAATACTGCTTACAGCTTCCATTATTAAAAGAGTTATTTATTTTTTCAGGTAGAGTTTATGAAATACAATAAGACGCAGGATATCACGCTCAAAATAAGCGCCATTCGATCGTTGTTGCAGGTAATGCATATAACCTGTTTCAATGGCCAGGTGTTCTGTTGCCTGCAGATTTAAACCGAGGTATATTCGGTTTTGATCAAAAGTGTTTTTCACTATTTTTTCACCTGCATTAAGGTGAATTTCATCACTGAGTTTAAGGTTTAACAAGGTTGTGGATGCAGATTTCCAGATTGGAATGGTAGCTTGTAAGCGATAACGAAATCGAAAATTTTCAAAATGATAGCCATCTTCCAATATGGATTGCTGATCGTTTGTATTGTGATAATACCGGAGTTCCATCCGGTAGCGATGGTCAAGCGTAATACCGGGAGATCTTCGCTTACAGGCAAATTCAACATGCGGCCTGATCTCCGGTGTGGTTAAGGGAGAAAGCGCTTCCGGATCATTCGGGTTGTGCAGAAAGAAGGCCAGGCCTGCAGAGGTTTCCCAACCGCTCTTCCCTAAGCTGCGGTGCAAATGAATCCGCAATAAACCCTGATGCTGAGCTTCAGGATGTATGAAATGTCTTTCCTGTAATTCCGCTTGCACATACCACAGTTCGTTTATATAGAGAGAAGAAAATATACCATACCACATCAATTGTTGATGTGTAACCGGCTTACCCGTTGCTTGTCCGATGGCTTTCGTAGTTTGCACAAAGCAACTTGTTGCAGCCAACAGAATCAGGATTCCTTTTTTGATTTTCACGGGTCAAAAATAAGTAATTCTATCAAATTGGTAGAGTATAAAGCGAAATTTTTTTATCTCCTTGATTTAGATTGAGTTAAAAATGATTGTAAGGTTGTTTTTTTCATCACCTGACGGGTTTGTTCTTTGATTTTTATGAATTCCCTGCGAATTACGCAAGTTGCTTCTGTGGTACAATCTTCACATTTTTCGTAGTACTGAACTGCAGCGCACGGCACCAGCGCAATCATCCCGTCAAACAAACGGTAAATGTCGGCTACATTAATATCTTTCGGTTGTTTTTTCAGGTAATATCCACCTCCATAACCGGATTTACTTCCAACAAAACCGGCATGTTTCAATTCCAACAGGATTTGTTCGAGAAATTTTTTAGGAATATTTTCAGCAGTGGCGATGTCGGCCGTAAACAGGTTGCCTTTTTCAAAATGCATACCCAACCTCACCAGGGCTTTAATGGCATACTTACATTTCATCGACATCATAGTACGCAAAAGTAACAAAAAGAGACGAAGGTCGCTGCGTAAGATGTTCAGAAAGAAACCTGGGTCAACTGCTCAAAAACTATAAACTCAAATTCTTAATCAACGCGTGCAAACAAGATCATATAATTGGCCCCGAATTTCTTTGCACATTTCGGACAGTACGCATAATGCACATAATAATCCTTTGCCTTCAAGCCCTCGGTCACCAGCCATGCATCCATTTGTTTCATAAATTTGGGTATGGCATTGTAATTTCCGTCAAAAACACGGCTTACAAATTTCCCGCTGATGGCCACATTGTTGGCATGAGGTACGGTTCCGGTGGTCGATAAATACAATTCAGAGCGAAAAGCAGAGGGATCGCGAAACAAGAACAAAGCATCTTCTTTGTGTTCTTCAGTCACCTTCGCAGCTTCTTTCAACCGGGTCATTTTTTCGGCTTTCTTACCAATCATCGGTGGAAAAGGGATATGGAAGAGAGTGGGAATACTTTCCATGATGAAAGGTTTGTGCTTCCAATCATGGTGTTTCTTATCCCATTTTTCGGGTGAAAAATGAGGACAACATTCATCGGTTGAGTATGTCATATTTCAGGTGTTTTAAGGAATACTGCATTTTCTGATTGAACGCAATTCAGCGACTACACAAAGGCAATATTCCAGGCATAAAGTTATAACCCCATGTTATGGAAGACTATGACATACAGCAGTAGTTTAGCTGATTTTTACCCCTGCTTAATTTCCTCCCGCCCATCAGCATGCCGGGCAAAACGGGATTTGCTGCGCGGATGCACCTGATCGTACCTTGGCCATGGCCAACCGCCAAATTGATCGCGGTTATAATCTTCAAAGGCCTGATGGATCTCTTCTTTGGTATTCATCACAAATGGACCGTATTGCACAACAGGTTCTCCAATGGGTTTACCCTGCAACATTAAAATGCTCGCACCGGTATTTCCGGCTGTTAATATGACTTCCACCGTTGAAGCCAATTCCACTGCATGATAAGAGGGAATGGGTTGTCCGTTTATTTGCAATTTTTCACCCTCGTAATAAAAGAGGGTGCGATTAATCCCGGCCGAAGCTGCGGGAAGGTTCCAGGTTGCACCGGCTTCCATTTTTATATTCCATATGGCTACTTCATGATCAGGATCAGCCGCCCATGAATCGGGTGGAGGCGCAGAAGCCTGAAATTTGCCAAGCTTTCCTGCAATCACTTCAATCCGTGTTTTTTTGTTTGCTAAATCCTTGAATTCAGCATTCGGAATACTTTCGGCCCATAGCATCTTGAAATGAGGCTTCACCATTTTTTGTTTGGCGGGAAGATTGAGCCAGATCTGAAACAATTCCAGTGGATTTTCGGCATCCATCTTCAACAAAGGAAACATCTCCGAGTGTTGCACGCCTTTGCCTGCTGTCATCCACTGCACATCGCCGTTTCCATAACGACCCGATGCACCCATGGAGTCGGCATGGTCTACCAGTCCGTTTCGAACCACCGTAATGGTCTCAAAACCCCGGTGCGGATGTCCGGGAAACCCCGGCACTCTTTTTCCATGATACATTCTGAAACCATCTTTGATGATAAAATCATCACCCATCGAACGCCCCTGCAGCATCGACGAAGGTGGTCCGCATTCCGCATTGCCTTTAGGGAACCGGTCTTCGTGGTGTACACAAAATAGAAAGGGATCGGCAGTTTCCCATTGAAAACCGAGCCGTTTTATAGATTTGATGGGATTCATATGATCAGCACTTAATGGATCGATTGCCCGGATGGTATTGGAAAAGGCATTCACCGGTGCAGTAACGGCTGCAGCAAAAGCCAGCGACAACCGGGTTAGAAAATTTCTTCTGGGTAAGGATTCACGCATGGCAGAAGGGGTTTATGTGGTATAACAAATATAGCACCTTTGGGTTTTAAAAATGCAAGAAGATGTACTGCCTGAAATTAGTTCAAATGGCAGGATTGTTGCAGCGAAGCAGATGCGATAAAGAGTCCGGACAATCAGCGATCAAGCCACTGCTTGAACTCCGGTGCACGCTCGCGACTCACAATAACTTCTTCCGTCATCTCAGGTTTCAATTCTACTTTAAGCTTGCCGTTAAAGTAAGTATGGATTTGTTGAATGGACTGGAAATGCGTTAAAAATTGACGGTTCAATTGGAAAAAACACAACGGATCTAGTTTCTTGTTTATTTCGTCCAACGATTGGTCCATGGGGTATTTCCGGTTGTCTCTGGTATGCAACCACACCGCTTTGTCGATGGCATGAAAATAGGCAATCTCATCAGTTGAAATAGACAAAAGCTTGGTACCGGCCTTAACCAAAAACCGGGTTTTATGGTTTTGTTGCTTTATGCTAAGATTCGCAAGAAGGCTCTCAATATGGCTTTGTTGCGGTTGTCCCTTTCCATGTAAATATCTAAATTTATCAAACGCTTTTTGCATTTCTTTCTTGTCGATGGGTTTTAACAGATAATCAATGCTGTTTAGTTTAAACGCTTTCAACGCATACTCATCGTAGGCTGTTGTGAAAATAACCGGACAGGGAATTTTTATGCGTGTGAATATTTCGAAACTCTGTCCATCGGCCAGTTCAATATCCATCAGGGCCAGATCTATATCTTTCGTTTTGGAGAAAAGGTCAATAGCAGAAACGATACTGTCTGCAGAACCGGCAATATCAATGTCGGGAACAATTTCACGAACCAGATTTTGAATCCGTGTCAGTGCAGGACCCTCGTCTTCCAGAATCACTATTCTCATACTTCTGCTAAATTAAAGGTAATGCAACCGTGAATTGGAATCCATCGTCCGAAATATCAACTTCCAGTTTGGAAAGCAAACTATAGCGATGTGCAATATTGTTTAATCCTATTCCATTGCTTTCGTGCATCACCGTTTTACGTTGCAGGTTATTGCTCACAACTACCTGATTTTCGTTGGTCTCTATTCGAATGGTAAGTGGACGCTGTGTCGAAATGATATTGTGTTTAATTGCATTTTCGATGAGCATTTGCAAGGAAAGGGTAACCAGTTTTTTCTCCAGAAGCTTTGGATCCACCTGTATTTCTATTTTCAGATTTTCGCCAAATCGAATCTGATTCAGATAGATATAGGCATTGACAAAGTTCAACTCTTCACGCAGGGTAACCAGATCTTTGTCTTTTTGCGTAAGTACATACCTGTAAACACCAGCCAGTTGCTGTACAAATTCTGTTGCCGTTGCCTTGTTTTCTTCTATCAGGCTGGTCAATGTATTTAACGAGTTGAAAAGAAAATGTGGGTTTATCTGGCTTTTGAGGGTTTCAAATTCAGCAGTTAATCCTTCCCGTTTAAGTACTTCTTTTTCATTCATCGAGCGTCTCCAGGAATAAAAGAAAGTGATAGCTGCAAAAATGGTATTTACCAATAAGGTAATGGTAACCGAAATGATCAGTGAATTTATGTTTTCTTTAGAGTGCAGGGAACAAGGGTGACCATGTAAAACAGGGAAAATAATCAGGTTAAAAAGGTAATGTGTTACAACCGGCCAAATGATGGAAATTAATGCCAGACCGATGATGAGTTTCCTGGCCTGATTTTCCCAGCTTAAACGGTGCAATAGCAAACGTATTAAAAGCATATCCCCATTCCAGATCGAAGCGATATAAATGAAATTAAAACTGGTGCTTACGGCCCATTCTGCAGAAAACCACTCTGCACCTTTGCTGAGTGTACTCAACGTACCAAAAAACACAGACATTGCCAGAATGATCAGGTGACGGATAAGCAGATCACGTGGATTTAAAATGCCGGGAATAAAGCGTCCGTTGCTGGCTCTCATATGAAGCAATTTATCGGATTATATAATTTCATCCAATCTCAGAATGTGAAACGAAACATGGGTACCGGGAAAAATCCTTGCTGGTAATTGGATACAATGGCATTACGGTATTTGTCGTAACCCTGACTAAAAATATTTTTGTGGTTGGTGATGTTTTGAAAATCAATGGCAAATTCCATAGAACTTCTCTTATAGTCTTTGCGGTAACCAACCTTCAAGTCAATGCGAAAATAGGGAGCCTGCTTGCTGCTGTATGATCGGCTGTAATCATATACCGCACGTTGATTCAATTGTGAAGCAACAGGATCTATGGGAGTAATGTATCTGCCACCAACCGTAGTTGTTTTGATATTTATAAAGTACACGCTGCTTTTATTTCCGGGCTTGAACTCTTTACCACCCAACACATTCGCCGCATAATTGGTATTGAATGCAGTATTTCTCCAGATGCCATCACTGCCTTTGTATTTACTTTCAAACACCGATCCGGTTATCAGCAAATAGAAACCTTTGTGATAAAAACGTTCAAGTGTGATTTCCGTTCCTAAATTATAACCCGTTCCCGTACTTACTAAATCGGCCGCATTGCTCGGGTCAAAAGAGGCGCCTACATTCAAGGTGGAGTATGAGCTTGCTTGTATTTCTACCGGTACCTGATCAAGGTATTGATAATATCCTTCTATTTTAAAGTTGAAATGCTGTGTGAGCATATTTTCATAACCCAATACCAGGTGATTGGAGCGAATGAATTTTAATTCCCGGTTTGTTTCCGCTCCCTGATCATTGCGAACGAAATAATTGTAAACCGGTAGGCTCTGATGATGCAAACCATAACCAAGGTTTAAGTTGGAATGATGATTTAAGGCATAACGAACGCCCAGTCGGGGTTCTGCTACAAATTGTTTGTTTTGATCCAGGTATTGCATATGGATCCCCAGATTGATGGTAAGCAGCGCATTCACCCTGTGTTTCCACTGTAAATAAGTTTGTGTCAGGTTGATTTGTTCTTCGCGGTCGACCACCACAGAATCAACGGTCCCCATATTGTATACACTTTTGTTGAAGTAATCAATCAGGGTTAAATCGTGCGAAAAACCGGCATGTATAACATTTTTCGCATTGATTTTATGGGTCAGGTTCAATACAGCAGAAAGCTTGCGGTCGGCGAACTGGCCAAAGGCTTTCGGATAGGCAACTTCAACCGGCAGTAAAGTAGCAATGCTATCTGTTTTGTATTCGCTATACACTTCACTCATGGCCACTGAAGCACGAGCCCAGGTCTGTTTCGACAAGTTTCTTTCGTAACTGATACCACCAACCGCTGTTCGGTAACGCGGTCGTGAGTTCATGTTCTTGGAACCATAAAAATTAATATCTGTCGTATCAACGTCTCTTGCCAATAAATCAATAGAACTCATGCCACCCATTCCCCACAGAGCAATCTTACCCTTTTTGCCTACCGGAAGAACTACTTTAAAGTTCAAATCCTGATACAAAGGAACGGCTGCACCGGTACCTACATTGATCCCGACTTTATTCATCAACCCGATGGTTGAATAACGGTAATTGAACATAAAAGAAGCTTTTGACTTCGCACTGAAAGGACCTTCAGCACCCAGTTCAAATCCATTGAATCCGATTTGACCGATATATTCCCGTTTCTCATTGTTGCCTTCTCGCATCACAAGGTCAAAAACACCCCCATTGGCGTTGCCATACTGCGCCGGGAATGCACTGGTAAAAAAGTCGCTCTTGCCAATATTGTTGGCATTGAGCATACTTACCGGACCACCTGTATTAAAGCTGCTGCCAAAATGATTCGGGTTCGGAATGTTTACACCCTCCAATTGCCATAACATGGAGTTGGGGGAGTTGCCCCTTACTACGATATCGTTGCGGCTGTCGTTGCCGGCAACAACCCCGGCAAAATTCGCAGCCATCCGGCTTGGATCTCCCATCGAACCAGCGAATTTTTTGGTGTCGTCCGGGTTGAATGAACGTGAACTAATAACCGTCATTTCATTGTTGGTGACCGTTGGATCTTTGCGTCGATCATATCGAATTGTTACTTCATCCATTTTTGTCACCGATTCCACCATAGTCAGATTCAAAACAATTTCTTTGGCTGCGGTAACTATAATATCCGGCTGTGTTACGGCTTCATATCCGATATAGGTAACCTTTATGGTTTTGCGACCCAGCGAAATGCCTGTAAGCTTAAAATTGCCATGCTCATCAGTTAGCGTACCACCATCTATCTTACCGTTCAATACGGTTACAGATGCACCGATTAAGGGCTGCCGGCTATCACGGTCCAATACGGTTCCACGAATGGTTTGTGTTCCATCTTGTGCAAATACCGGAAAAGCTATAAAGAAAATCAGCGCCCTGATGCAAGTCGCAATGAATTTTGCCGTAAATTTTACAAGTTGTTTGCTGTTACTTAATGTGGTATTCATCAATTTCGATTTAACGCCGGCAAAAGTAAAGTACAATTCATATCACCCCACAAAAGCCTGAGATGAAATGAAGAATTGAATGGACGAAAGTTAAAATCAGGACGATGAACCGTAGTATCCGAGAGCCTAAAGTTTACATTCCCTCTTCCACAAACGGATTGTTATGCTCGGCTTCCTGCTGGGCATGGGCTGCCTGCTGACTCAACCGGCCGCGCGCAAAATCCATCGCAAAATCTACAAACACTTTATATGCCTGCGTAAATGAAAATTTGGTATCCGAAATGCGGTCAATAATATTACGCCTGTTGAGTGTACCGATAAACTGTTTTCGTGATTCGCTGTCGCGCAATTGTTTGTTGTTTTGAATCAACTCCGCATAAGCTGAATTATCGAAGTATTCATCAATTTTTTCCAGCTCAAATTCGGCATATTGAATTTCTTCCATGAAATTCTTGCTGTCTTTGTCGAGCTCATAACACAGGATTCCAAAGAAAATGCATATGTCGCGACTGAGTTGTTCGTTGGTTTCGTTGGAAAGGATAAACGCATAATCGCTGCGTACTTCCAACTCAAATCCAAAACTTTCCTTGAAGAATTTGGTATAAAAATCTTCGTTGTTTTTAATTTCAACAAATTTGCCATCGCTGGCCAGAATGAATTTGCCATCCAGCAAATCACCTACAATGTCTTTATGATATCTTGGAAAGTCCATCTTTAGTTATTTTAATTTTTGGTACGCGTAAATTCATTTGAGAGGTTTTGATTACCTGCCGGTCTGATTTGGGATCCACTTCCAGATCAATGCCATCTTCAAACAACAAACTGCTGAGTGCAAAAAACTTGTCGGTCTCCAGGTTTTTGTATTCTGCTTTGAGTCGCTTGCCTGCCCATTCAAAATAATTCGGAATGGGAAGGGCAGCCATCATTTCGTGACGGTATTTTTCTTTGTTGAATACCCACATTTCTGCTTCATTCAGCGTATCGTCGATGATGATGGTTTCTTCGTTGGCAAATTGTTCTACATATTCCATGGCATTGAAATACATATCGTTGCTGTAAGGATAATTGCGGTACAACTTGAACACCTTTGGTAATGGAGATTTGTACGGAGTTTTCAGGAATTCGATAAAACCGGTCAGGATCAGCGATTCTGTGCGTATCCGATCGATCAGTGGAAGCAATTCGTTGGTCAGTACTTTCGATTGTTTCAACAATTCGTCGTTGGATTGCACCAGAAACACATAGAGTTTTTCAAATTGCTGACGGGTAGGTTCATCATCAAAATTGAGGCGACGGATATTGACAAAATTGGAAATATCGAACAGCTTATTGGTGATTGAACGTTCCTGGTTAATGTCCAGAATGGTATTGAGCGGTGTAATATAATAGTCGATCCAAAACGATGCTTTTCGCACCTTTTCGCGGTAATCAATCTTATCTACATTCGATTTCAACTCGCGTGTTTCGGCTAGTAAGCGAATGGTATTTTTTTCAACCGCTTCCGCAAATTCCTTGATTTCGTTGTACAGGTCGCTGATGCGTTGTCCCAGAATCAACCGGTCTTTACCTATGCCTTCTTTTATCTTACGGAAGAGGGTAGAGATGGAGTGCTCATATTTCTCAATGGTTTCGGGCAACAAAGGCCTGAATTCACTCATGATGAATTCGAGAAAATTGAAATACACACCACGGATTTCGAAATCGTCGCCGAGTTTCTTTACGATTTTATATTCGAGCAATTGTTGCAGAATATTCGAATCAAAATCCTTGAAGGCGGCCTGCATTTTCTCCTTTTTCACAAACCCTTCCCGCGACTGCATATCGAACAACGACTTGATAATGTCGTAGTAATTATACAGGAAGAACAATATACTTTTTGGTTCTGCTCTCATGGGTCAGGGTTTAAGCGTTGGCTGTTTCGTTCTTCTCACCGTAAATCGCATTGAGCTTTTCGTTGATATTGATTTTGCCCGGACTCGGATAAATGAAATAGTATTTTCCAAATCCCGGAACGGCATCCGGAGCTGCAAAGATCGGAATGAAATGATGTTCGCGGCAGAAGCGCACCAATTCAGGCCGGTTCTGTTTGTCGATCGTAGCCACCTCATCAATAAAGAGTGCAATGCGGTTTTCATCATCGTTGATGGCCAGACGATTGATGATACTCATAATAATAACCAGACGAATCATTTTATCGGTACCATCCGATTCGATTTGCTCGCTGAGATCCACAGGCTTGGTGGTTCCTTTTTTGCTCAGGTGAAGGGTGATATCAAACAAATCGTCGAAATCTATTTTCTTACCCGAGTCGAGATAGTTATTCAGAATCTTCAGATTTTCCGAAGTATCAAACTCAAACATCAATTGTCCTTTGATGGTCTGAATCTGGCTGATCTTACGTACTTCTTCCACCAGACGCTTGTTGTCCATCAACTCAATGGTCAGCGATTCAATATCGGAAATGCGTGTCTGTGCCAGTTTCTGGTTGAATTTATTGTAAACAAATTCCTTGAACTCTTCGTAACGTTTTAATAAGGCGTATGCCGGATTTGCAAATTGGGTAGAGATACTCTCGAGCAAGGCCATGATGCTGCGTTCTTTTTCTTCTACCAGAGCCACTTCTTCTTCTACATAATCGATAAACTCCTGTTCATCGGCATAGGTGCTTTGCAGCTTATCGCGCAGTTTATCAAACAGCTTGTCTTTGTTGACTTTGAGCAAATCGCGATCGCGCTGATTCAGTATGATCTTGTTGTACAACTGATCAAGACTTTCACTGGTTTCGTATGCTTCGGGTGCAATTCCCAGCTCATCCAGCTCACGTTTAAAATCCATGATTTGTTTGATGCGGTCTTCGCGTTTCTTTTTATCCTCTACGATTTCCTGCAATTCATTCGATTTCTGCGCTATTTTCTTGCTGATGATGCGCTGCTCGTGTTCATATTTTTCTTTGCTTGCGCTCAGTTCATTTATTTCAGCTTTCAATTTATCGAGCGCTTTGGTTAAAGCAGGTTTCGATTTAATCTTAACCAGTTTCATGCGGATGGTTTCGATCTGGTTGTTGATACCGGCCAATTCAGTCTGGGCTGCCTCAAATGCGCTTACCACCTTCAATAAACCTTCTAGGTTGGCGCGTTCCTGTTTGGTGCCGTTTAATTCTTCCTTGATTTCTTCTACCGATTTAAAATCGCGGATCTCCAGATTTTTTGAAATGTCGATTTCTCCGTCAAAAATATTCAGCGATTCGCTGATCTTCTTGATTTTCTTCAGTACCTGATCACTGGGTAAACTCAATACCTGTTCGCTCAGGATGGAGTTTAACAGTTTTCGGTTTTCGATGGTACCTGAAATTTTATTGATGAGCAGGTCGTTGTAATTCTTTAACTGACCTTCGTAGCGCGTAATCTGTTCTTTCAGGGTAGCCAGACGATGCTCAATCTGAGGGGTACTCAATTTTTGCATTTCTACCATCGTAATGCGCGATTCAATTTCTTTACGCTTCAGATCGTGATTGGCCAATTGTTCTTTTAAGATATTCTCCGGCTCAAACGAATTGATGGTTTTGATTTCAATTTCTTTTTCGTTCAGAACATGCGCTTTGGCTTGAATTTCGGCATCCTTACCACCAATTTTCCGGTCGAGTTCTGCTTTTTCCGGAATCAACTCCTCGTTGACTTCCGTTTTTAACTTGCCTATATTTTTATCGCGCTCAATCAGTTGAGTTTGCAAGGAAGGAAGAGATTCAGCATAACTCCGTGTAAATCCGTCGAACAATTGACTGATGATCCGCGCCTTGGCACCATATTGACTCACCGCTTCACGAAACTCGTCGAATTCGTTTTTAACCGACCGGATATTGCGGATCTCGCTGTTTACCTTCATCAGATCCTGAATATCTTTTTTGTTTTTCTGCGAGAAATTCAGGGTTTCATTTTCGCGGTTATCGGCTACAATCAAAGCCTCTTTCAGGTTTTTGTTGTTGATCAGTTTGGTATTGATCAGGTAACGGTAAATGCGCGAGAAATTATTGCTTAACCCGTCGCTTTTCACCGTATCTTCCAGCCAAACCACACCGTTGTTGCGCTTTCCGCGCTGGTATACGGTATTGAAAACTTCGCGCTTGTCTTTAAACGGTGTTAACTCCAGTCCGGCAGAGGCAATGCGTGCCTGCACCTCATCAAACTTGAGCAGCTTTTTATCCGGATCAATGAAAAACTCTTCTTTGTACTCGCTTTCAAACCGGTAGTATTCCAGGTTACCTTCCGAATCGCGTTTTACAATGATGGAGTAATATGATTTTTTGAAAATTTCAAATACAATATAACTCTGGTTATGGTTTGGAAAGTAATGGTGAATGGTTTCTTTGTCACCTTTACGTTGGCCGCTGAACGTCATTTTATTTCCATCAATAATAAAGAGGAAATTGAGGGCATAAATGAGCGTACTTTTACCGATATTGTTCGGGCCTACCAATTGCAGCGAGTCGCAATCGTTTAACCGGATTTCGGCTTTGCCATACACTTTTGAGTTCAATACAATCAGTCTGGTAAGCATACTTTTTTCGTTTTATCTTATGGCAAGATAGAACCGGCACATGAGCAGTTATACTCACTTTTTGCACAATGTAACTAGCAGATTAAGAGATCTTTAAAAATTTCAAACCTATCGTCTTGAAGCTCAATAATTTCATGATGCAATGGCTTTGGTAAATTCTGTGTCTCTGTTAAATACAGCAATAAGCATCTCAATACCCAAACCCATCGGTATCTGTTTTAAAAGAGAAAAACATTCGTCAGAGGGAGTAAAGCTTTAAAAAATCTGACATACTACAACGGTATGGTAATCAGGTTAATTACCAAATGGTGCAAGTAACTTTTATGCAATATTCAGGAATTCCTGCGTACCTTTGTGTCTTTCAATAAAACATGGGTAGACATATCTCTTTCAGCAACAACAACAACGCCTTTACACTCGAACTCAAAAAACGGGTAGAAGAGTATTTTTCAGGTCAGGGAAAAAGAACTACAGGATCATGGTACCTGTATCATAAAACCCTTGTTCTTTGTGGAATTGCAGTACTCATCTATTTATTCCTTTTGTGGAATATTGCACCGGTTTGGGTTAATATTCTCTTATGTGCCATACTCGGGTTGAATTTTGCGTCTATCGGATTCAATGTTATGCACGATGGAGCGCATGGCAGCTACTCAAGTAAAAAATGGGTGAATGAAGCCATGAGTTATTCTTTAAATCTGATGGGTGGCAGTGTTTATTTCTGGAAGATTAAACACAATGTGATGCATCACGCCTATACCAATATAGAAGGACACGACGATGATATTGATATCCGGCCGTTTATTCGGACCAATGCAAATCAGAAACGCTATTGGTTTCATCGGTATCAGCATATTTACAGTTTTGTACTGTATACCATTACGTATTTGTTATGGATTACTTACAACGATTTTCAAAAGTATTTCAGCGGAAAAGTAGCCAACAGAAAGTTTAGTAAAATGAGTATGCGTGAACATTGGGTATTCTGGGTTTCTAAAATTGTTTACATTCTTATTATAATTGTGATTCCCGGAATATTGCTGGGATGGGTAAATGCTATTGTAGGTTACCTGATAGCAGCCGGCGTTTGTGGACTTACCCTGAGTATTGTTTTCCAGCTGGCACACGTGGTAGAGGATACAGAGTTTCCAATGCCCAATCCTGAAACGCAAAAGATTGAAGAGAACTGGTTTGTGCATCAACTGGCAACAACTGCTAACTTTTCTACCCGCAGCAAAATCATTTCCTGGTTTGTAGGCGGTTTGAATTTTCAGGTTGAACATCATTTGTTTCCACGCATCAGCCATATTCATTACCCCGAAATTAATAAGTTGGTCAAGGAGGTTTGTCAGAAGTACAATATCACCTATATTGAATATCCAACACTCATCAGTGCAATAGGGGCACATATCTCGCACCTCAGAGTGGTAGGTTCACATTAAGTTTTAATGCGCATCCTGCCTGTATGAATCCGATCCTGGAAGTTAGAAATGTAAGTAAGCATTATGCTGCACATACGGCATTGAAAGAAGTGTCGCTGCTGGTTCCACGGGGTAGCATTTATGGATTACTTGGGCCTAATGGTGCCGGAAAAACCAGCCTGATTCGTATTCTCACCCGTATTACCGCTGCTGATAGCGGTGAGGTCTTGTTTAACGGCCAACCACTACAACGTGATCATATTGAGAAAATAGGGTATTTGCCCGAAGAACGCGGTTTGTACCGAAAAATGGAAGTGGGGGAGCAATTGATTTACCTGGCACAGTTAAAGGGATTGAGCAGAAACGATGCGCGTCAAAAACTGAAAGGTTGGGTAGAGAAATTTGGCATTGCCGGATGGTGGAATCGCAAGCTGGAAGAACTGAGTAAAGGCATGCAACAAAAAGTGCAATTCATCGCCACAGTAATTCATGAACCCGAATTGTTAATCCTCGACGAACCCTTCTCTGGTTTTGATCCGATCAATGCCAACCTCATCACCGATGAAATTATCCGCCTTAAGAACCAGGGTTGTTCGGTCATTTTTTCAACCCATCGCATGGAATCGGTCGAACAATTGTGCGAACATATTGCATTGATTCATCAATCTAGAAAGATATTGGAAGGGCGAATTGGGGATATCCGTAAGCAATACCGCACGCATATTTTTGAAGTGGTGTATGAAGGCCGGTTGCAATCAGACGCTGCCTGGGATTGCATTGAACAAAAGCCATTACATGATTTAGAACAGATTGCCCGTTTTCGCCTCCATCCTGGTCAATCTCCCAATCAACTGCTCAGTCAGCTCATACAACAGGTTTCCATTGTCCGGTTTGAAGAACAAGTGCCTGGCATGGAAGAAATTTTTATTCGTGCGGTATCGCTAAATTGAATGAACCACATACATTTGCCCAAACTTTTTTAGGACCATGAAACCCATACAAGAATATATTACCGAAAACAGACAACGATTTCTCGACGAATTATTTGCGCTCTTGCGTATTCCTTCCATCAGTGCCGATTCGGCTTATGCCGGTGATGTTGTAAAGGCTGCTGAATTTGTTGCCCAAAGCATGCGTGATGCCGGTGCAGATAATGTAGAAGTTTGTAAAACTCCCGGTCATCCTATCGTATATGGTGAGAAAATAATTGACCCTGCATTGCCTACAGTTTTGGTTTACGGACATTACGATGTGCAACCTGCTGTTCCTCTCGAACTCTGGGATACTCCGCCCTTTGAGCCTACAGTTAAAATTACTCCTTTACATCCGCAGGGAGCAATTTTTGCCCGCGGCTCGGCCGACGATAAAGGCCAGTTTTACATGCATGTGAAAGCATTCGAATACATGATGCGAAATCAGGCCCTGCCCTGCAATATCAAAATGATGATTGAAGGTGAAGAAGAAGTGGGAAGTTCGAATCTGGCCGATTTCTGTGCTCAGAATAAGGCTAAATTGAAAGCCGATGTGGTTTTGATTTCCGATACTTCTATGATTGCCAACGATGTTCCTTCCATTGATACCGGATTACGCGGATTGAGTTATGTAGAAGTGGAAGTTACAGGTCCGAACCGTGATTTGCACAGTGGTGTTTACGGTGGTGCTGTAGGCAATCCGATCAATATTCTGGCTAAAATGATTGCTTCCATGCACGATGAAAACAATCATATTACCATTCCAGGATTTTACGATGAAGTCTTAACCCTTTCGGAAGAAGAACGTAAAGCGTTGAATCAGGCTCCATTCAATCTGGATGAATACAAAAAAGATTTGCAAATAGACGACGTATGGGGTGAAAATGGTTATACCGTTCTGGAACGTACAGGAATTCGTCCTACACTTGATTGTAATGGCATTTGGGGAGGTTATACCGGTGAAGGTTCAAAAACAGTATTACCCGGACAAGCTTTTGCTAAGATCTCTATGCGATTGGTTCCCAATCAAAGTTCCGAAAAAATAACATCCCTGTTTCAGAAACATTTCGAAAGTCTGGCTCCGGCTTCTGTGAAAGTTGTGGTACGTCCACATCATGGTGGCGAACCTGTTGTAACCCCAACTGATTCGGTAGCCTACAAAGCCGCAGCGCGTGCCATTGAAACTTCTTTTGGTAAGTCACCAATTCCTACCCGCGGTGGTGGAAGCATTCCTATTGTAGCTATGTTCGAAAAAGAACTGGGATTGAAATCGGTTTTAATGGGATTTGGTCTCGACAGTGATGGACTGCATTCACCAAACGAACATTACGGCATAGTAAATTACCTGAAAGGTATCGAGACCATTCCGTATTTCTTCCGGTATTATGCAGAGATGAGCCGTGGATTGGAATCAACCATGAAATAATCGTATGCGTGCAACGACCTGCAATTCAAAATGACAGGATCATGTGACAGCCTGTTTTGTCATCCCAATAGAATTCGTGATATTTGACTCCATTCATGAAGTTTCTTAAAATTCTTGCAGCCAATGCTCTCGTCATCGCGATCATTGTATTTTTATTGCTCAGTGGGGTAGCGCTCGTACTTAAAAATATAACACGTCACGGAGAATCGATGACCGTACCCGATATTACAGGATTAACCATCGATCAGGCGATTCAATTACTCGAAGACCATAAATTACGCTACAGCATTACCGATTCATTATTCTTTGAAGACAAACCCAGGTTGAGTATTCTGGAGCAAAATCCGGAACCTCAGGCCAAGGTCAAAGAAGGACGAATCATATACATTACCATCAACAGCAATACAGCACCGTTGGTTTCCATTCCCGATTTGCTGGATGTATCCCTGCGTCAGGCACAAACCATGCTCCAGAGTGTTGGGCTAAAGGTGGGGCAATTGATTTACAAACCGGATATTGCTCAAAATGTTGTTCTGGAACAACGATTCCAGGGTCAACCTATAGCTATCGGAAATAAAGTCCCAAAAGGCTCAAATATTGATCTGGTATTGGGAACAGGATTGGGCGATTCTTCATCGGTAGTGATTCCCAATTTAATCGGACTCACCCTGCAGGATGCCAATAATTTATTGACTTCTTCTTCGTTAAATCTTGGTTCAGCTGTGTTTCAGGGAAAAATCACCGATTCAAATACAGCAGTTATTATAAGGCAAAATCCGGACTTTGTGGAGGGAATTACCCTCAAAGCAGGACAAGCCATTGATGTTTACTTAAAGCAAGAATGAAGAAAACCGGTTTCTTTTTACTCCTGATGCTCAGTTTTTCGCTGAGGGGATTTACTCAGGGACGAGAAGGCAAATTGCCGGTAAACTATATTCCTTCCTTGTCAGGTCAGTCAACAGCTGGCTCTCTTCATAAACAAACGTTTGGAAAAGCTGAACAGGGCGTTGGCATTTATCCGCTGATTGACTGGTTCAATAACCCTGATCAACATCCATCAGATACATTCTGGAAAAGAGGTAATGCACTCCGGTCAGGTCGTTCGGTAGTATTCAATGCTCAGGATTCAAGCGGTCAAACCTATACCGGATTATTCGGAGAGGCCGATGTACTGCATTCGCAACTGATCAATTTGTCTAAAACAGGAGGGGAGACCTTTATTCAGTTCAATTACAGCACAGGAGCCAGTTGGAGCCCAACTGATTCGCTGGTATTGCGATTGCGTTCAGGAGGAGGAACCTATATCAACTTATGGACATCACCGGGATCTTTTCAATCCGGTACCGATGTCATACTGAATATTCTTCCCCTTAACGACTATCTCAGCTCTCAGTTTGATATAGAATTCGTGAGTTATTCCACGTATTCTTTAGTTAAAACGGAGAACTTTCTATTGAACTATATAGTTCTCGGACATCGGTGGAATATTCCTTTTTACGAGAATTTTTTTCTGTATGATACGGCGCATGCTACACCTGTACCTGCAAACTGGATGCGATCAACTGCATCTATCGGATCTCAGGTTCAGACAGGTTTTGGTATCAGTAATTCCGTTACGTTTGATGGGTTGGATGAATTCGGCTTACCTTACCGGAATGGAAACGGAACATACGGGGCAACCGATACTTTGATGTCTTTTCCGGTGAATCTTACCCAATTTGAATTGACCGACTCCATTTACCTGCGATTTTATATTAAAGCACTTCCCAATGCATTGTTAACGGATTCATTGATTCTGGAATTCAGAAACAATACCGGAATCTGGACTCCTGCAAAGCGATTTAATGGAGCCGTAACCGCAACTTATATTCCTGTGCTTACCCAAATCAATTACGGGAAATTCCGGAGCAATCATTTTCAGTTTCGTTTAATTGCAAAATGCAAAGCATCTGCACTCGATACGTTAAAGTTTGCCATAGCCGGTGTTCTGATTGACCGAAAATTGCAATTACCCTTTATTGATGATTTTTCTACTTCAGTGCTGGTACCTTCGAGCGCCAAATGGACCACAAAAAATACCCATATCAACAATAGTTTTCCGGTTCGTCCACCCAGTTATAATGTAGCCACATTCGATGCCCTCGATCGTTTTGGAAATCCATACATAAAATTGGGAAAATATGCGGATACACTTACTTCCGCCATCATCAATCTTTCAAAACTTACACCCCAGGATACCGGAGTTTATATCACTTTTTACATTCAACCCAAAGGATTGGGAGATCTGCCCAATAACGGCGATTCTTTGTTGCTTGAATTCCGTACATCTGCCACCCAGCCTGGCCTGTTTCGTCCGGTGTGGACTGGTGCACGATCGAATTTCAGTACAGAGCGTTTCACGCAGATAGCTGTTAAAGTTGATAGTAATTTCTTTCACGACGATTTTCAGTTTCGGTTCAAAAATATTACCGGCAAATACGGCAACCTCAATCATTGGCATCTGGATTATGTGCGTATAGATAAAGCGGGATTAATGGCAACTACCAATTATTATGATATCGCAGTTTCATTCGCTGAACCTTCGCTGATTACTCCGTATACATCTATGCCTTATGATCATTTTATGGTTAATCCGGCTGGTTTCTCGCGCACTTCACAAAAAATTATCCTCAGCAACAACGATACCGTTGCGAAACCCGTCAGATACGGGAGAAATGTGTATGATCCGAATGGTATCCTGATAGATTCCATTGCAAATACAACAGGAAATGTTGTACGAGGAGATACTACACTCAACATTACTAAAACGTTTAATTTGACCGGAGCTACACTGGCAGACTCCATTCAGTTCAGTGCCCGGTATTCGGCAACTACCCTGGTGAACAGCGATAATATTCCGTTCAATGATACCCTGCGCGTGAATACTATTTTTAGCAATTACTATGCCTACGATGATGGAACAGCAGAATCCGGATATGCCATCATGAATACGACCGGTTCTGTTGCTCTGGCCTATCATTTGACTAAACCGGATTTGTTGTACGGTATCAGCATGTTTTTCAATCAGGCCGTTTCAGATGTCAGTCAGCGCACGTTTGATCTGATGGTATGGCGCAATATCAATACCAACGGTAATGGTACAGGTGAGGATGAAATAGCGCGCTATTCTTTGATATCACCTGTTTATACCAATACCATCAATGGTTTTTATTACTATAAATTCCCGACTCCTATTGCGTTGCCGGTTGGTAAATTTTATATAGGCTGGGATCAGAATCAGCAATTCAATTTGAATATTGGTATCGATGAGAATTTCAGCATCAATGCAAGCGCTGTAAATCCGCATATGTTTTATTTTCTGGATGATCAGGGTGTATGGGCTGAAACGGATTTAACCGGCGGACTCATGATGCGACCCATTATTGGAAAATGGCTGAATCCTCCAACAGGTCTAAGTAACCTGCAACCTGCAACGACGTTTCAGATCGAGGTATTTCCTAATCCGGCAAATGATCGGATCTACATTCAGCAAAGCAACAACGAAAATGTATCAGCAGATCTGGTTGATATTTCGGGACGTATACTCAATCGCTGGAACAGTATTGAGCGTGAACTCCAATTACCTGCCTGCGAAAACGGGTTGTATTTTATCCGTTTTGTTAATGGAAAAGGCCAGGTTACCACAAAAAAACTGGTAATTCAGAAATAAACGTAGTTTGAATTACGAATTACGAGGTACGAAGTACAAAGTAGCTAACCAAAGTACCTCTGCTCAATAACCAATAACCATTAACGCATTAACGAATAACTATTAACCACAGACATTTTCCTATATTTCCCCCTTTATTTCTAACATCATTATGAGCGACATTACCGTTGAAGAATTAAAAGCACGAATGGATAGCGGAGAGAACCTGCATATTCTGGATGTGCGCGAACCTCAGGAATACGAGGTATTCAATATAGGAGCAACTTTGATTCCATTAGGCACTTTACCCGATAAAGTAGAAGAATTGGAAAGCTTGAAGGAAGAAGAAATTATTGTGCATTGCAGATCGGGAAACCGAAGTGCGCAGGCAAAAATGTACCTCGAAGATCTTGGATTCACAAATGTACGAAACCTGCACGGAGGAATGCTGGCCTGGATAGATCGATTCTCAACCTGAATGGTTAACCCCGAATAATGAAACGGGAAACAAATCCTTTGCACTTCTCTTTTCTTCTCCGGCTGGGGATTCTGTCGGGAATTTTTTTGGTTTTGACCCTTTCCTGGTTTTGTCAGCCTGGAGAAAATGCAACAACCGAATCTTCACCGTTTTTGAATCATCACGATTCTGTTAACTATGTTGGGAAGCAAACTTGTCGCTCCTGCCATTCCGATATATACTCGTCTTTTATCCGAACCGGTATGGGGAGCTCTTTCGAAAGGGCAACCCGGACCAAAAGTGCTGCGGAATTCAAAAGACACAGTGTAGTTTACGACAAATTCAATAACCTCAGTTATTTTCCTTTCTGGAAAAACGACACCATGTACATCATGGAATTTCGTCTTGCAGGTAAGGATACCATACATAAAAGGGTGGAGCGGGTTGATTATATTATTGGTTCCGGTCAGCATACCAATTCGCATCTGATGGAAGTGAACGGGTATGTGTATCAGTTGCCTTTAACCTGGTATGCTCAGAAAAAACAATGGGACCTTCCTCCGGGTTTTGAAGAGGGGAGGAATGTGAGGTTCAATCGTTCCATTGGCTTTGAATGCATGAGCTGTCATAATGCGATGCCGGTGATGGATGAACATTCAGGCAATAAATTTTCATCCATTGGTGATGGTATTGATTGCGAAAGGTGTCATGGCCCGGGTGAAGTGCATGTACAGCGAAAATTAGCCGGAATACGTGTGGATATTGCTAAAGAAGCGGATTACACAATAGTGAATCCGCGTCGTTTGAGTTGGGAATTACAGATAGACATTTGTCAGCGTTGTCATTTACAAGGCAATGCTGTGCTTAAAGAAGGGAAAAAATTCAATGATTTCAGGCCGGGACAAAAGCTTTCTGATTATATGGATATTTATATGCCGCGTTATTCCGGTCGCGACGACGAAATGATCATGGCATCGCATGCGCAGCGTTTGCAAATGAGTAAATGCTTTTTGCAATCGGCATCGTCTGATAAAAAGTTATCTTGTATAACCTGCCATAATCCTCATGTTAGCGTTCAGGTAACTGGGAAAGAGGTATTCAATCAATCCTGTAAGTCGTGCCACAACAATGGCGATAATTGTAAGGAAAAGATGAGCGTGCGTTTGCAGGCAAAGGATAATTGCGTTCAATGCCATATGCCCCGTTCGGGAACAATTGATATACCGCATGTCACCGTTACCGATCACCGGATCAGCAAACCCGTGAAAGCGCATGTAGTTTCCGATATTAAAACCTTTGCCGGAATCTATTGCATCAACAATCCTCGGAGCAATATGGAAATGCGTATGCAAGCTTTGCTGGCTTACCGCGAAAAATTTGAAGGGGAGATTTCCGTACTTGATTCCGTAGCCGGTTACCTGAATGCCATTCAAGATCACAGCACGCTACATAATGCAATGAGCATTCACCTGAATTATCTGAAAAAAGAGTACAGCAAAGTTATTGTTGAATCGAAGCGTTCACAACCTGATCAGTGGAGCGATCCCTGGGTTTGTTACCGGATAGGACAATCTTATCAAAACACGAACGAACCAGTTCAGGCGTTGAGTTGGTATAAAAGGGCCTGCTCGCTGGCGCCTTCCAATCTGGAGTTTGGAAATAAATATGCAGCTATCCTCATCGAAACAGGAGCGCTGGATGAAGGCATAAAGTTATTGCAGGATTTACTGAAACGAAATAATCGCCAAACTGAAGTATATACGAACCTTGGATTTGCCTATGTAAAACAATACAAATACACGGAAGCGTTGGAAGCTTATCATGCGGCACTTCAATTGGATCCCGATCATATACAAACATTGTTCAACAAAGCCGCATTGGTCAATATTCAGGGCGATCAGAAATTGGCCAGGAAATTATTGCAACGTATTTTAGAGAAGGATCCTGGAAATGAATATGTTCGTCAAATTATGCAATCAATTCCTACTCGCTAAGCAACATGCACATTAAAGAGCGTAAGTTGATCTTCCGTACCCTACTGACAGTTGGTACCATACTACTTATTTCAGCAGGTATAAAGTTGTATGAGGATGTATTTGCGTCCAATATAGTAAGCGGAAAGAAAGAGGTGATTTGCTATATCTACACGCAAAAATCCTTTGAGCAAAACATGGAATCGCTCAGAGAGCAAGGAGTGTTGAAAAATCCGGGGGCATTGTCGCGTTTATTTTCCATTACAGGGTACGGCGATTTGTTGAGACCCGGACGTTATGTGGTCAATGCCAGCGCCAGCAATCTGGATCTGATGCGCTTATTTGTATCCGGACGTCAGCAATCCATAGATATTGTGTTTACCGGTGGGGAGCGTGTTCATGATGTAGCTGTATTTTGGAGTAAATTTCTGGAAGCCGACAGCAATGCCATTGAAGCTGCCGTGTATGCTCAGGTGCCGGCTGATGCCCTGGGATTGAATGCCGAAAATGTTATTCAGGTTTTTGTTCCGAATACGTACAATTTCTTTTGGAATACAAATGCCGAAAAGTTCCTGAAGCGAATGATCCTCGAGTATCGTTTGTTCTGGGACAGCACGCGATTGGCCAAATCGCAATACCTGAAAATGACACCGTTAGAGGTTGGTATTTTGGCGTCAATTGTTCAGAAAGAAACATCCAAACAAAGCGAAATGCCAACAGTGGCAGGCGTTTATCGCAACAGGTTGCTGAGAGGGATGCCCTTGCAAGCCGATCCAACATTGATTTTTGCCCTCAACGATAAAAGTATCCGAAGAGTAGGAGGTGAGATGCTCCAGCTGGAATCGCCATACAATACTTATAAGTATACCGGTTTACCACCCGGGCCCTTATGTGTTCCTTCGGTGCAGGCCATTGATGCCGTATTGAATGCCGAAAAGCACGCATATCTGTATTTCTGTGCAAAAGAAGATTTTTCAGGGTACCACAATTTCGCAGCCTCCTTTGCACAGCATCAGCTTAATGCACGCAAATATCAGCGGGCGCTGAACCGGAAAGGAATCAAGTAGGAAAGTACGAATTACAAATTACGAAGTACAAATTACGAAGTACGAAGTAGCTGACCAGAGAACTTTTACTCAATAACGAATAACCAATAACCAATAACCAATAACCTTTACTCAAAAGGAATCGCGCATTCAGAGATGCGCTACAGCTTCCTATGAATGGATAATCTTCCTGCTTAGGAGATACTTAATAACTTAATAACAATTAACCAATAACCTTTACCCAAAAGGAATCGCGCATTCAGAGATGCGCTGCAGCATTCCATAGGTTGAAACTTCAGTAGTAATTTAAATGAACATGAGTCCATCACTACCATTATTGACCGCAACGCGGTTGAACCTGATCTTCAATAACTCAATAACCAATTACTTCCCGCGAAGGCCTGAAGGCACATCGCCATGGCCATACCAGAAACATGCATCCTAAGTTTAATTTTTCTCCGATCTCAACTCAATTGCATTTATCCACCGTAGCTTTAGCGGAGGTGGACACAATTCACAAACCCGAATTCCGCTAGTCACTAATAACTCAATAACTTAATAACCATTAACTAAATAACCATTCCCCCCATTTCCCTATCTTCGTATAAATCACAATCCTATGGATAATAGAATCAATGATACCATCAAACAATGGATGGAAGAATGGAACAAACGCTTTGAAGAATTTTCGCTGCAGTTTAACTTAGGCAAGATGGATGCAATAGAGGCTTTTGAAAAGCACAAGGATCTTATGCGAAAATCAGTTTTGGGATGGAAGGAAAGTTTGGATAAGCTGGATGATCTGGGTGAAGATTACCTGAAGACCATCAAAGGCAAGCTGGAAGAACTTCTGCTTCAGTTAAACCTGGGGAAAGCAGATACCAAAGAGTTGTTTGAAGAACAGCGTAAGAAAATAGAGCAAGCTTTAAACGAATTGAAAGGTTCGGGCAAAACTGCGTACAATGAAAACTTTGACCGCATCATGCAATTGTTTGATCAAAGCACGCAAACCTTTAAAACCGGACTCGAGATCATTCAATTGCAATACACTCTGGGTAAGATGGAAGCCAAAGACAAAGCAGCAGATATACAGGCTGAAGTGGTTAAAAAGATGAATGAACTGAATCAGTCATTCAAAGCGGCACAGGAAATTGGTATGGAGCAAATGGAAGCATGGAAAAAACATATGCTGCAAGGGTATCGCCAGATGAATATCTGGGCTGAAGAATGGCTTAAGAAAATGAGTTGATCAGGCGCGGTTGATGCGTAATTTTTGACCGGGTTTGATGGAGTGCCCTTTAATTTTATTCCATTTTTGCAGTTGTTGCACGGTTACACCATGCTTGCGGGCAATAGCACCCAGATTATCTCCGCGTTTTACAGTATAAGATTTACGCGAACTTTGCAGCGGTACCTCTTTTGGAGCTCGCTGGTTCATGGTCATCAAACGAGAATCCAGTTCAGCTTTGAACTCCGGATTGGTTTGCAATTGAACAAACAATTGTGCTTTTGCATAAGGAAGGGTAATAGCAATTTTATCCTGACCAAATGGTATAACTCCACGTCTCAAAGCTGGATTCATCGTTTTTATCAACAGGGGATCCATCTGTAACATTTCCGATAATGAAGCCAGGTTATAACGGTTATCCACCAAAATGGTATCTGTATGCAATACTTGTTCTACCGTTTCATCGGGGTAAATATTATGCTCTGAAGCATAATTCATGAAATAAGCGGCCGCCACAAAAGCCGGAACATATCCACGGGTTTCCCGGGGAAGATAGCGTTGTATGACCCAGAAATTCTTAATTCCTCCGGCTTTGCGGATGGCTTTGTTTACATTTCCTGGACCGCAATTATAAGAAGCTATTACCAGCAGCCAATCGCCATAGATCCGGTATGAATTTGCGAGATATTTTATAGCTGCTTCAGTCGATTTGCTTACATCGCGACGCTCATCATAATAGCTTCCGGTTTTAAGTCCATATATGCGTGCAGTGGGTGCCATGAATTGCCACATGCCGGCAGCACCAACCGGAGAAGTAGCCATTGGATTCAGCGCTGATTCGATCACCGCCAGGTATTTGAGTTCTATAGGCATTCCGGCATTGTCGAGCGCTTGCTCAAATTGCGGGAAATAGTATTTGGACCAGGTGAGTACTTTGGAGGCCAGTTTCCGCCGGCGTTGGGTATACAGGTCAATATAGGGCCTTACATACGTATTGTATTCGAGTGGAATCTGCGATTCAAGTATGGATAACCGATAGGCATAAACCGAGTCGGAATAAATAGGAATATCATTTTCCTCAAATCCGTAAACATTCAGATCACCCTGGTTTAATCGGGCATATAACTTGTTGTTTACCCGCAGCGTATTGCTGTCGATCAAACTCAACATATCCGCATCCGCTTTAAAGGATAAGCGGTTTTGAGCCATTCCGATTTCAGGCAGGAGAAAGGTTAAAACGAACAGAATTGCTAAATATACTCTCATGATACAAAATGGATGGCTATTTAATCGAATAAACAGCCATCCGTGTCACACAAATAAAGTTAAAAATGCATTAAAATCCTAACAGCTTTGTAAGGCTTAAGTCAAAATATGTCAACTAAATTGGTCAGTATGGGTTCTGGGTCGTAAATGCCTGAATTTGGCAGGATTTGATATTTTTGTAGGTTCCAGATGAAAATTTATACCAGCTTAGATCAAATACCACCCATTCATAATGCAGTTGTAACGCAGGGAACCTTTGACGGGGTACATGCTGCGCATCAGGTAATCATAGACCGTTTGAGGAGCATTGCTCGTCAACACAACGGAGAAACGGTGCTGATTACTTTTGATCCTCATCCCCGCATCGTTTTGCACCCCGACGATCATGGGCTGAAGCTGATTCAAACCCTCGAAGAGAAAATTGAAGTATTGCAGCAGATGGGGATCGATCATCTGGTGATTGTACCCTTTACCCGGGAGTTTTCGCGTATGAGTTCAATGCAGTTTATACGCGATATCATTGTTAACCGTATAGGCGCCCGGTATCTGGTGGTAGGTTACAACCATCGTTTTGGCAAGAACCGCGAAGGTGATCAGGAGCAATTGAACGAATTTTCGGAGCTTTATGGCTTTGAAGTAGAGCAAATACCGGAGCAGGATATCGATCATATTGCCGTGAGTTCTACCAAAATCAGGCATGCGCTTGAGCAAGGGGATATAGTCACTGCCAACAAATACCTTCTTAAGCCCTTTTTAATAAAAGGCACGGTTGTGCAGGGTAAACAGGTAGGACGAACCATTGGATTTCCAACGGCCAATATCGAATTGGGGGATCCCAACAAGTTGATTCCAGCCGATGGGGTGTATGCCGTAAAAGTACTTATTCACAACCAGACCTATGGTGGAATGCTCAATTCAGGTTTCCGGCCAACCATGGATGGAAAGGTTCATTGCATTGAAGTTCACCTGTTTGATTTTAATGAAGAAATTTACGGCGAAAAAATTTCCATAGAATTTGTGGATAAACTCCGCGATGAGCAAAGGTTCTCAGGGATCGAAGCATTAAGAATTCAACTCGAAAAAGATAAATTGCACGCTTTATCCAAATTAGCTCTCTTGTCTTGAAAAAGTATATTCTTTCTATTCCGTTCCTGCTTGTTATAACTTTTTTGCTGATGTCGGACCATGCATCGGCGCAAGTAGAAGAAACAGACTCGTTATTGACCGAAGAGGAGGTGGAGGAGATGGATGAGGACGAAATTGACGCTGAGTTTAGCGGATATAGTGATATCAACTACTGGGATGTGTTACGTGACCCAAATCTGAAATTTGATTCGGCGATCATTCCCGCTACCAACCTGTATCCCTCCGGTTGGGATACCCTTACCATCAATCCATATAAAATGGATTTGAAAACCATGAACGATACCATATTGCTGGCCTTACGTGATAGCATGGATTGTTTTTTTCATCCTCCGGCTATTGGCGATCTTACTTCCACTTTCGGATTCAGGCAATGGGGCAGAAGGGCCAAGTTTCATTATGGTGTTGATGTGCGCATGGAAGTGGGAGATCCGGTATATTCTATATTCGATGGCATTGTACGCATTGCCAAACGTAGTGCAGATTATGGTTTTGTTGTCTTGATTCGTCATTACAACGGTATCGAAACCTTGTATGCTCATTTCAATCAGTTGCTGGTTTATCCGGGCAAAACCGTCAGGTCGGGTGATATTATTGGCTTGGCCGGCAGTACGGGACGCTCTACCGGTCCGCATTTGCATTTCGAAGTTCGTTTTCAGGGCGAAAAAGTTGATCCCAATAAAATCATTTATTTTCCGAATGGTTCTTTGTTAAGCGATACGCTGATGATCGAAAAAGGGTGTTTCAAGCACCTGTATCAGGTAAAGGCAAAAAGCTTAAAATCCAGGTATCATGTAGTTAAAAGGGGAGAGTCGCTGGGTAAAATTGCATATCGGTATGGGGTCAGCGTTAAACGGCTGGCATCGTTAAACGGAATTTCAACGAAGGCAAAATTACGTACCGGACGGCGCTTGCGTATTCGTTAAAACGGCTTTATTGCTGACGGGAAATGAATTTCTGCGCACCAATCAGCTCGTCGTATTTATACATAATATGTTTGTGGTAAATCAGGATCAGGTATTCATTTTCGGTGTTGGAATGGCAGCCTTCTATAATCATTTCATCCGGTTTGCCTTCCCCGTTTTTAATCGCATATAAGTATTCGTACCGGCCTTGTTTGAGTAAGGTGTTCAGATCATATCGTCCCCGGTTTTTGTTGTAGTACATTTTGTATTCGGGCAATAATTTCCAGTCGGTAAATTCCCCGAATACATACACATCACCTGCTTCATAAGGATCCATACTTAAGAAGAAGAAATTCACATCTGCATAATCACCGTCGATATCTCCGTTGTTTCCATCTTTGTTTCCAAGAATGCGCCTTCCATTATTATCGAAGTACTGAAAATATTGTTTGCTCCCCCGTTCCTCATCGTTATTCAGAAATACATGGTAAATGCTGTCGCGGGTTTTGGTGCGTACATTGGGACTCAATTGACGCAGACTCCGAAAATCGAAAAAACGAAACTCGTTACCACCCGGAAATAAGCCTTCATCGAATGAATTGTATTCGAGTGTCTGATCCTGAATAAATTTTGGTTTCAGGGTCGCCAGGGCATTGTCCCAGCGTCCGTTTTGCATGATCACAGCATTTACTGCATTGAACGGATCGAGGATCTGGTAGCCTTTGTGATTCACTTTAAAGGTAATCTCCTGCTTCGTATACCGGTGTTGCGCAAGCGTTGAATTCACAATATTCGCTTCAATGGTTACGGCAGGATTGAGGATCATGAACCGGCGTGT
>Ga0172379_10000709_pt1 | contig 79291 bp, 74 predicted proteins | sample GrowelOW334metaG_FD_119756 | JGI IMG/M metagenome (GOLD analysis project Ga0172379, IMG submission 119756) | Groundwater microbial communities from an aquifer near a municipal landfill in Southern Ontario, Canada - Groundwater well OW334 metaG | ecosystem: Environmental > Aquatic > Deep... | reverse complement strand
TTGCATGCCACTTTTGAAAGAATTGATGAATTACACCGAGAAAAAGGAAAACTTCGGGGTATTCCGACAGGTTATGTGGATTTAGACAACCATTTAGGCGGTTTGCAAAAATCCGATTTGGTTATTTTAGCCGCTCGCCCTTCTATGGGAAAAACATCTTTGGCTTTGGACATTATGCGTCATGTTGCGGTTAACGCTAAAGTGCCGGTTGGAATTTTTTCTTTGGAAATGAGCAAGGATCAATTGGTAGACCGTTTACTGTCTTCTCAAAGTGATGTGAACTTGTGGAAAATTCGTACCGGACATTTAAATGACAATGATTTTGAACAAATCGGCCAAGCTATGGGTGAGTTGTCCGAAGCGCCAATTTATATTGATGATGCGGCCGGTAGTAACATTATGGAAGTTCGTACCAAAGCTAGGCGCTTGCAATCCGAACACGGCGTGGGTTTAATTGTGGTTGACTATTTGCAGTTAATGGAAGGTCGGAGTACGGAAAATCGCGTCCAAGAAGTTTCGGAAATTTCCCGGTCCTTAAAGTTATTGGCTCGTGAATTAAATATCCCAGTCTTGGCTTTGTCACAGTTGTCTCGTGGGGTGGAAAATCGTCCTGACAAAGTTCCGCAGTTGGCTGACTTGCGTGAATCCGGTTCCATTGAGCAAGACGCGGACGTGGTTATGTTTATTTATCGTGAAGAAATGTATAAAGGTAAAGATTCTCGCCGGCCACACATTGCGGAAATCCATATTAAAAAACATAGAAACGGTCCTGTCGGTCAGGTGGATTTGTACTTTGATGCGGAAAAAGCTTCGTTTAGAAATTTGGATAAAAGTTTTGACGTGTCCCCACAAACCGTAATGGACAGCATGGCTCCGGCGGAAGAACCAGTATAGAATTAACCTAATTATTCTAATTGACCTAATTTCTAAATTAAGGCATTGGAATTTGTTTAGAATAATTAGAGCAATTAGAAATTAGAGCACTTTACAGACTTAACCAAAGAATCAGATGACAAGATTACCCACGTCTTTGAATAGAATAATAAATGAATTAGGTAAACTGCCAGGTGTTGGTCCAAAGACCGCTCAGAGGTTGGCTTTTTATTTGCTTAAACAGGATAGTATAGATATTACCAACCTGTCGCAAAGTATTGCCAATATAAAATCAGGAATTGTGTTTTGTTCGGTTTGTCATAATATGGGCGAGACTGACCCGTGCACTACTTGCGCCGATGTCCGCCGGGATCATTCATTAATTTGTGTGGTGGAAGAACCCCTTGATGCCCAAGCGATAGACAAGGGCGGGCAGTTTAATGGCGTATTTCATATCTTAGGCGGAGTATTAAACCCGCTGGAAGGTGTGGGGCCGGATAATTTGGAGGTTGATTCTTTATTGGCTCGCTTGCGATCATCTTCGGTTCCCTCCCCAAGTCATGGGGAGGGTCAGGGAGAGGTTGAAATCAAGGAAGTTATTATCGCGACTAATCCAAGCCTAGAGGGTGAGACTACAGCCATGCATCTTTCTAAAGCTATTCGGGCGACCAGTCCGGATGTTAAAATTACCCGCATTGCCCGCGGATTACCTATGGGTGGCGACTTGGAATACGCGGACGATATAACTTTAATGCGCGCTATGGAAGGAAGGCGAGAATATTAGACGTCGGATATAGAAACCTTAGCTCAAATATGAAAATACAAAAAATCGGCCATTGTTGTTTGGTTATAAAAACTCAGGGCAAAACAATTTTAACTGACCCTGGAGCTTATTCGGAAGGACAAAGGTCTCTTTTGGGGATTGATATTGTATTAATTTCCCATGAGCATCAAGACCATTTTCATATTGATTCGTTAAAAGAGGTTTTGAAAAATAACCCGCAAGCAAAGGTTGTCACCAATGCCTCGGTGGGAAAATTGCTGGATAAAGAAAGTATCCCCTATCAAGTTTTGGAAAACGGACAGGAAACAACCATAGACAATCTTAACCTGGAAAGTTTTGGTAATACGCATGCGGAAATTTATAAAACTATTCCAAGAATACAAAATACCGGGTATGTAATATCGGGCAGGCTTTGCTATCCCGGAGATGCTTTTGAAAAACCAAAAACGCAACCGGAAATTATTGCTTTGCCGGTTGTCGGGCCTTGGATGAAAATTAGCGAAGCGGTTGATTATGCCATTGCGCTCAAGCCTGAATTTGTTTTTCCGGTTCATGACGGATTTCTAAAATTCCCCGGCCCTTTTTACGCCATGCCGAAAAGCCAGTTAGAGCCACATAATATTAAGTTCGTTACTCCTGAAGAAAATCAGGAAATGGAATTTTAAAAAACCACCCAATTGGGTGGTTTTAAATTTTATGCTTTGATGATTTCAATTTCGGTATAAGCTTGGCGGGCACCGATTTTCCGGCGGTATTTGCTCTTGGCTTTATATTTTAAAACATGGATTTTTTTGCCACGGCCTTGTTTTAAAACTTTACCTTCAACAATGGCACCGGCAATGTAAGGTTTACCGACTTCCGCGCTTTTGCCGTCGGAGGTGAATAAGACTTTATCAAATTTAATGTTGGAGCCTTCTTCGACTACCAATTTTTCAACTTGAATTTTATCGCCTTTGGAAACCAGATACTGTTTTCCGCCTGTTTCTATAATGGCTAACATAGATAATTTAAGATTAAAGATTTTAGATTAAAGATTTGCTCAAATATAGCTGTTTTATTCTATCACTTTTGTTGATTTTGGTCAACCCCGTTAGAAATTAATTTATTTTCTAAATCCACAGTTAATCTGTTATTAATAGTAGTTGTAGGATGATTTCTAACGGGGTCAACCCCGGACTTTTGAGCAGAATCAAACAAATCAGGGATATGCGGGTGCTGGCGCTTATAAAGAATGACCGTAACCAGGGCTATAGCAACCATGACGCACAATAAAATGACCAATGCGATGAGTTTACCCATGCTTTGTAGAAACACTGCGGTACCGCCAAAAACCGCTGATATGGCGTATAAAACCAGAACTGCCTGCCGTTGGGAGAGGCCAATGTCCATAAGCTTAAAGTGTAAGTGTTGGCGGTCACCGGAAAACGGACTTTTATGAAACCACAACCGTTTAACAATAACCCAGGCTACATCCAAAATTGGGATGCCCATAACCAACAAAGCCGTGGCAATTTTGGCGCCGGAAATTATGGCCAGCACGCCTAAAATAAATCCTAAAAAAGTACTCCCGCCTTCCCCCAGGAAAATTGAAGCCGGATTAAAAGCAAAAAATAAATAACCCAACAGCGCTCCGCAAAAAATTATGGCTAGTGTAGCGGTTATGGGTTGATTAATTTTGGGACCCAAGGACAGTGCGAACATAGTTAGCCCGCCAATTAAAGCAATGCCAGCGGCGAGCCCATCCAGACCGTCTAAGAGTTTGGTGGTGAAAATCATTCCCATCATCCACGCCCAGGCTAAAATGGCGGAGAGAGTTAAGGGAATAGTAAATAGAAAAAAAGTGTGGTCAATATTTATTGGCGCGCCAAAAGGGTTGGAAATAAATTTTATACCGACACCGATTCCCGACAAAACCACAATTAATGAGGCTAGGGCAGGAAACAACCATAAAATTTTTGGCGGTAAGTTGTATTTATCATCAATCGCACCTCCAAGTACCAGCACCAGCCCGCCGAGTATAATACCAACAAAAAATTTCATAGGCACGACTTGAAAATTTGCATTGCCAAATTGTAAATAGGCCAACAAGGCCAGAAGAAATGATAAAAAAATGGCCAAACCGCCAAGTAGTGGCGTGGGGAGGGCGTGAATTTTACGCGGGGCTTTTGGTGTGTCTATAATTTGCAAATTCACAGCCAAAATTTTTATCAAAGGCGTAATGGCCAGAGATAAAAATAAGGCTAAGAGAAAATATAGAGAATAGAGCATAGTGTTTAATATAAGATACAAATTAACAAATGTACAAATGATACTGATGACAACAAATTTTAGTTATTAGAATTTGTAAACATTTGTATCATTTGTGTTTTTGTAAATTTGTATTTGATTGCATTTCTTTCATGGTCAGTCCGGTGCTCTCCCCTTTTCTGGATTTTGGGGTGACCCAAAATTCCAAGTATTGACCAAACATTAAGCGGGTTTGGGCTTCAACTGCCGGCAAACTGCTGAAAATCACCGAAGTAATGGGCACTAAAAACCATTGCAAATACATCATTACGGAATGCCAAAGGTTGTATTTTTTTGGCCTAGGCGGAAGTAAAATTAAATTTATGTATACGCTGAAAATCAAAAAGAAAGTGGCGATAGTCATTAAGGTTTTGGTAACCGTGGGTAGATTATAACCGATTACGCTTTCCCTAAATGCATCCCCGCCTAAAAATAGCGGTAACCATCCCAAAGATGAAATTAAAATGCTGGCTGTAGCCCAGTTAAAGTTGCCTTCCACATACTGGAAAAGTTTATACATTTTATCCCAAAACGGAGCATCTAATTTAAGTAATTTTGGCACCAAGTGCGGATAATATTCCACGTTATAAGCCCAACGACGCTTTTGTTTGTATTGGTTGATTAGGGTTTGGAAAGTGGTATCAGCCAAGCAGGTGTCCAGAGAAATCGGAATAAATAGCGGGATAACTTTGTAATCCCCCTTGTAGTGCATATAACATTGCCAATACACATACCCGTCTTCATTAACAATATCTTTTTTCCAAAAGCTAATATCCACCAGGGCTTGCAGTGTCATGGTGTGGGAAGAAAAAGTTCTAAGGCGATCCGGGCGACTGGATTCGGTAAATTGAAAAAAGGAATTGGAAACCGAGACCACGCGAATAATTGCGGGGCTGTCCCAAATATTGTTGTTGTAAATAGCAATTGGTTGGTAGCTGGATTGGTAGGGCTTGTCCGCAATCAAAAATTCATACATGACGCGGGCAAAATATTCCGGATGAACAATTGTGTCTGAATCAAAATTAGAAACTAAAACTTGAGGCACAGTTATATTTAGCTTTTCCAGCTCCGGTAAAACTGCCTGAACAGCAAAGCTGGCATTAGCGCTCTTGCCTTTTATTTCGTCCGGTAAACCGTCCGGGTGAACAGTTATAAAAAATTTGTAAAATAAATGTTGGTATTTTTCTTTAATTTGTTTGGCGACTATTTGTGCCCCTTCGCCCATCCGTTCTTCGCTGGCCATCACTATGAGCATTTTTTCTTTGGGGTAGTTTGCCGCCGCCAAAGCACTAAAAGTTGAATTTAAAATTTCAAAACTCTCGTCGGTAAAAGGAATAAGGATCAAATGATAATAATCTCTGACAAATCCACCTTTTTTACCGGCCTGAATTAGACTCTTAATTTTTATAATTTCTTCTCGGTAGAATTTTTTTACAATTGATTTGTTAGTCTGGCTTTTTTGGGTTTCCAAAAATTTTATAAAATCAGGAAAATTTTCCAGTCTTTGGGCGAAATCCAGCCAATCAATAGTTACACAAATTCTAAATTTTCTATAGGCGGCAACTAAATGAGTTGCTACATTCAGGGCCTTTAGAACCCAGTACAAATCAAAACAAATAATAAATAAGGCCGCCCAAATTGGGCGGTAATAGGAAAGGACAATAGCGCCAAAAAAAACCGTCCAGAATTGGACCCCTGGCAAAATTTCCCAAAGTCGTTCGGTTTTAGTGCGTTTTCTAAACATAGCGTTCGCGGATACGCGGATAAAAACAGATGTCACTGATGCGTTTATTTGCGTAATCAGCGCCAATCTGTGTATCTGCGATCTAGTTGACCCTGGCCAAGAACATAGCGGCGATTAATAAAATAATTTGGACAAATAGACTAACGTGGGCAGTAAGCTCTGCCAAGAAAAATTTGTTGTCTTTTAATGCTCGGTATAAAATATAATTTACTCCGGAGATAGCTAACCCTATTCCAGGGATAAAATATAAGTTTCTGCCTTTCCCATACCACTCCACTCCGACCAAAACGTTATAGTGCAGGGCTAAATTTTGCTCGCCCGGATGAATTTTGAAAAAAATAAATAAAAATGTTATAATGTTTAAACTTAAACAAACAACCCACAGAAACCAAATTTCCGTAAAACACTTTTTACAAAAGCCAATAAAATCACTAATTTTAGAAGGAATATTCATAAACTATAGTTAAAAGAAGGCTTATTTAAAAGCTTATCTGCTAAATTATACCATAAAATTTAAATATTAGCTAGCCTCCATAAAAATTAAAAATAAAATATGTCATCGAAACAAAAGTTCTTGCTTGCGGGGATAATCTTACTGGCGGTTTTTTTTAGGTATTTTCAAATTATGCATATGCCGGGCGGTCTATTCCCCGACGAAGCGGCAAATGGCTTAGATATAAATTTAATGCAAAGCGGACAGCTCCAACCCTTTTATGAACGGGGCAATGGGCGTGAGGCTTTGTTTTTTTATTTCCTTTGGGGCAGCGTGGCAATGTTTGGCAAAGGGCCATGGCAACATCACATTGTATCAGCGCTTATTGGGGTGCTTTCGGTTCTAATGTGTTTCTTGGCCACCAGAAGGTTGTTTACTTTCAAGGTTCAGTCTGATGATGAGGCCGGTCAAAATCGGGCAATAAACATTGCACTTCTCGCTTCGTTTTTAATGGCGGTTTCCACTTGGCATACTGTTCTTTCCCGGACTGCTTTTCGAGCAGTAACAATTCCTCTTTTTTCGACGTTAATAGTTTATTTTTTAATTAAAGCTTATCAGGCCAGTGAATTTAAAAAACGTTTACTCTATGCCGTTTTAACCGGTGCTAGCTTTGCTTTAGGTTTTTATACTTATATCGCCTTCCGAATTATGGCGCCGGCTTTATTTGCGATTTTGCTTTGGCCGTTATTTGGCGCGGTAAGGCAAAAAATGTTGTGGTTTCAAATAAAAAAATATTTTTGGCCGGCAGTTGGCTTTTTAATTGCTTTTTTTATATTTATATTTCCGTTGGGGAAATATTTTTATGACCATCCGGGGTCATTTATTGGCCGGGCTGGACAAGTTAGTGTGTTTAATCCGGATCAATATACTTTTAACGGCGAGCAATTACACGGCAAGCCCCCTTTGGGTGTGGTTTTACCGGTGGTTTTGGAAGTGACAAAAAAACAAATATCCGGATTTTTTATTCAAGGAGATCTAAACTGGCGTTCCAATATTTCCGGTCAACCGTTTCTATCACAACTTTATAGTCCATTTTTTGGCGTTGGTTTAATTTTAGCGACAATTTTGGCCATTTGGTATTTTTTTGCTCCGTTTAAAAAAGAAAAGTATTGGCCGTTTTTTCTACTGGCAGTGTGGTTTTGGGGTATGCTATTGCCTGTGGTGGCTACAGCCGAAGGGATTCCACATGGCCTAAGAGCGATCGGGGTAATTCCGGCAGTATTTATTATTTCCGCTTGGACGCTTTATGAATTTGGCGCGTTAATTTGGAAGCTACACAAAAAATTATGGGACAAAGTGCTAACGCATTATAAAGATCCGCAATGGCTTAGGGAGCACACACTCACTCCTCCAAGAATGCGAATAGTAAATTTTGGCCTTAAACTGATTGTGGTCTGTTTTATTTTAGCACTTACCGGCCAGGCTTACTTTTTGTATTTTGTTTACGCAGCCAATAGTCCGGAAAATTTTTATTATTTTCGTTCGGATTTAACCCCGGTTAGTAAATATTTAGTGGACAGATGCCAAAGCTCACTGGCGTCCACAGGTAAATCCACAAAAGATTCCACTTATTTAGTGTTGGATAAATTTTCCGTGCAAACTCCGGATTATTTAACTTCTGACCCCAAAGGAAATTTTAACAGCCCATGCAATGTTCCCTACGTGCAAGTTGACCCGGAAAATTCCTGGGAACTTAAAAATTTAAAAATCGGGGATGAAGTGGTATTTACCCAGAGTTCAATGTTTGATACAAAAAAGTTTAAACAATACCATCCTAACTTTGGACTAACTTTAGAGTACCGCAACAAATTTAATCAAAGTATTATGGCGGTTTATAAAATTAAATAAATTTATGAAACCAAAATATTGGGCAATAATATTGCTTGGGGCTGTTGCAATTTGCGTCAGCGCTTTATATTTTGCCAAACAACCGGCGCAAGATTACGGTCCAATTGTTATAAATCATAAAGCTGTAAAATCGCCCACCCCCGCAAACGAAACAAACAATTGGAAAACTTATTCTAATAGCGAATATGGGTTTGAGTTTGAATACCCAAGCACACTAAATAAATACTCAGACAGTAATAGCTTAATTATATTGCAAAGCACACCCAAACAGCTGGTTCTGGGCGATCCCGCAAGAATAAAGGGGGTAGACGGGGTTGATTTTTACACTGACGGTTATGAGTTTATATTTAACATATTGGATAAAACAGAATTTGATCGTTCAATAAAAACATCCACATATGATATTACTAAGCTTTATTTCCCAAATATTCAAGCCACCCGTTATGATGAAACTGGTGCAATCACATTTGGTCCGGTAGTCGCTATTACAAATTTACCAGATAAAATGATTACGGCTTCTTATGCGGAACAGTGCGATAAAACTTGCAACCTTGAAGATGTTGATAAAATTTTCAATAAAATTCTTTTAACCTTTAAATTTACCCAGCCAACAACAAAAGCAAACGAGTGGAATACTTATAAAAATAATGAGTTTGGGTTTACTTTTGAATATCCTGAGTCTTGGTTTATAGAATACAGTAACAATACCGCTTTCATTAGTAATCAATCATTTGAGAAGAACTGGAGTGCTATAAATTTGAAGCCATCTCAATATATTGTATCTTTTGACTCTAAAATTCCAATTGATCCAAATGAGGCTGCGCAGGTTGGTATCAATGAAGTAATAGCAAAAGATATAGATAAATACTATGGAAAATTGGGTGCAACAAGTGTTGAGGTTAATCTATTGAATTTGAAAGGATATCACGCAATTCGTTTTGAATTTATGGTAAAAAATACCAAGTCTCTTTCGTATGCTGTCCCTTATAGTTTGAATGACTATTTACTTTTCAGCATTCTTGGCGACATAAATTCAATTAATAATGATGTAAATTTAATTGTAAATAAAATTATCTCAACTTATAAATTAGAAATGGATTATGACATTTGTCTGAAACAAGGAGGAGAAAAAGGAATTAATTCTGAAGCTGCATATTGTAAAATTAATAATCAATATTATTATTTGTCTGTTCCGGCAGGAACATTAAACTAATTTTATGAAAAAATATACCCCACTTATTATCATCTTAATTTTTGGAACCCTCTTAAGGTTTTATCACAATCTGGATATTTCGCTTTGGCATGACGAGGCGTTCTCCGCGCTCATGATCCGTTATCCGTGGGGAGAAATGTTACAGCGGTTGGGGTTGGATGTGCATCCGCCAATGTACTACATTTTTTTACGTTTGTGGCACTATATTTTTGGCGACAGCATGTTATCCTTGAGAGGTTTTTCTATTTTCTTTGGTACCGCGGCGATTTGGGCCGGGTACATGTTTACCAAAGAAGCTTTCAAAAATGAAAAAGCCGCCATTTGGGCTGCAGCGTTTATTGCCATTAATCCGTTTCAACTGCAATATGTCAACGAGGCTCGGATGTATACCTTTGGGGCGTTTTTTGCCCTTATGGCCGCCTATTTCCTAGTTAAGGCTCTAAACTATCAGAGCGAACTTTTTGCCGATGATAAATTGAATATGCCAAATTTGCCGGAGAGTATAAATGTAAAAAGGCATATGTTTTGGAATTATCTTGGGTTTACTTTATCCATGATAATAATTATTTACACTCATTACTATTTATTCTTTACCGCCGCGGCTTTGGGGCTTTATGGGTTGTTATATTTATATTTTCATCATGCCGGCAGTATAAAAAAATATCTGTGGTTATTAGTGTCGTTTATTGTTATTGGCCTTTCTTTTCTCCCGTGGTTAAAAACTTTTTTGTTTCAGTACCGACAGGTACAGGCCGGATATTGGATTTCTAAAATGTCTGTTTGGAGCATCCCATCCACTTTTTGGGATATGCTCCTCGGGTTTGAACGTGACACCAATAAGCAAAGCACTCAAATAATGTTAATATTAATTACCTTGTTTAGTGTTTTTATGCTTTACAAGTTTTTACGTAAAACAGAAAGTTTCGCTAAATGGTTGGCCGTGTTAGCTGTTGCCGCTCCTTTTGGTGGGGCTTTGTTATTTGCCTTAATGGCAAGGTTAAAAGGCAGTGATTCGTCGGTTTATTTGGATAGATATTTCTTATTTGGCAGTTTATTTTATTCAGTGGCTTTGGCGGTGTGGCTAAAAGAAATAAAATTAAAATGGCTGGCCACATCTTTGTTTATTATTTATTGCGGATTAAATTTGACCGCATACGCGCATTATTGGAATCAGCTAAATGTGAAATCCAAACCGGGAATGGCTGCGGCAGCTAAGTTTTTGCAAGCCAATGTTGAACCAAAACACCACGTGTTTGTGGGAACCTCCTATGAGTTTTTCAATTATAAATATTACGGCACGGTTTTAAATCCGATCCCTTCAGCCCCCTTGTTGTTTACCGGTGGACGTCCCTTTGCCAAACAGTTGTCCCACGTGGAAGGTGTGGCATTATTAACCGATGCGGACTTAGTGCCAAATTTCGCAACCGCGGTAAACAAGGAAGATACCGTGTGGCTTTTGTGGACCAAAGCTTTTGGTTCAAATAAACCGGAGACTCCTTTAAATTGGGTCAGGATTGACGAAAAGGAATATCAAGATATTCGGCCATATCCCGGGACTGTAATTTACGTGACGGAGTACAAGGTGAATTAAAGATTTAAGATTTAAAAATCCCCCGATGATTATCGGGGGATTTTTGTTATTGGATAGTAGTGCCGAGGAAGGGTTTGGAGTTTAAAATATTCTGCAAATTTTTTAAGTTTTTGCCGTTAGCAATAATGACTTTAAGTTTTAATTTAGCTGCTAATGTGGTAGCTGTTGGGTCAAACGGGGCATTTTCCCCAGGATTCCATTTGTTGCCAACAATTTTTTTAAAGTCTGCCCAGGAAATTTTGATTATTTTTTCAGCGTCTTTGAATTTTCGCGGGTCTTTATTGTAAACGTAATCAATATTGCTTAAATTAATCACCGTGTCGGCGCCATATATTTTAGCCAGTCTCACCGCGTCATCGTCTGTGCTTCGGCCCGGCATCCAGCCGCCAGCTACTAAAATGTGTTCTTTAAAGGGAACTTTTATATTAGGGTCTTTAACAATTGTCGGGTGCGCAAGTTTGCCGAACATTAATCTGACAAAGTCCGCATGAAGCCAGGTAGTGGCAATGCCAAGCCAATCTAAGTCAGCGCTTGTAGCCTTGTTAACTGTTTTAAGTCCTGTTTGAAAATTACGACAAAGCTTTCCTCCGCCGGTTATCAAAATAAATCGGTGGCCTTTACCAGTCTGGGACAGGATTAGTTTTTTGAAAGCGTTTAAAAATTTGGTATCAAGTTGTCCGGGGTTAATTAGTGACCCCCCAACTGAAATTATAAAAAGTTTTTTTTGCATTTGAATAGTGTGCTTATGATCATCGGCCGATGATGGTTAGTTAGGATTTAAATTTTCAGGACTACTGCTGGCAGTATTTTGGCTAGGAAGTTTAACTTCGGCAACGCAGGGTTGGTTTTTGTGACATACGTATCCCCTGTCTTCGTAACGCATATCTATATATTCTAGACTGGCTATTTCCGTGTCGGAAAATTGTGAGACTAGCAGTTTTAACCGTCGGATAAGTTCCAAAGGGTCTGTCTTTATGTTAAATTTAATTTGAAATTTATTTTTGGTTATGGCAGTAATGTCAGCTTCGTTTAAAGAATTAATTTCAAAGTAACTGACGGGTGTTTTAATAATTTCCGGAAATTGATCAAAAAATTGTTTTAATGACGATGCTGTCTCGGAACTTAAGACGTGTTGCCCAACGTATAAAGATTCATCACTTGTTAGTTTAATTAAAACGAGCGCGCTTGGCAAGGTGGTTGTAGCGCTGGAATCAGTATAAATAATTTTGGTTATAAGGCCGTCATTGGCTACGCCAAAGGATCCGTTTTTTGACTCAATAACAAAAGTATCTTGCCTTGGAGTTACATTAATTATTAGAGTATTGAAATAGCTTTTAGTAATTTTATCAATTTTTAGAATGCTTTGATTATTTTTAAGCACATAATTTTCTAGCCCTGTTGTGGACAGCAGTATTAGATTTTTTTGTGGCCATGGCAGTTTCTGACTTAAATACGACTCGACCACTTTTTGAACCTCGGCTCTTTTTGGTTGGGCGATCCCATTGATCTGAATTATTTTAATAAATAAAAAATTTGGGATATAAACTAAATAGACTAGCAAAAACAAAATAGTTAAAACGAACAGTCTGGTTTTAATTGAGCTAAGTCCGATTTTAGACAAAAAAACTCCCCAATCGGTTTGTGGGAAGGTTCTCTTCCCCCGCTTGTAGTTGCGCTGTTTGTCCAGTTGTTTTTGGAAACCCTGGTTTTGGAATCGCACGCGGGAGTCTAATTTTTTTTTGTTTGAGTTAAACATAGTAAACCCGATCCTGGCTTGCTGAAAAATCCTGTTTTGCGGATATCTGCGGATGCGGTATCTGTATAGATCCGCAGATCCGGATAGATCCGCATATCAGGATCGTTTTATGAGGTCTTTTCCAACATACGGCCTTAAAATTTCTGGCACAATTATAGAGCCGTCTTTCTGCTGGTAGTTTTCTAAAATGGCAATCAAAATACGCGGGCTGGCAATTACAGTATTGTTTAGGGTATAAACCAGTTTACTTTTACCGTCCTTGTCTTTATATTTGATGTTTAGCCTTCTGGCTTGCCAGTCGGTGAGGTTGGAATCGGAGTGAGTTTCGCCAAAATCTTTCCTAGAAGGCATCCAGGTTTCAATGTCGTACATTTTGTATTTACCCGCGCCCATGTCGCCGGTGCAAATATTCAATACCCGGTATGGTAAGCTTAAATCTTGCAACATGCTTTCGGCAATTTCCCGCATATTTTCCAACCATTGGTTGCTCTCAAAAATTTCCGCCTTACACAAAATTACCTGCTCCACCTTCATGAATTCATGAATGCGATAGATTCCTCTGGTGTCTTTGCCATAACTGCCAACTTCGCTTCTGTAGCAGGAAGATACTCCACATACTTTAATCGGCAAGTCTTTTTCATTCAAAGTTTTTCCTTCATAGTAAGCCAACAGTGAAGGCTCAGATGTCCCCGCTAAATATTGACGTTCCTTGACTTGTCCGGCTTCCATTGATGCCGGATTGCCGATTTCATAAATTTCTTCCTTACCGGCTGGAAAATGTCCACTACCAAACAGCGCGGGCTCACGCACCAATACCGGAGGCACCATTAAAGTAAAACCTTTTTCCTGCATTTTTTTTAGGGCATGCCAAATTAATCCATACTGCATTAGCACGGCTTCATTCTTTAAATAGTACCCTCTAAAGCCGGATGTTTTTACCCCGGCTTCGGTATCAATTAAATCCAGATCTTTTCCTAAGGTAATATGATCCTTAATTTCATAATCAAATTTTGTTGGGATGTCTTTAACTTTTTCGGGGTCTTTAGTCGGATCTATTACACCAAGCTCTTTGTTCCAATAACGCCACGGCACATTACCACTGGAATCTTTGCCGATTGGAGTTTCCGGGCTCGGAATATTTGGGGTAAGGGCAATTAATCGGTCGTAATTTTCTAAAATCGGTTTGAGCTGTTCTTTTAAAAATTTAGTCTTTTCGTCCACTTCTTTCATTTCCAAAAACTTCACTTTTTTTTCTTCATCTGAAAGTTGAGGAATACTTTTGGAAACGGTATTTTTTGTAGCTTGTAGACTTTCTAATTCAATTAATAAGTCGCGCCTTTTGGCATCTAAATCAAGGAGCTCGTCTAAATCTAAGCCGACTCTTTTGTTAGCGATTGTGGTTTTTACCAAGTCTTGGTTTTCACGGATAAATTTTATGTCGAGCATGGGGGTTAGATTAAAGATTTATGATGTAAGATTTAAGATTTGGAATGCAAGAGGCATCCTTCGTAAATTAACGGCAGGGTGTCTAAGTTTTTAATTTCTTCTAAGGAAAAATATTTTAGCTCGCTAATTTCTTCTTCTAGTCCGGGAGAAAGCGTGCCGCTGACAATTTTACATTCGTAATGGAGTAGTAAAATTTGCTGCTGGCCTTTCTCTAAATTCCAAACGTGGGATAAAATTTTTGGTAATAATCTAACAACTTCCACATCCACACCTGCTTCTTCTTTAACTTCGCGAATTATTGCGGTTTCGGGGTCTTCGCCGAAATTTATTCCGCCACCAATAAATTCCCATTTGTTGTGCGCGTGGGTCAGCTCGGGTTCATTTCGTCTCGCTAGCAAGATTTCATTTTTGTCGTTTGTTATTAGCGCGACAACTATTGTGTGCTGTTGGGATTCCATATTCGGATTATTCGGATTTAATTCGAAGATTCGGATCGGTTTTTTCTTTCATTGGCGGGAATACTACAGTTTCTCTTACTGATTTGTCCATCAAAACTGCGAATAGCCGTTCAGAAATTCCAAAGCCGGCAGCCGGGGGCATACCGTATTCCATGGCTTCCATATAATCTTCGTCCAACATTTGCGCTTCTGTGTCCCCTTCTTGGCGCAATTTCATTTGGTCGTCGAAACGGGAACGTTGGTCAATTGGGTCATTCAACTCCCCAAACCCTTTACCTAGTTCACTGCCACAAGCCAAAATTTGCATTCTCTGCACCACTTTTGGGTTTTTTGGGTCGCGCTTAGCAAGCGGTTCCAGTTCAATAGGTTGATTGATTAAAAAGCTGGGTTGAGTTGCCACTTCCGGTAAAACGCGGATAGTTTTTTTAAAAATTAAATCCGTCACCCGGCCTTTGCCGGCGAATTCTTCATACTTAATATGATTTTTATCTGCGTAAGCTTTGAGATCTTTTTCGGTAACCACATTTAAATCCAGCCCGGTGTGTTTTTTAAACAGTTCAAAATAATCTACTCGTGGCCAGGAGCCACCCCAATTTATTTCTGTGCCTTTGAAGGGAAGTTTTAAAGTGCCGAAAGCTTCTTGAATAATATGCTGGTACATTTCTTGTACCATATCCATCAATTTTTCAAAGTCGCCGTAAGCCCAATAAAATTCCATTTGGGTATAATCTTGCAAGTGTTCCGGGGAGATACCTTCATTGCGGAAAATTCGGCCAATTTCAAAAACTTTTTCGTAACCGGCAACCAACATTTTTTTAAGAGGTAGTTCCAAGCTAATCCGCAGGTAAAAATTGCGGTCTAGGGCGTTGTGATGGGTAATAAACGGCTCAGCCTCGGCTCCGCCCGGAACAGCCTCAAGCACAGGCATTTCCAGCTCCAGGAAGCCTTTTTGTACCAAAAAGGAGCGCATAGCTGACCAAAATTTATTCTTTTTAATAAAAATATCTTTAACGGCCGGGTCCATTATTATGTCCAGGTATCTTTTTCGTAATTTAATTTCCTCATCTTCGAGTCCGTAGTGCTCGGAAGGCAGAGGACGAAGGCTTTTAGCTAATAGCTTATAGCTTATAGCTTGAAGGGTTTTTTCTTCGGTCTTGGTTTTAAAGAGTGTGCCGGAGACTTGTATAAAATCGCCAATATCAAAATTTTTCAGTAAAAATTTAAAATTATCCGCGCCAATGTTGTCGGATTTAAATAATACCTGAATTTTTCCGGAGCCGTCTTCAATGTGGGAAAAAATTAGCTTGCCCATATCTCTAAATGACCTTATGCGCCCGACTAAGGTAATTTCCTGGGCCTGAAGTTCGTCGTAAGCATCCAAAGCTTGCTGGTTGGTGTGGGTGCGACCGGAAACTGACGGGTATGGATCTATTCCCGCCTGTTTAATAACTTCCAGTTTTTGTTTTCTTATGTCTATAATGTCTTCTAATCGCTCGCTCATAGGTCTACAGAATTACTAATTAATACTAACTTGCCTGCCGGTAGGCAGGTCTACAGAAGCTATATTTTCATGGCATCTAAAGAATGAGGTTCTGTAGTTTTCTGTAGTGATTTTTGATTTTTTCTGTAGTCGTATTATAACAAAAAGCACGCTTTTGGGCAAAAAAGAGCAAAAAAAATAGACGGGCACCACTTTGGTGTCCGTCTATTTAAAATCTAGATAATTTACGCTATGGAAACAATTTCGTATTCAATTTCCCCTGCCGGAGTGGTAACCATAAATTTATTGTTGGCTTTTTTTCCTAATAAGGCTTTGCCAACCAAAGATTCGTTGGAAATTTTCCCTTCCTTGGGGTTTGCTTCGTTACTGCCGACAATCAAATACTTGCGTTCCTGTCCGGATACTTTTACTGTAACGGTAGAGCCAATGGTTACAGTGGTGCCGTGAGTGTTTTGGGTAATTATTTCCGCATTTTTTATAATGTCTTCAATTTCTCCGATTCGGCCTTCTATGAAGCTTTGTTCTTCGCGAGCTTGGGCATAGTCGGCATTCTCCGACAAGTCACCGTGAGCCGCAGCTTCGCTAATGCGTTCAATGACTTCTTTTCTTTTGTCGGTGACTAAAACTTTTAATTCATCTTGGAGTTTTTGCAAACCGACTGTGGTAATGAGATATTTTTTTGACATCAAAATAGATTTAAGATTTAGGATGTTTGACTGGTATAGGATAATGGAAAAATGCTTTTGTGTCAATCTTTAGAGCCTTTTATCGATAATCCGACGCGGCGTGGGATAGCCCCTGTACAATATTTAATATAATTCCACCAAAAATAATTATTCCAATTAGAGATACCCAAGATTTTCGACTCTTGGTAATGCTTTTAACATTTCCATCGCTATTATTTTGAGGATCGGTCAGTTCAGGGGGAGTTTTTGAATTATTAATATTGGAGAAAGATTTAACAAAATAAATAACTGAAACAATAAACCCTATAATTACTATAATCATTAGGCCCATAAAAATTTTTATGAACATATCTAAACCAGCTATCAGCATATTCGAATGGTTAAATATCTAAGTTTTTTACTGCTTTAGCGTGAGTAGTTATAAAACGTTTGCGCGGGGCGACTTCGTCACCCATAAGAACTTCGAAAATTTCAGAAACTTTTTCCGCATCTTTAATGTTAACTTGGAGCATAACTCGAGCCAGTGGGTCCATAGTGGTTTCCCAAAGTTGTCCCGGGTTCATTTCTCCCAAACCTTTGTAGCGCTGAATAGCATATTTGACTCCATCAAGGCTTCCTCCTGTGGTTTCTTCCACAGTGGAGACTTCGGCTTCATCAGCTTCATTAGTCTCACCATCCTCCCCTTTTTTCTTGGACGCCTTGGCGGACTTGTTGGTTTTTACTTGAGCAACTAATTCTTTTAAGACTTTGTCGCGTTCGTCATCGGAAAAAGCGTACTTAGAATTTTTTCCTACTTTAACCTGAAACAATGGTGGTTGCGCGATGTACAAATGGCCATTGCGGATCATATCCGGGAAGTAGCGGTAAAAAAGCGTGAGTAGTAGAGTGCGAATGTGCGCTCCGTCCACGTCAGCATCGGTCATAATTATAACGCGATGATAGCGGAGTTTAGCAATATCAAACAGGTCTCCTACTCCGGCGCCAAAAGCAATAACCAAATTTTTAATTTCTTGGTTGCCGAGCATTTTGTCCAAGCGGGCGCGCTCTACGTTTAAAATTTTTCCGCGTAAAGGCAAAATGGCTTGGAACCGACGGTCGCGACCCTGTTTGGCGCTACCACCGGCAGAGTCTCCCTCTACAATATAGAGTTCACACTTGGCCGGGTCAGACTCGCTGCAGTCGGCTAATTTACCAGGTAAGGCTAAGCCATCCAACACGCCCTTACGAATAACTGAATCTCTGGCGGCTCTGGCTGCCAGTCTGGCCTTAGCGGCCAAAATAACTTTTTCAATAATTTTTCCGGCTTCCTGTGGGTGTTCTTCTAAATAAATTTCCAATGCCTCGCCCACCACCGATTCCGCCGCTGTTCTTACTTCAGGGTTGCCCAGTTTAGCTTTTGTCTGCCCTTCAAATTGGGGGTTCGGTAATTTTACGGAAATAATCGCGGAAAGTCCCTCGCGCATATCTTCACCGGTGAGTTTCTCGCTCTCTTTGACGTAATTATTTTTTGTCGCGTAGGAATTAATAACCCTGGTTAAAGCAGTGCGAAAACCGGTTACATGCATACCGCCTTCGGGAGTGTAAACGTTGTTGGCATAAGATAAAATGCGCTCATCAAAATCGTCCGTGTACTGAATTGCGACTTCCAAGGCCACTTCTCCAACCTGTTTTGCAATATATACCGGCTGAGATTTTGTTTTTTTGTTGCGGTTAAACTGCTTTAGGTAGCTTAAAATTCCACCTTCAAAGAAATATTGATAGGTTAAGTTTTCTGCTTCATCGGTAATAACAAAGTGCAAGCCCTTGGTCAAATACGCCTGGCTACGCAAGTGTTCCAGAATGGTTTTAAAATTAAATTTAATAGTTTCAAAAATTGTTTCGTCCGGATAAAAAGTAATTTTGGTTCCGTGCTGGATTGGTTCGTCTTTGTCGAGTTTGCCTATTACTTTTATTTGTCCTTGAGGTTTTCCTATTTTATAGCTTTGCTCGTAAATTTTTCCTTCCTTGTAAACCTGGGCAACTAATTTTGTGGAAAGGGCGTTCACGACGCTAGCACCTACACCATGAAGACCACCGGAAACTTTATAGCCGGATGCTTCGCCTCCAAATTTCCCCCCGGCGTGCAATACAGTTAATACGGTTTCCAAACCCGATTTTTTGGTGGTTTTGTGAACATCAACCGGAATTCCGCGTCCGTTATCCAGTACGCTAATTCCCCCATCTTCTTGCATAAGAACCCAAACCTTGTCGGCATGGCCAGCCATTGCTTCATCTACCGAGTTGTCGACAATCTCCCAAACTAAATGGTGAAGTCCGGTTACGGAAGTGGATCCGATATACATTCCTGGACGTTTTCTCACCGGTTCTAAACCTTCAAGTACAGTAATATTTTCTGAAGTATAACCTTGTGACTTTTTAGCTTTGTCTTCTTTTTTAGGCATTTCTAATATTGATAATAATTATTTTTAGGTCTTAAACCCTTCCGTTGGCGTTTAATAAATTTTTATGAATGAAGTTTAATATAATCTAGAATATCTTCTTTTAACCCGGAAAAAATATAATCATCATTTTTTTCGACAAATTCTAAAGCCTTTGATTTAAAATGGTCGGGATCTAAATTTCTTAGTTGCTCGAGTACTGATTTAATCTGCGTCCAAATTGCTTCAGAGCCCTCGTACGCCAGTTTATTTTTATCGATTTCACTTAGATTCTTCCTGCCATCTGAAAATTCTCTAGGAAGAATTGAGCATGTTTTAAAAAGTTCGTCCAGATTTCCATACAAATTTTCAATCATTATAGGGGATGCTGGCTCCGATTCACTGTACATATTTTTATATTTAATTCTTCTATAATTTTAGCATACTTTTAACAAATTTTCAAACAATTTATTGCAGGAATAATTTGCAATTTCTGTCTTATTTAAGCAAAATTTAAAGAGCAGGGGTTTGCCCGGCTCTTTAAAAAAATTATCCCCAGAATTTAGCGTAGTTCAGCGTTATAAATACTCTTTGTTTGCTCGTAAAGCTTGTTATGAATAGCGTCCACTTCATCGCTTTTTAGGGTCCGATCGGCGCTACGGTAGACAATATGGTAGGTATAGCTAATGCGATTTTTGCCAAACTTGGCTTCGTTTTCATATTTATCCATCAACTCCACTTCTTCCACCAAATCACCGCCAAGTTCGCGAATTAAATCAAAATAATCATTTGGAATAAAACTTTTATCTACAATAAAAGATATATCACGGGGGACAGGTGGGAATTTGCTCACATCCACATATTTTTGGCCTAAGACCAGTTGTTTTTTTACCCGCGGGTCTTCGGACCATAGTAAACGAATATCCGGTAACTCCATACTAGAAATGGCTAGACGCTCCAGACCAAAACCAAATGCCCAGCCCGTGTAATTTTTGGAATCCACACCGTGTTTTTCTAAGACGCTTCCTTTTACCACACCGCAACCTACAACTTCCACCCATTTTCCGTTAACTTCCACTTCCATTTCTAATGAAGGATCGGTATAAGGAAAGGTATCCTTATTTAAGCGATATTTAACCTTGTCGCCAAAAACCGCTTTGGCAATATTTCCCAATGCTTCCTCCAGGTCCGTTTGAGTAATTACTTTTTCGCTCTTTGGAGATAGGTACCAGGCATCGATTTGGTGAAAAACATTCATATGTTTTCGGTCGATTTCGTCCTTGCGGTAAACTTTGCCGTAGCTAAAACAGCCGACCGGTTTATTTTCCGCCATGCATTTTTTTACATTCTCATTATTCAGATAGTAATACCACATCACTGTAGTATGAGTTCGGAGGATATTTGAGTCGTCAATGTAGTAAGTGTCGGATTTACTTCTGGCCGGATGATCCGGGGCAAAATCAAATAAATCAAAACTAATACTGGCCGGAACAATTTCCGGAATTTGGATGTTGTCCAAATCTTTGAAATACGGACAGTCAAGAATTCTTTTGACAATTTCTGCAATTGGGCTACCGGCGGTGCGGGATAAATCGGGCATGCTCAAATAGCGCCTAATTCTTTGTGCTTCAAAATCCCCTCTTTTTTCCAATTCAACTTTTAGGCGGCTTTCTTCGGTTGTATCAATCGATATTTGTTCTCTCATTAGACTAGTTAGTTACTTGTTGAGTGCTAGAACCTATTTTCAAAATCCTTCGGGCTGCAATTACATAATTTTGGCGTCTTGTCCCAAAAAATTTATCCGCTTAACTCAGGTTAAACATCAAAATTTATTTGGGCCCAATCCGCTCAAAATTCTGAAATTTCGCCTACGAATTATTTTTAAAACAGGTTCTTAGTATTTTATTCTAAAAAAGCCTTTTTTACAAGGCTTTAATCATATCAGAGGTAAATTCGGTTCCAGGTGAGAGATTGTCTTTTAAAAGCATTATCCCCTTCCCGGGTTCCTGAGAAAGCCCTAGTTCAAAGGCTGCACAAATCATCCCTTGGCTCTCAATACCTCTGATTTTAGCCTTTTCCAGTAAGAATGGTTCGTGAGTTGTAGAGTGAATGTTTTGGGCAATACAAGCGCCCGGCAAAGCCAAGGCGACCATTGCCCCGACGTCAAAATTAAAAGCTCCACAGACAATGGGAAAAATTTCTTTCCCACCACCATCCAGTTTAATTATTCTTAAGCGATCAGCATCCGGGTGTTTTTCTACTCCGATAACTTTCGCTGCGATTATACCAGGGAAAGATTTTGACTTATTAAATTTAAAAAGTTTTTTTAAATAATTTAAAAAAAGATTCATTTATAAAATTTTATTAGTTGTAAAAAAATTCGTAAGTTCGTATCAATTCGTACTTCGTAAATTTAATAGGTCCTGCATTCTTCTTGGTTGCACAAATACCCGCTAAAGCCAACCGGGGCGTTGTCTAACATGGCTTTTAAAGTAAAGGAATTAAAAGTGTCCGATACTTGGTACAAATAATCTTGGCCGGTTTTTGGATCTTTAGGTATTACCGACATAATTTCCGGAACTAATGCGGTTTTGTATTTGTCGATGCCTGGGAAAACATATTCTTGAGTTCCGGCAATATTTTTATTGGAGTAAATCAACAGCGCCGAACGGATGTTTTCCAAATCATTTTTCCTTTGGTCATCATAAATATTTGATTGCTCGGAAAGCGCATCTTTTTGGGCATCTGCCGCGCGCTTTTTTATGATTTGGTTAGCTACTTCGGAATAAAAGGATAGGATAAAGTCTTTGCCGCCAGATTCAGCCGTGTAGGAATATACGAACACATCTTTATTAACCGGGTCCACTGGGTTGGTCGCAACCCGTAAATACGGTTTGACCATATTATACATAGAAGTAAAATCGTTTATGACCGGATAATTTTTGTTATCCACTTGATATTTAACCAAAGCCACCTCAAGATTCTTTATAGTTGCCGATCTTTGGGTGTCGCGGTCTTGTTTGGCTTCCACGGAAATATCTAAGCCTTCTAATGGATTTGCCGTGGTGGTTTGGCTTGTCGGTGGTGTGCTGGAAGCTGATTCGGTATTGTCTCCCGGAGCAAATTTATAAATTTTTAATAACGCATCTTGTAACGTGGTTATGGTCGGCTGATGGAGTCCTAAGGTTTTCATTTTTTGTGAGATGTCGGAAATTTTTGCCGAATCCATAAGTTTATTGGTGGTTATGTCATAACCACCTTTTATAAAGTCCCCGTCATTATACTTTGGGTCTTTACCGGTGTGGCTTTCAAGCGCGTTACTTTGGAAAATATTAATCTCATCGCCGTCAGACAAACCATCTTGGTCGGAATCCGGATTATTAGGATCGGTAGTTAGCTGTTGTTCTTGTAAGTTAGTCAAACCATCTCTGTCCGGGTCGGCATTATCACCGCAAGTTTTGTCATCGGCGCATGCCGGAAAATATTTGTCACGCCATTCCCGCGGAGTCTTAAAATCTGTGGCAGGCTGATCCGGAGTTTTCTTAGCTTGCTCCGCAGCAATTTTATTTCGGTCGACAATAAAATTTTCCGGTTTATAGGAGCTTGAGACAAATTTATTTATTAAAAAGTAAGTTAACGGGCCAAGAATAAGCAAAACCAAAGTGCCAATAATGTATAATCGGTATTTTTTCCAATCAAAACCGGCAACGGAGCCGATAGCGGGTTCGTTAATCGCTTGTGGTTCAGTGCTTTTAATTTGCGGCTCAACCATTTTACTTGGCTCTGTTTCTTTGGGCATAACATTAAAATATTGGTAGTCTTCAACAGCCGGTTGTTGAAGCGGTTTTTCATCCGGAGAATTTAATAAATTTGGTTTGTCCATTTTATTTGGTTTATATTTTTAAATTTAAAAATGCTTCCAAAAAGGCTAAAAATAAAATCAGACTGGCTTCTACCCACCAAAACAACAAATTTTTTGAGAGAAGAAAAAATGACGCAACGATTAAAAGTGAAATTAATAAAGCTTGTCTAAAACTGTTACCAAGGTTATTTACATATAATTCACCAGGCAACCACTTGCGTATGAGTAAGCCAAGCAAGGTAAAAGATCCCAAGGAAAGCAGGAACAAACTTAAATAAAAAAAACAGAAGGTTGTAATAGTTGCCGAAAACGGATCGGTAAAATTTAGGATGGACGCCAAGGAAAATCCTGCTAATAGGGTGCTAAAAGCAATAATCCCAGCTTGTTGTTTTAAATTTGATGACATAAATATTATACCACAGTTTATCTAATTTAGATTACTCAAGGTTTGCGTAAAAACAGTCATGCCGGGGCGCGGAATTGTGGGCTTCTTTAAACAGGTCATGTCTGGTGGTGTAAATGATTTTTTCAATGGTTTTCAAAAGGCTGGATTTTAACTTCTCAATTTCACCTTTTTGGGCCACCTGTTCTTCCAAAAATTTATTTTCTTGTAAGTACCAGTAGGCCATTTTACCAACTTTTTCACCTAAATATTCTTCGGCTGCCCATTGGTAAATATACAGCTGGTCTAAATCACCCTTGGCGTTTTTGTTGGGGATTTTTTCGCCTGTTTTATAATCCAAAATAGAAATCCCTCCACCAGGTAACTCGTCCGCCCGGTCAATTTTACCGGTAAATTTATAATCTCCCAAAGGCAGATAAAAAGACTGCTCCAGGTATTTGGGCTTTGGCGGATTTGCTATGGAAAAGCCGTAAAAGTTTTTTAGTAATTCAACCCCTTTTTTTCGGTAGTCAGCTTTTTGTTTTTTGGTTTTGTACCATTCGTCAACCCAGTTTTTTTGGTACAGTTCTTCCAACATGGCGTAAGATCCAAGCTCAACACTTACATTTTTTTTGGCAAACAAATCCTGTTGAGTTTGGTTTAGTCGGCTACGGTATTCTTTTAAGTATAGTTCAAAAGCTTTGTGAATACTTTGTCCAAAACTAAAATAGGCGCTGCCGGGAGAAGGAATTTTTAAATAGTATTGGTATTTGTACTGTAAGGGGCAGTTTTGAAACGCTTTGACCGCGGAGAAAGAAAATTTATCCGGCAGAATTTTAAACACTACATCTTTTTTTGGATTCGCCGAAAAAAATACTTTTCCCGTGGCCTGGCTCGCCACCTCGCCTGGAACCAGTTTGGTTTCCTGCAAAAAGAGCGAAGGTTTTTTGGTTTTGGCGCCACCGTAATCTTTGGCCCAAGAAAAATATAATTGACTTTTGGCTCTAGTTAGTCCGACATAAAATAGCCGGCGTTCTTCTTGCAAATGGAAATCCCCTTCCGGGAGAATGTCTTTAATTAAAGCTTTAGGAATTTCAATTTGGTCACCTCTGGCGCGAGTGGGGAAACGTTGATCTACCATATTGGGCAGAAAAACGTACTCAAATTCCAGGCCTTTGGCGGAATGTACGGTTAAAACTTTGAGACTTTCCGGACCTAAGTTCGGGTCAAATTTAATTTGTCCTTCATCCCCCGCTTCAATTTCCATGTTCAGCAGGTGTAAAAAGAAATGCAGGCTTTTGTCGGGGTTCTCGCCAACAAAGGTTTCCACTTTTTTGTAAAATTGTTCTAACAGTTCGCGGTTTTCCGCGTTTTCCAGAGTCTCGGCCTCCAAAATTTGTTCAATTTTTAAATCTTGGATAATTTGTACAAATACTTCATTAGCAGATTTTTCTTGCGCCAAAACAGCATGGGCCTTTATGGTGTCCAGGATCTTTTGGATTATTACTTGACTCCCGGAACCGATTTCCGGAAAAGTTTTTGCCATTTCCAACATTTCAAATAACGAAAGGGTTTTTTTGGCACTTAAGGCCAGAAGTTTGGCGAGGTCTTGAGCCGGGAGTTTGAATTCTTTAAAACCCAAGACCCGGTAAAGCGTAAATGAATCGTGAAAATTATCTAAAGTGGAAAAATATGCAATCAAGTCAGCAATAAGTGGTTTTTTATACAGCCCGGTGTTGGCCACAAATGTATGAGGGATGCTGTATTGTGCCAGGATTGGTAATAATTCGTCAGCAGCGGAATTACTGCGTAAAAGAATTGCGAAATTATTCCAAGTTGACTCGGTTTCGGCTTGTTTAATTTCCAAAATCTTTTTGGCAATTAAGTTTAACTCCTCACTTAAATCTTTACCCTCAATTACTTCAATAGTAGTTTTGTCAACCGCATGGCTGTTCAACTTTTTATTTATTTTTAATTTGACTTCCAATCGGTCAGGGTTATTGAATTGAATAAAATCGTAAGCCAAGTCTAAAATTTTCTGGCTACTACGATAATTTTCCACTAGAGTGATTTGTTTGGCCGATTTATAATCGTACTGAAATTTTAAAATATTTGACACGCTGGCGCCACGAAATTTGTAAATAGACTGGTCGTCATCCCCTACCACAGTTAAATTACATTTGTCGCCGGCAAGGAGCTTTATTAATTCGTATTGAGCTAAGTTGGTATCTTGAAATTCATCTACCATTAAAAATTTAAATTTTTCTTGGTAGATTTTTAAAATACGAGGCCGTTTTTTAAATAGGTCTAAGCAATAATTTATTAAATCGCCAAAATCCAGGTAGTTATTATCCAGTAAAAGTTTTTGATAGGTATGGTAAGCCCCGGCAATTTCGGCCGTTCGGAGAATTTCGGAAGAGTCGAGTGTTGGGATATCAGATTGTCGGAGTTTGGTTTTTTGTTTCTTTCCGCTTTTTTTAATCTCCGATATTTCGAATACCCCCTCGGTATTATCCGAAGATAATTTTAGTTCCTCGGCGTAATTTAAATAATCTTCCGGGCTAATTACTTCATCTTTGCACCGGGAAAAGTGTTTGAGCAGCGCAGATATAAACTTTTTTGGATTACCAAGAGGCTTGTAATAGTCCAAATCAAATTTTTCCAAGTTATTATGAACCAAAACCCAGGCTTTAGTTTCGTCCAGTAACTTAAAATCACCGGGAAGGCCAATATCCAGCCCGTGCTGTTGTAAAATGCGTTCGCAAAAACTATGAAATGTGGAAATCCACATATCATGATAACCCAAGGGGAGGAGCAAATCCGCTCGTTCCTGCATCTCCCCGGCAGCTTTTTCCGTAAACGTCAAAGCTAAAATTTCGTCCGGCTTGGCAAGCCCCGCTTCAATTAAATGCGCAATGCGTTTGGTTATAACAGTAGTCTTACCGGTTCCGGCGCCGGCAACTATTAAAAGCGGTCCGCTACTGTGAGTGACGGCTTCAAGTTGCTGTTTGTTTAAATTTTCTAAAAGACTACTCATGGAATGCGAAATTACGAAAGATATGCGAAACTGCGAAAAAACTACGAAAGACTAATTTTGAAAGTTAATTATTCTTTGCGCTTTAAGATAAATGTTTTGAAAGTTAATTAATAGCCCTAATTTTAAATTTAAAATTTTTAAATATCTTTGAGTTTGAAAATAATCCTCTTTATTTATAAAAGGTCTGGCTTTAATTTCTAACAAAATGATATCTTCGACAATAAAATCAACCCTGTTGCCTGTTCCTTCAACGGAAAACTCTCTAGAATATTTGATGACATTATCTTTAAATTTTTGTTCAAGGCGATCGCTGTATTGTTTTTCTTTGGCAAATCTGCCCAACTCTTTTTTCACTTCCAAGCAAAGTCCGGTTACTTTATATGACAATTCCGGATACAAAATATCATTCCTTAGTAATTTAGGTTTGATTTGTTGCATTCAATTTTCGAATAATTTTCGTAATTTCGAATGTTTTTCGAAGTTTCGCATTACTACTGTTTTGTAATAAATTTTGCCCACTGCTTCCATAAATCCATCCCATCGTCTTTGTACTTGGCCCAGAATTGAGAGGGGTTGATAATTTGAGTATTTTTATATGCGCCCAAAGTGAGCAAATCATTATCGCTGGTAATTAAATATTCCGCTTCCGCTTCCGCCGCGCTTTCCAAAATTTTATTGTCTTCCGGGTCGCGAACAATTTTAATTTGGCGTTTGTTTATGACCCAATTTATTTGGGAAAACAATTTTTGTAAATCTTTTTGGTAGTCTTCATTTTCTATGAGTTGGCTGGAGATCAGCTTATTTTCGCGCAAAGTTTGGCGGTTGGCAAAAGCCTCCACCTTGCCAGCAATCACTTCGTTAATAATCCGTTTTTCAAAAGAATTTTCATCTTTAAAACCGTTTATTAAAACATTGGTATCTAGAACAATCTTTGTCATATCTGTTCAGGGTTCTTGGGTTTTGAGCGGTTATAGGATATTCTGGCTTTAATATAATTTAGGGTGGTATTTGGAAAAGACATTCCGGGGTATTCTTTTTCTAAGAATTCTTTTAGATTAATAGAGCTTAACCAATCCTTCTCAAAATTACGGGCAAGTGATTCCGCGATCGTGTCTTTGGTATGTCTATCGGTTGATACAGACGATTCTTTTCTAGGTTTGGGATGTATGTCATCGTCCACATTTCTTTCCGAAATTTTTGGTCGCGCTATTGAGGATCTTTTTTCTGTATTTGAAAGGTTAAATTCACGCTTAATCTTTTGTTCCTCTTCTTCTAAAAATTTTTGAGCTTGCTCTGAATTTAGTCTTGATTTAAATTTTGAGTCCATAAGAGTTTTATTATGTGTGTCCTTTAACCATCACATTCACCCCAGGCGGGCGCTAGGGTGACCCCGTTATTTTTTTATGGGCATTAGATATTTTCTTGGGTTTTCGTCTAAGTCTATAAAATAGTCCGTTAGCTCTTTAATTTTTCCGCTACAAGATTTTCCAAAAGCCACTGTTTCCGTAAATTGGCCCGACATCTGCATATATTCAAGTAGTGGGGCATAATCCCCGTCTCCACTGCAAAGCACGACCACGTCCAGTTTATTCATTAATTTGACTATATCCATGGCAATGCCTACATCCCAATCCCCTTTTTGGTGTCCGCCGGCGAAAGTTTGCAACTCTTTGCGTTTAACCTCAAAACCGGCTTTCTCCAAAGCTTCAAAAAAACTTTCTTCTTCCGGCATATTAGCTTCTACCACGTATGCAATGGCGCGAATTAATTTTCGTCCGGCCACGGCTGCGTCTAACACTTCGTTAAATTTTACTCTGGCGGAATAAATATTTCTCGCCGAGTAATACAAATTTTGCACGTCCACGAACACACCTACTCTTTGGTCTGGATTTCTAATAGACATAAAATTATATTTATTTTTAATAACTGACTACGATTTGACTGGATATTATTTGAAGTAATCCAAAAATGAATATTAAAATTAGATGAAAAACTTTTCTTGTAGTTGAAGAATTAGGTGTATCTAAATAATATGACACAGAGCTTAAAATCAGGGTTAATGGTAATATAACTACAAGTAAAATCATTGTAAGTAGGCCTGAAAACCATCCGTGAGAATTTAAGTCGAAGTATGCGATGGGGATTAAAAATATTAAATTACTGAAAAGAATATGTAAAAATATTTTTAAAAACCTTTTACCAGCAAGAAATGAAAAAGGCATTTTTGACAAAGCGTAAAAATAGTAGGCCAAAAATAAATTAACTACAACTATGGGTGACTCTCTTAAAACTAAATTTATACTGTTTGTAACCCTAGAAGAATCCAAAATAATATATGCAATAACGAAAAAAGTATAAATGAAGGCACAAAAAGGTAAAACTTTAGTTTTTATTAAATCGATATTCATATTTTTAATTGGAGAAGTAATTATAATTATATTTAGAGGTGTATTTCATCACTGTCATGGCCCATTCAGAACTTCGTTAAATTTTACTCTGGCGGAATAAATATTTCTCGCCGAGTAATACAAATTTTGCACGTCCACGAACACACCTACTCTTTGGTCTGGATTTCGGATAGACATAAAGTTTTTTTTGCTAATTTATAAAAGTTTTTTAATTTCAGGTTCTTCTTTAGCGTCCTCCAGTTTTAAAGATGATGCATTAGTAATACTAGTTTTAAGCTTTGCAAAATCATTGGTTACGGTACCCATGGTGTTGCCAGCATTTTTAATATGATTGCCTAAAACATCCAGGTTACGGCCAAATTTATCACTTTCTTGTTTAATGCCTGCAATCATGGCCAAAATTTGCTGAGCGGCTTGGTTAACTTTTTGTCCACGCAAAGACAGCAAGATTATTTGCAGGTGATGGTAAAGAGTATTTGGACTGACAAAGTACACTTTTTTCTCCCGGCCATAGGTTAAGGTAGTAGAGTCATCCAAAACTTCACTGAAAACGCCTTCGGACGGTATGTACATTAAGGCAAAATCAAAAGTATTTTCCTGGGGTAAAATATATTTTTTATGGATTTCGTCCACGCGTTTTTTTACATCCTTCAAAAAAGTCTTCTTAAGCGCTTCGGCCGCTTCCTCGGTGGTGGCTTCTTTGTATAGCCTGAAGTTTTCCATACTAAATTTGCTGTCTATGGGTAGAATTTTTTCGCCAACATAAATAATGGCGTCAACGACTTCGCCGTTTTTAAATTTGTGCTGAATTTCAAATCCGGAATTGGGCAAAGCCTGAGAAAGCATATTTTCCAGCATTTCTTCGCCAAAATTACCCCTAAGCTTCGGACTGGCTAAGGTTTCAGTTAGCCTTCTAATATCAGGTCCAACTTGCGAAATACCGCCAAGCTCCTTAGTCAGCTGGGCAATTACCCGGCCGGCGTTATCCAATCGTTCGTTAATGGCCTTATTTGTATCGTTAATGCTTTTCTGCACCCCTTCACGGGTGCTGTCTGTTCCCTGTTTAATCTCCTTCATCCATTCCATCATTATCTTTAATGACTGGTCGTCCACCGGTTTTTCTGACTGTTTTTTAAGGCTAATTATGAAGTAGATCAAAACTCCAAAACCAACTAAAAATAAGGCTAAGATGATGTAAAGTATGTTTGTTTGCATAAGAGTATTTTACCACAGTAATAAGCCTATACAAAATCGGAGATTTTGGTTAATATATTTGTGGGGTTTAATATTCATTCATGAAAGGAATTGTTTATGTCAGAAAAAAGTTATGATGCCGATTTCTTGGAGCCCCTTGAAGGGGGAAGCAATGTAAAGCCAGTTGACGTCGACAAGCGACACCCAAATGCTGCTACTCCTGAAGCTATGATGCAAGAGCTTCAGGGAGAGTTTGCCGACAGGCACGCAGGTGATGCGCCTAAAAAGCGTGACGAGCCAAACCGCGACCAAAGCCTTGTCGGCTAACCGCCATCTGCCCGCAGTCCAATAGCCGCCCGCCAGTTGATGGTTGGGCGGCTCTCTTTATTATCCCTTAACCCTTCTAATGCCAGCCTGCCTTGCTTTTTTTTGTCATTTTCTTTATAATTACACAAGTGTATTAAATACACTCTACGTCGCGGGATAGAGCAATTGGCAGCTCGCAAGGCTCATAACCTTGAGGTTCCCGGTTCGAGTCCGGGTCCCGCAACCAAGTTAGCACTTCATTATTTATGGAGTTTTGGCTTGGTTGACTATTTTTTTAGTCCAATCAAATAACGTGACAGCCGTTTCCTGCTGTCCGAGCAGGTTTTTTGCTATTTTAGAACATCTCAATAAAGACCAGTCGGAGTAGCTCAGTTAGTTAGAGCGTGGGACTCATAAGCCCAAGGTCAGAGGTGCAATTCCTCTCTCCGACACCACTCGACTCATTTTAATAAATTGAAATTCGCTCGTGGTTTCGGCCATGTATTGGCCTCAACCAGTCACAGACTTGAAAAGAGTCGAGTGGTGTCCCGAGCGAAGTCGAGAGACACACGTCACTAATTATGGACTGGTAGCTCAGTTGGTTAGAGCGCTCCCCTGTCACGGGAGAGGTCGCGGGTTCGAGTCCCGTTCAGTCCGCCATCAAAAATCCCCAATTTTATTGGGGATTTTTGATTTTACCCAACAGGCTCGAATTAACCTAGGTCTATAGACAAATATGCTAAATTATGATAATTTATAATGTCAAAGTTTTACAGCTAGAAAAGTATTGTCATTAAGTTAATTGGCGATACTTTCCCGGCTGTAAACGTCCAAGGAGGACAAACAACAGACTGGGAGAAAGGTTGTGCGCAGTGCTAGTAGAACTAGGGGTAATGGGTTTGCAAAAACTCAGAACCCTAAACCCAGACTCGCGCGAGAATGTATGCTTTACCCTCGTACGAGGAAGTACGTATATCCAAAGAGAAATCGATGAAAATACTTTTTTGCAAGGAAAGTTTGTCGTCGAAACTTCTCTCGGCATTGTTTCAATTGTACTTGGTAACCCCGAACGGCACCACGTGAAAGAAGGGTTTATCTGGGTACCAGGAGAGATTGAGGGTTGGTGGACTATGCGTGAATATTACAGGATACTTACTGAACTAGTCGAAAAATTTAATTTCGTCTGCATCAGTAATTTGTTCTGGGATATGCCCGAGTGGTTCAAAGGATGGGAGCAGGAAGGAATCATCGACCCTGAACAGTAGGATTTGCTCCACCGCCATACATACCCTAAGTTTTAGGGTGTAGGTAATTAATCTGTTGTTATTATATGATTGTACACCGAACCGAGTTTTGCAATATTTTATGCACTCGGTTTTTTGTCGCCAATTTTTACCTAAATTTAATCTTCGATACGTGGACGTATCAAAGTAGGGTAAAACAAAAACCATCCTATTTTTGAGGATGGTTTTTGTTGCTCTATTAGAGCATGGAAGATTAAGCGCGCTTCTTTGAGGACTTTTTTACAGTCTTCTTTTTAGCGACTTTTTTCTTCGCTTTTTTCTTTGCAGCCATTTGGGCTAGTCTCCCTGAAGACAAACTAATTTTGGTCTGTCTTCTTAATTTTCTACTACCCCGATAAATCGGGATTAAGTAGCACACTAAATTTATTTCTGCTTGTCCGCCTAAATTTTTGTCAGCGGATTCTTTGAGTTTCTATTTTGATATTTTCTGAATTGGTAAAGGTAAAAATATTTTAAATTTTGGCGGATGAATTCCCCTAACTAGTTTTATTTCACAAACTTATATTAATTTTACCGTTATTTAAATTGTTTGTCAAGGATTTTTTTTGCTGTCAACACGTTTAATAGCAGTAGTTTTAATTTCTTTTCAGGAATTTTATTTAACTCGGTATCCATTTTTGTTTTTGAAATTATCTTCAACAAATTAAAATATTTATTTATTGCGGATAACGATTTTTTTTCAATTTTAAAACCAAGAATTAAAGAGAATCTTAAGCCGCGTAAAATTCTCAAAGGGTCTTCGGTAATTCTGTTTTTAGGATTTCCAATAAACCTTAAAGTTTTATTGGTTAAATCTTTAATCCCCTCGTGAAAATCTAGTATTTGTCCAGTTACACCGCTTAAATACAAGGAATTAATTGTAAAGTCTCGTCTTTGGCTGTCTAATTTTGGGTCATTAACGAAGACAACTTTAGTGTACCTTGAGGCACTTTTTAAATCTTTTCTTAGGGTGGTGATTTCTACTTGGAAATTTCCTTGTCTTGCAATTATTACCCCAAAGTTTTTAAACTTCTCATCTACTAAAATATTTGCTAAACGAAGAAGTTTTACTATTTCATCCGGCTTTGCCTGTGTGGCTATGTCTATGTCGACAATCTTTTTCCCGAGCAAAAGATCTCGAACCATGCCACCAACAAAAAAAGTTTGGGAAAAGTTTTCCACAAGCACGGAAAAAACTTTTATACCAAACTTTTCTAAATTTGTTTTCGGTTTAAATAAATATTTCATATCAGAACCAATCTCAGAAGTCGAACAAGGCATATTACTGATTACAAATACATCATCAATTTGAAAATTTTGTATCAGGACTTTTTGCAGTCATTCGGGGTATTCGGATGCAATTAGGAGATTCGGATCGCTCTTATTGTTTGAAAACACCTTCTCCAGCAAGCGGATTCTTACGGTGCGAATGTTTTCTGGCCACATGAATTCTGCCCAAACTTTTTTCAAGTGAAGCGGCAACTTTTGCGTATTCTTCATCGGAAAGCTTTTGTTCACCTAAGGCTTTTTTAGCTCTTTCTTGGGCTTCAAGCGCGCGTTTTTCATCAATTTCATGGTGGTGTTCAGCCGAATCAGCCAAAATAATCACCTGGCTATTTGGGTTTACTTGCACGAACCCGCCGGAAACAAAAATATAAAAATCATTCGTGGCTGTTTTAGCGTGGAGTTCACCAGGAACTAAAGTAGCCACAAGGGTCGTATGCCCTGGGAGAATGGTTATTTGCCCCAAATTGGTGGGACAAGTTAAACTAACCAATTCTTGTTTCAGAACTGTTCTTTCCGGTGTTACTAATTTTAAATTTATAGTATGCATTACTTTTTCCTTTTAAGAAATTGGCTTATTTCGTCATCTTTAGTTTTAGATTATTTTTCATAAGACTTAGAAGTAAGTTTTATGTGAAGGATGTTCCCTATATAGTATAGGATTAGAGAATTTAAGATTAGCGCTAAAATAGATACGGGAATTCCACCATATCCCATAAAGTAAAATAGCATAACCCAAGGCTCAAGTAGGTAGTATAAAGCCTCAGGTAGTGAGAAGAGCAAAATAAAAGCAAAAATAACATAAGTCAACGCTAGTACTAAACCCAATTTATTTTTCATAAAAATATGGAATTAAATTATTTTACCTGTTCTATACTCCCCTTCATATAGAAGCTGGCTTCCGGTTTGTCGTCGTATTTGCCTTCCAAAATTTCTTTAAAGCTTTTTACGGTTTCTTTAAGTGGAACGTACTCACCTTTTGTACCGGTAAAAATTTCAGCCACGGAGAAAGGCTGGGACAAGAAACGCTGGATTTTTCTGGCACGAGTTACAATGACTTTATCTTCTTCCGGCAGTTCTTCCATACCTAAAATGGCAATAATATCTTGCAAGTCTTTGTAGCGTTGTAAAGTCTTTTGTACGCCACGGGCTACTTCGTAATGTTCTTGGCCCACAATATTTGGGTCTAAAATTGTTGATGTAGAGTCCAAGGGATCAACAGCGGGGTAAATACCAAGCTCGGTTAATGCGCGCGACAGAGTTACAGTAGAATCTAAGTGGGCAAAAGTTGTTGCAGGAGCCGGGTCGGTTAAGTCATCCGCTGGCACATAAACAGCTTGTACGGAAGTAATTGAACCTTCGTTGGTGGAGGTAATTCTTTCTTGTAACTCACCCATTTCAGAGGCTAAGGTTGGTTGGTACCCCACAGCGGAAGGAATACGGCCCAATAGGGCGGACACTTCACTGCCGGCTTGGGTAAAACGAAAAATGTTGTCTACGAATAAAAGCACGTCTTGCTTTTCCTCGTCACGGAAATATTCGGCCATAGACAAACCGGACAATGCTACTCTGGCGCGGGCTCCCGGTGGTTCGTTCATTTGCCCGAACACCATAGCCAGCTTGTCTATAACTTTTGCGTCTTTCATTTCGTGGTAAAGGTCATTTCCTTCACGCGTTCTTTCTCCTACCCCGGCGAAAACCGAAACTCCTCCGTGCGCTTTGGCGATGTTGTTTATTAACTCTTGAATAATAACAGTCTTACCTACCCCGGCTCCACCGAACAAACCTACTTTTCCACCTTTCAAGATTGGACAAATAAGGTCAATAACTTTAATACCGGTTTCTAAAATTTCTGTTTTGGTGGATTGATCGGTGAACTTTGGGCTTGGCCTATGGATGGTGTATTTTTTTTCTGAGGTTGGTGTTGGTTGTCCATCTACGGCCTCCCCTAACACATTAAAAATGCGTCCCAAGGTGTTTTTCCCAACCGGTACTGAAATACCTGTTCCTGTATCAACAACTTCCATGCCACGTTTTAAGCCGTCGGTAGAAGACATAGCAACTGTGCGGACTAAATTTCCCGGCAGTAATTGTTGAACTTCCAAAGTTAATTTTGTGGCCTTGGCGCCGGAGCTGACTGAACCTGCTCCCGCTTCCAGCTGAATTTCCAGGGCGTTGAAAATTGCCGGCAAATCTTTTTCAAATTTGACGTCAACCACCGGTCCGATAACTTGTGCGATTGTTCCTTTATTCATAAGTTTCTAATTTATATGAGATACTAATTAACGAATGCATGCGAATGATACGAATAGATACTAATCCTGTAAACAGAATTCGTATTAATTTGTATCATTAGTACTATTGGTATATTGGTATCTTTAATTAATTTTATTCTAATGCTATTCTACCTGCGGTAATTTCGGCTAATTCAGTAGTAATTTTATTCTGACGTAACTGGTTGTAGGTTAAGGTGTAGTCGGAAATCAAGTCGTCTGCCGCTTCTGTGGCATTTTTCATTGTCACCATACGGGCAGAGTGTTCGGAAGCATCAGATTCCAGAATGGCTTGGTAAATTTGGCTTTCTATTATTCTGGGCAACAAGCGATCAAGTACAATGTGCGGGTCAGGCTCAAATAAATATTCGGTTTTAATATCTTTGGGAGCTACGAAGTGCGAATCTTTTATAAACGATTGACTAAAAGGCAGTAATTGTTTAACGGTCGGCTTTTGGTTTATGGTGGAAATAAATTTATTATAAACAATGGAAATAAATTTATATTGACCGGTTTTGTATAAATCACTAACCAGTTTTGCCAGCGGGTAAATGCTTTCTACTGTGGCAAGTGTGTCGGTTTTAGGAAAATCTGCCGCTAAATTTTTATTAAACCTTACGGCGAACTCTTTAATTTTTCGTCCCATCACAAACAGTTCGGCTTTGGCATTTGCTGAGGCTTCTTCCGTTTCTTTTAATTTGTTAGCCAAGTTCGTATTGAAACCGCCGACGTATCCTTTGTTAGTGGAAATAATAATGGTTCCGGTTTTGCCCGCGTCCGGATAAGTATGAAGCAAGGGGTTATCCAAATGGGTTTTTTGTGCCAAACTGTGAATTAACTCCCAAGCCATATCGGAATAAGTTCGGCTGGAAAGAGCCGCGTTTTGCGCTTTGCGCATTTTGGCAGCCGAAACCATCTGCATAGCGCGGGTAATTTTGCGGGTGCTTTGGATGGACTTGATTCTGGTTTTTAGTTCTTTAATTCCTGGCATGGGTTTGTAGTAAGTAGTAAGTAGTAAGTAGTAAGTATCAGGCTTAATACAAGATACTAGCTACTTGCTACTATTTAGTTAAAGTAGTTTGCAGAAAGTTATTAATCGCTTCTTTAAGTTTATTTTCCGTATCTTCGGTTAGCTCTTTAGTCTGAGCAATGGCTTTAAGGACATCTTTGCCTTGGACTTCCATAAATTTGTGGAAGTTTTTTTCTGTCTCCGACATTTTTTCTACTAGAATTTCGTTAAACAAGCCGTTGTTGACCGCATACATAATAGTAACCTGTTTTTCCAAAGAGTACGGTTGATATTGCGGTTGCTTTAAAACTTCTGTCATTCTGCGACCCAAGTCCAATGTGCGCTTGGTGTTTTCATCCAAATCGGAACCGAACTGGGCAAAGGCTTCTAATTCGCGGAATTGCGCCAAAGATAATTTTAATTTGCCGGCCACTTTTTTCATGGCTTTGGTTTGCGCGGCGCTACCTACACGTGACACGGAGAATCCAACATTTAACGCCGGGCGAATTCCTTTATAGAACAAGTCGGTTTCCAAAAAGATTTGTCCGTCAGTAATGGAAATAACGTTAGTTGGGATGTAGGCGGAAATATCTCCGGCTTGCGTTTCAATAATCGGCAATGCGGTTAATGACCCGCCACCAAAATCCGGATTTAATTTTGCCGCTCGTTCCAGTAAACGAGAGTGGAGATAAAATACATCACCCGGGTAAGCTTCGCGACCCGGTGGGCGGCGGAGGAGCAAAGAAATTTCGCGATAGGCCACGGCTTGCTTGGACAAGTCATCATAAACAACCAAGACATCTTTTCCTTGGTCCATAAAATATTCACCCATGGCAGTTGCCGAGTAAGGAGCAATGTAAGACAAAGCAGCGGGTTCACTTGCCGAGGCAGAAACAACAATAGTAAATTCCATAGCGCCATTTTTTTCCAACTCAGCCACAATTTTGGCAACCTTGCTTTCTTTTTGGCCAATAGCAACGTATATACAGATCATATTCTGACCTTTTTGGTTGATGATGGTGTCTATAGCCACAGCGGTTTTTCCGGTTTGTCTGTCGCCAATAATCAACTCGCGTTGACCACGACCAATTGGAATAAGGGCATCTATAGCCTTAATTCCGGTCTGTACCGGCTGTTTTACACCCTGACGCGTAATAACGCCGGGGGCGATTTTTTCTACCGGGTAGAAGGCTTTTGCCTCAATAGCTCCTTTGCCGTCTTTTGGGTCTCCAAGAGCGCCGACTGTTCTGCCGATAAGCGCTTCACCGACAGGAACAGACAAAATTTTGCCGGTTGAACGGACAGTATCACCGACTTTAATGCCGAGGTAATCACCCAAAATAATACTTCCGATTAAATTTTCTTCCAAGTTTAAAGCCACACCCATTACGCTGTTTCCGAAGTCTAACATTTCCATGCTGGCGACTTGAGAAAGACCAGATACACGAGCTACGCCGTCACCGACTTCTAATACAGTGCCGACTTTTTCGACTTTGGCGGAAGGCTGGAAGCCTAAGATTTTTTCTTTGAGTTGTTGAGTTAAATTTTGGGACATAGAATTAATTTATGATTTAGGATATAAGATTTAGGAAGTTATTTCTTCGATTTCGTTTTCTTTGAAAGGGAATATTCGTGAGGAGTCTTTTTGTCCGGGTTTGATCCCGTCCCCAGGTATTCTATAAGCAACATATACCATCCCATTTTCAACCTTCTCAACTAACCCGGTTATCCCATTAGGCATAAATTCATGATTTATAGTATGTTCTGCTGTTCCCTTAATTCTTACTGGCATACCAGGAACAAATCTTGATAGATTAGGAAATTTTTCAGGATTGCTCATAAATTTAAGATTTAAGTTGGGAGTTTAAATTTTCTAATTGAGTTTTTATACTGGCGTCTATTAAGGTGTCGTCTACTCTGACTATTACTCCGCCGACAATTCCTTCATCAACCTTTTTCTTTACCTCAACCTTATTGCCGATAATTTCGTTAAGCTGGTTTATAAGTGTGGAATTTATTTCTATATCTTTGGCTACCGTAACGTCTGCACTGCTAATCCCCTTTTCTTTCATTTCCAGTATATGATATTCTTTCTCAATTTCCGAATGTTTGGAAAGTTCGCCGTTTTGTGCCAAAATTTTCACAAAATTGTCCAAAACCATATCGTGGTCTTTGGGGTTTGTTTCGTGAACCGCGTCGTATAACGCTTGTGCGTATTGTTGAGAAGTGAATTTCATAAAATATGATACTAATCTACAGATTGTACTAATGATACAAATGGCAACAAATGTTGTTGATAGAATTTGTATTAGTTAGTTTCATTCGTACCAATTAGTATATTGGTATCTTAAATGTTTTTAAGGGATTCATTAATCAGTTCTTTATCTTTTTTGTCGTCTAATTTCTGTCTTAGAATCTTTTCCGTTGCTGAGGTAATAATGTCAGCGAGCTCAGATTTAGCGGATTGTAAGGCCTGAGCTTTTTCTTGTTCAATTTGCTTTTTGCTTTGCTCGACAAGTTTTATCTGTTCGTCCTTGGCTTGCTTTAGAATATCTTCTTTAACTTTTCCGGCTTCGGTTTGAGCCAGGGTAATTATTCCACCGGCTTCGGTTCTGGCCTTGGACATTTCCTGCTGTTTCCAGACCGCGAATTCTTGCTTCTCTTTTTCCGTACTGGTGGCATCTTTCATGGCCTTCTCAATTTTGTCGGTGCGCTCTTGGAGTTTTGTAGCAACAGGGGTAAACACAAATTTCCACAAAATCCCTAAAACCACGGCAAAATTTACCAGTTGGGCGATAAAAAGTTTTAAATTTATACCTAAAACAGCGGCACCGCTTTCTTTAACAGCGCCGGCTTCTTCCGCGGCGTGGGCAACTGAGATGAAAATGTGTGGGTCGAATATCATATAAAATAAATTAACCTGATTAGAAATTGGTTTAAATTAGTGCTAAATCTAAGGGAAGAAGTTTTCCTCCCAAAGATTTATAACTAAAGTGTGAATGTAACAACCAAGGCGTAAATCGCGATAGCTTCGGCAAAAGCCATACCTAACAGTAACGGTACGAACAATTTGTCGGCGCTTTCAGGATTGCGGCCAATGGATTCCATGGCTTTGCTGGCAGTTTTGCCAATGGCAATAGCCGGGGCAATACCACCAATAGCGATTGTTGCAGCTTTAGCAAGCAACGCGATAGCTTCTTTTTCCATACTAGTAACCCTTTCTTTTTCACTTTTAGGTCGACAATATTTTTTTATATTGTTTAACGTCGCCTAGTTAGTGAAGATGAATTATGAATCAGGAATTATGTACGCGTTAGGCAAACACGATCCCTGGCAGATAATCCAAAAATATTTAAACTGTTGGGGTTTGATTCTCGGTTACTTCTATATTATGTGTTTCGGCGTGTTCGGTAATCGGTGTAGTAGCAATGGTTAAATAAACCAAAGTTAACATGGAAAATACAGTGGCTTGAACAACCCCGACAATTAATTCCAAAGCCATAAACGGCAGTGGAATAAAAAACGCGCCATAACCCGAAATAAGAGATGCAATAACAGTAAGTAGAACTTCGCCGGCAAAAATGTTTCCGAATAACCTCAAAGACAGAGAAACCATTTTGGCCCCCTCAGAAAACACTTCGATTAACCCGACGAAAAATTCAATAAAGGCCACCATCATTTTCATTGGACTAAGGCTTTTTATCGCGCTGAATAGGTCGCCAAATTTTATGAATTTGTTTGCGTACTTAAAGAACCCGATAGAAAATACGCCGAATAAATGGGACAGGATAACCGCAAATACAGCCATCGACAAGGTCATGTTTAAGTCCGTGTTTGCGGGCCTAAATAACGGCACCAACTCTTCGCCATGCCAAAAACCAATGGAACCCGTGCCGGGAAGTAGCCCCATCCAGTTGGAAATTAAAATAAATAAGAATAAACCGCCGACAATCGGCAAGAACTGCAGACTTTTTTTACGATCTTTGGTAACTCCGTCAATATAGCCAAGTAAAAAATCTAAAATCGCTTCAAAAAAATTCAATACACCCTTAGGAGCCAAATCTTTGCTGTAATATTTTTTAATTCCTTTATTTAAGAAGAACGCAAAAACCGCCAAGAGCAGGGTCGCCAAAAAAGCATTTACCATTGAATTGGTTATTGGCCAACCGGCAATCTCGTATAGTATTTCTGCTTTAAGGGGCGGGATAAATAACATTATTTTAACAAATCTTTGATTTGGTTAATTTTTTTATAAATCATGAATGAACTCAAGGCTATTGCTACAAATATTCCGATAATCACAAAAAAATGGTGGTTGTATTTAGTATCAAGCCATCTTCCTAAGTATACAAACCCTATTAATGGCAGACCAATCATTACGGCAAATTCGGTTCCGGCTTCCATTAACAGCATGCCGGCGCGTCTCTGCTTGTTAATTTCAGGGCTTTTTTTAGGTTCTTCAGGGGAATTTTCCATTGAGCGCGTTTATAATATATAAAATGGGCACTTTCGTCAAGACTGGCCTTTTTTCAAGCTCTTGACAAAGTGCCAAAAACCTGTCCGTTTAGAGGAGTTTTGCTTACCAATTGCTTTTTGGTCCCCTTTTTGGCATTTTAGGAGGTGTTTGCCAAGTTCCAAAGAAGGATTTTTCCAAATACTGCCTATTTTCTTTGTGAATTCTGGCCAGAAGGACATCTATCATTAACGGGCCAAAAAAACAACGAGGGTTGTCGGAAAGTTCTAAAAATTGCTGAAAAGTTTTATATGCAGGCACAATTTTTTCTCCCGGATCCAATTTTTGCTCCGCTACTTTAACACAATCTTGGGCAATAAAAAAATAAACTTTTTGCATCACCTTTCCACTAGGGCTGTAGGTTTTCCAAAGCTTCAAGCTTTTAGGTTTGAGCCCAGTCTCTTCCAGTAATTCTCTAAGTGCTGCATTTTTTGGTGATTCACCTTTTTTATCCATGCGTCCGCTGGGCAAATCATAATACCAATCTGTTCCCGGTTGTTTTTGTTTAACCGTGACAACTTTACCATCTATAATTGGAATTATTACCACGGTGTTTTGCCTTATAACGCGTTCAAAAGTTGCTGTTGAACCATCAAACATTTTTTGAGGCCACTGAAAGACATCAAAAATTAAGCCACTAAATACTTTTTTTGATGATTTTGGTAACATAGTGAATTTATTTACCCCGTTAAATCTGGAGCCGAGAAGAGGAATTGAACCTCCAACCTGCGGTTTACGATACCGCCGCTCTACCAATTGAGCTATCTCGGCCTAAGGTTTAACGGGGCGATATTTACTCCGTAGCGAAGCAAGGCTTCTGGTTCGGGGCCGCTGCTCCCTGCCCAGGTACCACATGATCCGCCTCCGGCGGACGGCTTGTCTCCACTTCGATACGTTGACATATCGAAGTGAAATAAAAATTATTGGATATAAACTTTTTTTATCAACGGGTTGAGCTTGGTGACAATTTCATAATGCGTTGTGTTTGCAAGGCGTGCCAATTCTCCCGCGGAAATTTCTTCTTTGCCTTGCTTGCCGATTAAAACCGCTTCATCCCCTGTCTTAATTCCTTTTATGTTTGTTACGTCAACAACAATCATATCCATGGCTACTCTGCCGACAACTTTACAGCGCTTACCACCTATTAAAACAAAAGCCTTGGAAGAGAATGCTCGCCAGTAACCGTGCCAGTAACCAATCGGTAAAACAGCAAGTTGGGATTTGCGTGCCAGGGTTTCCGTGTAATCATAGCCTACTTTTTCGCCCTTATCAACCCATTTAACCTCGCTAACTATTGTTTTCCAGGTTAGAGTGGGCTCAAGTTTTAATTTGGATTTGTTAGCTTTTTCTGTTTCCGGCGATGGCCACAAGCCGTACATTCCAATACCGATTCTCACCATGTCAAAATGCGCATTCGGGTAATTTAAGGCGCCGGCTGTAGCTGAAGCATGAACTATAGGTTTAAATCCTTGATCTCGAATAGTTTTTACAGCCTGATTAAATTTGGTGATTTGCTTTTCGGTTTCTTGGTGTGAGTCCGGTTTTTTTGCGCCGGCAAAATGCGTGTAAACCCCTTGAAGATTAATTTTGCCTGATTTTTTAAAACTCTCACAAACTTTTTTTGCATCAATTGGATAAAATCCTTGGCGATGCATACCCGTGTCAAACTTTAAGTGCACAGAAACTTTCTTTTTGGATTTTACCAGGGCCGTCAAATTACTGAAACTCGAAATAGTTAATGAAATATTATTTGCTGACGCCAAGCTAAAATGAATCGGCAGAGTGTAACCCAAAACCAGAATGGGTTTTTTTATTCCCGCCTCCCGTAAAGTTTTGGCCTCCGTAATTGAGTCCACCCCGAGCCAGTCCGCTCCCAGGCTACCGACATATTTAGAGAAACTTAAAAGCTCATGGCCGTAAGCATTAGACTTAACGACAGCCATAAGTTGCACTCCCGGCTTTATAAGGTTGCGAAAAATATTGTAATTATTCTTAATCGCACTCTTTGAAACTTCAATCCAAGTTCGGTATTGAGTATTTATCATTTTGGTGATATCCCCGCTTTACTCCAAAAATAATTACCTGCAGAATAACCTCCAGCTGTGGAGCCTAGGCAAAAATCTAATCTAAAGTTTGTTGGGGTATCTAATTTATAGCTGTAAACATTCTCTTGTTCTGTGCATAAACCACCAGCAGGAGTTGGGGCAGTTGGGATTGCCACAATATACTCTGGGACAAGCCGATCTAGGCTTTCTGGATATTTTCCCTCAGAAAGGAAATAATTTTCTAATGCTGTTTTAAGATATCTTGTATCAGTTACTCTTTTTTCGTCGCTAAAATTTTCTTCAACAATACCATTGTCAAACTTACCTAGGGCTTCTTTAAATAATTCTATGAAATCTAAAGCGTTTATCGGTTCTAATATTTCCTTAACCATCCCGTAGTCTTTAAAGGTGACTTCCAACAAAATATTTGCCTCAAATCTCATTTTTTCAAAATTAGCCACAATGTCAACTACTGGATTCTCAGCACAATTTTCCGGAGTTGATGGGCAAGCTATTGCATAATAAACACCTTTCGGATTAATTTTTGCTATTCCGGAAGCATAATTTGAAGTTTTTACTCCCAAACAAAAAGTCATTGAGTAGCTTGGATATATAGCCATACCATTTTTTTCAGTTGGATTTCCTTCGGGCGAATACCAGTAAGAATTATAATAATTGGTGCATGTTCCATCCACAGGAATTGGTGCTATTGGAATTTGTTCAATATATTTTGGCACAATTTCAAATGGAGATCCTTCTATACCTTTAGGATAACCACCCAAATCATTTTTATATAATTCAAGTGCGGAGGCAAGTCTTCTGACATCATATAAACGCTGCGTATCTCTTTTAGTGACTTTTGTCGAATTTAAAGTCGGTTCAATATCAGAAATTATTGAATCTGTAAAATCATTTAAATTCGGAGCTGCAAAAATTAATTTAATTTTATAAAGTTTGTAGTCTTTTTGTCCAACCCAAATTTTGAATTCCTTTACCTTAAACTTTTTTATCAGCACTGAGATCGCTGATCTTTGTTGGTCGCTAAGTTTTAAATCAGATTCCGCTTGAAAACTTTGGATAATGTCTATGGAATCCAAAACCGCTTTTTCCAGTTTGGTATAATCAACCTCAGGCTCAAGTCTATAGACTGCCGTTCCGTCCAGGGCTTCTTTTGCTAGAACCTTGCCCGGATTCAAAATTTTTGCGTTATTCCATAAATCATTAAGCTTCTTTTTTAACTCGTCATTATTCAAAAGTTTCTCAGTGGAACTTGCGTTTGCCGGTGATTGTTCTTTGGCGTATTTTTCCAGTTCCTCAAGGTCAAATTTAATCCAGGAGACATCTTTGTCTCCAAACATCCCTTTTATCTGAGGAATATTCGCTAAGTTAATAAAATACACTTTCGCAAAATTCATATACTGTAATTGCAAACTGCCTTCATACCCATCTCCATAACCATGGTTTTTTAAAGAAAGTTTAACATTTGCATCTGCTTTGATATTATTTGCGTCCCGGTTGTCAAAATACCCGTCTACGTTTAATCCTAAAGTATATTCTTGCGGTGGTTCTCCATCCTCAGGCGCAGTGTTGTCGGAATAACTTAAAGTGACATTAGTTTTTACGGTTTCGGTTTTGGAGCTGGCGTAACCGGCAAAAAATTTGGCTAAAACTTTTTCCGGGGTGGTATAAATATATTGGTAATAACCAAAAGCGACTCCACCTAAGCTTAAAATGAGCAGTACAGCTAAAACTATAATGGTGGATTTTTTAAAACCAGAATTACTCCCAGGGGCGAAATGCTTCTCAGAAATGGTAATATTAGCGTTTGGGTTAGAAACCCCGGCCGGCTGGATTGTTGGTTTGACAACCATTTGTGGACCAGATGAAGGATTTCCTGGGTTTTTTGCTGTGGTTTCCATTGTGCTAAAAGCTTGGGGCCTGCTTTCCGCGGCTTTGGCGAATACAAAACTCTCTTCCACACTGGTGGCCTCCCAACCGGCACTGAGCAAATTTTGTTTTATTTCAAAATCGGTCAGACCATGTTTTTGCGCTTGCCCAATGTAGTCAATTATTTCTTGGTGCATATTAAAAGGTTATTAATTTGTAAGTTTTAAAGTTTTTAGTTTGGGTTTCTAGCCAGACATCAAAATTTTCCGGCAGCAAAAATATTTCTCTTAAATGATATTCATTTGCCTGTTTTTCTTCCAGTTTAATAATGTGTATTCCGGCGCGACTTGGAATAATAGTCACATCGCCTATGTTCATAGCATAAACAGGCTCCCGCATTTCCCAGAGTAATTTAGTTGGGTCAATGAATCCCAAATCACCGCCAATTATTTTGCTGGTATCTTCTTGCGAATATTGCTTCGCCAAGGTAGTCATATTTTGCCCTGATTTAATTTGCTCAATTAAAGTTTTGGCTAAAATATATTGGTTGGGGTTCAAATCAGCTTGCGAATTAAACCAGGTCTGTAATTTAACCGCTAACAGCTGGGGTTTTATAGCGTATTGCTTGTAAGCATTTTTGCTTAAATTATAAGTATCTAAAAATTGCATTAAACTATTCTGGGTCCCCTGACCGTTTTCCGTAGCCTGACTTAGGTATTCAGCTTCTAATTCATTTTGATTAATGGTTACACCATGCTCGGACGAGATCTGCGCTGTTTCTTCATCTAAAACCATTTGATTAAAAATTGTTTTTTTGGCTTCCAACGGAGTTAGGGAAGATAATTTTTTCTCCTGTAACTGTTCGTAAGTCTGCCAACGCAAAGCATAATTTGGCATATAAAGCGCCCTGCCATTTACGGAAGCTATCGGTAACGGTAAGGCTGTAAAAATTTTAATTTTGGTGTCATTCAGACTTCCGCTATACAACCACATCGCGAAAACAACCGTTAAAGCAACGAGTAAAATTACAAACAAGCCAAGAATTTTGATTGTTCTATTTTTCAGGCGTTTCATTTAATTTGTTAAAAAATAATGCCACCATTTAATAAAATTGCTTTGCTTGCCGGCCGGATCCGCGGATGTAGTATTTGAAATCTGCGCGTCAGCAAAACTGTAAACCGTCTCCCCGTCTTTTTTTAAATTAAGTTGCTGGCGGGCGACTTTTTCTTTGAAATTTGGGGAATTTAAATATTGCAAAGATTCACTGAGGTCAGTGTTTTTTTTGGTAAGTGAATCCGCTTGATCTTGCAGGCTCTTTTTTTGTGCTTCAATTTTTTTTTGATTAGATAACTGTTTATATTCTTGCAATCCTAAAAATCCGGCTAAAATTATTAACCCCAAAACCGCGGTTTTAGATGACAATTTTTGATTAAATTGCATAGGACTTGCTTGATTTACTGTTATTTGAATGGGCCTTCCAGAGAAAATCTTTTAGTTCCGCCGGCTTGCTAACATTTTTAAAAACAAGTGGCTCAGTTAAACCTGTGACTTGAATCTGCACATCTCCAAACCCAAACAGTACTGGGATGGCACCATGAGCAGTAAAACTAACGTTTAAAATTCGATCAATCGGACTTTCCAAAACAGCTTTATTAAACAAGCTCTCGTATTTTAAAATTACCAGTCGTTTGTTAGTCACGACGTAGCAATTAATCAGCCATAAAATGTACTTATTTACAGCATAAAAGGCTACCAGAATGGTCCAAAATAGCAGTAACCGTAAATACGTACCGGCGATTTCGTACTTTAGCAAAAAGAACCAAGGGAAATATATAAAAACAAAAATTAAAAGCGCCGTTTTAATTAATACGGCTTCAGCTTGGCGATAGAGCGCCACCGGTTGCTCATTTTCCAGCAAATCAAATTTAAACATGGTTTTTATTGTTGAATAAAAGCCGCGGCAAACAAAGAAACTACCATACTAACAACGACCAATACCATTACCACAGCCATTATTTTATTAACCAGTTTTCGATTATTAAACATAGTTTATTAGCGATCGTTTTGCGAGTCCGTCCCGATAGAATCGGGACGAGCGAGCCGAGGAGTTAATATAGGTTTTTATACCTCTATTGTACCATAAAAAAACCTTTTTGACAGGTTTTTACTAATTTGGGAACTCAGATTATATGTATAACCCCCTATTCTTCTTTAACTTCTCCCCAAAGCTCATTAGCGTAGTCATTTAGGAAGTATAGAAGCTCTTCAGCGGTCATATCCTTAAGGACTATCCCTTTTTCCATCAGTGTTTTTAAAAGCAAGGAAGCTTTTTAACCTGCATTGCTTCAATTTGTTTTTGGTTTTTTTTCTTTTTGGACCTGAGCCGGGTCAACTTCGGGAGATTTTCCAAGTAGCTCCGACAAGGTTCCGGTAGATAATTCCTCTTCCAGGTCTTTAAAATATTTTGGGTGTTCGCTCATAAAATTATTATTGTGTTTGATGTTGATAGTTATAAGATTTTTTCATAGCTTTCCAAAAGACATCCTTTTCAATACAATGCGGGTTTGTGCCGTCACAATTCTTGTTCTCCACCAAATTACCATATTTCGCAAAGCTGTTTCCGCTTGCATAGGTATATGGATCGGCATTTATTTTCTTTACCACTTCTGCGTGGGCTTTTTCTACATTTCCTCCAAACTTTGATAGCTCCTCATTCATTCCATCGTTATAGGCTTTTACCAAACCTCTAAATTCCGCCGATTTTGCTTCTTTTTTCACTGTATCAATAGCCTCACCAACTACTGCGCTGGTAATTCCGGCAGTTTTTTCTGTTACTGAGCCAAATAGCTCCTCAATAATCTTTTCCTTGGCTTTATCTAAAACCTTTTCTTTTACTTTCTCCCCTATGGCCTCTGCAGTATTTTCAAAATTCATTTGCTTTTCTGATAATCCTTTATTAATCGCCGCCTGTCGTTCCAACATTCGCTCATAAAATCTTAATTGTTGGTCTAGAGCCTTTTCCTGAGCCGTGTCATTGCTGTTCCAGAACTTCATTTTGTCTACTAAACCACCGACTTTTTCGCCAAAGCGATCTTTGATTATTTGCGCGTCATCCATTTTCTCAATATCATTTGCCGGGTCATTAATAAATTTATAATAATCGCGCACGGCCGTGAACTGTTCTTTGGTCATACTGGAGCCCTGGCTTTTCAGTTTTTCATTTAAACCAATCAGCTTATTTTTTGTCTCACTATCAAAACCACCGGTAGCCCATTCGCCCAAAATTTCTTTGTTAATCGGATCTTTTTGAATTTCAAACTGAGCCTTGTTGTCCTTGCTCATTATGCCTAGCATCGCATCCAATTTCGTTTGCAATCCGGTCAACTGCTTTTCTAAATCAGTATCACTGCCTTTTTTAAGCTGATCTTTTATGATCTCAATTTGATTATCCACTTCCAATGCCTTGTCCGCAGTCATTAAAGGCCCTAACGCTTGAGCGCATTTAGTTTTATCCGCACCGCTTAATCTTTGACACCCTTCGGCATTTTGCGTTTCTACCGATGCTTCAAGCACACACTGTTCCTTAGTGTAAGACAATGGGCCGCCTTTAATCTTATTGCAAGCATCTAAATCCCCGGTGTTCTGAGCAACCATTAAATAGCATTTATCCTGGGGAGGATTTGAGCCCATACTTTTAAATTTTTCCGGTTGTTTAATTTTATCGCAAGTATCGGCTCCACCTCCGGAAACCGCGGCTTCTTGGTAGCAGTGAGCCGGATCAGGAGCGAAAATGCAAGCAGCGTCTTCGGAGTCGCTGATTAAAGAACAACCACTGCTAACCAGCATAATTGTACTTAAGGCCAACACTTTTACAACCGTTCCGGTAGTAGGAGTTTCTTTTGGTTTTTCAACTTTTTCAGCGTTTAAAATTGGTTCTAAAACTTTATCTCCGGTTGTCGGGGTACTTGTCGGTGGAGTTTGCTTATTTTTAAATATTTTTTTAACTATTTGAAGTAGGAATATTGATCCCACTAAAATTAGTGTGGCCAAAGCCGCACTGTATAACGGTCCGCCCACATAAAAAATTATACCTAAAGCAAGCGCGGAGTAACGTTTTTCGTAATACAAAAGTTCAATTGCCAAAGCCAAATATGCTCCATACACAAGCACCAAAACTAAGATTTTTGCAAACCCATACTTGGCAAGCCGTACCAACTTTAATAACCCTAATAACAATAAAGACATCAACCAGGACAAAATACCCAAGCCGATGCCAATATATACGCCATATGTGGAAAAAAACTTCGGCATTTCAGTGCGAGCGCTAACTGCGTAATTGCGAATACTGGGGACTTTTGCCGCTGCAGTTAGAAATTCAGCCCGAAATACCTCTTTGTCGGTAGTAAAATAGTAAATATAAAATAAGACAAAACCTAATGCAATCAAAAAAAATTTAATAAAATTTCTTTGTTTGGGCATACTTGGAGTAGTCATATTTATTTTTTTAGTTTATGATAACAAACAAATTTATCATATACCCAAGCCAAATTTTTGTAAATATGGCCAAATTCAGTGGCGTAAGTCGCGCAACAATTTTACTTTAAAAATTAAACAAAAATCTATTTTCTACATAAGGAATATTTATAATATATTCACATCTAGAATAGTTAGGTCTAATTTCTAAATATGCCCCGAGCCTGTCTAAGGCATGCTTTATCATATACATACCGACTCCGTCTCCTGCAAGATCTCCAACATTTATACCTGAAACGTGCAATTTATTAATTTCAGACAACTCTTCCTTGTTGATTTTAATGCTATGCATAATAAACTCTATAACTTTTGTCTCACCATACATATTTACACGTACGTGAGAATAGGGTTTTGCATATTTGACTATATTATTAAAGAAATGATGCATCGCAACATTAAATAATTTATAATCAATTCGAAATTTATAATTTTCAGACTCCTGATCGTCAATATTTATATTTAAAGAGATATTATTTTTCTTAAATTCATTGTAAAAAGGATAACTTATATTCAACAAAACTCTTTTAATATTGTGAAAGCCAAAATCGGTATTGACTTCACCACTTAACATTTTTAAACCTTCAATCTGTGCTTGTAAATCCGTAACTCTTTTTACAACCTCAAGCATTGATTCCGAAACACCGTTTGGATTTGATTGGATCGATTTTTTTACTGCGGCAATCTGAGATATATGATCATTGCATTTAATCAGCGCATCCTCAGAAATGATAGTTTCTACCTCTCCTTGTAATCTAGTATGTGTGGTAATTAAATTGTGAAAAAAAATTTTATTTGTTGATTCTTGACTGGTTTTTAGACTATTTAACACATTTATGATTTCAGAGTATGCTTGAATGGTTCTACTTACAATTTTTTTTGATAGAAATAAGTCATCTTTTTTGTCGCCAATCAGTCTTACTGTGCCACTTTCAAATTTTTTAAATACATTCTTATAATTTTTTACTGAAATATTTTTGTACTCATTTCCTAAAAATAAATTATTATCATTAAATGAGTCTATGTTTGTCGCCAAAATTAATCCTTTATTGTTTCGAATTTCAAAATATATCATTTGATTATTTTTTTTGCCCCTTCAATAATCTTTTGCTCAAATTCGTAAACATTTGAGTTTTTTCCTAAATAACTGTCAGCGCCAGTGCTGAAAACATCAAGATCGAAGGAGTGGGCGGAATATAAAATGACCCATTTTTTATTTTTATATCTATCCTTAAGAGCCTTGATAACGCCTACCCCTTGCTCGTTTGAATAGTTTTTCCCCACCCCTTTGTAGTCAACAAAAACTATATCGGCTTCTATTATTTCAGGTATGTCAATATTTGACACGGTGGTTATCTGAGTTATATTTTTCCATCCAGCCATTTCTAAATTATCAACCTTTTTAAAAACCTGGTCATCAATAAAAAGTATGTTTGTTTTGATTTTTAATTCGGGAATATTCAACGGCTGGCTTTGGTCTGTGCTTGGCAGTAAATTATTATTTATTGTATTATTAATTTCAAATTTTTGGGACTGATTCTGGGGATTTCCAGAATCTTTTTTAAACATATTCCTAAATACATACGAAATAAAAACTATTATCAGACCGCCAATAATGGTTATTGTCCAAGGATTTTGCATAAATGATGGGGAAATATTAATCATTTAAGTTAAATAATTTTTATGAATAAGTTATTTTTTAAGGAATACCAAGAACGCTTCTTGCCCATTCGACAGGCTCAGGGCAGTCGGCCGTTGCTATTTTTTAAGAACAGCAAGGAAGGCCTCTTGCGGGATGTCTACTCGGCCAATTTTTTTCATGCGCTTTTTGCCTTTTTTCTGTTTGTTTAGAAGTTTCATTTTTCTGGTAACGTCACCACCGTATAAATAGCCGGTGACGTCTTTTCTTAACGCGGAAATAGTTTCTCGCGCAATAACTTTTCCGCCAATCGCCGCTTGAATGGCTACTTCAAATTGATGTCTGGGAATGAGTTCCTTTAATTTTTCCACTAATCTCTTACCGTCAGTGGGTGCCACACTGCGATGCATGATGGCCGACAGCGCCGGTACCGGCTCGGTGGCCACTAAAATTTCCACTTTAACTAAATCCCCTACTCTCTCTTCAATAAAATCATAGTTTAAAGACGCGTAGCCGGAAGAAACGGACTTTAATTTATCATAAAAATCTAAAATAATATTATTAAGCGGCATTTCAAATTGCATATCCACGCGGGAAGAACCTATAAACTTTATGTCTTTGCTTATGGCCCGGCGCTGGTTGGCAATTTCCATTATTGGACCAATGTATTCCTGCGGGGTTAACACTTCTACTTTCATCCACGGTTCATTAATTTCTTTAATTATGGATGGGTCCGGAAATTCCGCCGGGTTATGGACGTACAAATCTTTGCCGTTTGTTGTCACAATATGATAAGCCACCGACGGCGCGGTTAATACCAAGTCCAGATTATATTCTCGGGTTAAACGCTCCTGCACAATGTCCATATGTAGAAGCCCTAAAAAGCCGGTACGAAAACCAAAGCCAATGCTCGGAATATTAATCGGTTCAAATTCCAAAGCCGCATCAGAAAGTTTTAATTTTTCCATAGCGTCACGAAGCACCGGGTAATCGTCGCCACTGACCGGAAAAATGGTCGCATACACCATTGGTTTGACGTGTTTGTAGCCGGGAAGCTGTTTTACGTCTAGTTTTCTATCGAACAAAGTTACAGTATCACCTACACGCGCTTTGCTGACATCCCTTAACCCTGTAACAATATAACCAACTTCTCCGGTTAATATACCATCAGATTTTTCCATTTTTGGATGGAAATAGCCGACCTCTAAACTTTCGGCCTGCGTTTGACTGCCAATCATAAAGATTTTTTGTCGTGGGAGTAGCTGGCCATCTATGGCGCGCACAAATACGACCACGCCACGGTGGGTGTCATACATAGAGTCAAAAATTAATCCGGTGAAAGGTTTATCCGAATCCCCTTTTGGCGGAGGTACGCGTTCAATTACCGCTTTTAAAATTTCTTCCACACCTTCGCCGGTCTTACCGGAGGCGTATAAAATTTCGTCATCAGTAAAGCCAAAAACAGTTTTCAATTCTTCCGCGGTTTTTTTGCGGTCTGAGTTGGGAAGATCAATTTTATTTACCACCGGAATAAGCACCAAATTTTGCTCTAAGGCCAAATAGACATTGGCCAAAGTCTGGGCTTCTATACCCTGAGTGGAATCCACTACTAAAATCGCGCCTTCACAGGCGTTTAAAGAACGCGAAACTTCATAAGTAAAGTCCACGTGACCTGGGGTATCAATTAGATTCAAGATGAACGATTTAGGATTTAAGGCGGACCCACTGTCCTTAATCTTTAATCCGCCATCTTTCAACTGGTAAGGCATGCGGACTGGTTGCAGTTTAATAGTGATACCGCGTTCGCGCTCTAAGTCCATTTGGTCAAGTAATTGATCTTTCATTTCCCTTTTTGAAACAGTGTTGGTGTATTCCAAGAGCCGGTCAGCCAGAGTGGACTTGCCGTGATCAATATGAGCTATAATGCAAAAATTTCTAATGTTTGATAAATCCATAATATAGTTTAACTGTTTTTCAAGAAATGGAACAGGCCTTATAACCTGCCGGTTTTGCGAAAAGTATTCTTAAGTTGAGGGAGTTTTAAAAAGCTTCCAACCCCATAAAATACTGCACCGGCAGAAATAAACGCAACCCCAGATTGGATTAGCAAGCCCAAAGCAGTGCGAGTGTCTACAAACGGCGCCATAATATAAAGTCCGGCATAACCGACAAGCCCCATACATATAGAGGAGGTGGTGATTTTCGCTAAAGAAATAAAAATTTCACTGTCAAAAATTTCCAAAGAAGTATTGGAAATTACTTTAGAAATTTTTCGACGCAGAATAAAGAAAAGTACCGTGGCATTAAAAAATGCAGCTATGGAAAAACCGGCTGCCATGCCTGCGGCCCCATAACTTTTACCCAAAATATAAGCCAACACGAGGTTAATTAGCATTGTCCCAACACCAATTATCACAGGGGTTTTAGTGTCTTGGCGAGCATAAAATGCGCGTGCCAGCAACGGGCTTAAGCCTTGAGCTATTAAGGACAAACTAAACATCCCTAGGGTGTTAAAGGTTAGAATGGTGTCATCCCAATTAAATTCCCCGGCGCCAAAAGCCAACCGGACAATGTGAGCTCTGAAAATCAACATTAGAATGGTAAACGGGATCATAAAAAATAAAATTTGTGAAATAGCATGGCTCAAGTTTTTAGCAAAATCGTTCTCGTTTCTATTTGCATATAGTTCCGATAATAGCGGAAAAATCGCGATTGCGGTGGAAATTGCAAAAACCCCCAAAGGCACCGCTTGCAGGTTATTTGCCAAATTAAACACCGCAATAGACCCGGACATTAAAACTGATCCGATAACTGAACCAATTAGAAGACTAACTTGTGAATTATCTACCCCTAAAACTCTGGGAAGGAATAACTTTAAAACTTTTTTTATGGCCGGATCTCGCAAATCCATAACCCCCTGCCAGGAGTAACCAAAATAAACGGCCTCGGGGATTTGGACAAGTAAATGCAGACCGGCACCGATTACTACCCCCCAGCCTAGGCCGTACAGTCCAAACTTTGGATACAGGACCAGCAGGCCAAAAATTATACCCAGGTTATACATTACGGGGGCTAAATTGGCAATAATAAATTTTTTTTGGGAATTTAAAATACTGGAAAAAATATTTGAGGCGGTAAAAATTATTGGAGAAAGTAAAAATATTCTGGTTAAAACTACTGTATCGGAAAATTTTTGCCCCTCAAAACCGGGTACTAATAAATGAGTTAAAGGTTTGGCTAAAAAAATTAATACAAGACATAGGACTGACATCAATAAAAAAGAAAAATTTAAAATGGAATTGGCGGTTTTGTATGCTTTTTCTTTATCGGTAATCAAAAGCTCGGTAAATACCGGGATAAAAGCTACAGACAGAGTCCCTAAAACCAGCAGATTAAAAACTAAATCTGGAATGCGAAAAGCCGCATAGTAAATATCTAGGGTATCGCCGGCGCCAAAATTACTGGCAAAAAGCCGGTCGCGTAAAAGGCCCACAATGCGGGAAATAAGCGCAAAAAAACCGACAATGGTCGCGGCTTTGGATACACTAAAATGTTTTTCAAATGTTTTTAAGCGTTGGATCATGAATTACTAGCGTTTAGTGAGTATTAATCCCAAAAATATATCTTTATTCAGTATTATATCAGAATTTAAGGACGAGGTTTCCATCATAGCGGGGTCAAAATTTTTCCAGGCAACACTCCGGCCAGAAAAGTTTAAGGACCATTTAAAATCCTGTGGAACTTGGCCAATTTGTTTTTGCGCCAAGAGGCTGTAATTATCAATACTATCAAGTTTAAACGGCAATTGATAAGTAATTTTAATAGTCCGACTTTCCCCTCCTTTTACGCTCAACCAGTTGCCAAAAAAAGTTTTATTCGCTTCTTGGCCGATAATCGTACCGGAAAGCACGTCTCGCAAGGAATTTTTTTCCCAGCTAAAAACGTTGGAATCAATTTTATAATTAATATCTTCCGGGAAGTCTAAATTTTTGTAATCAAATCCTAAAACGCTCATCATTTTACTCCCTTTGGGCGTAAAAATTCTAATAAAACTGGTATTTGTCGTTCCCTCTAACTCAGGGAGTTTGTTGGTTCTGGTAATGGTTAATTCATTTGTGATGGTACCGTCATCGGCAATTGTGGTATGAAGCTCATTTGTTTGGTCAATATACAAATCTGTTTTAGTTCCGCCAAGGTTGCTTGAGACAATAGACAGGTAGTCTCGTTCGGTATCCAGGATTCCGCCATCCCAATGGAAAGTGGCAATTTTATTTTGTAACTCCGGACTTTTGGCATAAAGTACTATTTGCTTTTTGCTCAAATTATCTTGCAGGGCCTGAATAATTTGTGGCAAAGCGGATTTATCCTCTTCGCTTAATTTCTGCAACAAAAGTGGAACCAAATCGGCCAAAATTTGTTTAGGCGCACTCACTGGGGAGTTCTCGTTTAATGTGGTGGCAACTTGGGTTTGCTCCACGAAATTATCAGCAGTCAAAGTTAAATTATAATGCGGAAGTAATACCGGTCCGGTAATTTTAAGCCAGTCAATAATTAAATCCGGAGTCATAGCCACAACCAAGTCCGGAGTCTCCCCGCCCTCTTTTTCGTAAAAACCGCTAATGGTTTTGGCGGTTTGTGGGAAATGCGCAAACCAATTACTATCCCGCATATACCATTTCGGATTAACATTTAATATGGGGCTCGGTGGCTTAATGCTTTCCGCCAGCTGGCCATCAAGATCATAAATGCTACTAACTTTAATACTAAGAATTTTTCCGTCCACCATTTTTAAATTACCGTAAGTGCCGATAAAACCGCCGGAGGCGCGAATTTCGTTATTATTCTCGAACAAGACTAAAACATTTTTTTCTCCCAAAGCCAAACTCTTGGTTAAACTGAAAACCTCATTAAAGTTGGTTAGGGCAAAAGCTAGAATATTAAGTTGGGATTTTAACTGTTCAAAATTTTCTCGGCTTCCTTGAGGAATACTTTTTTCATTAATATCCGTCACCAATTTTTGAGCGGTAACAACTTTATCCGATGCTTGGGATAAACCGTCATCTATATTTCTAAGTAGTTCTTCTGTGGGTCGATCTCCGGCCGAAAGTCCGCCGGCGGATAGCGAAATTTGGTTCAAATCTTTTTGTAAGGCAATAAACTGCGAACCTGCTTGAGAAACCAACCCGGCAGCTTTAATCATTCGGTCGGCATCTTGTTTTTGTGGCAGAAAGTTAAGTAAAAGCGCAAAACTTTGATTCGCGTTATTTAATTGCTCCTGACCTTGGCTGAAAGTCTGGTAGGCCTTGGCAAACGCATTTTCCGCCCCGGTGGTATCTTGCTCAAGCAGAGATTTTTTGGCATTTGATAAATAGTAATTGCCTACCAGCGCGGTTTTAAGAAGTTTATTTTTAATTTCCAGACCGTAAGCCACTAAATTTAAAGATTGCAGGGCCAAAACCCCGGCGGAAACAATTATAAAAAAAGTTACAAATGATGTGGTAAACTGTTTGCTGAAAATTAACTTAAATCTTTTTGGAATATTTTGAACGGTTTCAATAATATCATTTTTTGCGACTGTAAAAATTCGAAACAAGCTTTTAATAATAATATTTCCGGTATGAAAACAAGTTTTAAAGATTAGGTTTTTAAAAAAATTAAAACTGCCGATAACCGCCAATCCGGTATAATAAATAATTTTAAAGACTACCCCGGTGAGTATTTCACTTTTTTGAGGATTGTTTTTTTCCGGCGTTAAAATAGCGGAAATAAAACCGCGATTGTGAGTAAATATTTTAATTTTTTTAACTTTGGTCATAGGCTTTTTACGTTTTGGCTTTTTGCCTAAAATTAGAAATATTTAGCAGAATCCCCACTGCAGCCAGATTAGCAATAAGAGCCGAACTCCCGTATGAAAAAAATGGTAATGGAATTCCAGTTAGCGGCAATAGTCCGACAATAGCGCCGATATTTATAGCCGCCTGTAAAGTTATCCAGGCTGTAATACCAAAGGCGGTCATCCGGCCAAAAGTATCCGGGGCATTTTTTGCAATTTTGACCCCTTTAGTTAAAAACAGGGCAAATAATAAAATTACTCCCAACTCGCGAATTATACCCAATTCTTCCGAAAGAACTGCAAATATTGAGTCCGTCATCACTTCCGGCAAGTAGTTATGTTTTTGCCTGGACAGTCCATAGCCAAATCCTACCCACCCTCCTGAACCAATAGCTAACAGGGCTTGGTTAATTTGGTAACTGATTCCCTTCGGGTCTAAACTGGAATCAAAAAAAGTAGCCAATCTGCGAACCCGGTAAGGCTCGATTTTAATTAAAGCATAAAGGCTCAAAAACCCGCCCAATGCACTATAAATCACATACTTCCAGGGGATTCCGGCGACAAGCAACATAAAAAAAGCGACCAGTAATAAAACCAGCATTGTGCCCAAGTCCGGTTGCCACAGAATTAGTAAAGCAAACAACCCGACAATTAATAATGACGGTAGCAAGCCAAAATAAAAATTGTGTAATGAGGCACGTTTTTTGTCTACCCAAGAGGCTAAATAAAAAATTATCACCAGCTTGGCCAGCTCCGCAGGCTGAAAAATAATCGGCCCGATATGAATCCAGCGAGTAGCACCACCGGAAGAAAAGCTTAAGCCCGGAATTTTAACCAAAGCCAAAAGCAATAAACTGGCAAATATTAAAACAGGAAGATTCTTTTGCCAAATATGGTAATCAATTTTACTTAATATGTACATCAACACCAGTCCTATGCCCGCCCCATAAGTCAGTTGATGCAAAATATAATAAGTGGTGTTGCCAAAATTATTAAACGAGTTAACAGTGGAAGCGGAATACAAAACCGCCAAGCCAAAAGCCAGCAAGGCGAGAACGATCAGTAAAAGTGAGTAATCAAATTGTCGATTTTTTTTCACCATTATTAGAACTTATTAGCCAACTCTTTAAACTTTAAACCCCGCTGTTTATAATTCTCAAACCAGTCAAACGAAGCGCAAGCCGGACTAAGGACTACAGTGTCTCCGCTTTGGGCACAGGATTTGATTTGCTCAAAAACCTGTTCAAAATTTTGTGCCCCTTCCAGTAGTTTACCCGTAAATTTTTCTTTAATTAAATCCTTAATGCGCTTAGATTCTTCGCCGATTAAAATAATTGTTTTTAAATTTCTGACTTGACTAACAGTTTCGGCTAATTCAGCAAAGTCGGAGTTTTTTGATGAGCCCCCCAAAATGAGAATTTCCGGTACCGTAAAAGCTTTTATGGCCGCAATGGCTGTTTCCGGCGTGGTGGAGAATGAATCGTTATAAAATTTAATGCCGTTTTTTTCAACCACAAACTCTAGCCGATGTTCCAAACCCGCAAATTCTCGGAGAACTGTCTTAATTGAATTATCGTCACAGCCGGCAGAACGAGCGGCTAAAACCGCAGCACAGGCATTTTCGTAATTATGTTCCCCTATTATACCTAACTCTGCTAAATCAAAAATAAAATCGGAGTTTTTTACTACAATATGTCCTTGGTCAACAAAACAATCTTTACCGATGGCTTTCCGGCTAAAAAATATTTTTTTTCCTAAACCAAGCGCGCCGATTTTCAATGAATTTGGGAAATCGTTATTAATAACAGCAGTGTCTTTCGCGCTTTGATATTTTACGATTGCGGATTTAGCCTCCACATATTCATTTTCATCTTTATGATAATCCAAATGTTCAGATGTAGTCATAAGCACTACGCCAATATGCGGACTTTGCTGTAAATCTTGTAGCTGAAAACTGGACAACTCATAAACTACCCAGTCATCAGCTTTTAGATTATCCAAAATTTCAAACGGCTGTGTCTTTCCTATATTTCCTGTCAGATAAGCTTTTGGATTAGGCATTTCGACATTGGGGTTTGTTTGAAAATTAGAAATTGAAAATTGAAAATTCCTCATTAACATCTCAAATATTAATGAGGCCGTAGTCCCCTTCCCTTTAGTTCCGGTTACGCCAATAATTTTTGCCGGGCAATGGTCAAAAAACCACTTGGTTTGGGAAGTAATTTGCAGTTTCCCCTCCCCAATTGAGGGGAGGGCTAGGGAGAGGTTGTTTAAAGATATTCCCGGACTTCTAAAAGCTACATCAAAACCTTTTAGCTCTAAGAAAGCTTCGGGGCCAAAAACGAAATTGATTCCTAATTTCTTAATTTCTGATTGTTCAATTTCTGTCCGGTCTTCCCACGACCTTTCGTCAAACAGCACAGGCTTAATGCCGTGTTTTATTAAGTATGATACGGTTGCCTGGCCTTCTTGGCCAAAACCTAAAACGGCAACCAGTTTATTTTCAAGTTCGCTAATTTCCATCTATTTTTTTCTTAATACTCGTCCTGGCAATTGAGAAGTAATTTTCCCTTCGGCTACAGCAGCTTGACCGTTAACAAACACGTACTCAATGCCGGCGGTAAATTGATATGGGTTTTCATAAGTGGCGGTGTCTTGAATTTTATCTGCGTCAAAAATTACCAAATCGGCATAATTCCCCACTTTAATTTCTCCGCGTTTGAATAAACCAATTTTTTTTGCCGGACCGGATGATAATTTTTTTACGGCTACTTCCAAGGGCAGTTTGTTGTTTTTTAACGCGTAATTTAAAAATTTTCCTGTAGTGCCAAAACAGCGAGGGTGAACCAGTTTTCCATTATAAACCCCGGGAAACCCAGCGCCGTCTGTTCCTAAAAATGACAACGGATGAAGCGTTAACTTATTTACTTGTTCCGGATCTAAATTCTTTTCAAACACTAAAACTTCACTGCCGCCATTTTCAATCGTGCTTAATACCGCTTGTTCCGAGGAGACGTCAAGGTTTTTCGCTACTTGACCAATTGTCTTACCAATGAAACTCAACTTGCTGGCCGTGGAAGCAATTTGCATGGAGGAGAATTTTACTCCAATATTATTTAAATACATTAGAATTTTATTTTTTTGCGTAGGGTCGGCAAAATGTTTTAACATAATTGCTCTACCACCTTCTATGGCCCACTTTGGCAAGTAGGAATACAGCGCCTGCCAAATAGTGTCGTATGGGTAAACATCAAAATGCACGTTAGTACCTTGATGATAAGCGGTTTCAATCAATTCTACTGCTTGATCAAACTTAGGCCAATTTAATTCATTTCTTACTTTCAAATGCGAGATTTTTAAATTCACCCCGGTATTTTTAGCAATATCCAAAGCTTCATCTACCGCCTCTACAAATTCACTGCCCTCACTGCGCAAATGAATTGAAAATAAAGCATTTTTGGCTTTTAAAATTTTTGCCAATTCGTAAAGTTCCAGTTCTGAAATAATAATTTCATGGGAATAGGATAAACCGCTGGAAAGACCAAAAGCTCCGCTTTTAATACTTTCTTCCAACACCAATTTTAAAGCATTGATCTCATTTTTTTCCAAAGATCGAATCTGATCGCCAACGATTGCTCGACGTAAAGTGGAATAACCTACCAAGCCGGCAATATTGCAGGCAAATTTTTTCTCTGACAAAACACTTAAATACTCGCCGTAAGTTTGCCAGTTAATATTTGAGGCTTCTAAATTGTGCCATTTTTGCACGGAAAGCAATGCCTCGTTACTCAAAAGAGGGGCTAAACTTGCCCCGCAATTGCCGGTTAAAATGGTGGTGTAACCTTGGGTTATAAGACTGTCTAATGACGGATTGTCAAAAAGTTGCCAATAACTGTCACTATGATTTTGCGGGTCCACAAAACCTGGAGCCAAAACTTTGCCCTTGGCATCAATAATATTTTGGGCTGGCAAATTAATTTCGGGAGCGATGTTGGCAATTTCGTCGCCGGAAACCGCAACATCCAAAATTTGTGGTAAATTGCCACTGCCGTCAACCACTAAGGCATTTTTTATTAGTAGGCTATACATTTTGTTTTAAAATTAACCTATAAAATAAATTATTACGCCGACTATACCGGCCACCGCTCCAATAATCCAAAATCGCATGGTAACTTTTGTTTCCGGCCAACCCATTGCTTGGAAGTGGTGGTGAACCGGAGCGGATAAAAAGAGTTTCCGATGAAGAAATTTTTTCCAAAATAGTTGTAGGAATAAACATACAGTCTCGGCCATAAATACAAATCCGATAAAGATCATTAAAAAAATCGAGTTTGTCAAAAAAGCTACAATAGCTAACAACACACCCAGCCCCATTGAGCCGGTATCTCCCATAATAAATCTTGCGGGGTAGACGTTAAACCACAAAAAAGCCAAAAGACTGCCACAAATTACGCTCAAAAAGGCCACCAGATCGTATTTACCCTGACTAAACGCGATAGTGCCAAACGCGAAAAAGGCGAGCAAAAGTGTTCCCCCGGCTAGGCCATCTAAACCGTCTGTCTCATTTACCGCAAAACTGGTTGAGACAACTGCCAAAATAAAAAATGGGATATACCACCAACCGAAATCAACTGTGCCAAAAAATGGCACATGGACTAGAGAAAAACCTAATTTAAAATAAAACCACCAGGCACCAACGGCAGCAACCGCCGCATACAAAAATATTTTAAACCGAAACCTTAAACCCCTTCCTTTGTGACCCAATTGGCGGATATCCAACCAGTCATCAGCCAATCCTACCAAAGAGGCTCCAATAAACGCCCCCAAAGGCAGTAAAGTTTCTTTCCGTGAATAAAAGTTTAAACTTTCAAAAAAACTAATATGGAAAACCGTACCCAATAACCACAAGCCAAAGACAAAACAAAGCATTGTCCCCCAAACTAAAATTCCACCCATGGTCGGTGTGCCGGCTTTTTCTTTATGCATTTGGGAAAATAACGGAGTGGAGCCATCATTACGGATTTGCTTACCCAGTTTATATTTGTATAAAAATTTGGTTAAAAATGGAGTTGCCAGCAAAGCAAAAATAAATGACAAGGAGGCTAAAGTGGCTATTTTAATTACTATTTGAGTGAGCATATTAGGGTCTGTTGCCGAATGCGCTTTTAGGACGAAATTTTAAAGTTCCGACTTGAGCTGGGTCCGGGCGAAGCCCGATACCCATCAAGAATCAGCGGATTGGCAAAAATAAATTTTGATGTTTAACTGGAAGTTAAGCGGATAAATTTTTTGGGGTAAGTCGCCGGAATTTTGAAATTGCAGTCAAAATGGCATTCGGCAATAGACCCACCAATAATATATTTTACCATAAATATGGCATTTTGAAAAATCGGCTGTTTTTATTTACAGCCGATTTAGCCAAACCCAAAAATATTTTAGATCAGTTCCAATCAAATCCGGTTTCCACTAAATTTTTCAATTTCAAAGTGTCCTGTTCCCGATTAGTGCTTCCCAAAACCAGTATAACAATTTCATGACCATTTTTTTCTATTTTTGTAGCCATGGCTCCGCCGGAATTCTCCGTGTGACCGGTTTTGATAGCACTAATGTCCGGGTGTCTGGCTATTAATTTGTTTGTTGCTACTGCGTGATAATTCCTATTAAACTTACCCACAAAATCGTAAGAAGTCCGGCGCCCTAAATTTGAAAACGCTGCCAGACTTTCGGTTTTGGTTATAAGTAATTTTAAGTCTGTGGCTGTGGAATAATTTTCATCACTGTCAAAACCTAAAGGATTGGCAAAATTGCTACTAGACATGCCGATGTCCTGCGCTTGGCGATTCATCAAAGTAACAAAACTTTCATTTGAACCGCTGACAAAATTAGCCAAAGCCAACGCAGCGTCGTTATTTGAACCGACTAACATTGCGTTAAAAACATCCAAGGCTTTAACTTCGTCACCGGGGATCAATCCCAAAACTGGATTCACTTTGATGGCGCTTTTAGCTTTAACTTGAAAATTACTATTTAAATCACTACTATTGTAAGCCACAAGGCCGGTCAGTAATTTAGTAATACTGGCAATACCTAGCTTTTGCGCAGTATTTTTTTCCAGCAAATTTTTACCGGAGGATAAATCAAAAACTAAAAAACTTTTTGCAGTGATTTTAGAATAATCCGGGGTATTAAGCATTTTCGGAGCAACAACTGCCACTTCCGGCTCTCCTCTAACCGAGGTGCTGGTTCCCAAGACCTGAGGTTCAATCTGTATTTGCTGAGCTTGCGCTTGAAACTTAGGTTGGGTGATTAAAAAAACGCCGCCTTGAACGGAGATAATTAAACTTATGGCTATTAACCAATAAGGAAGAATTGTTAAAATTTTATTTTTCACCACTTGGATTTTTAAATTTTGGCTTTTTACTTCAGTATTTATTAGCGACGTAGAGCGAGTCCGTCCATTTATGGACGAGCGAGCCGAGGAGTTAATACAGGTTCGATTAGTGCTCCTTAACCTTTATTATATCAAATTAATTAACGTTTAAACGGTTGACAAACCTTTTTTCTGTGGATAAAATTAGAAGGCAGATTAAAAATTAACCTTATTTCTTTACAAATGGTAAATTATCTTTGTAAAGTACATATAAAGGATAATTATGGCGGAAATAACGCTAAACGAATCGAATTTTGAACAAGAGGTAATAAACTCCGAACTTCCGGTTATGGTAGACTTTTGGGCTGTCTGGTGCGGACCATGCAAAGTCTTAGGCCCAATAGTAGAAGAAATCGCTAAAGACTATGAAGGGAAATTGAAAGTCGGAAAAGTGAATGTTGACGAAAACAACCAATTGGCCGGACGCTACGGCATTATGAGCATCCCGACTTTAAAATTTTTCAAAGGCGGTAAAATAGTCGGTGAATTAATCGGCGCAGCCCCAAAAGCCACTTTAGAAGAAGAAATTAAAAAGCATCTGTAGCATTTTTGCAGTCATATTTAAAAATCCTCTCTAAAATTTTAGAGAGGATTTTTAATAGTGGCTATAAATCATCAAAAGTATGCGACTCACCGGGATTTAAAGTGGTTCGTGGATTTGATGGTGAAATGGTTGGCGGTTGAATAATTTGTTGCTGAGTTTCAACCGGCTTTGGAGCGGGCTGCTGACTTTCATCGCCAAAGATTTTTTCCACCACTTCACGATTTTTTTGCTTGATTTGCTCGGTTTTTTGACTGTGGATTGTCGCGACTTGATTCCAAATCGGATTTTCTTTTTTTTGCGGTGGCTGATTTCTGGAAGGGCTATGTACTTTGGTAGCAGGTTTATGTTTACTAGGTTGATGGGAGTCCCCTCGCCGGCTTGAATTTCGATTATTTGAATCAAACCCTTGCGGTTTGTTTCTGTGTTGGTGTTGGGGCTCACGGTTGTGATGTTGAGGCTCTTGTTTTGGTAATTCAGTTGGCATTTTTTCTTCCACAGGTTCGGAAAGTTGCTGGGCAGGAGTTTGTTGAACTTCGTTTTTTGCCGGGGCTTCTTCTGTTTCAGAATCACTGCCACCAACCAGTAAAGCTGCGGCTTCATGCAAATCCGAACCCATCCAACGAGAAATTTTTTCTTCCACTTCCAGAACCGGATTACTATAACGTTCTCTGGAAACTTTAATGGTTTTCTCACCATTGTTGGTTATAAAAGACGGACTAGGAGCCAAAGTTACAGCGGAAAAGCCGTCCGAGGCCACGCCATTAATCATTAACTTCAAAATAATGTGGTACTTGGGCAAATTTACAATGTCTACTTCCGTAAAAATCGGGTCAAATTCCCGCACTAAGAATTCGGCATCTTCCGCGCCCACGCGGAAAACCACCAAGGTTCCCACGTTGCCGAAAATAGCATCACGAACTTTGGTATTCCGTTCTTGCACCAGTTGCCCAATATATTGATGCCCGACAATTAAATTTAATCGGTATTTTCTGGCTTCTGACAAAATGGTGGCAAAGCTGTCTGTGGCAAAGTTTTGGAACTCATCCACATACAAATAAAAGTCAGTTCTGTCTTTTTCCGGAATATCCGTGCGAGACATGGCTGCCAATTGCAGTTTGGTCACAATCATGGCTCCCAGTAGCGCGCTGTTGTCTTCCCCCACTTTTCCTTTGGACAAATCCATAATTAAGATTTTTTTCTTGTCCATTATTTCGCGCAAGTCTATTGTGCTTTTTGGCTGACCCACAATATTTCGTACAATCCCGGAACTTAAAAACTGTCCAACTTTGTTTTGAATTGGAGCAATGGCTTCAGTCCTATATTTTTCGTTATAGTTGGCGAATTCATCTACCCAAAACGCTTTGACCATCGGGTCTTTTACGTTATCTACAATCTTTTTGCGATATTTTTTATCCACATACATACGCGTAATACCAAGCAAAGTATTGCCCGGACTGTCCAATAACGCAAGAATAGTGTTATTTAAAATGTATTCCATTCTGGCAGACCACAGGTTGGCCCAAATCTTGGTAAACACACCCATGAGGCCGGAGGCGACTAAATGTTTATACTTAGTGTCCACTGCTTCCAAAATATTAAAGGCCACCGGGTATTCTAAATCCGCCGGGTTAAAATATATAACATCGTTAACACGATTAGCCGGGATAGAATCTAAAATTCTTTGCACAGAATCCCCGTGCGGGTCCAAAAACGCCACACCATGGCCATTTCTGATGTCCTGGATGACCATATTTTCCATTAAGGTGGTCTTCCCCATGCCGGTTTTCCCGATTAAGTACATATGCCGACGACGATCATCGGTTTTTATACCGAAAGGCACTTCCCGATTTCGGAAGTTAGTTTTGGCAAACACGGTAATAATGTCTTCGTGGTTTTGGTTTTCCATAGTTTTTGTCTCGATATAAAATCAAATTCGAATTTAAAAACCTGAATCAGCTCCGGCAATCGGCAAATTAACCGGTGGCTGGGATTTCTTACTTTCGGTTTTCTCCACTGCCGAAGGCGCAGTAGTTGTTTTGGTGGTGATTGGAAAATGATAAAGCGTAGCGATTTCTTCTACATTCATAATAAACATTGGGGACCCGATATGAATATTTCGCTCTTTGTACCCTTTAATAAATTTTCTTTTTTTATTTTTCAAAAGCCAATCAAGGTACGGTTTTTCCAACGTTTTGGAAAAGGCTTCGTCTACGCCGATCCAGGTGTTGCTCATATCTGGTTTAAGCTTGTTTCGCATGGCTGAGCCTAATGGCCTGTAGAGCCCTGACATTAAACCTTTTCGCGACATGTCAATTTTGTCAGCGGGAGCAATGTAAAGCATGCGAATTTTGGTGCTATAGCCCGGCTTGCCTGCTTTTTGTTCGACTAAGTTTACCCGTTCTTTTTGCATTTCTGTCATGCTCAACCAATTATTTTTTGGCTTATTTTCGTCATCGTGTCCGTGTCCATGCCCACCAAACAAAGTCTCGGAATAACTGAAATGGGAAAACCAATTAAATGGAGCCATTAAAAAACTCAAAAAACTCGCGCTATGGGGCATTTCTTCCCCGGTTAACTCTTTAACTTTTCTATCTGCTCTGGACTTCCAGTCCTCGTCAGACAAAGGTTGAATTGTAATCTGGTAGGCAATCATTTCGTACGGCTGGATTTTTGCCATACCCTCAAAAAAGTTTGCCAATGGGTCAATAATCGTCTCTTCTGCAGCTGTATGTTCAAAATCCTTGTAAGTTTTAATGGGAATCATGGCGTCTTCAGTCAGCTTCCATTCGGAACCAAAAATATCATACTCGCCTGGTTGGTCAGGGTCATAATGAAAATTTTCCATATAATCGGTAGTCTCACTAATTTCCGCCTGCGGATAGTGGGAATAAAAAGCTGACTCTACAACGTCTTTCATTTTTGCCGGGATGCGCAAAAGAAAAGAAATCTTTCCGCCCATACTGACTATTTCCAAAGTATACCAAAGCTGAATTTGACCCTCAATATATTTATTGGCAAAAGTTTTCCCGGTGTGTAGGGCATGCATTTGGGTAAATATTGATTCCACCGCTAAGGTGCTAACCATATTTTCCCTTGGGACTTTGATGTTTAAAAAAATCCATTCCTGACTGTGAATGTATTGATGCTCAATTTCCAAATAGTACATACGCCAGAGCATATAAATAAGCCCGATAATAAAAAGCACCCACCCGTAGTAGACAATTACTACCAGGAAGGCAATATGGAAAATCTCGGAAAAATTTGGTAATATGGCTTTTAAAAAATCCATTTGTGTTTTAAAAATAGTTACAAGGGCTCAAGCTAAAAAGCGCAAATAAATTATTGCGCTAAAGCGTAAGAATTTTTTCCAACTTTTTTGAAAAACTTTTTATTGGAAAGGCCGACTAAAATAGTGTTCTTTTTTACCACGCGACGTTTTAACACCTCTTCAATAATTTTTTCTTTGGCCATCGGCTGATTGGAGGCTTTTAAAATTTCTGAAATAACATCCGCCACTACACCCGGTTTATAACCCCATTCGGAAAGAGCGTAAATACCCCGACCGATTAAAATAAAACGAGGGTCTTTAATTAACTCGTTGTGTACGGTTTCTTTGTAAGCAGTGCGCTCGTCAAATTTGGATTTATTAATCATTTCCGTTATCGCGGAGTAATGTTCCGGTTTTTTATTGTGCTTCATAACCAAATAAGCCTTGTCACCAACATCTTTAGGTTTAACTTCTTTCCACAAAGAAAGGCCCCAATGTCCGAAAACATTTTTTTCAATTTCCACAGTCAATTCCAAATAATTTAAAATTACTTTATCCGGCAACTGATCCTGATTCTCTAAATAAAATTGTGTTTGCTTGAAATTATCCAAAAAACCTTCGGCCTGCATCGGTTCAGAATGGGTGCCGATAATTTTTTTGCTTTCAGACACAAAGCTGTGCAATAAATCTTCTTTAAATAGAACTGTAACCCAGCTTTTTTTATAATTATCATGTATAAAATGCTCAAGTTCTTCAACTAAATGTAAAATAAAAACCAATGCATTTTTTTCTTTCGGTTCATTTATATTTAAATGCATTAGCAAACTTTCTTCGGCAATAATTCTGCCATGTTCGGCAATTATATTCAATACAAAATCTTTAGCCTCGGTAAAAGCCGGGCTTTTCAAGGTGTTCTTTTTTAAAGCTTTGAGTAGATCCTTTTCAATTTGTCTGACCCGTTCACGGGTTAAATTTTGTTCTTGACCAATAGCGGCCAAAGTTTTTGTTTCCATACCTTCTAAACCGTACCGATTTATGAGAATTTGTTTGTCACGCTCTTTCAACACCAGCAAAACATCCCTAACAATTTCTGAGGGCTTAAACTGATTCAATGTTTCGTTTTGCTTAGTATGGATTATAGTGTCAAGAATTCCCATATATTTCTCTAGATATTTATAAGGTTTTATTGTTAACTATTAACTTTTAACTAGTATAGCATAAAGTATAACGTATGTCAAATAAACCAGTAATAAAAATCCCCCTTATACAAGGGGGATTTTAAACTTAAGCCTGCTTAGTTTTCCACTTTTGCCAGACAACTAAGACCGGACTGGCAATGAATATTGAGGAGTAGGTTCCGACAATAATTCCGATAAATAAGGCTAAAACGAAATACTTGATTGTTTCTCCGCCGAATAAAAGTAAGCTCAACAAAACAAATAATACAGTTAAACTGGTATTTAATGAACGGACTATTGTTTGAGCAATACTGTGGTTGACAATGTATTCTATACTTTGCCCGGGAAAAAGCTTTAAATTTTCTCTAACTCGGTCAAACACAACTATTGTATCATGGACCGAGAAACCCAAAACCGTAAGGATGGCAGTGACAAACAAGCTATCCACTTCAACTCCCTTAAAGTGACCCAAGATTGAGAAAAATCCCAGAACAAATAATAAGTCGTGTAAAAGAGCGATAATTGCAGCCCAACCGAATCTCCAGGATGTAATCGGTTTAGCAACTTTTCTGAAGGCGTAACCAATGTATAACACAATACCCAAGGAAACCATAATCAACTGATAGATGGCATTGGTTTTTAATTCTTTACCAATAATCGGTCCGATGGAATCAAATCTAACTTCAGAAAAGTTTCCGGCTTGAGCCTTAATATCAACCAGCATTTTATCATGCTGTTCTTTTTCCAAACTCTCGGTTTTAATGATGATACTGTTGTTTTCCGCTGCTTGTATTTGATAATTTTTAATCCCCTGCTGATCTAATGCGGACTTGATTTTATCTTGCGAAACTGTTTGATCAAACTTTAATTCTACAAAAGTTCCACCTTTAAAATCTATTCCGAGCCTTAAGCCATATACAGACAAAGACACTATGCCAAACAACATAATAATACCGCTGACGGTAAACCAAAATTTTGTGTACTTTAGTGTGTTGAACATTGATTTATAATTTTAATTTAATTTAGGAATTAATTTCAGCTGGCTTTTTTAGTTTGCTGACTCCAAACAGCCATGGATGAGTCAAAATATTATTTCCCACGAATACTTTTAAGAAAGTTCTGGTTACGGTTATTGCGGTAAACATGGAAATTAAAATGCCAATTCCTAAAGTCAAAGCAAACCCTTTAATAGACGGGGTACCGAAGATGTAAAGGATCACTGTGGTAATCAAACTGGAAACATTTGAATCGCGAATGGACAACCAAGCTCTGGCAAACCCATCTTCTACCGCTTTATGAATTTCTTTACCCGCGCGGATTTCTTCCTTTAAGCGTTCAAAAATTAAAATGTTAGCGTCTACAGCCATTCCAATGGACAAAATAAACCCGGCAATTCCGGCTAAGGTAAGAGTTACCGGCGACAATCCTTTGAGGAAGATTAGTAAAATATAACTAAAGAAGGCTAAAATACCGAACCAGGAATTTACTGTTAGACCAAGGAAAAAGAACAGCCCCACTAACAATAACGCCGTAAACGACACGCCAATTTTAAATACAGCGAATGATACCACGGCATAAATTAACAAAGCCAAAACAGCCAGCAAACCAGGAAAGCGGTAATAAACAATCATAAAAATCACAATCATCAGAAGTCCGATAAGACCGGCAACAACGGATTTCTGTACAGACTCTTTACCTAAGGTTGCTCCCACATTTTGCTGAGAAATTAGTTTTATGGGAACCGGCAAAGCACCACTATTTAATCTGGTGGACAAATCTTTTGCTTGTTGAACTGTAAAGTCTCCGGTAATAATAGCCACACCGTCAGTAATTGCGGTTTGCACGGTTGGGGCGGACAACAATTGTCCGTCTAGAAATATAGCAATCGGCTTACCAATACTGGCTGAGGTAATATCAGAAAATAATTTTTTCCCTTGATCGTCAAATTCCAAACGCACTACAACTTGGCTAGAAACAGTTTTGCCTTGCTGATAATCTACGCTGGCCTTTTTAAGCTGTTTTCCTGAAAGCCCGGTATAATCCCAACCTTGGGAGGCGTCTACGGTTATTTGCCCCTTGGCGTCAGGTACCAACGTTGGTTCCTTGGTACTCTGGGTTTTAAATTCCAACAGTGGAGTTTGCCCAATTTGATTAATGGCATCATTTATATCTTTAATACCAGGAAGCTCCACAATGATTCGGTCATTACCGGTCACCTGAACCAATGGTTCGCTGACGCCAAAACTATTTACCCGGCGCTCAATGGTGTCACGAACAGAATTTAAAGCATCCGCCTGATCTTGAGCTTTAATATCCTTAAAATCCGCCTGATAAACTAAATGACTTCCGCCTTGTAAGTCAAGTCCCAAATGGACCTTAAACTCTTGACTATAAGGGATTTTAAGCTTTTTAAGGCTGATTTTACTGCCTTTAGGTAAACTTATCCAGGTTGCCCCGGCGGCAATGAGCAAAATCGCGAATAAAGAAGCAAACAATTTGAGTTTTGGGTGCATTTTCGTTTCTTAAAATGATTATAAAAGGGCCTTTAAAGCCCGCTAAAACACTTCTGCTATTATAGCAAAATTGAGATATTTGGCAATATTATAGGCTAATATACGCCACCATGGCTTGAATGCTAGTCGGATGATCTCGTCGATAGGAAAAATATTTATTCCTTTTACAATAAGTGCAATCGTCCGCAAACTCAATATTCTCGGACATTATTCCACTATTTGTAAGTTGAATTTGAATAATTTTAGGCAGGTTGATGAATATTTTCCCGCATCGGTTCCCTTGCGCGTTAGGGAACTCTTTGAATTTTTGAAGTATATCTTTTTGAATTTCAAAATGGCACGGTCCTATGCCCGGGCCAACGCCAACAAGTAGACTACCCGGATTACCGCCAATAGTATTGATGGCATTTGCAATTAAATTACTTACACTCCCCCGCCACCCGCTGTGGATTAAGCCGATGATATTTTTCTTGGGATCATAAAAATAAATTGGGTAACAGTCGGCTACCGTTACAGTCAAAACTACCTCAAGGTCTTGAGTTACCAAGCCATCTACATCCTGAATTACAGTTCCGGCATTTTTTTTGTTAACCCACACAACATTTTCGGAATGAGCTAGCTTGGAGCAAACGGTTTGATTTAATTGGATATTGCTTTTTGCAAAGAAACTTTTTCTATTCGGAAAGCTTACACTACCACCCAACTCCATCGGCCCGTCTGCTTTTTGAGAGAGGCCAAATTTTAAGTTTGGGTATTTTTTAAATAGCTTAAACATTTTTTACTGAATTATTACTTTTGTTCCAACATCAGCCCAGTTATATAGTGGCTCAATATTTTGGTAAGACACGTTAATGCACCCGTGACTCATTGGCTGACCAAAATTATCGTGCCAGTAAGCTCCGTGAATATAAAAGCCTAATGGTGATCCTTTTTTAAACAGCATGTTCCATCGGGTATTTTTGTAGTTATAATCTGGTCCGGTATAACTCACCAGTGGCTTTTTAACCAAAATTTTATAGCTTCCGGTCGGGGTTGGGGTTTTTGGCAAACCGCTAGAAATTTTAAACCCGCCGACTAGATAATCGCCAAGTCGGTAACTTAAACTTTGATCAGCCAATGCAATAACAATTTTTTTCTCCAGCTTATCATCAGACTTGTTATTCGGGTCATAATTAAATTTAACTTCCTCACCGTCTAAGTAGCCGTCTCCATCAGTATCTGAAACCTGCGGATTGGTGTGGTAAATATTTATTTCATCGCCGTCGCTTAAACCATCGTTATCGGAATCAGTTGCAGTGATTTGAGCAAAGCCTCTGATTGGCATCAGGAAGATAAATATTAAAACCACAATTTTAATTTTAAGATTCATTTTGTTTTTCTAACCAATTTGATAAATGTTCGCCGTCTCGCTTAAGCCAAGCGGTTTGGGAGCGAATTTTTTCCAAGGTTTGTTTTATGGCCCTGGTGGCGCCGGGAGCTTTGTGAGTTTTAAAGAATTTTTCAATTTCTTGAGCTTTTTCTTCGGTGTAAAAATTATCCATGGTGCTAATAATTCTGGAAATCATGCTTAAACCGGAGGCATAACGTTTAAGTAATTCGGACCAGTGTTTTTTTACAAACCCTAGCGCGATTTCAGCTCCCACAGAATTACGGAAAACGCCGGCAATTATAAACGGGGCGTCCTGGTCTCTGACGCTGGAACTGAGAGCAAACTCTAAAGTCTGTTTCAATAATTTTGGCTCAGTGAATTGTGTTAAGGCTCTGGCCAAACGATCTTTTTCTTCCTGCAATTTTTCTTCCTTGTAGAGTTTTATAAATTTTGCGTGCTCGGTTTGTCCGCCTGTGGTTGCGACCGCAAAATATACAGCGGAGCGGATGTTTACTATGGGCTTGGATTTACCGGCAAACAATTTTTTTGCCTTCAAAATTGTTTTTTCATCACCCCATTTTATTACTTGTTGCAAAACCAAACTTCTAAGGAGAACTTGGGAACTTGTTTCTTTCGCTTTTTCTTGCCACCCGACCCGCCCTAAAATATTTTGAAATAATTCGTTGGAAAATTCTTTGTAAGCCGGATATTTTTTTAAATTTCTGGCAATTCCGGACACACTACCCAGGCCCGTCGCAACCATTAACCAAACATTATAATCTGTTTCGTTATTTAAATTTTTCACAGCTTCCAATACCTGCACCACCGGAAGATCGCCTGATTCAGCCAAAGAAAAAGCATCTCGAACTACACCTAATCGCTCAATGGCGGTAAGTGTTTTGTTTTTTAATCCCAGACTTAAAGCGCTGAGCATTTGCGCGGGATAATCAGTCCGAAACATTGAAGTTTCTCCGGCATTTAATTTAATCCAATTCGCTTTGCTTTTAGGAATTGCAAGCGTCTTGGTATTTAATAAATACTGTTTGGATTTGGCATTGCTGTCCTTAACGGTAATTGGAATTTGCCAAACTGTTGTGTCTTTAGATAATTTTTTGGATACTGAACTGGAATAAAAACGGGACTGCTTTAAAACCAAATGGTTTTTCTCTTCAATCACCCGCACCAGCGGATACCCCGGCGCGCCGGTCCAGTTGTGCATTAATTTTTTAACCGGCTTCCCGGAGACTTTTTCAAAAGCTTCCCATAAATGCACGGTGGAAGCATTTTGGTAAGAATGTTTTTTTAAATAATATCTTAAACCATCGCGAAAAGTTCTCTCGCCTAAATATTCCGCCAACATTCGAATTACCACCGAGCCCTTGGCATAAGAGACTGCGTCAAAAATTTCGCTTATCTCCTCCGGATGATTAACTTCCACTTCAATCGGATGAGTATTGGTTAGTGCGTCAAGCTCCAAAGCCGTGTTAAAACGGGCCGCCACGTATTGTTCCCACATTTGCCATTTAGGGAATAATTTATCGGTGCACAAGTACTCCATATATGAGGCAAAGCCTTCGTTTAGCCACAAATGAGTCCACCATTCCATAGTCACCAAATTCCCAAACCACTGATGGGCAATCTCATGGGCAATAACAATTGCCACCCATTGCTTGCTAGATAGCGAAGAATTTTTTTCGTCGATCAGTAATGCGGATTCACGATACGTAATCGCACCCCAATTTTCCATGGCCGCGCTATTAAAATCGGGAATGGCGATTAAATCCAAGACCGGTAACGGATAAGCAATGTCAAAATACTGATTGTAAAATTCCAAACAACGAATTGCTGTGTCCAGCGCGAACTTAGCCTGATGTTTTTTTCCTGGAGTGGTAAAAATTCTAACCACCACTTTGTCTTTTGTTTTGCCTTCTATATATTCTAAGTCACCGACAATAAAAGCCAACAAGTAGGTGGACATTTTTGGAGTAGGAGCAAAAGTCACGGTTTTATATTCACCCTGGTGCTCAACCACTTCAGTTTCAACAGTGTTAGAGACAACAGTCATTTTTTTCGGCAACATTAAACTGACATCAAAAACAGCCTTAGCACTAGGCTCATCAAAGCACGGGAAGGCTCTACGGGCATCTGTAGCCTCAAATTGGGTCGTAGCCAAGTGTTTTTGCTTAGACTGATGGTTATATTGACTGCGGTAAAAACCCCGCATTTTATCGTTTAAAATGCCTGTAAACTTTAAACTTAACTCCCCTTTCCCCGCTGGAATTTTTTGTTTGAATTTAAAAGTAACTGTTTGGGATTTTGGATTTTGGATTTGCTTTGATATTTGAAATTTGGAATTTGACATTTTAAGCGATACGTCGCTGATTATCAGTTCCTTGGCATGCAAAGTAATCTCACTCACCGATTTTTCCAAAGTCAAATAAATTGTTTCTTCACCTTCAAAAACAAAACCCTTTAAATCAGGTTTTATAAATAAACGGTAGCGTTCAGGTTTAACATACTCAGGAAGTCTTACATTTTTCATGATTTATTTTTGAATAAATATTTTTTTAACTTTAAAACTGCCAAGCCACGCGGGGAGCTGAGAAAATCCCCGGATGATTTTATTTGCGACAATGTTTCGTTTCCCCCATTTGGTAAAAAAATCGGATCATAACCAAAATCATACGCACCCTTGGAATCTACAATACTACCTGTTAAAACTCCGTCAAAAAATTTTATTTCTTTTGGACTTTTGGCGTAGCCAATGTAAGTTACGGCCTTAGCTTTTGTATTGCTCATCTTTTTACACATTTGGTAAATCTTTTTTGTGCCGATAGTGTCATTAAACCACTTTATAAGCGGGCCCGGCAATTTATAGTCAAAACAGCTCAAAAATAAAGAGCTGTCGTCAATAATAAATTCGCCCTTGTGGTGTTTAAAGGCTTCTTTAAGTTTATGTTCAATAATTTTTTTTGGGTCGACGCCTTGGATTTCGTGCAGTGAGATATCGACCTGCTCAATTTGAATAGGTGCAAGAGCCATTTGCACTTCTTTAAATTTTGTTTTATTTCCAGTTATAAACTTAAGCATTTAACTCCCTATTTAGACACAACACTCTAATACACTGTAGTAATAGAGTGTTGTTGATTTTATTTTAGGCTTTTGGCTCTTCAGCTACAGCAGGAGCATCGGTTTTGGCGTGATCGTGATCTTTATGTTTCTCGGCTTCTAATTTTTTAATTTCTTCGTTAATCTTAGTGCTAAAATCTCTTAACTTTTCATCGCCATTAACCATTAAAGCGGCAATTTCTTTTGGCTCTTGTTTTGTGAGCATAGCAAGCACCATAACCAAGCTGGAAGTGGACCACAAACCCTTTTCCATGGAATTTTGCGCCATGACTAGTTCGTAAATCATTCTGTCTGTTTTGCTTGGTTCTTTCTTCAAATAATCTTTTCCCATATTGTTCCTTTATAAATTAATTAATTGATAGTTTATGCATTCTTCCCATGACACTTTTTAAATTTCTTACCACTACCGCAAGGACAGGCATCATTTCGTCCCACCCCGTCATATTTGGGGTCTATAGAGGAAGTTTGTGAACTGCCGGAGGCTGAAGTGGTTATTAAATCTTTAAGTGGCTTCTGCTCAACTGCTTGTTGGTTAACCTGGACTGTAATGTGGAAAATGGTATAAATAATTTGCTTATTTATTTCTTTCACCAAATTCTGGAACATTATATAACCTTCTTTTTTGTATTCCACCAGCGGATCTCGCTGACCGTAGCCACGAAGTCTTACCGAGTCGCGCAAATGATCCATGGTGTCTAAGTGCTCCATCCATAAGTTGTCCAGGGCCTGTAAGGCCACAAACCGCTGGGCTCCTTCAAAAACTTCTTTGCCCATTTCTTTTTCTTTAACATCCCAATAGTCTTCCACGGCTTTATAAAACACATCGGTAATGGCGAATTCTTTATCCGCGGCGTTACTGGCCGCTTCTTTGGCAGTATCTATCAGTTTTTGATCAATTGGAATTATGGTACCAATGCCTTTAAATAAATTATCCCAATCTTCTTTTCTTCCGCCCGATTCATCTACTTGGTTTAAGTGGAATGTAGTAGCCTCACCCAATTCGGTTTTGGCAATTTCCAGAATATCTTGTTTAAGATTTATTTGTTTGCTTTCTTCGGTGCCGGCTAAAAAGCCGCGGCGTTTTTTGTAAATAATATTGCGTTGATGATTTAACACATCGTCAAATTCCAACACATTTTTTCTGGTATCAAAGTTTAAGCCTTCGATCTTTTTTTGCGCTTGCTCAATGCTTTTGGAAACCATTCCGTGTTCAATTGGTTGGTCATCCGGCAGACCCATTCTGGTCATTATACTTTTCATGCGTTCACCACCGAACAGTCTCATAAGGTCGTCTTCCATGGACACAAAGAACTGAGAAGACCCTGGGTCGCCTTGGCGTCCGGCACGGCCTCTAAGCTGGTTGTCTATACGCCGAGACTCATGACGCTCAGTACCTAAAATGTGTACCCCGCCGGCTTCACGCACTTTTTTGGCTTCGTCTTGGTCTATTGGGTTACCACCAAGCAGAATATCTACTCCGCGTCCGGCAATGTTGGTGGCCAAGGTAATTTGCCCCGGACGTCCGGCTTGAGAAATAATATGTGCTTCGCGTTCGTGGTTTTTGGCGTTTAACAATTCAAAAGTTAAACCTTCTTTTTTTAACACATCGGACAGCATTTCATTTTTGGCAATGCTCACAGTACCGATTAATACCGGCTGGCCTTTTTTGTGCCGAGCTTTTACTTCCAAGGCAATGGCTTTATATTTGGCTTCCTCGGATTTATATACGGCATCGGGCAGATCTATACGTACCATTTCTTTATTGGTCGGTACCTGCTCAACCGTCAGTTGATAGATTTTAAAGAATTCTTCTTCTTCGGTTTTCGCGGTTCCGGTCATACCGGATAATTTTTTATACAAACGGAACAAGTTTTGAAAAGTAATTGTAGCCAGGGTTTTGCTTTCCGCCTGGATTTTGACATTTTCTTTAGCTTCAATAGCTTGGTGCAAGCCCTCGGAATATCTGCGGCCAAACATTAACCGCCCGGTGAATTCATCGACAATAATAATCTCTCCTTCGCGTACCACATAGTCGCGGTCTATTTTAAACAAAGTCCTGGCTCTTAAGGCCTGTTCAATGTGATGAATGGTGGTAACACCCTTGGATGTGTCGTAGATGTTCGGGATTTTTAAAATTTCTTCAATTTTGGAAATACCGGCATCAGACAAACTCGCGGCTTTATGCTTTTCGTCTACCGTGTAATCGGATTTGTCGTCCAAACGACCAACCAATTTGGCAAAATCATAGTACTTACTGGTCGGCTCGCTATCCGGGGAAGAAATAATTAATGGCGTACGAGCTTCGTCAACTAGAATACTGTCAACTTCGTCCACAATAGCAAAAAACAATTCGCGCTGAACTAACTGGCTAACATTCTGCACCATGTTGTCGCGCAAAAAATCAAAACCATATTCGTTGTTTGTGCCGTAGGTGATGTCCGCGCCGTACGCTTCTTTGCGAGAAATCGGCTTCATATGTTTAACATCCATTACCAGCCCTTGAGTTTCGCCTTCAATTTGTTCAATTTCGGCAGCTTCCGGTTGGTACTCATCATCGAACATAAAAGACGCTTCATGTTGAATGGACGCCGTTGTTAGGCCAAGATATTTGTAAACCGGCCCCATTAACGAAGCCTGCCACCTGGCCAAATAGTCGTTAACCGTGACCAAATGAGCACCACGGCCGGCCAAAGAAAACAAAACCAAAGGCAGGGTGGCCGTTAAGGTTTTCCCTTCACCAGTTTTCATTTCCGCAATTTTACTGTCGGCCAAAACAAATCCGCCAATGGCCTGAACATCGTAATGAAACTGCCCAATGGAACGCTTGGCAGCTTCTCTGGTTAAAGCAAAAACGCGCGGTGCAATTTCGCGCAAATGGTCAAAAATTTCTTTATCGGATTCAAGCTCTTTGATTTCCAGTTTTATTTCCTGAATCTCTTTTTGGATTTGGTCTTTAGTTAAACCGGCGACCTCATCTTTATAGGAATTTACTTCGGCCAAGCTTTGGGCATACTTTTCCGCTGCCGTGCTTTCCCCGCCAAAAAATTTATGAAAAAATGACATTTATATCCTTTCAAATTAGCAAAATATACCAATTTACCCCTTTAAAACAGTGGTTAAATTATACCAAAGTCTGTTGATATTGAAAAGGCCTGAGAATTTGGGAAAAAGTGAAGCCGGCGACCAATAAAGGACGCCGGCAAAAGCTTTTTTGACTGTTGGAGCATTCTTGATTCAATCGTGGATTTTAATACAGCGCCTGAATGTGGCAGATCTTAAGGTGTGCGTATGAACCGCACCCATTGGAGCTGCCATGTAGTTAAGCTCAACTACAAAAACCGGCACCATGGTAACCTTTCCTCTTGTTGATTCGAACTGTTTATACCAGACTGATTTCAGACAGCCTCGTGTTTGCGGTGGGACCGACAAACCTAAAGACCTGTCATTAAATCCGACCACCACTTCCACATCACGCCCAACTAAATCCGTTGGCTTTCTTAGCGACGCCTTATCGGACTTCCCCATGCAAGACCTCCTTCAGGTTACATAATCCAGCGACAGACGTATTTTGCACTGACTAAAACAATCAAAACTTGAAAACTTTAGTCAGAACAAAAAACACCCCCGCAAAGGAAGGTGTTTTAAAATATCAAAAACCTACCGCTTTGCAGTTAAATAATCCGCTCGCCAAGAATTTTGTAATTTTTGAATTATTTTATTCATATCTAAAAGTATATTTTATTACATATCGCGTGTCAACTACTGTACTAGTACACTAATACACGCATTTCAGTGAAAAAGCGAAGATTAATCCACAGGCAGATTGAATTTAAGTGCACTTTGTGCTAGTGTGGTAGTACATTAACCTAAACAATTATGCAATACAAAACTGAGTACGCGCAGGAATTTGAAAAGATACTGACAAAGCTAACCAAACAACCGGCCTTACTTCATGAATTTTTATTTGATATTCTTTCCCCTGCCGAATACAAAGACCTGGCGGTTCGCTGGCAAATTATTAAACTCTTGAAAGCCGGCGTTACGCACAGAGAAATCGCAAAAAAACTTAAAGTCAGCGTTGCTACGGTAACCAGAGGCAGTCGGGAATTAGCAAATAAAAAAGGCGGATTCCAATCCGTGTTAAATAAATTCTATTAATGACCTCCTCCCCGGGTTCCGGATGCACTCCACCCGGGGTTTCCAACACGGCATGAAAACCAAAAGCTTCGGATAATCATTCTGCTCAAAACAGTTTGGTTGTCTGGGGCTTTTCTTTTTT
>Ga0172379_10000708_pt1 | contig 79370 bp, 64 predicted proteins | sample GrowelOW334metaG_FD_119756 | JGI IMG/M metagenome (GOLD analysis project Ga0172379, IMG submission 119756) | Groundwater microbial communities from an aquifer near a municipal landfill in Southern Ontario, Canada - Groundwater well OW334 metaG | ecosystem: Environmental > Aquatic > Deep... | reverse complement strand
TCTAATCAATAAGTATAAAACTCACGAGGGCGATACCGGATCATCCGAGGTACAAGTTGCCATTCTCACGGAAGAGATTGAGGAACTGACGGAGCATCTGAAAAAGCACAAAAAGGATCATTCATCCAGAAGAGGTCTTTTGAAAAAAGTGGGTCAGAGGCGCAGATTGTTACGCTATCTGGAAAAGGATAATGTTGAGAGTTATCAGGGGTTGATTAAAAAGCTAAAACTTAAAAAATAAATTTCGCCGGCTTTTTTAAGCCGGCTTTTTATCAAATATTATGTCAATAAGACACAAAGAACAACGCGTCGGAGTTTTTGTAGATGTATCCAATATGTACCATACGGCTAAGCACCTTTTTAATGCGAACGTAAATTATGGAAAAATATTGGAGGAAACTGTCTCAGAAAGAAAGTTAATCCGGGCGGTAGCATATGTAGTCCGTTCACAGAGTAATGAAGAAGAGTTATTTTTTGAAGCACTGAGTAATCAGGGTTATGAAGTAAAAGCCAAGGATCTGCAGGTTTTTATCGGCGGTGCCAAAAAAGGCGACTGGGATGTCGGCATTGCTATGGACATTATGCGCATGGCCTCTAAGTTGGATGTAATTGTGTTGGCTTCCGGCGACGGTGATTTTACGGAGTTGCTCAAACATGCCAAGGCGCTGGGTTGCCGCACTGAAGTTGCGGCATTCGGCAAATCGGCATCAGCAAAACTAATTGAAGAAGCCGACAGTTTTATCGATTTGAATGAGCAGAAGGCGAAATTTCTAATAGTCAAAGGAAAACATTCGTCACTGCCGAGAAGGAATATTAATGTTCCTACACGTCCGGTACAGGCAACACCAATCAGCCCCGTATCCAGAGTCAGCAGTCCAAGACCGGTTCGTAGAGTAATTTCAAGGCCAATTCCGAGACATATACCAAGAAATCCTATTGCGAGATAAAATGTCTAACAAGCAAGCATCAAAATCCGGAATCCCATTTGTTACCTTTCTTTTAGTGACTACCGTATTGGTTGGCATCTGGTTTTTGACCAAGAGTAATAAAGTTACGGAGGAAATTGATCAGACGGTTAATCAGTCCGTAAATCAGGCGCAGGTTATTAATAGTAACAGTAATGTTCAAAAGACCGGGGATACGATTGTTGGGAAAGATGAAAATCTGATCGTGTTTCAAAATCCTGAATACAAATTCTCTTACAATCTCCTGGCAAACGAGGCGGTCAAAGAAGAAAAATCCGCAACAATTTATACGGTATATTTTAACAGCGATAAACTCAGCATTCTGGACGAAGGAATGGAGACGGCCGTACGGGGAGCAATCGCAACTCAGTCGGCAAAAGAAGTCAGTATTGACGGAATTATGGGTGAGGAAATTGTAGCAAACAGCAATAAAGACGGCTCGCAAACGAATTTGATTTTAATAAAAAAAGATGGTAAGCTGTTTCACTTCCAAGGTACAGCCGAATTCTTAACAAAAATAAAAACAGAGTTCTTTTTTGACAGTTAATTAATTATTGCTTTTTCTGGACGTCAGACCGTTAGGCTATAAGGGATTGTTTCCTTTGCAGTCTAAAGCCTGGTAGTCAGAAGAAGCGTCCCGCGTACGCGGGATAAGATAAGGATACATTTATGAATCCAAACACAAGCTCTTCTGGCGTGAAAACGTTCGAGACAGAGATTGCAGGGAGAAAGCTTTCCCTGGAAACCGGCAGACTTGCCGGCCAAGCACATGGTAGCTGTACAATCCAGTACGGCGATACTGTAGTTTTAGCTACCGCCGTAATCAACCCGAGTGTGAAAGAGGACCAGGGATTTTTTCCTCTAACCGTTGATTACGAAGAGAAACTTTACGCTGCCGGTAAAATCAAAGGTTCCCGGTTTATTAAGCGTGAAGGCCGGCCAACTGACGAAGCGGTTTTAACCGCCCGTCTGATTGATCGTTCGATCCGTCCTTTTTTTGATGAGAATATGAAACATGAAGTACAAGTGGTACTGACCGTGCTTTCAGTTGATCAGGAAAATGATCCGGACTTTGTATCATTAATCGCTGCTTCTTGCGCGTTGAGCATCTCGCCGATTCCTTGGAACGGTCCGATCGCCGGCGTTAAAGTCGGTCAGGTTGACGGCGAGTGGGTCTTAAATCCAATTTATGAATCATTGGAAAAAAGTGATTTCAATCTGATGCTGGTCGGAATAGAAGACCGGGTAGCGATGATGGAATTCGGCGGAAAAGAAATCGACGAAAAAACAGTTCAGGAGGGAATCAATTTCGGACACAAGCATATCCAGGAGGTTATTGCTTTCATCAAAGACGTTCAGGCAAAGATCGGAAAAGAAAAGTTGCTGTTGGAATTTGGCGAGAAAACGGAAGAAGAAAAGAAGGAACTGGCGCATGTGGAAGAAATAGTTAAAAAATATGCCGCTGAAAATGGCAATAAAGTATTTGCTTCCAAAGCAAAAGATGATCAGAAGTTGGCGATGCAGACGATTAAAGATGAGCTGGAAGAAATTTTGAAAGCAGATAACGAAGTGACAAAAGAAGGTAGAGCTAAAGGCTTGAGCATGGTTGAAACATTGATTGATGAAGAGGCCTGCCGCAAGATTCTGGAAGAAGGTATCCGTCCGGACGGTCGCGGTGTGGATGAAATCCGCCCGCTATCTGCGGAAGTCGGGATTCTGCCCCGCACTCATGGAACAGGTCTATTCAATCGCGGTGAAACACAAGTACTGTCGGTTGTTACTCTAGGATCGCCGGGAGATGAACAGTTATTGGACGGTATGGAAGTTTCCGGAAAGAAACACTACATGCATCATTACAACTTCCCGGGCTTCTCCGTGGGTGAAGTGAAAAGAATGATGTCGGCCGGCAGAAGAGAAATCGGACACGGCGCACTGGCGGAAAAAGCAATATTGCCGTTACTACCTGATAAAGAATCCTTCCCGTATACTATTCGCGTGGTATCGGAAGTATTATCCTCCAATGGTTCAACATCCCAAGCTTCGATCTGCGGATCATCCCTGGCGCTCATGGATGCCGGCGTGCCAATCTCAAGCCCGGCGGCCGGTATTTCCATCGGTCTGATGGCCAATGAGGACATGTCAAATTACAAATTGCTGACCGATATTCAAGGCTTGGAAGATCACATCGGTTTAATGGATTTTAAAGTGGCCGGAACCCGCAAGGGAATCACAGCTATGCAGGTTGATATCAAAAACAACGGTCTTACCATGGAAGTCGTCAGTGGAGCGCTGGAAAAGGCTAAGATAGCCAGAATGAAGATATTAGATGTAATGCAACAGACCATCCCAAGCGTTCGTGCCGAGCTTTCAAAGTATGCACCGCGCATTGTCCCGATGAGAATTGATCCGGATAAGATCCGTGAGCTGATCGGACCGGGCGGAAAAGTGATTAATGAAATCATTGATACCACCGGTGTTCAGATTGATATAGAAGATGACGGATTGGTAATGGTCACAGCTGATAAGGATTCCAAATTGGATGAAGCTTTGGAATGGATTAAAGGTATTACCAGTGATCCGGAAGTCGGGCAGGTATATGAAGGCAAAGTGATCAAGATCGTTGCTGACCGTAACAGCGGTAAAGAAATTGGCGCGGTTGTAGAATTAGCACACGGCAAGGACGGCATGGTTCATGTTTCGCAGATTGCACATGAACACGTCAATAATGTTAGTGATAGACTACATGTCGGTGATATTGCCAAGGTGAAAGTAATGGGCATTGATAAAGAGCGCGGAAGGGTAGAACTTTCCATGAAAGCGCTACTGCCGACTCCGGCCGGTTATGAAGATCGTGGCGGTGATGATCGCCGAGGATTCAGCAGAGGTGGCAATCGAGGAGAAAGACCACAAAGACCACCCAGAAGAGATCGCTTCTAGGTTATTGTAGAATTCAACCGTCCCCTGTGAAAAGGGGGCGGTTTTAGTTTATCCCGTTAGAAGCATTCTATAGAGTATTTAATCTTACGTTCAGATATGTGCGTTTTCATCCCAATCATTATCTGTAGAATATTTTGCTTCTAACGGGATTTATCCCTTTAGTCGAGCTTAGCTCAATCTGACGGGATTTATTCGCAGGTCGATTTGTGATAGAGTATAGTAAAGTAATCGTTTAGGGGGAAAAATGAAAATAAGGGATAAATTATTTATAATTTCCGGTCCTTCCGGAGCGGGGGAAGATTCGGTTATTGAGGGGCTTCGGAATCATTTTGATATTGAAAGAGTAATTACCACGACTACCAGGGAAAAAAGAAAGGGCGAGTCGGAGGGTAATCCGTATTATTTTGTCAGTAAAAAGGATTTTAAGTCCAAAATTAAAAAGGGTGAGTTTATAGAATATGCCGAAGAATACAACGGAAACTTTTATGGAACGCCAAAAAAAGAATTAGAAAGGGTAAAACAGTCAAATAAGATCGGCATCTGGAAAATAGAATATAAAGGAGTACAGATAGTCAAGAAAAAACTGCCGAACGTAAAATCAATTTACATTGCGCCCCCGGATTTAAAAACTTTAGAGAATCGGATCAAAAAAAGAAGCAAGGTGGATGACGTATATATTGCGGAACGCATGAAATATACCAAACAATGGCTGAAATACGAAAAGATTTATGATTTTAAGGTTGTTAATCAGGAAGGAAAGTTGGATCAGACAATTATTGATGTAAAAAACATAATCAAAAAGCAAATTGGCAGCAGGGTAGGGTCAAAAATTGTATTTTTCTTTTTAGCTACACTCGTTTTGATCGGGTATTTTGTTGGTTTCGGTTTTTTTCATCTGGACAGCCGGGATCAAATTGTTAATTATTACAAAAAGACTACCGCTTCCTACGGAATAAAGAATAAAGAGCAATCGTTTGCAGAATTGCTAAAATTTGTGCCAAAAGACAGCCCGCTGGCTTATGTCGTCGGACCTATGAAATTTGATTTCTTTTCCGGTGGGTTGATTGATGATTTTGAGGTGCCCACATATCAGTACGCGCTCTTCTTTTATCCCAAGAGTGAATTGCTACCGGGTGTAGTGTTGAAGCTCGATGATCCAAAATCAGCGCAATGGGGGGCCTTTAAGCAGCTTGTGGCACAGATTTGGGCCAAAAAATTCCCGGAAAAGGTGCCTTTAACCCTGCCGGACGGCACGGTTGTTTATGAATTAGTGCCAAAACCTGAAAATATTGAGCCAATTACTCTTGAATACAAGGGGGAAACCATATATGAACTGGCTGACGGAGCGGAATCGACCATTGCGTATGCGATGGTGGGTGATTATGTTGTTGTCTCTTCCTCCAGTCAAAACATCCGTCTAGCCATACTCGCTAGCAGTGATATTAGCCAAAGACAGGAAAATACCCAATATTCACGCTGTTCCGGCAACAATCCATATCAATACATCGCCGCCAACAGCACAATTGACCTCGAAAACAGCGATTTATTCCTGAATATTCTGCCTAAAACGGCTTTTCCAGCTAAATATTGCATCTAAAATGGCTAATATTAGCAAAAAGGAGAGATCTAATGACAATGTTGTTGACATGAAGTAATAATTATGATATACTACCTTTAGTGAAGTATCTTCACACAATACAAGCGCATATTGAAAACTAGGTTCTACCAGCAAAATAGCAAGGAATACCTCCCTATAAGTCGCTTGTAGGGAAAAAGTTCTTTACTATTTTGAAGAGGGAATAAAACAAAAACAAAAGCGGTTGACGTATATAAAAATATGATCAACCACAAAAATGGTAGAGAATCGTCATTTTCTCCCTAATTACCCTCATAGGAAAGAAAATGCTCAAAAGTCTTTGCGACACCAATCTGTCAATCGTCTCACGACGAACGAGAGTTGGGCAAGGGCCTTGGGCGTGACAGTGCTTAAATAACTATGTTAATGGCGCTAGTTGCGCCCTTTTTCTTTTCCCGAAATTTTGTATAATGTATGTAAGAGATATAAGCAATAACGAAAAAAACATGGATAAAGGGTTAATGAAGAAACTGGAAGCGGACCTGCTTAAACAGCAAGAGAAGTTGCGTGGTGAGCTCGGCAGTTTTGCGGACAAAGATATTAATAAGGAAGATGACTTTAACACTCGTTTTCCAAGTTATGGGGATAAAGATGAAGAGAACGCAACCGAAGTCGCGGATTTCCAAGATAATCTTTCAGTGGAAAGAAATCTAGAAAAGGCGCTTGAGAAAACTGACTTGGCGTTGGAGCGAATAAAAAATGGTACGTATGGTGATTGTGCCAAATGCGGAAATGCAATTGATCCGGCACGCCTTGAAGCGTTCCCATCGGCAACGCTTTGCATGGAATGTCATAAATCTGCTCAGTAAAATCCTGAAATGAAGAAAGAGTCCAAACAACTGATGTTTATTAATGTTGGATTCTTTTTTTTGTTTGTGGCTGACCGGGTTCTTAAATGGTGGGCGGTGAATTCATTGTCTGATATTTCACCGATTACTTTCCTGCGTGTGTTTCGTCTGGAATTTTATCTGAACGAGGGAATAATATTCAGTGTACCCTTACCTAAAACGCTGATCTACATAATTACGGTCTTGATTATCAGTATTGTTATATATTTATTGTATGAAGCATACCAAATGAAAAGTCGCACTCTGATTATTGGTTATTCTTTAGTTGCGGTTGGTGCTTTCAGTAATCTTTTGGATCGGATTAATCACGGAGCGATTATTGATTTTATAAATCTGACTGTCCTCCCGGTTTTTAATCTTGCAGACTGTTTGATCACTGCCGGAGCGATAATACTAATACTCAAAGTTTCTAATAGAAAGGGAAATAATTATGAAAAAGTTCACTAAAAAGAAGGAAGATTTCATTTGCATTAACTGTAAAAAGAAAGTTAATGGTGACGGTTATACCAATCATTGCCCTTTTTGTTTGTATTCCCTGCATGTGGATGAGTCTCCCGGTGACCGTTTAGCCATATGCAATGGTGTGATGAAACCGATTAATTTGATTATAAAAAATAAAGAAGAGAAGATTGTACACGTCTGTGAAAAGTGCGGTATGCAGAAACTTAACCGGCTACATGAGGCAGATAATAGGGAGATTATTTATAATATAATTGAGCAGTACAACCGGAACAATTTACCGATATAAAAGGTGGGTTATTTCATGTAATATCAATCAAATGGAAGTCATTTGACTGTCTGATAAGTTGGTGTTAACATAGAGAAAATAAAAGATTAGAAATGGGCGTCCTTGGCGCTTGTTTTTTTATGTAGTAATTTGGTATCAGTAATTTGTAATTCGTAATTAGTGATAATAAAATGAATATCTCAAAAATTAATTCCTTTCAAGATTTAGAAGCATGGCAAAAGGGGAAAGAATTAGTAATAGAAATTTATAATATAAGTAAAAGATTTCCTAAAGAAGAAACCTTTGGAATCATTAGTCAGCTAAGAAGAGCTTCTCTTTCTGCTCCCGCAAACATAGCTGAGGGATTTGCACGTTATCATTTCAGGGACAAAGTACGCATTTACTATATTGCCAGAGGATCATTGGCTGAGGTTCATAATTATTTGATACTTGCTGTGAGTTTGGATTATATCAATGAAGTAGAGTCCAACACTTTAATCTGTAAATGTAATCAAGTCGGGATGCTTATTAATGGTCTAATTCGATCTATTGATAGGCAGAAAATATAGCGAGGAGTACATTTTGACAATTACCAATTACGAAATAACCAATTACCAAAAGACCCATGCCTTCAAAACTATACTCCGCCGCTTTAGTCGGTATCGAAAGCCAAATTATTGAAGTGGAAGCGGATGTCGCGCCTGGCCTGCCCAATATGATTGTGGTGGGGTTACCGGATACTGCTGTACAGGAAGCCAAGATCAGGGTTCGCTCGGCGATCATTAATAGTGGCCTGCCATTTCCCAGAACCAGGGTAACGGTAAATTTGGCACCTGCCGATCTGAAAAAAGAAGGTTCATCGTTTGACTTGCCGATAGCATTGGGGATATATATGGCAACGCGGGGTGTTGATATAAACTTACCAAAAGAGAAATCAATATTCATTGGGGAGCTTGCTTTGGATGGAACGGTACGGAAGGTGAGTGGGGTATTATCTGTCGTTATGATGGCGAAACAAAATCATATCAGAAACATATTTTTACCCGCTGAAAACATAGAGGAAGCACGGGTCATCTCCGGCGTAAAAGTGTTCGCTGTTTCAAGCTTAATGCAGCTTGTTGATCATTTAAATAATGTCCGGCTAATAACTCCAACGCTGTATCGTATTACAAAGCAGACTGATGATGGTAATATTGATGAAACTTTTTCTCAAGTGAAAGGTCAGGAATTTGCCAAACGGGCGCTGGTGATTGCTGCGGCCGGCGGGCACAATCTCTTTATGACCGGTCCTCCCGGCACTGGCAAAACGATGTTGGCCAGAAGTATCCTTTCAATTCTTCCGGAACTGGAAACACCGGAAATGTTTGAAGTTACTAAAATTTACAGTGTTGCCAAATTGCTGGCTAAAGGCGGGGCACTGATTACCAAAAGACCGTTCAGATCACCACACCATACCGCATCTGCCGCCGCACTGATCGGCGGCGGCAGAACTCCAAAGCCGGGCGAAATATCTTTGGCGCACCGCGGGGTGTTGTTTTTGGACGAGTTACCGGAATTCCCGCGGATTGTTTTAGAGAGTCTTCGCCAGCCTTTGGAGGATGGGCAAGTAATGGTGGCCAGAGTGTCCAGTACAATTCAGTTTCCTGCTAAGTTCATGCTGATCACCGCAGCTAATCCTTGCCCATGCGGTTATCTTTCCGACCCGAAAAAGGAGTGTCGGTGCGCACCCAACCAAATAATTAATTACCAAAAAAGAGTATCCGGACCATTGCTTGATAGGATGGATTTGCATGTCGAAGTTGCCAGGATTGAATTTTCAGAACTGGTTAAAGAACCGGGAACGCTTTCAGAAACAATCGAGATTAGAAAAAAAGTAAAAAAAGCACGGTTAATCCAAATTGATCGCTTAAAACCGGTCGGACTTTTGGAAAATTCTGAGATGACACAAAAGGAGATCAACTGTTACTGCCGGGTGGGTAAAGAGGCTCAGGCATTGTTAAAGCAAGCAGTGGAAAAATTCCCCCTGTCAGCCCGGGCGTATTATCGGGTACTGAAAGTAGCCAGAACAATTGCCGATATAGAACAGGTGGAGAAAATCCAAACCCAGCACATTGCCGAGGCGCTTCAGTACAGATTAAAGTTATAAGTTTTAAGATTTATGGAAATATCTTTAATCTTTAATCATAAATCTATAATAAAAACACAAAATGGTATATACTATAGTAGTATATTTACCATAAAATATGAAGGGAAGCACAAATTATATTCACATCATTCTGACATTATCAATTGCTATGATAATGATTACATTGATTGCCGGCTTGGCGTACGGAATTTTTTGGTATTTTAATACATACGTCGGTGGTGATCTAGATCCTTCAAATAATATTATTACCGCATGCATCGGTAAATGTCAGGAGGAGCAGATCTGTTCGGCAGGTACGAGCAGTAATTATCGGCTAGTCAACGGCGAATGCCAGTGCAGTTGTATTAAAATAAAGAGTGCGTCTAATATTAATGTGACTGCAAACACAAACGTCCAGAATGAAGAAAGGCAGTTATATGAACATCAAAAATTTACTGTGCAATATCCCAGTGGTTGGGAAATGCACACAGACATATCCGGATCAGACCTTGCTTTGGAGACTGTCACATTTTCATCACCGGAGGTAGAAGGTGATAATATCTGGTCTGTTCTGCTTTATAGTACCGCTTCAACCGAAATGGATGAATTAATTGCTAAAATGGGCAGTCAGTTTTCGGACCGCAGGGAGATAAGAGAAAGAATTACAGTTGCCGGCAAGCAGGCGACCAGAGCTACTGTAACGACGGATACGATAACAGGCTGGAGACACGTACAAATATTCTTTGAGGATGGTGACACGCTCTATGCGATCAATGACGGTGCCAGCCGCAATCTGGAATTTGAAACTTTTTATAATTCATTTCAATTAAAAAATAACTAACTCGAATGATATGATTAATCAAAATAAATTTACTCATTTAATCATTGCAATTTCGGCGTTTGTCGGGGCTGCAGTTATTTTTTTAGGTGCGTGGTGGTTAATATTCGGGCGTTCCGACAATGCAAATACCAATACTTCAAATACCAACACAGTAGTTACAATAAATTCTTTTGCTGAATGTGAGGCCGCCGGCTATCCAGTAATGGAAAGTTATCCCAGACAATGCGCGGCGGGCGGAAAGACGTTCACGGAAGTGATTACCAATACAAATACTTCGGCTAATACAAATAGTGGATTTAATCCACATTCAAATACCAACACAGCACTTAATACCAATACTTTTGCGGTGACTGCGGAGTGGGAGTTATATGTAAGTGATAGATATAATTATAAAGTTAAATATCCAGCAAATGGGAGCTATAGTGAGTTGGGAAGTGGAATTAGTGGTTCTGATGACCTTGGTTATATTGTAGACTTCCAAATAGGTAACGACATGGTAGTTAGAGTCAATACATCAGACAATTCCGCCGGTGTTGAGAGTCTCGAAGATGTACTTGCAAGTAATATGCCAAAATATATTAGCGAGGATGCTACTTATGAAGAAAAAACAATAAATGGGGAACGGGCATTTGTATTTATGAATATAGTTAAAGATAGCAGCGGAAATGAAAAGGTTGTTGGAGCAAACACTATGTTCATTACTGATGATATTTTTTACCAAATCAGTACAGGCAATCAATTATCACCTGAATTTTCATCTGAACGTGAGGCACTATATAACAGTTTTGTTTCCACATTCCAATTCACTTCAGATACTACGATGACAAGTGGCTGGCAAACTTATACCAACCAAGCACCCGCGTTTTCCATTGATTACCCGGATACTTGGGAGCTGGACTTAAGCTCTGGCAATCCGGTGATGTTTATGGATGAGCGCGCGCTGGCTCAGGAAGTGGCGACAGAAATGATGCAGGGCAGTAAAGTTGAGATTTGGTGGGGAGGAAATACCGCAGCAACGGTTACGGAAGCGGTTGCTAATATTAACGGGGACTCTACGGTGATAACGCAAAACAATGTGACTGTTGACGGCATTGCAGCGATCCGGCAGACCGGTGAAGATGTTTTTGGCGCTTACAACAACCGATTATATATGCTAAAAGATGGGAGACTATACAGCATAGTCCAGTATATTCCTGAAGATGAATTTCAAGGTTCGTATACGGAGATTTTTGAGGATATGATTTCTACTTTCCAATTCACTGATTAAGTCACATATTTAATTAAAATTATCAGTCAAAATAATATGAATAACCAGAAAGGGATTGTCACAGTAGCATTGATAGCTATTATTGCCGGGGTAGTAATTATTGGTGGTGGTTTAACCTGGTATTTTTTATCTCAGGGTGCCGGAGATGATTATAATACTAATATCTCAAATACAAATTCTGCAATTAATGTAAATCAGTCGGCTAATATGAACTCGACCGTTTCAGAAGGTAATAAAAAACCGGCAACAGGAAAATATGCAACAGTTGATTCAACATACGCAACTGTTAGTGCTATGGAATTTTCCACAACAAAAATCCATGAGCCGGGTTACTATATGCTCGGGCACGCGTCAGTAAAAACAACTAATGAAGCGTCTGCCGTAGCCGCGGAGAATGTCAGTATAAATAATATGAGTGCCATGGGCAGTTGCGAGACAGTTTCCAATACACCGAATCTTGGTACTTGGATCAGTAGCAGTCAAACACAAATATCAGCAGTGGAGGTGCGTATCGAATGCCGTCCGGGCGTGACGTACAACGAAGATGATATCCTTGAGACTATGGGCTCACACAATTCAAGCAATATACTGCAGTATGCTAACCATACACCGGCTTCGATAAACCGTACGTTATCATTCAACATAGTAGTTACTTATAAGGATGGAACCACGGCCTCGACACCAATCATGGTCAGTATGGACCCGAGCAAACTGATGGTTAATGATTTTGGCGCGGGAATGATTACTGCGCCCGGGACAAATTTCTAGTTTATAAAATAGAAAAGAGCTGTGTAGATCACAGCTCTTTTTTGTTAGGTCATTCCCAATCAGGTCGGGAATGACAAATAGACAGAGGGATGGCTATTACTTAATGGCGCTGATAATTACCACAAACTCACCTTTAGTGACTTTTAAATTTTCCTGCACTTCAGTAACAGTACCTCTTAAGAATTCTTCATAAATTTTGGTCAATTCACGAGCAATTACAATTTTTCTATCTCCAAGGATGTTTATTAATTCTCCAAGCAGTTTTTCGATACGGTGCGTTGATTCATAAAAAACAATTGTTCTTTTTTCATTTTCAAAAGAATCTAGTATTGTTTTCCTTCCTTTTTTATGGGGAAGAAATCCTAAATATACAAATGAATCGGTTGGTACACCAGCTGCGGAGAGCGCTGTAATAACCGCAGACGGGCCTGGAATTGGTATTACAGAAATATTATTTTCTATGGCTTTATTTATTAAAACCTGTCCGGGATCGGATATACCGGGTGTACCAGCGTCAGTAACTACCGCAACATTTTTACCCGCCTTCAATTCCCCGATCAGGTAATCTATTTTGGATATTTTACTGTGCTGGTGATAGCTAATCAGAGGTTTGTTGATTTCAAAATGATTCAATAGTATCAATGTGTGCCTGGTGTCTTCACATGCGATAAGATCCACCTCTTTGAGCGTTTTAAGGGCTCTTAGAGTAATATCCTCTAAGTTTCCAATTGGTGTGGCAATAGTATATAAATTTCCCATAGCGGATCTATTATATCATTTTAAAAATAATAAAAAAGGCTCAATTACGCAATCAAGCCTTTTTTGTTTATAAATAACTTAATGGGTTCTGTTTCTTACCGTTTACAATCACTTCGAAGTGTAAATGATTTCCTGTACACCAACCCGTACAACCCATCATACCCAGTGTTTGACCCCTAGTGACGTTGTCACCGACGCTGACGGCTATTTTGCTGAAATGGCCATAGAGTGTCTGCATACCGTTGCCATGATCAATCTTCACCATCAGTCCGTATCCGCCCGACCAGCCGGCGTAGATAACACGCCCTGTGTCAGCAGCATAGTTTGGAGAAGCAGTAGTACCGTCAATGTCCAGTCCTGTATGTCGCCAGCCATAATATTGGTTGATCCTGTGACTGGGTGTCGGCCATTGTAGTTTTGTGCCATATGTCGGTGTCGCATCATCCGGCACGAAGAAATCGGAAACAGAAGCGAAGCGGGATGTTGGCTGTACAACAGGCGCCGGTGGTGCCGGCGGCACTCCGCCGGGCAATATGATAATCTGATCTTTGGAAATTGCTTCAGCGGAAGCCAACTGGTTGTATTCAACTATTTCATCTGCCTTTGCTCCGTATTTTTCTGCTATTTTGTCCAGAGTATCTCCGGATTTAACTTGATAAGAAATTCCGGATACCGGAAGAATGGTTAATCTTTGTCCGGGTTTGATAAAATCTCGGGCACCAAGTTTATTTTCCCATAATATTGTATTAGTAGAAACACTATATAAAGCCGCAATGTCGCTAACTGTTTCTCCGCCCTGGACGTCATGATAAATTACTGATTCACGAACACGGTCACCAATCGTTGTGGCAATTAAATTCGGTTTAATAATCGCCCCTTCCGCAGTAATAGTAGTGTTATCGCCGATTGTCACAGTATTGCCACCAATACCTCCTGAACTGGTAACACTTCCGCTAGACTGCGCGAAGATTGAATTATTATCAATGTTGGTTTCAGAGGTCTCAACGTACAGCTCTTCGCCCTGTGGATGAACAAGGGTTGATAGGATATTATTTTGTCCGACTTCCGAGTTTAGCTCCTTGGCATTTAAATTGCTGGTTGTGACAATAATTGTTAATAGGATTATCAGCGCATGCACGACATACCTGGTTGAGAAAGAATAAAGCAATTTTCCTTTTGCCGGACGGTAAATTGAACCCAACTGTGATTTGATTGTCAAATATATCTTATACATCCGGACAATCAGGAAATAAAATATAAAACTTGCTATTTTTTGAACAGGGATTACTATCAGATATTTTCCCAAAAAGAAAATCACTTTCTTCAGGTAGATCAAACCTTTCAAGAAGATTACCAACATATGACTGAGTGTTTTTTTGATTTGAATACTAATCGTTTTCTCCCAAATTAAAAGCCATGTTCTATGATTTAGAAAATAGCTATTAGTTGTTTTAGTATTTCATAATTTATTACCTAAACCAGTGTTTTAGTTCAGAGCGATTTAGGATACTCAGTAAGCTATCATGGTCACTTTCATTTGTCAAATTAATTTATGAAAAATTGATGAAATAATAGCTTAGATTAGCCAAAATATTTGATCCAATGCACAGATTACCCCCATTTTTTCTACGTTTTGTTGATTCCAATAAGTGCCAAAAAGTGTTAAAATACTGTAAACAAGGGTCTAAATTAATGTTTTGAAAGGAAGATAATTAGCATGTCCGAGGCAGAGAAGTACGATCATCACTTAATCGAAAAAAAGTGGCAGGACAAGTGGAGTCAGGACGGTCTTTATGTGACAAAAGACGATCCTAAAAAGGACAAATTCTACTGTTTGATTGAATTTCCGTATCCTTCGGCGGAAGGATTGCATGTCGGTCACCCGCGCAGTTATACGGCACTCGACATCGTGGCGCGCAAAAAACGGATGGAAGGCAATAATGTCCTTTTCCCCATCGGTTTTGACGCATTCGGTCTGCCGACAGAAAATTACGCGATTAAGGTTAAAAAAAATCCAGCCGACATTACTAAAGATAATATAGAACGTTTCCGCACACAATTAAAATCCCTGGGGCTCTCTTTTGATTGGTCCAGAGAAGTGGTTACTACCGACACGGAATATTATAAATGGACGCAGTGGATTTTTTTACAGCTGTATAAGAAAGGACTGGTCTATCAAAGTGAAATGCCGATTAACTGGTGTCCTTCCTGTAAGATCGGACTAGCTAATGAGGAAGTAGTGAACGGCAAATGCGAGCGCTGTGGTACGGAAGTAACCAAAAAGAATTTGAAACAATGGATGTTTAAAATAACTCAGTATGCCCAGCGTCTGATTGACGATTTGGATACGGTTGATTATCTGGAAAAGATAAAATCTCAGCAGATCAACTGGATCGGGCGCAGTGAAGGCGCGGAGGTATCTTTTAAAATTAAATATCCAAGATTAGCGGGGAATAAAACGAAGCATTGTTTAATTGTGCACGGGGTAAGTGGTCATCGAAGGGAGAATTGGTTTCCTTGGCTAAAAAATGTATTACAAGAAGAAGGGTGGCAAGTAGGCGTACCCGATCTTCCTGCTACCGATCACCCGGTAGTTAATGATTGGACAAAAGCTCTTATGGACTCTTTTAGCGATGTTTCAACTATTGTCTGCCATAGCCTAGGTGCGCCAGCCGCTTTAAATCTTATTCAAGAAACCAATCGAGAAATTGATCAACTAATTATGGTTGCTCCGGTCAATCCGCTTCAGGATTGGAAACACTTAAACAAAGAATTTCCCCATGCTGATTGGGATGCAATAAAGAAATTTGCTGATTTAAAATTCGACTGGAAAAAGATCAAGCAGAATGTCAGAAAAGTAGTGGTATATTATTCTGACGATGATCCATACATCTCACCAGAATCGATAGATTTTTATAAGAAGCACATCCCAGAAGCGAGTTTTAAACTACTACCGGGGAAAGGCCATTTTAATGAACGCAAAGGTATTATAAAACTGCCGGAACTGCTGGATGATTTAATTCCTTCGGTAAAAATATTTACTACCCGGCCGGATACGATATTCGGTGCGACCTATCTGGTATTGGCGCCGGAACATGAATTGGTGGAGAAGCTGAAACCGGAAATTAATAATTTTGAAGAAGTAGAAAAATATATTAAAGCATCCCAGAATAAAAGCGATTTGGAGAGAACGGATCTGGCAAAAGACAAAACCGGGGTTGAACTGAAAGGAGTCAAAGCAATCAATCCGGCCAGTGGTGAAGAGATTCCGGTTTGGGTCGCGGATTATGTGCTGACGGGATATGGCACTGGCGCGATTATGGCCGTACCGGCTCATGATGAACGGGATTTTGAATTTGCAACGAAGTATAAGTTGCCAGTAATAAAAGTAATTGAACCGATAATTGTTCATTCAGAAAATCAACCACATCCCGAAATTGTTGCAAATAAGTCAGTATTTGCTGGGGAAGGTAACTTAATAAATTCAGGCAAATATAATGGATTAACTTCGTTTGGTAAACTGGGTGCTAAAGTAAAGATTATTGAAGATTTAAAGAAATTGGGTTTAGCAGATTCTTCAGTGCAATATAAACTCCGTGATTGGATTTTTTCCCGTCAGCATTACTGGGGCGAGCCGATTCCATTAGTTCACTGCGAAAAATGCGGAATCGTGTCGGTGCTGGAAAAAGATTTGCCCGTGGAACTGCCAAAAGTTAAAAACTACGAACCGACAGAAACCGGCGAGTCACCGCTGGCGGGAATTAAAGATTGGGTGAATGTGAAATGTCCCAAGTGTGGTGGTAAAGCAAAAAGGGAGACGGACACCATGCCGAACTGGGCGGGTTCCAGTTGGTATTTCTTGCGTTATACGGATCCGCATAATGACAAAGAGTTTGCTTCACAGCAAGCATTGAAATACTGGACGCCGGTTGATTTATACAACGGCGGGATGGAACACACGACACTGCATCTATTATATTCCCGGTTCTGGCACAAAGCGCTTTACGATTTGAAGTTAGTGCCGACATCCGAGCCATATCAAAAACGAATTTCACACGGTATGGTGCTAGCGGAAGATGGTAAGAAAATGTCGAAATCGCTGGGCAACGTAATCAATCCCGACGACGTGGTAAAAGAATACGGCGCGGATACTCTGCGGATGTATGAAATGTTCATGGGCCCGTTTGCCGAGGCGATTCCTTGGGATACGAAGGGGATTGTGGGAGTGAGAAGATTTTTGGATAAAGTTTATTTATTAGGATTAAGGGCTAAGGGATTAGGGGTTAAGGGTGTTGATGAAAAGATAAAGAGTCTACTGCATAAAACGATTAAAAAGGTAACGGAAGACATCAATGAATTCCGGTTTAATACGGCTGTCTCAGCTTTAATGATTTTGGTCAATGAAATGCAGGGAGCAAGGAAGATTGATAAGATTACATTTGAAAAATTATTACTGATATTATCCCCATTTGCACCACATTTAACTGAAGAATTATGGTTACAACTGGGAAACAATAAATCTATCCATCTGGAATCCTGGCCGAAATTTGATCCGAGACTGGTTAAAGACCAGAAAATTGAGTTTGTGATACAAATCAACGGCAAGCTGAAAGATAAATGCCTGATGCCGGCTGACGTTACGGAGGAAGATGTGCTACAATATTTAGAGCAAAGCAGTAAAATTCAGGAATTGATTGCAGATAAGCAAGTCGTCAAGAAAATATTTGTACCGGGCAAGCTGTTAAATATTGTGGTCAAATAAGATGAGCGGATTTTTTTCAAAATTCTATCTGAAGAGCGAACTTTCTTCAGGAGTGATTTCGCTGTATATGAATCGGGTGATTCTGCAGGTGGCGAATGGAATGCTCGGGCTTTTTTTGCCCGTTTTTCTTTACCTGGTATATGACAAAAATATTTACTACGTTATCTATTATTTTTTAATAGGGTATCTAGCCTATTTTTTCACTTGTCCGATCGGCGCCCGTGTAATGTCCAGGATAAATCTGAAAAAGACGCTCATTTTGAGCATTCCTTTTTTGGTTTTACATTACGTCTGTTTTTATTATTTTGAATCCAATATCTGGGTATTTACAATTGCCTCTTTGGTTTTTCTCACAATCTACCGGATGTTTTACTGGGTTCCGTACCACACTGACTTTGCCGAATTCACGGACCGGCGCAACCGAGGGAAGCAAATCAGCTTTCTGGCGGCAATCGCATCGCTGGTCAGCATTGCCGTTCCGTTTGCCGGCGGATTTATTTTGGACCAGTTTAATTTTCAAATACTGTTTGTGGTAGTAATTATTCTGATCACTCTGTCATTGATCCCGTTTCTTTTAACCAGGGCGGTTTATGAGAAGTACAGCTTCGGTTACTTCGAAACATTCAAAAAACTTTTTCATAAAAAAAACCGGAGAATGCTTCTAGCTTACGGCGCGGATGGGGCGGAAAATTCGGTCGGGGTTGTTTTATGGCCGATCTTTGTCTGGCAAATTCTAGATGGCAAATATCTGATGATCGGCATCATCTCCTCGGTAGTTGTGTTGCTGACTATTATTATTCAATTGGGAATGGGGAAATATACAGATCAGATGCGCAAAAAGAAACTGATGCGTACCGGCTCTATTTTGTATGCGGTTGGTTGGCTGATTAAAACTTTTGTTACTACCGGTTTCCAAATCTTTATCGCGTCGACATACCACAGTTTTGCAACTATTGTGATGCGCACTCCATTTGACGCGTTGATGTATGAAAAAGCGGCTGATTCCGGCCATTATGTTGATGAATATACGGTACTGCGCGAAATGGCTATCGGTTTGGGGCGAGTTATAATATTGAGCTTTATGCTTTTAGTAATTGCCCTGGGGGGCATGGGTTTAGCCTTTCCACTAGCCGCCCTAGTATCATTATTCATTAATGTATTATAGAAATTCATGGAGACTGTTTCTGTCCAAAATAATAGACTTTCCAAACAAACGCTAAATAAAATTGTCGCGCATCTGAAATCTGGTAGTGTAATTGTCTATCCGACGGAAACCGCCTATGCCGTAGGTGGCGATGCTCTGAACAAAGAAGTAATAAAAAAGATTTACGCCATAAAAAGACGATCAGTAAAGCTTCCACTACCTGTAATTGTCGGTGATTTAAAACAGGCCAGAAAGTTTGTTATGTTTAATTCCCCATCACTTCTACTTGCGAAAAAATTCTGGCCGGGCGCCTTGACGTTAGTATTAAAAAAGAAAAAAAATATTCCAGCAATGCTTACTGCCAGAAAACCGAGTTTGGCAGTAAGAGTGTCCGGGAATAAAATTGCCCGCACAATTGCCGATGAATTAGGTCGACCGATAATCAGCACCAGCGCAAATCAGTCAAAGGGAAAAGAGTGTTATTCTGTCAGCGCGATTAAGAAACAAATTCACGGGTTTGATCAAAAAATTGATTTGGTAGTGGATGCGGGCAAACTGCCGGAAGTTAAACCTTCAACTATCGTAAAAGTCGCATCCAGTAAAATAATTATATTGAGAAAAGGGAGTGTTGTTGTTTAATTGTAAATAAATATATTTTGAATAATCTAGAAGCGGAAATAAAATATCTGACTAAGAACTTCGGCATCCGTCCTCAGCGGGAGAGCGGACAGAATTTTTTAGTTGACGAAGAGGTGTTGGATGCGATTGTTGATTCGGCACAACTTAAACCTGATGACAATGTACTGGAGATCGGCGCCGGCTTCGGGCCATTAACAAAGAAACTGGCGGAGAAGGTCAATAAAGTCTGGGCGGTAGAGCTGGAAAAAAGATTTATCCCGGCACTTAAAAAATTAGAAAAATCTTTTCCGGCGATTGAAGTAATTCATCAGGATATTATCAAAATGGATGTCAGTAAACTGATGGGGGGTGAGCAATACAAAATTGTCGCGAATATTCCATATAACATTACTTCATATGTCTTGAGAAAATTTCTGGAGCAGGATCCAAAGCCTAAAACAATGTCAGTATTGATTCAAAAGGAAGTGGCGGAAAGAATTACTGCCAAGCCTTCCGAATTGAGTCTTTTGGCGGTTTCTGTGCAATATTTCGGTAATCCACGCATTGTAAGAGCAGTGTCTAAAGACTGCTTTTGGCCAAAACCAAAGGTGGATAGTTCAGTGATCATGATTGAGGGGATTAAGAGTGATAAACAGATCAAGGAAGAAAATACACAAAATGGCTATAACTTCACCCAAAAACAGTTTTTTCAGGTGGTAAAAGGGGGTTTTTCAGCCAAACGCAAGCAGATTCACAACAATTTAACCAATAGTTTTCACGCTGACGCGCAGAAAATTAAGGGAATTTTATCTGAAAATGGTATAAAACCAGAATTAAGACCGCAGGATATCACAATAAATGACTGGAAAAGTCTGACAATGGGTCTAATATTAGCGAAAATATTAGAATAATGGCTTATCCTGGGAGATTCAGGGTAGTTAGTTATACATAGTTTGACACTTTGGGGTTATTATGATATAATTGGGGCGCGTAATTTTGAGCTATTATACACTCCACAAACGAGTTATGGATATAGTCTCACCCCAGGAAAATCAAAACAAAAAGTCACAAATCGATTCCCAAAAGCGTCAGAGTATAATTTTTGGAGCCGTTTTATTTATTGGTTTTAGTGCAATGATTCTGGGTGTGTTCCAGATTACTGGCACTATTAAGGCTCCATTATCTGGTGATAATAGCGATAGCACTGATAATTCGTTAGTAAATAGTACATCAGAAGATGTTCAGTTGGTCTTTCTGAAGGGCAAAGATACGGATCAGGATGGGTTAAATGATTATGATGAGCTCAATATTTATGAGACTAGTCCGTATTTAGCGGATTCTGATGGAGATAATATTACAGACAAAGACGAGTTAGACAGCGGAAGTGATCCAAACTGTCCAAAGGGTAAGACTTGTGTGATCACCCCGGTTGCCGGAAACACGAATATTAACAGTTCAACTAATAGTGCAACTGTGACAGCTGATATTTCTTCCGCGGATTTGAGAGCGACATTGAAAGAGCTAGGTGCGCCGGCAAATATCGTGGATGCCATGGATGACGCGACACTCAAATCTGTTTACCAGGATACAGTCACTGATACCGGCATTGATATCAATGATCTTAAGAATACCAACACCGGAGTGCCAAGTGATTCTGCCGGGCAAGAGATTACGGTAGATGCTTTACAAAAACTGGATGCGACGCAAATCAGGCAGCTACTTATTAGTAGCGGAGTGAGTGAATCGGATTTGAGCCAGGTAGATGATGAGACTCTACTGCTTTTATACACGCAAGCGTTGCAAGAGGGGTTATAATATCTCGGGAGTTTAATTATTTCTATAAGAAATATGAGTGGCGATCAAAAAAATCCTAAACACCATTTCAAAGGAAAACTAATTGGTGTTTTTATTTTTGTTACATTTCTGATACAACTTTTTCTTTTTATCCCGAAGCCGGCAAACGCATTATTTGGTGTTGGTGATGTAACTTTTACGACAGTTATTCAGGACATTCCGGCAAAATTGTGGCAAGCCATCACCTCTGCTGTTGAAAAATCTTCGGACATTGCTTTCAAAAATGCATTAAGGACTTTTACCCAACAGTTGGCTTATGATACGGCAGTGAAGATAGCGAGCGGCGCGGCCGGACAAAAGCCGTTATTCAATACTAAACAATTTGGTCAGGCATTATTAGACGCCGGTAATTCCGCGGTTGGTGATTATCTTGACCAGATCACATCTGAAGCATGGGGAAAAAGTATTTGTGACATTAATCCGACTTTAAAAGTATCAATAACGGAAAGCATTAATCTTGATTTAGGATTGCCAACTCCTGGAAGTGACAGGAAGGCGAAATGTGATGTTACTTCAATTGTCAGTAAGTTTACGGATGGCACGCTTTTCTCAGCGGATATAGATTTAGGTTTTGCCATCAAGGGTGTGGATCCCGCTCAATTATCTAGGACTATTTTGCAAGAATTTCCGAATATGTTCGGCGAGGATACGGCACAAGTGGGACAGTATTTGAAAATCTATCGCGAAGCCAAGACGGAAAAACAAAAAGCGGAAGAGGCGGAAGCGGCGAAACAAGCCAAGGATTTTACGGCACTGACTAGTATAGTAACCGGCGATATTAAAACCCCGGCCGCGACTATTGAAGCGGCACAAAATTTTGCTTTATGGGAAACAACTACTGCCGATAAAACCAGCACTGGCAGTATTATCGCGGATATGATCGGAACGTTTACCAATACTTTAGTCAAGAAGTATATGGAATATATTTTGGTCAAAGGTTTGAACCCCGCGGCGGATAATACGGGATTTGACCAGGGTAAGTTCGGCCGGTCTTCAGGTATTGCGGCCGCGGAAGCAAAATTTGCTTCATTCAACCAGCCTTCGCTGAGCGCGGGCGGATCTGTAGACATTTTAAATAAACTATCTTCCTGCCCGACTGATTTTGCCGAGCCGGAAAACTGCGCCATTGATTCGAGTTTCCGTACGGCAGTGGAACAGCAGTTGCGTCTGGAAGAAGCGATTGAGCTGGGTTATATCAACGGTGACAAACCGTTTGGTTACGGCGACGGCGGATCACAGCTGAATTATCAGGAGGGTTATCCGTACCGCAGTTTGGTTTTGTTAAGAAGGTATCGAATAGTACCGGTCAGTTGGGAGTTAGCCGCTTCTTACATCAGGGAGTTCGGCGGAGGCGCACGGAGTTTGAATGATTTGATTAAAGATTTCAATGATGAAACTTCCCAGTATTATCAGTTGATCGATCCGGACTGGGTACTGAAAGCGCCGGCAACCCAATGCGTGAACAGCGGTTATAATGAGACATTCCTTTTTGACGAATATATTGATGATGACGGAATAGATGAAACTCCAAAGGTTCGCCAGATTCAACGCAATACCTCATGTGTTGATGATCAGTCATGTATTGCCGAAGACGAAACCGGTAACTGTCTGGAATACGGCTATTGCACCAAAGAAGATCCGATTTGGAGATTCAATGGCGAATCATGCCCCGACTATTATAATACCTGCACCACCTATACTGACCGACAAGGCCAGCCTGCGTCGTATTTGGCGACAACCCTAGATTTCAACGGCTGTTCCGCGGATAATGTCGGTTGCCAATGGTACTGCAAAGAGTACAACCAAACCGATGAAAGATGGGAATGCTATTGGGACGATTTGAATAATGATGATTACAGCGCGTGGTCAGATGGTGTAGTCGGGCCGTCCGGCTATGTGCCGCCAGCGGCAGGCGCATCATGGTTGTCGCATCTTACCGCTTCAGCGGAAACTTGCGACGCAAGCGCGGCGGGTTGTGACGAATTTATCCGCACAACCAACGGCACAAATTTACACACCAATCCTAGCTTTGATTACTATGACAATCTGAGCGTCCCAGATGATGGGATAGCGGATAATTTTGATTCAGCATGGGCGCCGGTTTTTGGCGCGGAAGTCGAAATAGTAACACCAAATACTCCTGGTGATTCACCTTATGCAGGTAACAATGCACTGATATTGAACTCCGGACCGGCGTTAACGGAGTTATTAGTAGGTTCAGCGGAAACAGGTTCTCCGGTAAGTAGCAGGACATTTACGGTTTCAATTTACGCAAAAAAAGATCCGAATGATTTAGCATCGTGCAATAATAATTCAAGATTAGAAATAGTTGACGCGATCAATGTTCCACTGGAGTCGGTTAATATTGATAATATAAGCAGTGAATGGCAAAGATATGTCGTGACTTATACATACCCGGATTCCTTCCCCATTGGTACTGAACATGTTGCTTTTGAAATTGCACCGGATAGTGGATGCAATTTGTTGCTGGATGCGACTATGGTGGAAGAATCAAAAATCGCCAGTGAATATGTGGATTACGGCGCGATAAATAAAGTATACCTGAACGGTGAAAGAGATACTTGTGATCCGCTGGATGTCGGATGCCAATTTTATACCCCGCTATTAAGCGGAGATCCGGTGCCGGCGCAAATCAGGCCGTCTGACGAGTGTTCTGCTGAAGATGTCGGATGCAAAGCTTTTGAAGAAGTTAAACTGACCACTGTAATGCCGGATCCCAATAATATTGAGCGTTCTGGTCAGTACTGCTATGGCGGTCCGAATGAGGGGGAGGCTTGCTTAATTAATGCTGATTGCGGGACAGGGGCATGTTTACCGGTTATATCATTTATTCCGGATACCGGAGAACAGTGTTCCGCGGCCTATGTCGGTTGCGAAGAATATACAAATCTGGACGAAGTCGCGGCCGGCGGAGAAGGAATTGAATATTATTCTTTCCTAAAACAGTGCGTTCCGACCAACTCAGCAAATATTGATACTTACTATGCTTGGGAAGGGGACGCGGTAGCTGGTTATCAATTGCGCTCATTCAGGTTGAAGCAAAGTAACATTGTTTATACCGGCGGTCCGGTGGAAGTCGGCAACGCACCGTGTACTCATTTGAATGTTGATCCGAATCCGACTAACTTAACCTGTGCGGATACGAACGCAAATATCCAGGCGGATTCTGAGTGTTCAGCAGTTTATGGCACGGATCCGGACTGCACGCAGTTCTTTGATGCCAGTTTGCATGTGTTTTATCGATACAAATCAATGACAATTTCAGTTACTGATGATTGCCATCCGGAGAGAAACAGTATTGACGGTGATACTTATTATGGTACTCCGAGCGAAAGCCGTTCCTGTCCGGCACAATATGCCGGTTGCCGTGAATACTTGGGTAATTCGGGATATAACTATCGCCAGATATTTTCTGATGATTTTGAGGACGGTACAACCATGAGTTGGGCACCGGGAACAGTCAGTAATAATTCAATAATCGTCGGCGGACACTCTCTTAATACAAATGCCAATACAGAAAAACCGGTAACTTTGGAAGATGGAAAAACTTACGAATTAAAGTTCTGGGGCAGATCTGATTCCGCTAGTGACAATATGTACATTAAGTTTAATACGGCGATCGGTGCCGTAGGCGGGGATAATTGGTTTGCTGATCAATCAGGCACTACATTTCCTCCGGAAGTATGGCTTACACCTGAATGGCAGGAATTTAGACTAGGCCCGGTAACAATCAATACTTCTGATACAGCGCTGTGGTCCGGTCTACCGACCGCTCTACAGTTCCAAAATGTCGGCAGTCAAATTTACTTGGATAATATTGAACTGGTTGAAACAACCACAAACCGGTATTTAGTCCGTGGTTCATATGATACCTGTTATGGATCCGAAAATTGTGAAGCGTATTCCGATGTTGATAGTAATATTCATTATCTGATGTCATTTTCGAAATTGTGCAGTGAAGATACGGTCGGTTGTGAAGCATTAATTGATACTGCTAATACCCGATCGCCTTATGCTGAGGAATTTGGTGATCCCGCGCAAACTCTAAGTCATGTTATTACACCAGATGATTCACTGGTAACAGTAATCAACAATCCAGACAATTATTGCTCAGCTGATAATCAGGGATGCAGTAGGTTAGGGTTACCGAATTTTGATGAAGAAAATAATCTAATTTCGTATGAGGATGTTTATCTGAAAGATAACGCAGCTGAATATGATAATATTTGGTGCGATAATTCCGAATCCGGTTGCGAGGAATATGGTTTCTCAGGTGGCGGAGGCAAAACTTATTTCAAACAGCCGATTGATGGTCGTACTTGCGAATATAAACAGTTGCAGGGTTCATACGATTTTGACTGGTATATCTCCGGAACAGAAACACCGTGCGAAACTACACCAACACCACCCAGTCCGGCGATCCCAGCTTTTGTCTGTGAGGGGGGCACGCCGGCAGCGGCCCCGAATACAATCTGTAATCCGGATGATGCGGTACCATGTGCTGATAGTGCCAGATGTGTGCCATGGGTGGGCCTTTGCGATTCCAAAGCGGACGGATGTACGGCCTATAGTGACCCGCTGGATCCGATCGGCTGTCAGCCGTTGTGTCCTTATGAGGGCGACACGGTTTTGTTTGATGAGAATTGTGTTGTGACACCGGGCGGACTGCCGGGATGTTCGACATATTATAATATTAAATCCAGCGTTGATTCCACCAGTTGTAACGGAGTGGTTAATGCAGAAAAAGGCTGTGTCTTATTCAGTGATACAACTCAGTCGCTGAATTACACGGCGGATTTAAGCCCGGATGGCCAGGAGTTCTATTGTGACCTGGGTAATCCGGTAACTTATGGTAATGATTGCGATGTTGATGCGGACTGCGGTGCGGGCGGTTTATGTATTGAAAATCCGGAATTTGGACCACCGGTACTGGGTAGATTCGGAACCTGTATTGGGGGCACAAATCCAAATGACCTATGTACTAGCGGAGGCGCTGAATGTCTGGGCGGAGGCGCGTGCAGTTTATATACAGCAGGAGGAAGTCCGATAGCGGATTCGAACACAGTGTTAAAGGTTAAAAGAGACCGTGTCTGTGACGAATGGTTGTACTGCAAAACATCTTTTGAGGTGGATGACAACACAGACTTGGACGGTGATGGTAAAACAAAAGAGGACGTTTGTTTTGAAATCGGCTTGTGTGATGAATTGGGTTCCAACGGTTCCTGTATCAGTACGATCGATCCAGGACCGACCAATGTCACCGGTGATACGGCGGCATATCCGCTGGACGAGTTTCAAAATCTGTCCGGGTATGTCAGCGCCGGTTTGCAGTATGGCTGTCGGGATGATCATTCCGTTGATTGCACTGTAGCAACAGAAGCCACTACTTGTGCCGGACTTGGCGATAAGTGTGACATTATTGAAGGGTATTATCCCTATTCGGAAATGTATGAAGTTGGTCTGGGCGGAGCAATCACAAAAGATTTGGTAAGATTTGGTGATTTTGAGTCGAACGCGTTAAGTCGGTTCATGGTTTGTGATGAGAATATGGATAATAAAGATACTTCTTGCGTGGTGGATGAGAACTGCGTACCGGATGAGAATCTGACCGCCATTCCGAATTGTATTACCGCCGAAGAAGAAGGGTCGTGGACAGCTATCTTCCCCGATCTGGACAGCAGTGTCAGTGTCGTGGAAGGACCGGAAACGGTCGGCAATTCCGCATTGGATGAGAATAATTACCTGCTATATTCGGCAGGGTCGCAGGGTGTTTGCGATGATTTGTCCACGAACCAGGGGACAATCTGTACCGTGGCCGGCGGAGAGTGCGTGATTGGCAGTTGTGAATTTACCGGACTGGGTATTAAGACCAGTTTGGGAACAAATATATTAAACAATACTGAATACATCGCCAGTCTGGATTTCCGGTTTGAAAACCTGCCGGAAGCCGGACAGGAAACTATTTCAGTTTCACTAGCTCAATTTGAGAATGGCAATATTGTCGGTGAAAATTTCCTGGGTTATTTTGATGGTTCAACCGGTTGGGAACAGCAGGTACTGAAACCGGTAAGGATTAACGGCATCCCGGATGAAAACGCGGAAACCTTCCTGTTGATTCGGAATATGGGCGGTAATGTTTCGTTCTCCGTGGACAACGTATCCATGAAGCCAGCACTGGCGGTGAAGGCTTCTGACTCTCCGGGTATCCGCGGAGACTTCTACACTTTTGTTTATCAACCAAGTTCAACCAGTGTTTCAGGACTGAATGAGGAATGTTTTACAGATGGAAATTTGACGACAGCTTGTCCTGGTAATCCATATATCGTACCAAAGATCAATTGGTATGAGCCATGTATAGCTTGTAATGCCGGAGATACAGCGTTATGTACGCTATGTGGAAATGGCGATGCGACCGTAACGATCCCGGGAGAAATGGATCCGCTAGTACCGGATAATGCTGACTTTATTGTTGCTAACAGTTCAGGCAGATGGGAAGGTGGAATTAATATTCCGACATCGGGCTATCAAACATTATTTTTCAATGTGAATGACGGAGTCAGGATTTGGGTGGACGATATGGCGGCGGGTTCGGAGATCGTCAGCGCCTGGGGCAGTATACCAACGCTGGGTTATATGTGGTCGCAATATTTCACTGCCGGCTGGCATCCGGTCAAGATTGAATTTACTAATGGTGGTGGTTATGGCGGAGTACAAATGGGAAGGACATCAGGACAATGGAACCCGACAAATTGTGGTGGTGGAATACCGGATGCATTTTGTATCAATTATGCCTGGGATCAAAATGGTGACGGTGTAATCAGTCCACTAACTGAAGGAATGTTATTTCCGACATATAATAGAATTACTGCCATTCCAAGTAACTACTTGATTCCGCAGGTTGAATTAACTACTGAGCTGGAATTAGTCTTTGGTAATTACCTTGGTACTTATGTCAGTGATTATCTGAACTATGATAATGCATCAATGCCGACACTGCTGAATGATAATGCCGGAGCAACAGAAATGGTCGCGGTGCGTTGGGCCGGTAAATTACTGGTTGAAAATACGGGTAATCATTTATTCAACTTGGTTGTGGATGACGGATATAAATTCTTTATTGATGATCTGACTGTACCGGTTCAAGAAAACTGGACGGACGGCGTGCATAATGATTCGTTTACTGTTAATGGGCTCGATGCCGGTTGGCATCCGATCATGATTGAGTATTATCAGAAACTGGGCAACTCTTCTATGCAATTCAACTGGCAACCACCGGGGGCACCGGCAATCACAGCGGTTCCAGCGGAAAATCTTTCCACTACTGACGGCGATCAGAAATACCTGATCAGGTCCTGTCGCGCGTATCCGCGAGAAGACTCCGAGGTTTGCCAATACACAAACAGCGACCTAGTGCAGTTTAACGGCTGGCAGGGTTACTGTATAGAGACCGATCCGACCAATCCGGACAAGTGTATTACCTGGTGGCCGGTAGATGTTATTTCCGGTGAGTCCAGCGTATTCGGTACGGTAGATCCGGCAGGCTACAAAGGACGCAGACCTTTATATATGTGTGTGGAAGCTACTGGAAACTATGATGATACAACCCTACTAGTAGGTAATGATGATGAAAACAGTCTCTGCGGTGCTTCTAATATAGTAACTGATTTAGTTGGAAAAGTGGCGGGTTATCGACGTAATCTTGTAACAAACTTCACACATGCTGGAGATATTGAAGAAACTTGTGATGGTGATGATAGTGGATGTGGGTCACTTGAAGATCTTGGGTGGTGTGAGAACTATGACGGCCAGCGACCTTTAAGTGACAACGCTTGGGGATTTTGTAGTTGTCGCGGTGGTGGTGGAATAAACACTACAGTCCTAGCCCAGGGAAGTGACCGGACATATCATGATTGGGAAATAGACCGGATTGAATGGGTACAGCAACGATCATCACATTCCGACTGGCCGGGTGGTGGAGCTACTTGGATAGCCAATGCCGAAAATGACTGGGATATCAGTTGGGACGGTAATGACAATCATCTCAGAATCAAAACCAATTTCTCTGCCACTGATCACACTATAGATAATTATTACGTTTATATGGAAGACGGCAGTGGTGGTAGCGGAGGAATGTGGGTAATGGGCTATGTATACCTGCGGGATGTTTGTACCGAGGTGGCAAAAGTAGCCAGTATTTCTGACGATAAAGCCTGGGCACAAAGAACTGCTAATACCAGCTCATATCAAATTCGCGATATTCTATATAAATACAATGAAAATGCCGCTCCGTTTGGGGCAATTGTAGCGGGTCAAGGTGATGATCCGGGATCAACTTGGGATAGCAGTGTATCGGACGGTATGCAGCCATTATATATTGAGAATTTTGACAGTACACCAACTCCACCGGTGAATAATACACGAGCGGGCAGTCCGTACAGTTGTGATGGTGATTGCGTGCCGAAAGTATGTATGGGTGGCAGTTATGACACGGTGCATCGTGGAACTCAGTATGCCTGCACGACAGATGCGGACTGCGGAGGGGAAGACGGCAACCGCGGTGTGTGCGTGGGGTTAGGTTATTGCAGTGGTGATGTGACCAAATACTGCACCGATGACGCGTATTGTACCAGTGTCAACGCCGGATCCTGTGTTGGCGCGGCCGCCAGAAATGCCGGAGATGGCGTGAACCAGGCAACCGGGTTTGACGGCAATGTGTGGGCGGTAGATAATCTGCAAAGAATATTTGCCTACGTTTACGATGCTTGGTTCTGGGATGTAGATACGGCAACATACGAAAAAATTAATCCGGCCAATCCGAGCTGGAACTATGTATGGAATAATGAATTTAACCACATGCCACTCTGTAACACGGACGGCGCCGGTCCGCGTCCGACTTGGCCACCGGACAACGACTATTGTGCTATTCTTCCGGCGATTGATAATGTCTTGATCAACGGTGCCGATGGGGATGTGGAATTATTCGGCGGCGGGTCAATTACCCTGTCATTTACCAGTTTTGTGGATCCGGAACAGGAAGCTTTGAAGAACATTGTTATCGACTGGGGCGACGGTTCTACCAGTTCCATCGTGTGGAACGGCGCGCCAAAATCTGACCCAAGTCAACCGCATTTGTTCTCCCATACATATGATGAGCCGGGCGCGACACAGATCTATAATATTGAAATAATGTTGAAAGATAATTGGGGCTTCTGTAATGACCAGAACAGCGCGACGCCCGGACTTCGCCCATGTGATATCAACAGTACAACTCAGAATTACCAGGAATTCAACGGGACGATAACAGTACAGCCAAGCTAAACTTTATCAATCAATAATGTTCAGAAAGATTTTGTCACGAATCAGAAAGGCGCTCTTACCAATACTCGGCGTGTTGGGTGTACTTGTTTTTGTCGGACTTATTTTTCCGGAAAAGTCAGAAGCGCTTGCGGGCTTTGATGTCTCTGAAGCGATTATCGGTGCGATTGGAGATTTCGGCGCAAATATAATGCAATTGTTGGGGTCTTTATTGGGCATGATAATTGAATTAGTGATTAAAATATTCAGCTATAATAATTTCGTCAACATGAAAGCGCCGCCGGCAGTGCATATCGGCTGGACGATCATCAGAGATCTTTCCAATATGATGTTTATTGTGATCCTGATTGTCATCGCTTTCGGTACAATCATGAAACTTCAGCAGTATCACGCGCGCAGTCTGCTGACCAAGATGATAATCATGGCGGTTCTGATCAATTTCAGTAAGACCATCACCGGTATTTTTGTGGATTTTTCCCAGGTGATCATGCTGACGTTTGTATATTCATTTCAGGATTCCGCCGCGATAGTTTTGACTGTCGGGTTGAATCTGGCGCAGATGACCAGTTTTGCCCAGGACACCAAGGGGTTTGTTAATGAATTGAAAGGCATCGGTTCCGTAATTATGGCTATCTTTTTAGCTAACGGGATGTTGGTCGTGGCAATCGCGGTTTTGCTGGCTATGCTGGTAATCTTGGTGGCAAGAATTCTGATGATCTGGATCTTGGTGATTCTTTCCCCGGTTGCCTATATAGCATCGGTTTTGCCCAACACTTCGCGTTACGCTTCCCGTTGGTGGACGGAGCTGGGTAAAAATCTCACGGCTGGTCCGGTCCTAGCTTTCTTTTTATGGTTGTCACTTTCCGTTATTTCTACCAGTGCGGGAGCGCCGATTGATTTATCTGATATAGGAGTTAGTGATGGGACTATTGCTGATCCCACCGCTCCCGATGCTGCTAAATTGCCAAAAGGTGCTTCAGCAATCATGAATACTCAGAACATGTTTAATTATATTATTACTATAGCACTGCTTTTGACCGGTATTATGCTGACGCAGGAATTCGGTGTGATGGGCGGATCGACAGTCGGTCGGTTCCCGGACAAGCTGAAATCAATGGGCATGAAGACTTTAAAGAAGCCTTTCAACAACCGCTTTGCGAAGCGAACTTACGGTGCGATCGGCAGAAAGATTACGGAAAAAGCGCCGATTTTGAGTCCCTCGTACTGGAAGGGTATTGGTCAGAGAGGTGAGCGTTTGGCGACACAGCAAAACAGGGAAATAGCCGGTAAAGGAGAACAGATGGCCGAAAAGGTTATGGACGAATGGATACCAAGCTTTTTCCGTCAGAAACGGGGTAATCTTAAAGTTTCAGCTAAAGGTGCAGCCATGTCGAGAGCGGAAATGGCACGCAGTGCGGTGGTAGGTGAGTATGAGAGTGAAATGCTGAAAGAGATTTCAGAATCCGGCGCTGGTAAAGAAAAAATGGCGGAACTGGCGGAACGAGCGATGCGTATGGGTGGTATCAAGGGTGAGCGCTCTCGCGAAGCAGTAATTAACTTAGCCGCGTCCCGTGGTAACCTGGATGATGTCTATGCCCATTTTCTTTCCAGCGGTCTGATAAAGGATGACCCAACAGCCAAGCAATTCGGTTTTGATAGTTATGAAAAAGCTAAAGTAATGGATGACGAAGGATTCAAGCAGTTTACAATGGGTTATTTGCAGTTGGATCGTGCTAAATTTGACCCAACCACTATTGCTAAAAAGATCGCTGATGCAGAAGGAGTCAATTACGACAAACTTGATCCTGAAAAAGATGCTAAACAAAGAAGTGCTTATATGAAAAGAGCTACTAAAGAATCAAATATAAATGCGGGAAAGGCCTCACATGAAGAGCAGACTGCTTTGCGTACCATGTATACGATCAGCCAGTCGTCCCGCAATGTCGGCCATTGGGAGCAGACGATGGCTACCTTGGATGCAAAAACCGGCAAATACCGGATTATGAATGAGGATGAAAGAATCGGAGAGGTAAAAGGCGAGGCACGCAAGAGAGGCTCGCGTGCCTTCATGCAGGGCGTGGCTCCCCATGCTATGCGCTCGCTTGTATATAAACAAAACAGGAAAAATGAGAAAGGTGAAGATATTGAGGATGGTTGGGATTTTTCTACCGACGCGAATCTCATGTCTGTTTCCCAGAAAAGATTTTTGGGTGAGGTGCTAACACCTTCCATGATTCCGGAAGCGCATCATTTCCAGGCGCGGTTATCGCAGATTCTGGTTGGTAGTCATAATGGGATCAGTGACGAAAATTGGGAAGATCGGTTGTTTGATGAAAACGGAAATCTTGTAAAAACAAAAAAAGAAGAAAAGGATGGAACAGAAACAGAAGAAACAGCTGCCTATAAGCAATTTAAGAAGACTTACGATTTAAATCCAGCAATGGTCAGGGCTTTATGGAATAGTGCTTATAGAGGTTCAAAAAATCCTACAGCACCAATTCCAATAGATGGGGATTATTATAAATATCGTGATAAAGTTACTGATGGTAAGGACTTTAAAGACAATGCTCCAGTTGATTTGTCCAGAATGAGTCCACCTGCTCCGGGTCCTGAATTAGCCAAAGCATTAGAAAATGGATATAAACCTCCGGTTAAAGAAGAAGCTGCACCAGCAAAAACAGTTGAACAGAGTATGGAAGAAATGCAAACCAATATTGATGAAAAGAAGCCCATCGAAGCAAATGAACACAACTATACATACAATAGAGGTGTCTGGTCCAAAACTCCGAAAAAAGGTGGAGAGCCGGTGGACTTTTTGGATGATGCTCAAATGAAGGAAGTTGTCGCGTCGGAAGTTGAACGAATAAGAAGTATTAATACCGAGATCGAAAATGCGTATAAAGAATTGAAAGGACCGGAATTTGCCGGTATTGTCCCTGATGATGACAGAGCTCTGGGAGATATTAGTGAATTGGCGGGACAACTTGATAATCTGAGTGGTCAGTTTGCCAGTTTGGATAAGGTGATCGATCCGCAGTCGTTTACGGAAATGAGTGCTGCCATGTATCGACTAATGTCTACCATGAAGGAGAATATTGATAAAATGGAAGAATCGGAAAAGAGCAAAGGTATGCGGAATGCAGTTGAGACTGTTCAACACAATTTTGATCAGGTATCCAGTGGCAATGCTACTGATCGAATGTCACAGCAAATCATGACTCAAGCTTTGGTGCAGTTGGTTAAACTAATGAAAGAAGCAAAAGCGGATAAATTCAAAGGTGAAGAAAAACCAAAAGATGATGCTCCCGACTCCGGATCTTCTAAGCCAGCAGAGGGATCTGTTCCAAAGCCAGCTCCGCGGACCCCGGGAAAACCGGGACCTCGACCTCGAACAGGGCGTCCTCAACCCGGTACCAAACCAAGTGATAATACTCCGAGACAGTCTTCGGGCACCACATCAAAGCCATCCGCGGAACCAAGTTCTCCGACTGCTTCCGAATCTGATGCGCCAAAACCGGAGACACCCGATACAAGCGGAAAGTCAGCGGAAGACAGTGAGCCACAGGGACCGACAAGCTCAACTGATGCTTCTGCTGAGTCCAGTGCTGTTCCCCCGACACCCTCCGAACCTACTCCAGAACCTCCGACAGAGCCGAATCCTAACCCGGACAGCGGGGAATAATAGTTTAATTTTCAGTTACTTAATATCAAATTGATCATGGATTTAAACTCAATTCCATTACGTGAAGATATCGTAAATAAAATTGTTCAGGAACGAATTATTTTGTTTACTCCGGATTCCATCCGCCAAATATCCGCTGAAGATCTGAAAAATGAGAAAATATATGAAAGGCTTTTTATTACTTTCATTGATCCGCAGTTTGGTATGGAATTGGGCGATTCATCGGAAATGATTTTCGTCCTGCAGAATCTGATCAAAGGTTTCCAGGAACAGGATCCGAAACTATATCTGAAATACCAGGACTTGGTGATTTATGGCATGTTCCGTACAATGCCTGTCCGTGGCGAGCTCGAAATCACCTGGCTATTACGAAACTTTCTGGTTAAAGCATTTTATTGGGAGTTGCCGGTTGAAGAGCTGTTTTATAATATGATGGTATTCAAAGGCTTCCCATTCGATTTGCTGGTTGTTTTACGTCAACGCATGATTCAAAGTATCAGGGAAAACAAAGAAAAGATCGGTAAAATGCCAATCGGTGGCGCATATAATTTAGATGACGGCCTGAAGCAGACGAAGGAGTCGACAGTCGGTAATTGGCTGGTTGATTTTGAAGCATTCTTTAATTCTTCCAGTTTGCATTCGCCCGTGGAAGAAGTGAGCTACATCAACCAGGGTAAAAATGTGCGCAACCTCGCTCCGGCGGAAAAAAATTTGATACTGAAAGTCATCCGGGTTTATGATTATCTCCGTTTTCCGACCCCACTTTATACTCCAACTACCGGGCATATGGTTGAAGAAGAGATAGTTGATAGAGTAAAGCCAGTTTCTGCCGAAACTATCGATCCGGAAAAACAGCGTGAAAAACTGATTGAAGAATTCCTCGGTTCCGAAGGAGAAAGGATTATGATTCATGATGCAGAAACCGGCCTGGAACAGCTGAACAATGGTAATTTAAGTGCAATTGTTGAAACATTCATGTCAGCAGTTGACCAAAAAGATAAATATAAGGCAATCGCGGCTTTGCGGATTATCGCGGAAAAAGGGGATCTGGTCGCAGAATTGAAATTGAACGAAAGAATCAGTGCATTTACAAAAAGTATTTTGCAGAATGAATATAAGCCCGAAGTAGTAGCTGATTTTCAACGCAACGGATTTACCGCACCCTACTTCAGCGTATTTTTACAAAATATATTCAAAGAAAAAATGGGTTTAGATGATGCTGAATCTGCCAGATTCGGTGTACAGCTCGAAAATATGTTAGTAGAAAAAGGACAGACTTCTGTGCAGGGGATGGTGTACGGCGATTTGGCCAGCGGAAAATACGTGTGGCAGGAAGTTAAAGATGAGGGCGTTAAACTTTCCATACCGAATCAGGTATAGTTTTAGCGAGTTATAAAAGCAGGCCAAGAAGCCTGTTTTTTACTTGAGAAGATGTAGGTGCAGAGTCTAATATGGGGGCAAGCAAGTCTGTGTAGTTGTGATCAACTGCATTTGGCAAGCTCTGCTGTTCACATAATTTAAAGAATAGTAGATATGTTTTAGTGTGTTTACAAGCGGTAAAACAAGCGTTAAGATGAATATATCATGAATAAAAGGACAATCTTATCTGAAAAAAATATTGCTGGATATTTGAATGCCAAGGCGGTAGATGGATTCATTTTTGAAATAAAAAAGGTAATAAATGTTACCGAAATAACAAAATATTCAAATGCATTTTTTGTTTATCGAGCAGAATGTCTTACTAATCAAGGTAAGAAAATATTATACTTGAAGCAGTCTGATGGGTATGTAAAAAGAGACCGAAAGATTCGAATAAATCCGGCAAGAACTGTAATTGAAGGTAGGAAATTGAAATTTTTAGAGTCACTAATCGGGAAAAAGATCGTACCACAAGTTTTGCATGTTGATTATCACAACTATATTTTAGTGTTGGATGATATCCAAGGAAAAAAGAAAATACTAATTGAAGAATTTAATAGAGACAAAGTGCAACCGCAGTTAGCAGAAGAGTTTGGTAATTTTTTTGGAAAGATGCACGGGAGAACCTACAACATGCCTCTGCTATTTAGTAATATTTCCAATCAAAATAAAGTAAATTTCATATGGCGGGATTGGGTTATGTTCGGTGCTAAAAAATTAATTAAAGAAGAAGCAATCAAAAAATTTGTTAAAAATTCTGATAGAGCAAAGAAATCTTTTGTTTGGGGTGATCCAGTATACAGAAATATTTTTGTCAGCAAGCATGGCTTTTCTGTTTTGGATTTTGATTTTGCCATGGAAAATGACCCAGCCCTCGATAATGGAATTTTTTTAGCACATTGGCTAATAAAAATACTGGAAGAAAAAGTAGCAGTATCCAAAGATTGCCGATATTTTATCAAAAATTTTATAAAAGCATACGTTAAAACAATGAAATCTTTTGGTATATCCGCTCATGAAATTAAGGGGGTCATCAAACGAACTACCGTCTGGACCGGGATATATATGGTCTCCAGAACCGACGGCCGGTCTGGATCATATTACAAAAACCGGCCACGATTGGAGGCAAAAATCAGAGAAACCGGATTGGCTTTAATAACCAGAAGTAAAAACAAAACGGCCGATTGGTATGCAAGTATTTTGACAAAATAAACACCCCGCGCATCGCCCTGAAATTAATCAGTTTGATGCGCGGGGGGGAAGAGGATGCGGGGCGCCAGGCTTTAGGCCATTGCGCCAACGATAAGGAGCAGGGTGCCGATCGTGGCGAGAGATCCATCACTGCGATGGTTCTTCGTCGCTACCAGCAGGCATACCAGCGAAAGCAGGAGCGCGACAGGCTTGATGAAGCCCATGTTGTCACTCCTCGGTGAGGAAGTTGACGGTCAGCTCTTCGCTCCAGCGGAAGGCCGGGTAGAAGGCCAGCCACGTATCGGCTGGCGAATACAGACCGAGTGCCCGCAGGGCGTTGATCTGACTGCGTAACCACCCGAACAGGACAACCTTCTTGGCCCGCCCTTCTTTGGCCAGAACCTTGCGGTTCCAGGCGAGAACCGGGATAAGGTGGGCCATCGTACCTTCCCGGCCGGCGAAGAAGATGAAGGCATCGGAATGAGCCATCCAGATGCCGAGACGAAGACCCCAGGTGAGAATCTGGTCGGCTTCGCCTCCCCAGCGGACCTCCGCCGGGAGAGACCGAACGAGTTGGTTGCAGTCTGTGACCGATGCGACGATTCGTTCGCTGAACTGGACTTCTCTACCGCGAGGTGCTATAACATGCGCATGGCAGCGCATGCCAGACTCCTCGAAGATCCGAACCAGTCCGCCGTACGCGCCGACGTTCGCTTCCCAACCCCTCTGCTTAAGGAGCTGAGCAATCTCCAGCGCGCATGCGGCGAGATCCACACTGGGATCGCGATCACCCTGGATAAAGACTCGCTTCGTCATTATCTACCTCCGGGATAGTGGTGATTCTGTGCCAGCCAGTATTTCAGGACTGGTTGTGTTCTATGTCAATGTGCCAGTAAAATAGGCACTCTGCTGAAAACGAATTACTTCACATTTAACAGACTGTCTATACTCTTCCAACAAGAGTATTCAATTTTAACAGGCAACTATACACCTATTTCCCATTTTTGTCAACTTCTACACTTAGTATCAAGTGTGGGAGTTAATTCCCGAATTCAAATACCAAGCGTAGAAGATAGTAGGTTATGGGGTTTTCAAATTTTGGAAAATCCGTTATGATAGTAGTTGCTATCTAATGTATTAATACTAATTGTTTTTATGAATAAACGTATCGCCAAGCTACTGAGTGACTTTGGTTTTTTTGTTTTTGGCAAGTTTTACGGCTCACTGGGCGAACCATCTCCGATTTATATTACCAGCAAGCGTCTTTATTCCCACCCGGATAAAATGAAAGTTGTGTCAGAAGAAATTGCTAATTTTATGAAGGGAAAAAATATTGATCTGGTAGCAGGCACGATGGTATCAGGCACACCTCTAGCTATGGCCGTATCGCTTGCTTCACACAAACCTTTTATTTATCTCCGGCAGAAAACGCGCAAAGACGGTTCGACAGCGACTTTACTGGAAGGGTTGTATAGAAAAGGTGAGAATGTCTTGGTAGTTGATGATGGAATCGGGACCGGCAGTACCAAAGAACGCTTCATTAAGACATTACAGAGAAAAGGTCTGGTTGTAAAAGACGTTTTGGTACTTTATGATGCTGGTGTGGAGTACATACCATTTTATGCAAAGAATAAAATAAGAATTCACTCATTCGTAAAACATAATGATCTGGTCAAATACATGGTTAAGAACGGATATATCTCGAAGAAACTCGGTGATTATATGTTTGATATATGGAAGAATTTGAAGATATGGCAGAAAGATAATAAAAAGTGGAACGAATTTGTTTCACTGGCAAAATCTGAAGGTTTTACTGATTCAGCTAAATAGAGTAAATTTATCCTGTGGGTTCATTGCAGGAAAAACTTGCTAAGTAGCTAATTTCAGGATAATTATATGAATAAACGGGCGGCAAAAGCATTGTTATTCAAAGGATATTTTATTGCTGGGAATTTTATAAGTCCGCGTATCGGACATTTTCCCCTATATCCCGATCATCGTAATGCTTTTTCCCGAAACAGGGTTTTTAGCATACTGACCCAAGAACTGGCAAAAGCAGCGGCGACTATAAAATCGGATTTAATCGCCAGCCGGGAAGCCGCAGGGGTGCCTTTCGGTGTAGCGGTAGCCAGTACTCTAAAAAGAGACTTTCTTTATCTGAGAAAAAAACCGAAGGGGTACAATACAAATAACGTTATCGAGGGCATGTATCATAAGGGTCAGAGTGTGGTAATAGTGGATGATGCTATGTCTACTGGTGGTGATAAGAAGGAGATAGTTAAAACATTAGAAGCAGCTGGTTTGAAGGTTAAGGGTATTATCGTGATTATGGATGCATTTTACGGACTCAAATACCGCAAGGCACAAAATTGGCTCCGAAAGAGTAGAAAATATAAATTTATCGCACTAATAACTTGGCCGGGTATAATGAAATATGCTGCAGATCAGAAATTTCTAGAAAAGGATTTTTGCAGACTCATTATCAAAATGCTTGACGATCCTTTCGGCTGGCAAAAGGATCCCAAAAATTGGAAGGAATTCAAACAATTAGGTGTAGTAGAAAAGAACTTAATTTTTGATGAAAGTTTTGATAAGATATGAGCGAGAATAAACGAGTATTAAATGCAGTAGCCAAAATGAAAATCTCGGTCGGTCCCTTCAGACAGTCGACTACTGGAGCGATTGTACCTTTCTTTAATGACAGTAGATGCCTTTACTCACATCCTGAGGTAATGGAGATAATCGCGGAGGAATTGGGGAAGATTATTAATAAATACAATCGAAAGAAAAGAGTAGATTTAATCGTGGGTATTCCTATGGCTGGCATTCCCATTGCTTTGGCAACCAGTCTAAAAACCAGAATTCCCTTTGCCTATTTAAACAAAAAGAGAAAGCCTACCTTGCGAAAAAAATGGGTGGAAGGGGACTACCAAAAGAATTCCGTTGGGGTTTTAGTAGACGATGTAATCGGTTTAGGGAGTACGGTATTGAAAGCGATTCAGGATTGCGCTAAGGACGGGATTAGGGTGAAGCACGTGGTGGTAATCAATGATTCTTGGCATGCAAGGAATCAGAATTTTAAAAAACGATTACAGAAAATGGGAATTACTTTTGATAATCTTTATAACCGCCACGAATGGCTTGACTATGTGAGGAAAGCTAAAAAACTGCCTGTTGAAGCAATAACTGTCCAGAAAGCTTATTTGGCTGATCCTACCGGCTGGCATAAAGATAAAAAGAGTTGGCGGATGTTTTTGGCTTGGAAAAAATCACTTAAAAAAGACGAGTTATAGTAGTTGAAAATAGTATTAAAGCGGACGGGCAATAGATCCAGTATATATAAACGTGTTAATATTAAGCTGCGTCAAGAATGCGCCTGTAGCTCCTTCTTTCGCTCAAATTAGATTTGAGCTTCGGAAGGCAAGTAGTAGATTAATATTTCAACATGCCCCTGTAGTTCAACGGATAGAATGTGGGCTTCCGGAGCCTAAGATTGAGGTTCGATTCCTCATGGGGGCACCAATTAGAATGAAAAAGAAAAACATGAAATCTGGGTTAATTGGTAAAAAAATATGGGAAGTAGTTGAAGATATCCCCCAGAATACTATTTTCATGATGGAAATTCCAAGTGAAGCATTTTTTTCTGTGTACCCAAAACAAGGATTGGGGAGTTTTGCGCGGGAATATATTACTTATTTTGATGGTGATTCTTCTCAAATGATCTTTGTGCAGAAAGAATTTGAAGCGCAATGCGGATTCCTAGCAAAGAAGGTAATAAAGAAACCGAGATGGGCTTTAAAAATCATTAAAGATGTTGAGGAAGCGACTGCTGAATTCTTCAAGATAATGAACAGAGTGAAAAGAATGAATTTATCAAGCATGAGTAACATGCAAATTGCGAAACTGATGAAAGAAATTAGAAATGTTCACATGCTTAGTCATGGATATGCGTTAGGTGTAACTTGGCAATCCGATGCCGGGGACCAGCTGGTTACTAAGGCGATTATGAAGATGTTTGTAAAAAAATTGAAAAATACTAATCTAAAACATAGTATTTCTATAGCTTTCTCAATTCTTACCTCACCAACAAAACGTAGTTTGTTATACAAAGAAGAAGAAAGTTTTCTGAAAATTGCATCAGCAATCGTTAGAAGAAGAAAGCTTAAGGAGGTATTTATTCAGTCTAGTTTGCAAAGTTTGATGAATAATTTAGAAAGGATTGATAGGCAAATTTATAAGGATATCATCAGACACTATCAAAAATTTAGTCCATTAACATATCAATATAAAGGTCCGGCTTATCCGTTGAAGGATTATTTGGCTCGTTGGCAGGCATTATTGCGTGGAAAGAAAAATCCACAAGCAATGTTAAGTAAAAAACAAAATGATCGAGATGATTTATTGAAAGAACAGAAAAAGCTCATTAGTCAAATCGGATTTTCTGAACATGAAAAAGATATTCTGAAGATGGCTCAGGGAATGGTTTATATGAAGAGTTACCGGAAGGATGGACTATACAACGCAATGTATTATTATGAGAAAATTTTTAAAGAGGTAGGAAAAAGGTTTGGACTGTCGATCAGCCAGATGCAGGCTTTAAAGCCGAGTGAAATAATAACCATTTTGAAAGTTGGCAAAGTGGATGTTCACATACTGAATGAAAGGATTAAAAAGGCGGTTGATTATTGGAAGCGCAAGGGACAGGCGGGGTATATCAATAGAGTTATAACCGGGAGTGAAGCGGAAAAATTCATGAAGACCATAAGCATAGAAAAATCCAAAAAAAGCAAAAATCAACTCTCTGGAACTTGCGCCTATCCTGGCAGGGTTGATGGGGTGGTAAAGATAGTAAACATTCCGGCAGATATGAAGAAGATGCGGCAAGGGGATATTATGGTAGCGCACAATACCAATCCGAATTTAGTACCGGCCATGAAAAAAGCATCAGCATTAATCGGAGGAGCGGGTGGATTGACTTGTCATACTGCAATCGTGGCAAGAGAAATGAAAATACCGTGCGTGGTTGGCGTGACGGATTGTGATAAATTACTAAACGACGGTGATAAAATATTGGTTGATGCAGAAAGAGGGATAATCCAAAAGCTATGAACAAACCAAAAATCATAAAGGCATTATACAAGGCGCAAAATGTTTATTGTGATTACAAAAAGCCGCTATTAGGTGGAGCGGGGCTATATCAACCTATTTATCTTGACCATAGAAATCTATTATCATACCCCAAGGAACTATCAATAGTTTTTAATCAATTAAAGGGGTTACTGCCAAAGCATTATAATATAATTGCGGGAAATGAATCGGCAGGCATCGCTTTTGCCGGTATTCTCGCCCGAGCACTTGTCAAACCAATGATTTACGTCAGAAAAAAACCAAAAACAAATGGTACAAAAAAACAAATTGAAGGGATTCTCAAGCCTGGCCAGAAAGTGGTACTGATAGATGATATGATGGTGACTGGAAGCAATATTAACAATGCCGTCAAAGTACTTAGGAAAAACAAGGCAAAAGTTGAAGATGTTATAGTAGTTTCAATAGTCAAAAAGGAACTGGCAAAAAAAATCGAGAAAGCAAGTAAAATAAAGATTCACTATCTAGTAACTTTTCAAGAAATTGCCAATTTTGGTATTAAACACAACATTTTTGATCTCGAAGATACTTTAGCGATTAAACAGTATCTTAAAGATCCAATTAACTGGGGAAGTAGGATAAAAAAATGAAAAATGAGGTAATCAAAATATTAGCCCAAAAGCGTTTTTATGTTCCTGGTGTTAAAATCCAAGCAGACCGGATTGTTCCGATTTATTGGGATCCTAAAGCGGCTTTGTCTGATCCAGTTGTACTAAAGGCAGTAGCACAAGAATTTGCCAGAATTATTAGAAATATCAGACCTAAGATTGAAGTAATCGCCGGTGGGGCAACTGGTGGAATTAGTTTAGCTGCCGCTACAGCCTTGGAAACAAAATTGCCTTGGGTTTACATTAGAAAAAAGACTAAAGGTTATTCCACGGATTCTTTGATTGAGGGAGCATATAGCAAAGGTGCAAGAGCGGTTTTGGTTGATGATGTAATTGCCACTGGAGCAAGCAAGGAAATATTCATTAAGAATGTCAAAGGAAAATTAAATATTCAAGAAGTACTTGTTATTCTAGATGATACCGGCGGAAAATATCCTGGATGGATTAGCAAGCGTAAAATCAAGTTCGAAGCACTTTTTAACAAAAAAAACCGAGACCATTATTTCAGAAAGATAGGATTTTTCAGCGAAATTGCTTGGGCATTGGAACAGGCATATGAAGCGGATCGGGATAATTGGCATAAAGACAAGAATATCTGGAAGAATTTTTTGGATTGGAAAAAAGGTTTTGAAAAAACGAGAAAACTATAAAATATAGATTTTGCAAAAATTTTCATAAGTAGCACTAAATTGACAAAATGCGATTTTTCTGTTATCATTAATCACGTAATATGAGTATAAAAAAACTATGCGTAGTGATATTGGCGCATTCAGGGCTAGGGGTATAATAACTAGAGTAGTTGTCATTTTTGTTTTAAGTGCCGCTGTTTCAACGGCGGTTTTTTATTTATGGAAAGATGGCAAGTTGGCTCCGGAAACGCAGGCGACCGACTCCTATCTGAATATTGTTCAGCCGTACGTTGGTAGTGAAATAGTTGCGCATTCCGATGCCACGGAAGATTCACTGTATGAATGGTCGCTAAACAGCGAAGTGGCGGAAAATGGCACAGTGCCTACTACCTTTTTAGCACATTTTGATGATTCTCAGGCAACGGTAACTGGCGAAAATCCGGTTTCATCCGGTTCGGTTACTTACGAAAATGGTAAATTTGGCAAGGGTATGGTCGGTAGTGCGGAATATTCCCTATCAAACAATATTGATTTTAGCGAGGGGACGATGGACATCTGGCTGACATTAAAAAAACCACTTACTGATCCGGTGTTTGATACGAGTCCGTATATTTTCAGATATCACAATAATTCGACCGGTGATTCGTTCATGATGAACGTACATGAGATAAATGTACTCAAATTTACAATGTATGATTATGCTGATGGCTGGGAACTTTCTGCACAAGGGGGTAATGATCGTGTGGTAATGCCGACAGGTATCCCAGTACTCTTAACCGCTACTTGGTCCGCTTCTGGGAAGGTTATTAAATATTATTATAATGGTGAACAGGTTTATAGAAGAGACTATACGGAGGGGGAAAATTTTCCCTCTATTGTACCGGGTAGTGAAAATATAGTTGTTGGTAATAATAATGTGATTGTTGATGAACTAAGATTCTTGAATGCGCCGCTCAGTTCAGATCAGATACACGAATACTACAAAAGATCCGTACCGTTTTCCGAAAGTGATATCTATTATGACGGTGATCTTGTGCTGGGCGATGAAATCGGCTTAACAGTCACGGGTGGCGGAGATGCTTTAAGCAGTAGTGCGACCGTCTTGGATCATAAGATATCAGTGACCAGTCCTGACGGGTATTTTATACCGAATACGGAGCAATTTACCATCAGTTTTACAACACCATCGCCCATGACCTGCCGTTACGGAGTAAGGCCGGAGCAATACAGTGTACTTGCAAATTCTACTGGCCCCGCAGGAACCGAACATTCAATTACACAGACAGTTGACGATATTATTGACCAGTTTCCTGTTGCCATCAAGTGCCAGGGAACATCAGATGATCCGGATGATTACGGTTTTTTCCGTCAATTCAGGGTGTTGCCGGATATTCCGCAGACCTATCCAAAAATTTCGGAATTGTGGTGGGGTAATTTGCCAACTACTAGTGAAGTGGAATATTTAAGCAGATACGATATGGTAAATTTTTCTAAAGCTGCCATAGGAGTTCCGGATGTCATTCGTCAAATTAAGGAAGCCAATCCTAATGCGGCAGTACTTCTTTATAAAGATGCAATCGGTTATCAGGATTACAGCGGTGTGGCATTTAAGACTTTCAATGACCGTCTGAATCCCAGTCTCCGTCTGCAAAGTTCGGAAAGTCCGGGTACTTATTGCTATAACCCAAGTTTCCCCAGTAATTTGATTTATAATTTGAATGTCATTTCACCTTATACAGACATTTCAGCGGAACACATGGAAAAAGATATCTTTGACCGGCTGAATTATTTTGACGGGATTTGGTGGGATGTTGTCGGACCTTCCTTCTGGTTTTTATATGATTATGTAGAGAATCCGGGAGTATATGAGCAGTATTGTGACTTTGATTTTGATGGTATTGATGAGGATTTGAATAACTCAGCGGACTTGGATAAAGCAACGCAAATATGGAACGAAGGGATGCACGCGCAAATGCAAAAGAACCGGGAGCGGTTGGGTCAAGACATGCTGACCGTCGGTAATGGTAATGCGGTGTATCATGGAGACTACAATGGTAATTTGTGGGAAAGGGTGTTTCAGCCAAGTACCCTTACTTATTACTTTGATCCGGCCAATACGCGCGGATTTGAATATTGGGAAGAAAATTCACTGGCACCACATCTGAATGATAATTTATTTGAAAATGCAAATCTCCAAGGTAGCACTTCTTATTATCGGTATCATCGTTATGGACTTGCCGCCAGTTTAATGACCGGAATATATTACAATCCGCAGAGTCCCGACGGTAACAGGTCACAATCATGGTTTGATGAATATTGGGTTGATTTTGAAACCGGACAGCCTACCGATGATTATGCTGTCGGTAGAGGTTATTTGGGTTTGCCGACGACAGATTATGCTCAAGTACAATCCGGCATATACCGGAGAGATTTTGAAAATGGCATTGTATTATTAAATAATACAATAGCGACTTCTACAGTTAATCTTGGTGGAACATACAGATATATTGATGCAACGGAGGGAGGTCAAGATCCTGCTGCCAATCCGGGCGGTGAGACGGATTCAGTAACACTAAGTATGTATGATGGCAGAATATTGCTTAATCCTCTGCCGCCAGTAGATAGCACACCTCCTGGAACTATCAGCGACTTAATAGCTTATTAAATGCAGGTGAAAACAGATTCAATAATTAAAAACAAACCAATAATTCTTGTCAGGATAAGTATTGAGATTGCAATAATTGCGGGATTTTCAGCATTGATCGGTTTGTCATACAGCCTGCTCTATCCATATAATAATCAGCTATACTTAACTGAAGTGCAGGCAGGGTTTAGTGCTACTTCGGCAAATTCGATAAATCTCGAATGGACAGCGCCCGGCGATGATGGTTTTACCGGTACGGCAGTTGAATATGATATTCGTTACAGTACGCAAGCGATTAATAGCTCTAACTGGGACAGTGCAACACAAGTGATTGATCCTCCTGCTCCTTCCTCTGCCGGGACGGAAGAATCGTTCATTGTTATGGGTTTGGCGCCAAACACCACTTACTATTTTGCAATCAAAACCGCAGATAATGAAGGACAATGGTCCGCGCTTTCAAATATCACAACCCATAGTACGGATTGTGTTGAATCTTGGACATGTTCAGCCTGGTCGGAATGTATAGATGGGGTAAAATCCAGAACCTGCAGCGATTTAAATAATTGTGGTACACAGGAGGAAATTCCATACCTGACAGATGAATGTACTGTGGTTAATCCACCAGCGGAAATTCCGGGGGACGACAGTTTGCCCGATGATCCTGTACAACCGCCGGTTGGTGGGGGTGAATTACAACTTCAGGAGAGTTACTTAGTTGCTGTCCCGAACCAGGGAGGTGGGCCACAGGTTAGAATATTTACAAAAGAAGGCCATTTGCTTTCCCAATTTTTTGCCTATTCCCAGTCATTTCGTGGCGGTGTAAATGTCGCAACCGGTGATCTTGACTCGGATGGTATTGATGAGATAGTTGTCGGTCCGGGCACCGGCTATGAACCGAGAGTGCGTATTTTCAACTGGAAGGGCGATCTGCTTGATGAAATTTCAGTATATCAGGATGGATTCCGAAACGGCGTGAAAGTTGCAATTGGTGATGTAGATAAGAAGGGCGGCAGTGAAATAATCGTATCTCCTGCTTCAGGTGGCGGGCCGAATATTAGGATCTTCGGCAAACGTGACGGTATGTATGTACCGACGATTGAAAACTTTTTTGCTTATAACGAATGGCTGAGGGGAAGCTGGGAAGTGGCAAGCGGTGATCTGGATTCAGATGGTCATGCTGACATAATTACGGTTCCGGGAATATTGACCGGCGGTCCACACGTGCGAATATTTCATTATGAAGGAAATAAAATTTGGCCGCACATTTTAGGATTCATGGCTTACCCCACCGATTTTCGAGGGGGGGTGAATATTGCAACGGGTGATTTGGTAGGGAGTAGTGGTGATGAAATAATCACTGCGCCGGTAGCGGTTGGCGGACCACATGTCCGAATATTCCGTCGTTTACCCGACGGTTCGATGACTCTCTATTACAACGGTTTTTTTGCCTACCATCCCGAATTTCGCGGTGGAGTAAGCTTAGCTACGGGTGATTTCAATTATGATGGAAAAGATGAAATAGTAACCGCGGTACAGTCAGGCGACCGGGCGGTAATTAAGATTTGGAAAGGCATGGGCGAACACCCGCTTTATGAAGTGGTGGCTTTTCCGAATGAAATGACGTCAGGTGTAAACATAGCAGTGGGTAAATTCTTTATGCCACAATAATAAAAAAACATATGAAATATCTATATAAGGGACAAAAAGGTTTCACATTAATGGAGCTTTTAGTGGTGGTTGCCATTATTGGTCTTATATCATCTATTGCTTTCGTATCTATGCAAAATGCCAGGGCTGAAGCACGAGATACAAAAAGACTTGCGGATCTAGACGCAATCCGAAATGCTCTGGAGCTTTATTATAACGACTACGGGGTTTATCCTGATTACAAGGTATGTAATGCCCTGCCTTCAGTTATCGTCTGTGATTCATGGAGCGAGCCAAATAATTGGATTCCCTCGCTGGTACCAAAATATATGCCGACACTGCCAAGTGATCCATTGAATATTACTGATAATGAAACAAATCAACACTATATATATTTATATACTCGATATGCGCTTGATGATGATGTAGCATCTCAAAAATATTACTTATTATACAGACTGGAAAGGAAAGCTCCGATAGTTGAAGGTGCTTGTCTTTTTTGTAACACCACATGGTCACAAATGTTTGGGGGGAAACCATAATTTTTAGATTAAAATAACATTACAGCAAACTCGCTGTATATATTTATTGAGAATATAGATAGAATGTCAAAAAGAAGATTGAAGCATTTAAATAGCCAAGACTCATGGATGTTGGCTGAAGACATACCGGATATTGATCTGTTTTTTTCGCAAATTTGGCTTTCCTGTTTTGCCAACGAATTTGTCAAACCGGGTGGATTTGCCAACGAAAAAGTAATGGCGATCTATAAAGGATATCATCTGTGGTTCTATTTCGGAGAAGATGATTCTTTTAAGCAAGGAAAACATTTGGTTGAAAAATTTGTCAAAAATCCTCAATTTACGGTGGAGGTAAATGAAGAAATTGTAAAATGGTCTGATAAACTGCGTTATTTTGCGCATAATCTTCCCCAGGAAAATTTGGAAAAACTTACCAAAAAGCAACTTTGGTTCTTTTATCAAAGGCATGATGAAATCCACACAAAATATTACCAATGGGGCTGGTTGCCGGTAGCAGCCGACATGTTTCATAACGACTTTACTGAAGAGCTTAAAAAATATTTGAAGTCAATCGGGGTCAGAAAAGAAAAGATTAATGAATATTTAGTAACACTGACTGTACCTGAAAAAAAATCACTAATTCAGATTGAGCGCGAGGAGTTCTTGACAATCGCGTCAAAAATTCAGAAAGATTCTTATCACAAAAAACTGTTCCGGGAACTGTATCAGGAATTTTTAGAGTATAATGTTTCACCCTATGGCCTGGAAACACATACGCCGGAATATGAAGCTGCATTCGAAAAGAAAGTAGCGGAGATGAAAGATCAGATTAAGATGGAGATACTAAAACTAATTGAGCAACATTATATTAAATATCATTACGTGAAGTTTATGTGGATCGGTAAGGACGGTATTTACACTTTTGACTATTATCTTAAGGAACTTGTAAAACTGATTGGTGAAGGCATAAATGTAGTAGAATTATTGAAAGATGAAATCAATGAGCACAAGAATCTGATTATAAAAAGAAATACATTAATCAAAAAACTAAAGATAAAAAATCCGTGGAAAACAATATTCACCAGTTGGGCTGATTTCATGATAACCAAGATTTATCGACGGTTTGCCCAGATTTATGCAATCTATAATATGCAGCCGGTATTGGAAGAAATAGCTAGGCGACTGGATATTTCATTAATGCAGGTAAGATTTATGCTAAAATCAGAAATCGGGGATGCGTTAATCGGGGGAAAGAAACCGGATAAAAAAGCGTTGCAGAAAAGAACAAAATATTGTGTGTATTATGCCGAGAAGGGAATTGAAAAGGTATTTGTCGGCAACGAAGCAAAAAAAATGGCCGAAAAAACTAAAATAGCAATTGATAATGAAATAACAGAAGTACAGGGACAATGCGGATGTGTCGGCAGGGGCAGGGGCGCAGTAAAGTTGATTATCAGATCGTCAGATATGAATAAAATGAAAAATGGTGATGTACTGGTATCAATAGCTACAGATCCGGATATAGTACCGGCAATGAAAAAAGCCTCCGCCATTGTTACGGAACAAGGTGGGGTAACTTCCCATGCTGCAATCATATCACGCGAACTAGGTATCCCTTGTGTTATCGGCACAAAAATTGCCACCAAAGTATTTAAAGACGGGGATTTAGTGGAAGTAGACGCAACGAAGGGAATAGTAAGGAAAATTTGATGAAAAAGACTGTCCAAATAAAACCCGATGAACTGAACCGACCGGACTGGTTACAGATTTGGGCCGGAAAATGGAGTCTTTTCTCCTGCAGTCACTTTGCAGTGGAATATGTCAGCTTGATCAGGTTCCGCGGAAGACCTTTCTTACCCGAAACTGTAATAGTAGTAAAAAATGGAAAAAGCCAAGGATGGGCACGACAGAGAGATCGGGAGGAATTCTGTCACTATTTGGCTGATGAAGTAAACCGTAATCCAAAGCGTGTAATTCAGATCTGCAATAATTTGAAAAAACAGTCGGACCATATCAGGAAATTTCTTCGCACTCACAGCCGTTCGATATTTACTGCAAAAATATTTGAAGAATATTTTCAGAAGCTGGTGGCATATTATCAGCCGCATATTAATGTAAAATATATAGTCGATGGATTGTCTGAAAATCAGATTAAAAGATATTTTGTATTACTTGAGAAAGCCAGGGTGTATGCTGAAACAGTGCTGACTGAAACCGAAGAGTTTCTGGAAAATATGGCAAAACAAATTGGAAAAAAAGAAAAATTGCCGCAATCATTAGTCTTATGTTGCACATACCAGGAAATTGAGGATTATCTGAACGGCAAACCACTTCCTTCAAAATTGATACTGCAGAAGCGCAACCCTGGATTTGCTGTGTTTGCAAATACCAATAAGAATATTCATTTTATCGGGCGCCAATTTAAGCAAGTTGAGGCAATTCTTAATAAGGTTCAGTCATTTGAAGTTCTCCACGGAACTGTAGCACAAAGGGGGAAAATCGTCGGGCATGTCAGAATTGTTCATGACCCGAAAAATATCACTTCTTTCACTAAAGGGGATATTTTAGTTGCCAGCATGACCAGGCCGGAGTATTTGCCCTTAATGAAGAAGGCGGGCGGTTTTATTACTGATTCCGGTGGATTGCTGTCTCATGCTGCTATTACCGCAAGAGAATTGAAGAAGCCCTGTATTGTAGGGACTAAAGTTGCGACGAAAGTTTTTAGAGACGGTGTTCTGGTGGAAGTAGACGCGAATAAAGGAATAGTGAGAAAATTATAATTAATCAACATGTGATATATTTAGAACATCTTCACGGGAAAAAATATGAAAAGATACGTATTATCACACGAAGAATATTCCATAAGTCCACTAACTATTTCACCCAATCATAATGCTTGGCCGAGCAATCTATTGATGAAGCTATTGGACGGCCGTAAAGTAGGTGAGAGAACTTTTTGTGAACACGAAAAGCAAAAGCTTCTGTTTTATGTTGACTATGTTGCGTGGGATAAGGGGTCGGATTTCTTGATTGGTAAAATTCAGGAGAATCCTGGGTTTGTAGAAAGAGTTCGTAAAGAATCAGAGGATATAGCGAAAGTTCTATTGAAATCAATCCGAGATGTGGAAAACGATGACCCGGAACAATGGGCTAATCATCAGTTGGCAAATTATTTACAAAAAACTTATAAACTGGCTAATGACCTTTGTATTTGGGGTTATGTGCCGGTGTTTTCTGATCACTATTTCCAAAAATATTCCCACTTACTAAAAAAAATAGTAAAAAGGGCGGTGGAGAAGAATAAGAAGTCTGTGTCAATTCCTGAAACAGTGAATACACTTTCTTCTCCAGTAAGACCTATACCCTCAAAGACAGCCAGAATTGAACTCATGCAGATGATTGTCAATACTGCCGGAAGAAATGTTGAGGAAAGGAAGGTCGGTAATTATTACAAGAAATGGAACTGGGTAAGTTTCGGACAACTTGGTCCCCGTATGGCATTTGAAGAAGTGGAGCTTTCTATTAAAGAGCTGGTTAAAAATAAAAAGAAAGCAAAGAAAGAATTGAATGATCTGCTTACTTATGCTACTGTGCTTCGGAAAAAACAGCTTGCCACGTTTGAGAAGCTCGGTCTAAATGATCAAGAAAAATATCTCTTCAATGTTGCCCAGACATTTACTTATCTAAAGGGATTGCGTATGGAAATATTATTCGGTGTATATTCTCAATGGGAAAAGATTCTTTCCGTAGCATCAAGGAGGTTTAAGGTACCGAAAAAATTGCTGTATTATTGTTCAAAGTCAGAGCTAGTTAACTGGCTGAAAGCAAGAAAGGCGGTTCCACTGGAAGTATTGCAGGAGCGAAGTAAATATTGTGTTTGGATTGCGCTAAGCGAGGATCGGCAGATAATTTTTACCGGCAAAAAGGCCAGAGACTATGTCAGACAAAATGTAAAAAGAGAAAAACAAAAGATACAGCAGGTTTTTGTTATTCATGGGACAGTAGCTTCAGCCGGTTACGCCAAGGGAAAAGTAAAAATCGTAAATGAAGCATCAAAAATGGCTAAAGTGAAAAATGGTGATATCTTAGTATCGGTTGCTACTACCCCCTCGCTCCTGCCGGCAATGAAAAGAGCCGCGGCATTTGTCACGGATGTAGGCGGATTGACTTCACATGCGGCCATTGTTGCCCGAGAAATGAAAAAGCCTTGTATTATCGGTGCTAAGATTGCCACAAAAGTTCTAAAGGACGGCGATTTGGTAGAGCTGGATACTAGAAAAGGGGATATAAAGATTATTAACTAGTATGAGTATTCAATATCAAAAGAAATGGCTTGAACTGGCCCATGATAAAAATGCTTATCTTTATCCCACCATGCTGTACTGGTGGTGTGCGCAATATGCAGCAAAAAAGGTGGGTGTGGAGGATGGTATTATTGGCTGTTGGTATAAGGATAACTCGTTCAGTTATCTAACAAATGAAGGATCTTTAGCCGTTCCTGGAAGAAAGATTCTAGAGCGTCTAGAGCAAAATGATATTTTGCTAAAAAAAATTGAGTTAGTAAATAAAAAAGAAGTACCGATGATGCTTGAAGCAGCAGAAAAGCTTTCAGGTGATTTATCGGCATTGAGCGGTCAAGAACTTAGAGCACGCTGGCAGGATTGGCTGAAAAAATTTATTTCTATGATGACTTATAGTGTAATGGCGACCGCAGCTGAAATGGAAATACCTCTTTTGAGCAACCGAGTGGAACAGATCATTAGTCGGAAATTAGGGAAAGGTAATGAGAAAATCGGGGAATATTTTCAACTTTTGTCTTCTTCCCCCCGAGAAACTGTGATATTGCGTGAGGAAAAGGCTTTGCTGAAGCTACGGCTTAAACAACTGAGATATGAGTTATCAAAAAAAGATGTTGCTGATCATCTTAAGAAATACGCTTGGATCGGTTATGGTTATAACGGACCAGCTTGGGGAGTAAAAGATATCCGACAGCGGCTCAGCCTGCTTCCTGCCAAGAAAGTGACAGTTACGGAGCTGCTAGCTGTAAAAGGCAAGTCGGCAAATAGGTTATCAAAAAAACAGGAGAACATGGAACAGGAACTTGGGTTAAATGTTCAGGAAAAAAGAGTTATCCATGCTTTACGAACTCTGGGGTTTTGGAAATTCGAACGGAAATTCTTAAACCAGAAGGCCCACTTACTAATGGATGATTTTATTCAAGAATTGGCCAAAAGAAATCATTTGTCCAGAGTCCAGGCATCCATGATTTCACCAAAGGAAATGAAAGATGCCTTGCTGAAAAACAATATCAGTGCCGAATTAATGAACGAACGAATTAGGGAATCGGTAGTATTATTTAAAGGCACTGATTATCAAGTGCTTTCTGGTAATAATGTGAAGCGGATCTCTCAAGATATCTCACGTTCGTTATGTGTTGATCCAAAAATCAAAGTACTTTACGGAAATACTGCTTATCCGGGTTTAGTAAAAGGTGTGGTTAAACGGATTGACGAGGTATTAGATCTACCGAAAATGAAAAAAGGAGATATACTTGTATCAACATCCACAAATCCTCAAGTCGTTCCTGCTATGCAAAAAGCCGGTGCAATAATCACTGACTCTGGCGGTATTACTTGTCACGCCGCTATTGTAGCTAGGGAATTGAAGGTCCCCTGTGTAATTGGGACAAAGGTTGCTACTAGAGTATTAAAAGATGGCGATCTGGTGGAAGTGGACGCGAATAGGGGAATTATAAAAAAGTTGAATAAATAGTATGATTATGTATTTAATAATATGCCAAAAAGAAAATTTGTCATTTTAGTTGAGGATTATAATGTAGCTTTGACTCCTTGGTGTATTTTGAATGAGAAAAATTTTAAGATAGATTTGCCAAAACTTTCTGCCAACAAATTAAAGTTGGAGAGTTTATTTGTTTTTGAAAAAGATTTTGTGACTTGGGGGCCCGTAGAATCGCAGTTTATAAAAGCAGGGGATTATTTTGGTCAGAAGTTAATTAAAGATAAAAAGTTTTTTCAGCAGCTTTGTCGTGGCCACTATGATGCTTTTAAAATGATGAAAATATTATGTCGACGTTTATTGGCCGACAATCTAAAGATGAAAACAAACAATCAGTTATTTAAAATTTACTGTGGCTTGTATGATGTTTTTGCTGAGTGCTGGAAATGGGGTTTGGTAGTGCAAACACTGGATATGAGTAGGGTTAAATTTTCGGTGAATTTATATCAAGAATTAGAGCTTAAGTTAAAAAAATTAGGTAACCCGGAAATTGTATTTAGTAATTTAGTTGCTTCTACTAAGCCGACCGCTATTAGCGAAGAAAATTTATCAGTTTTAAAATTTATTAGTAAAACAAAGAAAAATAAAGATTTATTAAGACAGTTTAAAAATAGTAAAAATATAGGAGAATTATCCACTGACGCTCAAAACGATTTGAAAAGACTGGCCGAAAAGTTTGGCTGGTTGCAATATTATTATGTTGGTCCGCCTGCTGGTCCAGAATATTATCTTGATCTAGTCAAAAGGCGATGGGGGATATTTCCTGATAAAGAAATAAGGATAAAACAGAAAAGGTTAGCTGAACTTAAAAAGTTTCACAGCAAAGCAAAATCATTTTTTACTAAAGAAGAATGGCACCAAATCGAGATTGTTCGGGAGCTAGCTTATTTAAAAGAAATTAGGAAAGAAGTTCAGGTTTATTACCATAATTATGCTATGGGCAGATGGTATCAAGAAATTGCCAGTCGTTTTTATTGGTCACCACTACAGGCTCGTTATGTCACTAGAGCTGAGTATCAGGATATTTTGTTAAAAAACAAAAAAGCATTTACTAACAATCAATTAAATGAACGGTATCAATGTTCAGCTCATATTTTAATAAATGGTCGAGTTGGCTTTTATACTGGTGCGAAGGCTAAAGAATTTAAAAAATTATTTGTCCAGACCAAGCCCAATATTAAACACAGTGATATTATCAGAGGTCAAGTAGCCTATCCGGGCAAAGCCAAAGGCATTGTGAAGATAATTAATTCCACTGGCGATTTGAACAAATTCAATGAGGGTGATATTTTGCTTAGTTATTCCACCAATCCATCATTGGTGCCAGCTATGAATAAAGCAGCTGCCATTGTTACTAATGCTGGTGGTATTACCTGCCATGCAGCAATAGTATCCCGGGAATTGGGAATACCATGTATAATTGGTACAGAGGTTGCCACTAAAGTATTCAAGGATGGTGACGTGGTGGAAGTAGACGCGACAAAAGGCATCATTAAAAGGAATATAAACTCTCAGGTTTATTGAATACAAATGGAGCTAAAGCTTCATATTCCTAACGAGTAACAAACTATGAACAAAAAATCCCAAATTAAGTTAATTATCTTAATGAAAAGCTACAGCCAATTTAATAAAGCACTAAACATATTATTGTATCATGATCAAGAATAAAAAAATCGTATGGTTCCAAATATCCCAAAGGCAGCGGATGAGCCCTTTTCCAAATTACCTTTCAATGGAGTCAATCGGAAAAGAGCTAAAAAATGTAGTCGGGACTACCTATAAAAGAATAGTGCAGATGTTTGAAGAGAATCATATGTATTTGTATTTTGATAAGGCCGATCACGAACGAGTGGGGAAGCATGTTTTAAAAATAGTATTTCTAAAGCCGGACATGTTTATTAAGCTTGGTAAAACACAGAAGGCGTTTGCCAAAAGCTTCTATGGATTTCTGAAGAAGAATAATAATCTAAAAAAACTTAGAACAGTAAGTAACAGCAGGTTGGCGGGATTGCACGAGGAATACGAAAGACGCTATAAACAGGTGTATTCCCACTATTTCCCGATTTTGGCTATAGAAAACTATTTGTTTAAATATTTGCAGGAGTATATAGCCGCTAAAGAATCGGATACAAAAAAAGCCGCGCATTATGTGGATGCTCTTATTACAGAAACAAAAGCAATGGTAAGTAGGCAGGAAACTTTAGCTGCTTTAAAAATATGCAAGATTATTAATAAGCGAAAAAAGTGGGCAGATTATTTTATGGGAAATGTCATAAATACCACTAGCTCTATTCAAAAAGATAAAGAGTTATTGAGATTAATAAAGAATCATGAGAGAAAATTCTTTTGGATTACTAGGGATTATGACGATCCGGTATTAACATACGAAGATTTTATCATTCGTTTTAAAAAGCATCTAAAAAGAAATCCTGGGAATATATTAGAAAAAATGCTGATAAAGGAAAAAGAAATTGACACGAAGATAAATGAGATTCAAGATAAATTAAAAATTGACAAAAAACATCAACGCTTATTTCAAACAATGCGCGAAGGGATCTACTATAAAGAACTGCGGAAAAGCATTGTCTCACAGACCCTTTATTACTATGATCCGATTTTGATGGAAATAGCTCGGCGTGGCGGGCTTTCCATGCGCCAGGCGCGTCATTTGCGAACCGCAGAAGTCAGACCGATGCTTACCAAAGATTTAGATATGAGTAATATCCTTAATGAAAGAATAAAGCTGTGTGCGTTTATTATGGAAAATGGCAAAACGAGTTTGTTTACAGGAGAAAAAGCGAAACAGTATTATAAAAAATTTGTGGAAGTAGACAAGAACGTAAAAGAATTAGTAGGTATGGCTGTTTCACCGGGTGTTGCCAAGGGGCCGGTGAAGATTGTGATTAATCCAGATTCATTCCATAAAGTGAAAAGGGGAGATATTATATGTACTCTGCAAGCTACGCCTGTATTTACTCAAGTGCTTTCTATAGCTTCAGCGCTGATTTGTGATGGAGGGCCGGGGATTACTTCACATCCTGCCACTCTAGCTCGTGAGGCAGGAATTCCCGGAATTATTGGCTTGAGAATGACAACCAAGATTCTTAAAGACGGACAAATCGTGGCAGTAGATGGTAATACCGGGATATTGAAGATTAAATAATGTAGATCAAAAAACCGTCCTATTTGTTATCTGCTATCCACCTCCGCCAACTGGCGGACGCGGACGCGGGGGAACGGTTTTTGTAGTATTTCTATTATCTCAATTCTGTTATAACCTGTTCCATCTCAGGGCCGAAGGGTTTGGCTGTATGTTCAGTTTCACCTTCATAAAAATCATAACGCAAACCCTGAGCTTCCGGCACTTCCCCGATTTTCCCCATGAGTTTTTCGAGTGGGATTCCAGATTCTTTGGCGGCGGCAATAGTAGCAATGGAAGCATGGGAATTGGCAATCGCTACTACCCGTTTTGGATAACCTTCCATTTTGTGGGTGACTACCCGGTCAAGTTTCGCAATATCAGACGCGTAACGTTCTTCCATGTGACTTCTTTTTTCAACATCATCCGGGACATCTTCTTCGGGTGAAATGGCCCAGGCCATCATGTCTCCGGTTGCACCAACGCGTTCTTGGTATTCCTTTGATTTGATTTTAGTCCTATATGCCGGGTTCTGGTCCATTCCTTGAACTCCTTTGAGCCTTTTAGCTATGCCGGGACCGGCTTTTTCGTCCGGTTCTTTATCTTTATATTCAAATGCGCTTTGTGGCAGATAAATGTGTTCTTCCGGTACTCCGTATTGTTTTAGTATTTCATATTCCAGCCAAACCTGCTCCAATGTTCTGGCAGTACCGGAATCTCTCAGATGGAATTCTACATTTTGGATGGCATTTTGAACGGCGGTTATTCTTGACTCTTCATTATCCCATGCTTCAAAGTCCGGATTGCCTTCTAACAATAGGCTATTTAATATCTGATTAATGCTTTCTGTTACCTGCTCCGTACCCTTGTTAGTAAGTCCTCGATTGGGATTTGTTTTGTCATTATTACTTTCTCCATGGCGTAATAAAAAGACGGTCATTTTTGGTAATTCTCCTTCCCTTTCCTTTCCTTGTTCAATTTTATCTACTGCTATTGGTCCGATTTCTTTCATAAGTTTATGTTTAATTGTCTATTAGTGTAATATTGGCATTATTTTGATAAAATTTCAAGTTTTTCCCAAAGAAAAAAGGCTCCGAGCATTCGTGAGAGTGAATGGGAACCTTTCGAAAAGCGAGGAATGAGCGAGTTGGCTACAGGGTAGCCGGAGGGGTGACCTTGATCACGCGCAGGACATTGCCCGAGTCGTCCACGCAGAACAGGTAGGCCTGACATTCGGACAGGCCGGGTTCGACATCGGAGTCGAGATAGGGGTGGGCCGCCAGGGAACAGGCCACCTCATGTGCGAAAGCGACTCGCAGACGGTGGCCGTATGGTTCGGTAGCCCAGGCCAGGTAGTTCGCGGCGTTCTGCTTGAACGGCTGGCCGGCGCCGATGCTGGAATCGGTCAGGAAGGCGCGGATAATCTCCACATCGGAATGCCCGGTGTCCTTCTGCGCCTTGAACCAGGCGCCGCCCTGTATCTTCTTCAGGCTGGCCAGCAGGTTCAGTCGTTCATCCAGGATGAAGTTACGCGGAAGCAGAATCTCCCGGATGGTTATGAGTGAACGTGCCATCTGGGAATAGTAGTAGGAGGCGTTGCCGATGAGTTCCAGATTCAGGACGAGATGAGCGTAGAAACCACGCACCTCGTGACAGAGTTCGATGCCCTTGGGCGAGAGCGCGCGGGTGTCGTTGGGCCCGTCCTGCACGGACAGCGAATGCCGACCAAGCAAGGACACGCGGGTGGTACCGTCGGGAATCGCGGAAAAGATCATTTGGATCATCTGTCCCATTTCCATCACGAACTCCTTGGCTTGGGGGATCCTGCTTCGCCACGTGCTCACGCAGCGAATGTATTGTTATGAGGATTACTCCTCAATTGTTTTCGAATGGGCAACTATGTGCAAAAGCACGCTGTTTTATTTGACTAACGCAATCCAATAAAACTGCCTGCCTTAGACCTACTTTTAGCAGGTTAATTAACAGGGGATTATATACCATTTTTGCATATTTGTCAATGGCTGAAGGGGGAGGGCGAAAACATATTTGTTTGTTACTAAAACCAATTTGATTGATGATGTGTGCAAATACTGGTCTTCATTATTCACTTTATGTGCTATTTTCTATCGTTATAAGAAGAAACCACACGAAACCAAAGTCAGTGTGGGGGTGAACAATAAAAAAAGATCAATAATAAAACCCCGGGTTTGTCCCGAGGTTTTCAATTTACCCAATTTGCTATTTGCTTTTCTCTTTCAATACCTCAGCAATTTTTTGTTTAATATCATCAATATGTACAATACTCTTCTGCAGAAAATGCTTGGCTCCCAGATCAATAAATTTCTGCTCATTATCATCTTTGCCCAGAGAAGTCAGTATAATGACTGGAATTGATTTATTTTTATTTTCTTTTAAGAACCCCAAACCATCCATTACCGGCATTATAATATCCAGTATTATCAAGTCCGGTTCGAATTCTTTAACTACTTTTATACCCTCTTTGCCATCATCGGCAATTCTTACCTCATAGCCTTCGGAAAGGAGGGCAGATTTTACAACTTGTTGGATTGCATCGTCATCGTCGATGACTAATATTTTTTTTGCCATATTTGTATTATAAATTATTCTAATGGTAATGTAAAATAAAACGTACTACCTTTTTTCATTACGGATTCAACACCAACCATGCCACCATGCGCTTCAATTATGCCCTTGGCGATTACTAAACCCAGCCCTGTCCCTTTTACCTCTGATTTTTTACCGCTTTCTACCTGCTGGAATTTATTAAACAGCTTTTTAATTTTATCCTGTTCAATGCCACTGCCGTTATCAGTGACGGCGCAGATTAACAAATCATTTTTACTCTGCATCAGAGCAGGGGATGCATTCGAAATAAACCATTTAATTTTATTGGCATCCGCTTTCTTATTAACGTCTTCATCTTTTTTTAGGAGCAGTGTTTGTACGGTTACTTTACCATTTTTATTGGTAAACTTGATTGCGTTGGACAGGAGATTATTCAAAACTTGTACTATTTCTTTTTCATCAAACGGAATTTGTTCAATATCCGGTTCCCAATAGGAATCAAGTTTTATATTTTTTTCGTTAGCGAGAGCCTGAAAGAAATTGATCCTGCTGGTAATTACCGATTTCAAATCACCCTTTTCTTTAGCGACAATAAATTTACCTGCTTCTAATTTGGCAACGTCCAGTAAATCATTAACCAGCTCCAGGATGTTAGTAGTGCTTTCGTGAATCATCTTTGCCGACTGCAAAAACTGATCCTTCGGCATTTTCTTATCCTGTAGCATTTCAGAAATCAGCCGGATCCCGTTCAAAGGAGAGCGTAGATCGTGCACCATCATACTGGTGAAGTCCTCTTTAACCTTTTCCAGTTCTTTGTCATGTGTAATATCATGCAGAATAATCACAGCTCCTAAAGTTTCTTTGTTTTTATCTTTGACTGGTGAGAACAGAATTCGGATGTACCGGTGTTGCAGATAGGTTTCTTCAACCACTTCCTGACGGTTCAGTTTTATACACTCTTCAAGTTTGGTTCTGAAATCCACCTTGCCCTCAAAAGCCTCAATAATATCAAATATGGATATTTCTTCACTTTCTATCCCCAGTAGTTCTTTAACTTTGGGATTAATAACATATACCCTGTTTTCTCTATCAATCATCAATACTCCGTCAGCCATGCTGACCACCATGGCGTTCAGTTTGCTCTGCTCGGAGTCCAATACGTCTTGTAGACGGGTAACGGCATTGGATGCCTGTGCGGTTATTTTATACAGGATGGTCATCTCATCTTCTTTATACAAGCCAGTTTTAGTGCTGGACACGTTCAGAATACCGACAACTTTGTCACCTACGGTCAGCGGAATATTAAAAAATGAACTCAAAGGCTCATTATTCTCATCGTCCAAAATAGTCCCCGCAACGACTTCTTCAATCTTTCGTTCCTGATAATTCTGGTCGGTTAATATCGAAAGCGCCGCTACCATTCTGCTCTTTACATCTTCTACAAATTTCGGGCTGACGCTTTCTTCAACTTCGCACTTAAAAAGCAGTTCTTTCTTTTGAGAATCTTCCAGGATGTAGGAGGTAGTGGAATAATCAATTAGTTCCTTTAAAGAACCGGTGATAATGTCGGCAATCCTTTGAGTATTTAATGAATAACCGGCTCTTTCCCCGATTTCTTTGAGAATTGACAGCTCATACATGCGCCGGCTGTTTTCTGATTCTCTTTTTTCACTTTCAGCTTTTAGTGTACCACGTAATTTTCTGATATAAATGCAAAAACTAATAACAATTGCAACAATAACAACTGAAAAAATAAATATCAACATTACATTTGTTTGATTCATGAATTCTATAATTCTATTGAGATTTATTGTTTTTGCTCAACTACTACTGAAGGATATTTTGCTAATAGAGGTTCCATTGTCTTTTTGACAATTAAACCCGAAAGCGCAACATATTCGTCAATTAATCTTTGTAATGCCACTTGCGGTTCTCCGTTGATTTCTGTTACCTCTCCATCCGGGTTGATCGTCAGTTCGGTAACATTCTTTGCCTTCATAATTGCAATATCCGGCCCTAAGATGACTATTTGCTTTTTAATCATCTCGCTCATTATATTTTTGTATTCTTCACCGTTTGCCATTTTTTTAACGTTAATAATTTTTTATCCTTGGGTAATTTTTTTGGCTTCCTCGCCAGCAGATTTTAGTGTTTTCAGTGACCAAACAAAAGTAATGAACCACCCGGTAAATACCGGCAGTACCCAGTAAACTCCTTTGGCATTTTCAAACATATAAGCGGTACTGACAATTCCCAGTGAATACATCTCAACCAGCATGGTATAAACCAGAACTTTGGTTATTTTACCGACCAACGATCCTTTGACCAGTTGGTAAACGCTCCTGCCTTTGACAAAAATGTAGATTGAGCCGCCGATCAATATCGGCCATCCAATGAATAATATAGTATTTCTCATAAGTTCTAGCGACATAAATTTATTAGTTAATTATTTTGTAATATTATTGGTTAAATCACTCGATTTTTTAATTGTGTTAATGCTCCAGGCAAAGACAAAACCCCAGACAATAAATACGGGCAGGACGACATATACTCCTTTAGCATTCTCAAAAAGATACATCGTACTGACGATGCCCAGACTGTACATCTCAATCAGCATTGAATATATTAGCACTTTGGTAATTTTCCCGACCAAAGAACCCTTGATCACGGAATAAACCTTTTTACCAATCAAAAATATGTAAAGACTGAAAACAAATAAAACTGGCCAACCGATTGCCAGTATTACATTACGGATTATTTCGATATTCATGTTTGGGTGATTAATATGCTTATTGTAACACATCTGGACAAAAAAATCAACCATTATTTTTTTGAATAGTAAATGCAATTCGCGCTTGCGGGTGTTTCTTACCAAAGAAAAAAGGCTCCGAGCATTCGTGAGAGTGAATGGGAACCTTTCGAAAAGCGAGGAATGAGCGAGTTGGCTACAGGGTAGCCGGAGGGGTGACCTTGATCACGTGTAGGACATTGCCCGCGTCGTCCACACAGAACAGGTAAGCCTGGCATTCGGACAGGCCGGGTTCGACATCGGAGTCGAGATAAGGGTGGGCCGCCAGGGAACAGGCCACCTCGTGTGCGAAGGTGATTCGTACGCGGGTGTCATTATCCAGTTCGGTAGCCCACTCCCGATAGTTCAAGGCATTTTCTCCGAACGGCTGGTCTTCGCCGACACTGAGATCGGCCGCTAGAAAATCGGAAATGATCGCCACGTCGGATCTTCCAGCGATCTTCCGTCTCCTGTACCATTCGCCACCCTGGATCTTCTTCAGGCTGGCCAGCAGGTTGAGGCGCGGGTCGCAGATGATGTGGTCGGGATTCAAGATCTCCCAGACGGTCGAGAACGAACGCGCCATCTCGGACCGGAAACAAACAGCACTGCCACCGAAGCGTATTTCCAGTTCGCGGACGAGTCGGTTGTAGAAGTCGCTCACCTCGTGGCAGAGCTTGATGCCCTTGGGCGAGAGCGTGCGGGAATCGTTCGGTCCGATCTGCACGGACAGCGAATGCCGGCCGAGCAGAGAGACGCGGGTGGCACCTACGGGGATCCAGGCCAGGATCTGCGAAACTAACTGTTCCATCACGAACTCCTTGGCTGGGGAGTGGATACTCCTGCTTCACCACGTCTTCACGTAGTGAATGTATTGTTATGAGGATTACTCCTCAATTGTTTTCGAATGGGCAATCATGTGCAAAAGCACGCTATTTTATTTGACTAACGCAATCCAATAAAACTGCCTGCCTTAGACCTGCTTTTAGTAGGTTAATTAACACAGGATTATATACCTTTTTTGTAGATTTGTCAACCCCGTTAGAGCAAATGCTCTAACGGGGTCAATGGCCAGGGAACAGGCGCGATTCCTGCCCGCCAGTAGCCTACGGCTTCGGTCGTAGGCAGGCGGGGTGTAATTGCGCCTGTATGTAATGTTGTGAATTATTATGAGTTATGCTATAATATAAAAGATTTTTCATGGCAAAATTTACCAAAACTTTTTCGCAATTAAATAGAAAGAGTGTAGCGGAAGCAGGAGGGAAAGGCGCACAACTGGGGGAGATGACCAGGGTAAAAATGCCAGTTCCGCCTGGATTTGTAATACTTTCCAGCACTTTTGAGCGTTTCTTAGCGGAAACCGATCTGGATGTTGAGATAGATGCACTGTTAAAGAAAGTCAATCTGAATGACATTAACAGTGTGGATCGGGTATCCAATACTATTCGGGACTTGATTCATGATTTCACCGTTCCCGAAGATATTACAAAGGAAGTTATAACATCCTTTAACAAATTGAAGACCAAATACGTTGCTGTCCGTTCCTCAGCAACGGCAGAGGATTCCTCAGTGGCTTCCTGGGCAGGGGAATTGGAAACATATTTGTTTGTAACTTGTGCCAATTTGACTGATGCTGTGCGCAAATGCTGGTCTTCATTATTTACTCCGCGTGCTATATTCTATCGTTTTGAAAAGAAACTGCATAAAACCAAAGTCAGTGTGGGGGTGGTGGTGCAAAAAATGGTTAATTCCGAAGTGTCCGGTGTCACCTTTACGGCCCATCCGGTAACTAATGACCGGAATCAAATGGTGATTGAAGCGGGTTATGGCCAAGGTGAAGCGATAGTTTCAGGACAGATTACACCGGATACGTATGTATTTGATAAAAAAGAGAAAGCAATCCTGGATGTCAATATTTCCGAGCAAAAAGAAATGATTGTCCAGGCCGGAACTAAGGGAATAAAAAAAGTTAAGGTGCCAAAGGCAATACAAGAGCGGCAGAAACTTACGGGCAAACAAATCGTCAAGCTGGCAACAGTTTGTGAAGCAATTGAAAAGCATTATCGGCATCCGCAGGATATTGAATGGGCGATAGAAAAAAATAAAATATATATTACGCAGTCAAGACCAATAACAACACTGAAATAAAATGGAGGATCAAAAAAACAAAAGTAACCCCTCAATATCTTTGAATGTTGCGAGCGGCAAAAAGGATAATGAGGAAAAGGAAATATTAAAAGGCGCCAGGATTTTGATTAAGGACCAAAAAGGTCAGTTCAGCTATGTTAATGGTGCTAAACTATTAGGCGAAGAAAATACAGTTGTTGCTCCGGTAAATACTGCCCGTGTCCCGAAGCCGGCCGCGATAGATCCTTCTGTTATCCAAAAGGCGGTTGCCCAATTAGCAACAAAAAAAATTCCAATTTCTACGGTGAAATCTGCTCCTTTTTCCCAGGCAGTCCCAAAACAAGAACCGGTGAACGTAAAGATGGTCATACCAGCTTCTGAAAAGCAAGAGGGTGTCCAGCAGATTACGGCTTCCCAATTAAAGCCCGGGCTAGCCAGCAGAATGATCCCTGGTAAAGGGGTAAATGCCAGTTTCTACTTTGATGTCGAGGATGAGGAAGAGGTAAAAAGGATGCATAACGAAGAAGTATCATCAGCCGCCAGGGCGATTGATTATGGTACGGTTGTTAAAGAAATTGCAGTTCAGGCTGGGGTCAGTTTTTCCGATGAGCTGATGCAAAAAAGATTTGAAAGTCTTATTACATCGCGTTTGCGGGATATCCGGACATCCGTTCAGCTGAGAGAATTGTTGGTTCGTTCAAAAAAAGTCGGTGGTTTGGAACTTGATCCGGCAACAGTTGAACAGATAGTAAAAATAACTGCGGAAAAAGCAATGAGTTTTCATGATGAAGGGGAGATTAAGAAAATCGAAATGAGGCAAAGGATGAAAATGCAGGAGGCGGAAAAAGAGAAAGAGCAGCAGGAGAGGATGAGAAAAGCAGTTGCCAATGAACAGATAAAAAAAGCGGTGCTCAATTTACATCAGCAAAATAAAAGTGAACTGGAAAATGAAATAAAAACAAAATCTAGCCAGCCGGTTACTCCGGTTGTCCCTGTGGTAGAAAGAAGAATTCCGATCCTGCCGAGAATCCAGCGGCCATTGCCGGAATTTGATGCCCGGCCGAAGATTGTAGATATTAAAACACCAACAAGATTGATGGGGCCGATTGAGGAAATCAGAAGTTTGAATTTGGTTGATTTTCGTCGCTTAGGAGGAAATCCCCACCAGGCGATAGAAAAGATAAAGGAGAAGGTTGATTTACTGGAGGAGGAATCATTTACCAAGAAATCAGAAGCGATCCAGGCGTGGAAAAAATCGGAAATCTATCAAATCTATCTTGATATCGGCAATGAGGGCATGAACAAAGGAAAGTCGGTACAGGAAGTGATTTCCAGCAGAAAAATAGACGGCCGTTCATATTTGACGGATGAAGAATTTGAAGCGGTGGGTGATTTAAATAAGCAATTAAGATTTTAGCCTATATGCGTTTTGTGGTGCCACAGTTTATCGAAGTTGAGGACAAAATCATCGGACCTATTTCGGTCAGACAGTTTGTAATTTTCCTGATTGCGTTTGGTATTATCTTCATCGAATATAAGATTTTCGGTTTTGTACTGTTTATATTTATTGCTTTATTCACGTTTGGATTTGCCGGTATTGTTGCCTTCGCGAGAATTAACGGACAAGCGTTCCACTATTTTATTTTGAATATTGTATACACTATCAGAAAACCGAAAATTAAGATTTGGAATAAAACAGTAGTCCAAGAAAAGGGGTTATCTGTTCATAAAGGTCCGATCAAAACCGTAGCGGTTGTTCCGCCTAAGATGGTTGTAACGAATTCAAAATTGACCCGCTTATCCCTAGTGGTTGATACCGGCGGGGCGTTTAAAGAAGAAGATGAGGACAGCGTTTTTTAAGCTTAAATAATAAAACAAATATGCATTCTAACCAGCTAGCAGGACAAAAACCAAAAGCTTCCACACAGAGTCATCTCGATATTTTGGAGATTAAAGATAACGTAGTTGCGATGAAAGATGGAACCCTAAGGGCGATTATTTTGGTTTCTTCTATCAATTTCGCATTGAAATCGGAAGATGAGCAGGTGGCTGTTATTCAGGGCTATACCCAGTTTCTTAATTCGTTTGATTTTTCCATTCAAATTGTAATTCAATCCAGGAAATTGAATATTGAAGAATACCTGGACCGGCTGAAGAAAGTAGAAAAAGAGCAGTCCAATGAACTGCTCAGGATGCAGACGGCGGAGTATCAGCAATACATTAAAGAGCTGGTGGAGATCGCGGATATTATGAGCAAGAGATTTTATGTTATTGTTCCATATTCACCGATTTCGGATAAACAAAAAAAATATTTTGCCAGATTGAAGGAGGTATTATCACCAACATCAGTCATTCATTTAAAACGTAAAAAGTTTGATAAATATCGGACCGAACTGTTCAAAAGGGTGGATTATGTGACTGACGGTCTATCTTCAATCGGATTGAAATCCGTACAGCTGGATACCCAGAGTATCATAGAGCTTTTCTACAATACATATAATCCAGAAGTTTTTAGCCAGGAGCAGTTAGTTGATTTGGATAAGCTTCAGGTGGAAGAAGATTCTAGTTCAATGGAAGAGGACGATAAAAAATAAAAAGGAAAAATATGGTTCAACTATTCAAAAAGGCGGATATCAAAGACGAAGAAGAGGCAAAAAAGGAAGCGTCTTCCTTGAAGCAAGCTGAACGCGAAAGGACACTCGCTCAGGAAGAAAAAGAAATTCTTGAAGCGGAAAGGTCTTTCCAGCGCGGTGTGGTTTCAGTCCGTGATTTAATAGCCCCTTCAGCGTTTAAGGTTGATGCGCGTTATGTCCAGCTCGGCACCAAATTTGTCAGTACTGTCTTTGTAGTTACTTACCCCAGATATATCAGCGTTGGCTGGTTTGCTCCGGTGATCAATCTGAATATTCCGATGGATATCGCCATGTATTTTTACCCGGTAAAACCCGAGGCAATCCTGAAACAGTTAAAGAACAAAGTCGGTGCCCTGGAAGCGCAGATACTTTCTGATGCGGAAAAAGGCGCTCCGCGTGATCCCCTAAGAGAGACTGCATTGAAAGATATTGAAATGCTCCGGGATGAAATAACCCAAGGCACGGAAAAATTCTTTCAATATGCTTTATATATATCTGCCTATGCGGACGATACAAAGGAACTCGACAGGATTACGGAAAGGATCGAGTCCATCTTCGGTTCCAAACTTGTTTATTCCAAGCGCGTTTTGTTCCAGTCGGAACAGGGGTTCAATTCAACTTTGCCGATCGGTAATGACGAGTTGTATATCACATTTAATATGAATACATCCCCTTGTGCCTCATCCTTTCCTTTCATTTCTTCCGAACTTACATCAGACAATGGCATCTTGTACGGTGTCAATCGACATAATAATAGTTTAATCCTGTTTGATCGCTTCAGTCTGCAAAACGCCAATACGGTCGTATTTGCCACTTCCGGTGCCGGAAAAAGCTACGCGGTTAAACTGGAGGTACTCAGAAGCTTAATGCTTGGTACGGAGGTTATTATTATCGATCCGGAAATGGAGTATAAACATTTAAGCGATGCAGTAGGCGGTGCTTATATTGATATCTCATTGAACTCCGAAAGCAAGATTAATCCGTTTGACCTGCCACGTCCGGTTTCGGGCAGGGATAAACCGGCGGATATCATTCGTTCGGCGGTAATTACCCTTAAAGGTTTGGTGCGGTTAATGCTCGGTGATCTGACACATGCTGAAGACTCATTAGTAGACCGTGCTTTGATCGAAACCTATGCGAAGAAGGATATATCCGCAGAATCGGATTTGACCAAGATTGAGGCGCCGATCATGCAGGATTTTGAAGACATATTATTGGGCATGGAAGGCGGAGCGGATTTGTCGGAAAGATTGAAAAAATATACCAAAGGTACGTTTGCCGGGTTGTTTAACAGCCCGACCAATATTGATACACAGAATCAGCTAGTGGTATTCAGCGTCCGCGATTTGGAGGATGAGTTGCGACCGATCGGAATCTACACGATTATTAACTATATCTGGAATATTGTCCGTTCCGAAGTGAAAAAAAGGGTGCTGGTTATTGATGAAGCCTGGTGGCTGATGCAGAATGAAGATTCGGCGAAGTTTATTTATGCGCTGGTAAAACGCTGCCGTAAGTACTACCTCGGAGTCACGACAATCACGCAGGATGTTAATGACTTTTTGCGCTCTCCGTATGGGCAGGCGATTGTTACCAACTCATCTCTGCAGCTTCTGTTGAAACAATCACCGGCCGGCATTGATCTCCTGGTAAACACTTTTATGCTGACGGAAGGAGAAAAATATTTATTGATTGAATCAGGTTTAGGCGAAGGTATATTTTTTGCGGGCGCAAAACACGCAGCAATAAAAATTGTCGCTTCATATACTGAAGACCAGCTGATTACATCCGATCCGCGTCAGCTTCTGGAAATTGAAGATGCCAAAAAAGAGTTTGAAGCGGAAATGGCAAACCAAACAGAATCATAATTTTTAAATCAATACCCGTATGAATAAAAAGTTAAAATTAGTGTTAATTGTATTAATGTCACTAATTATAGTGGCTACTATTGTCATATTTGCCGTTGTCTATTTTACCAAAGAGCGCATAGACGGGACAAATACCAACTCGGCAACAAACATCAACGCAACAACCAATAGTAATGCTAATACTAACCAAGCTGTAAATACGAACGGTAATGCCAATTCAAACAGCGCACCTTCCAATACAAACAGCCCAACTTCAGACGTTAACGCCAGCGTAGAAACGTTGTTGAAGCCGATTGCGCGGAACTTTGCCGAGAGATTCGGCAGTTATTCTTCCGACAGCAACTTTGAGAATATTACAAAGCTTGGAATATACATGTCGACCAGTTTAAAAAAGTGGGCGGAAAATTATGTGGCAGAGCAACAGGCAAAAACCAGCCCTGATGACGCGTATTACGGCGTAACCACTAGGGCGCTCAGTATTACGACTGATTTGATAAATGAAGACGCCGGCAAGGCGGAGTTCACAGTATCGACACAACGGAATCAGACAAAATTAAATGAGGATTCAGAAATAATTTACCAGAATATAAAATTGAAATTTATTTTAGAAAATAATGAATGGAAGGTCAATGAGGCAGACTGGCTGTAATTAAGTTAATCTAGTGTAAAAAAATGGAAAGATCTGAGACAGTTAAAGACACTGAAAATAATATTAAAGTAAATGCTGATAATGCTGACCAATCAGCGGATGCTGGGGCAAGTTCTTCACAAAATCCAGTAAATCAACCAGGGGCTTCTACCGCTTCTTCAGAAGGATTTTCAGCCAGTACGCAGCCGACTGATGACGGTGGAACGAAAATTAAAGTAATTATCAGGGATACTGACCAGTCGTCTGACATGGTACCTGATCTGCCTCAAGTGGGTGGAGGAGATACAAGAGAGGCGGTGACGGAAAAAGACAGGAAAAGAGAACTGAATAACAAAAAAAAGGAGTATCAAAAGAAAAGACAGGTATCGCGTGGAATAGTCAATCTCGGTTCTCCTGTGCAAGAATTACCCGCTAATGCTTTACCGGAAGACATTAATGAAGAACAGCAATCGAGAGCGAATCGGCTGATGCGAAGGTCAAAGATTAGAAGACAAAACAATCCGGCCAGGACAGGTCAGATAATCCCTGAATACAGCAACGGATTGAGCGGTCAAAGAAATTTGGATAATATTCCGTCCGATCAAGAAAATTCAGATGAAAACGAAGAGGATGGCGAGGGTGATGAACAGCCACTGAATATTTCAGAAGGAGAGGAAAATGATACTGAACAACAACTGGACGAGCAGAGAAATGAATCAAAAAATGAAAAGGAAAAAGATAGCGCTTTCGAAATCACAAAAAATAACCTAGAATCACTGGCTAATGTTGCTGAAAGCGGTTCTCTTCCAAAAGCAATTGTTGAAGCATTAAAGACTGGTATTAGATTAAGACAGCAAATTAATAATCACCGCGATTCAACTTATTTTATTGCGTTATTGTTTGCGGTAATTAAAGATGCGACTGACATTTTGACGCTCAGCTTGTTATCATGGGTTGACTGGACTGTTGATATATTCTTGGTAATTACACTTAGAATATTTCTATTATTCAGAAGTACATGGAAAATCAAATTACTATTATGGATCGCTGCTCTTATTGAAATAATTCCAACTCTTGATTTGGTACCAACCTGGTCGATCACTGTACTATATGTCTGGATAAAAGCGGTCAGGGAGAACAATGAACGTAAAAAAAAGCTTAATGAAGTTGAAAAACAAATTGGTAAAGGTAAAAGAAAAAGATAATTCAAAATTATTGACTATAGTATTATGAATAAGTCATTTCTCAAAATATTTATCGTTTCATTGGGTATAATATTTTTCCCACTGGTCGTTTCTGCCGCACCGATACCGCTGAATATCCCGATTGGGGACACGAAGTCAGTGGATGATTTGGGGGAGTATATCAGGATTTTTTATGAATTTTTTGTCACCTCAGCCGGGATTTTGGCGGCGGCAATGATGGTTATTGCCGGATACAAATGGATTACCGCGGCCGGTAATACTTCCATCATCAGCGGTGCCAAGGAACAAATAATGAGCGCAGTATTTGGATTAGTATTAGCGCTAACTTCCTATATGATTTTAAATTTCATAAACCCCAATATTGTTTCACTGCAGCCGTTGGTTATTCCGGTTGTTGATGATCTCACGATTGGCGGGGAGGCAACCAGGAAATGCGATTTTGATACCGAGCTGACAAAAAAAACAGACGGTGATATTGTGCCTGTAAGTTGTGGAACAACCAAAGTCGTCAATGCGGCAGAACAGGATACATGTATCGGTGTTTGGAATAATGATGCGGATGATATCTGCCAGGTAGTCGGCACCAATACTACGCCGGCCATGTTTACCGCGGAAGAGGTGAAGACGGTTAAGATTATGAACCATGGCGCGATAACAAGTCAGCAGGATTTTGAAACATCTACTAGCACCGGTGTTATTTCTATGGAATGTGGGAAGGTATTTTGGAAATTCGCGGATAAGGCATGGAATGTTGGTACATCATGTCCTAAAGTACCAATCACGGGCGGTGACCAGCAGGGGGAAAGGTGCGTAATAAATGGAAAGTTTGGTGATTTTACAGTTGATGAAGCAATATGTAGCTATGTTACAAATGATGGCGATTTTTATACACATAAGGATGGAACTCAATTGACGGCATCCCAAATCAAAGCCGGTTGTGGAAGATTGAATAATATGGAATGTGCATTTTAATTATAATCAAGTAGCAATCACTAATTATTATGAAATATAAAAGTATTCTTAAAATTACGGGGATTATTATCGGTTTTGTCGCAATTGTAATTTTCATGGGCTATTTAATCTACGTGATATTTTTTCGTGGTGATGTGGGTCCCGGTCCGGGCCAGGTGAATATCAACGGGGTAATCGTTAATTCCGGTGAACTGCCGATTGCCAACCAGAATGTCAACCGCCCGGTTGAGAATGTGAATATTAATACGAATGCCGGTCTGCCAGTATTATCACCGATCGCCAACGGTGGAAACACATTGACCAATAATGTAGCCGATGGTGATATTAAGGCGGCGAAAGTGATCGGCACGAATCTGCGGTTTTATGACAAAGAAACCGGTAAGTTTTATCAGATTTCTTCTGATGGCAAGATTAAGAATCTTTTGACTGAGGATCTTTTTCCTGATGCCGAAAGTGTCGAATGGTCTCCGACCGGGAATAAAGCGGTTATCACTTTCCCGGACGGCACGAATATTGTTTATGATTTTGATGCCAAAAGCCAGATAACCCTGCCGAAAGAGCTGAATGAAATAAAATTTTCCGCTACCGGTGAACAGCTGGGATTTGAATATATTGACGAAAACAGCAATAACAATTTCCTGGGAGTTTCCAATGTTGACGGCACGGCAATGAGGCAGATTGAATTATTGGGTGATAAAAGCAGTGACGTTGAAGTAAATTGGTCTCCAACCAGTCAAATGGTTGCGACATTCAGAAAAACTTCCACAGGTGATGCGCAGGATGTGTTTTTTGTCGGACAAAACGGTGAAAATTTCAAATCGTTAGAAGTACAGGGTAGGGGGTTTGAAGGGAAGTGGAATGAAACAGGTACGCAGATGATCTACAGCACCTATTCTGCAACTACAGACTATAATCCGGAATTAAAAATCGCGGAGGTTGGTGGTGATAACACGGGTGCCAATACGATTAATACCGGACTTAAAACTTGGCCCAGCAAATGTGCAATCGGCGGCGGTGCTTTGTACTGCGGTGTTCCGATCGGACTCGAAAAGGGAAGCGGTCTGTATCCAGAATTAGCCGACTCAATAAATGATAATATTTATCGGGTTGATCTTACTACAGGAGCAAAGACCAAACTGGCAACGCCTTCAAATGTCGATGGGGGTGGTTACGTTATTGATCAAATATATCTTTCTCCGGATGATAGAATTCTGTATTTTACCAATAAAATTACGGGCGAGCTTAATTCCATCAGGTTAAAATAATTAAAGACAAATGGCGATAAAAAAAGTTGAAAAGAATATTTCTTCTGGAATTAAAACAAAAGAGAAAATTTCAGCGCATTCCCCGAAGTTATTAATCATAACCGGTCTTGTGAGTCTAGTGGGTTTCGTGATTATTGTGCTTTTTGGCGTTTCCTTATACCGTGGTTCGGCGTTAAAAACTACGGAATCAATCAGCGATTTTTCTTTAGTAGAACGAGGAGTGATTGCAAATGATTTGTTTGTTTCGATCAAATCTTATGTGCCGACCGTACTGGATACCGACCCGATCAAAGGCAAGGCTGATGTGCCGGTTACGATTATTGAATATGGTGATTATGGTTGTACTAACTGTGAATCTATGAATAAGACTGTCAATAAATTGTTGGTGGAATATCCTGACGAGGTCAATTTGGTATGGAAAGATGTCCCGACTGCCTCAAGCGTTAACGCGGCGTTTGCCGGGCGTTGTGCCCAGTCTCAGGGAAAGTTCTGGGAGATGCATGATTTACTCTTGGAAAACAACCAATTCTTGAACAAAGGGAGGATATCTGATTTAGCAAAGGGGCTTGGTCTAAAGTTGGATGAATTCAACAGTTGTGTGGATTCTGGGGCAACCGCCTCTCTGGTGCAGGAAGGTATTGATCAGGCAGCGGAATTGGGAATTGATGGTACGCCATATTACTTCATTAATGATCAGGAAGTAAGCGGTATGGTAAGTTATAGTGATTTAAAAAGTCTAATTGAATCAGAATTAGATAAATAATCTTTACGCATCTAATTGTGGCTTCCATATTTGGGAAGTCTTTTCTTCTTAAAAATAATGGTTAGTAAAGAAAAAAAAATATTTACTTGTGAACACTGTGATTCACAATACCCGAAATGGCAGGGCCGATGCTCTGAATGTGGGCAGTGGGGTACTATTGTGGAGGGAAGATATGTCGCTTCAATCAGTGAAAAGCCCCTATCGCCTTTGGCGGAAACTATTTCGTTTAATGATATTCAGGGTGGGGATACGCTTAAGTTCAAGACCGGTTTTAAGGAGTTTGACCGAGTACTAGGTGACGGACTGGTGTCCGGTTCCGTAGTCCTCTTGGGTGGTGATCCGGGAATCGGCAAATCAACCCTTGTCCTGCAGGTAACCGCAAAAATAAGCCAGAATGAAACCGTAATTTATGTATCAGGAGAAGAGTCGGCGGAACAGGTTAAACAGCGGATGGATCGACTGCAAATTACTGCTAAAGATTTGCACTTTATTTCAGAAACAGATGCGGAAATGGTCTGTGCAACATTGAATGATAAAAGACCGCGGGTGGCGGTAATCGATTCAATACAGACACTCACCTCAAGCGAAATCAGTTCACAGCCCGGTAGTCTTCAGCAGATTAAAGCGGTTACGGCTAAGCTTTTGGAGGTGGCAAAAAAAAGCAAAATAGCAATTATTATTGTCGGTCATGTTACCAAACAAGGCGCTGTGGCCGGTCCGCGCACTTTGGAACATCTGGTGGACAGTGTTTTATACCTAGAGGGCGACCGTTATCAGTCACTGAGGGTATTGCGGGCGATTAAAAACCGTTTCGGTTCTACTTCCGAAATTGGCATATTTGAAATGAAGGAAAACGGTTTAGCGGAAGTCGCTAATCCTTCTGCGCTGTTATTGAAGGATCGGGCAAAGCAAATTCCGGGCTCGGTGATCACTTGTATTATGGAAGGTAGCCGGCCGTTTCTGGTAGAAGTACAGGCGTTAGTGACCAAGGCCGGTTTCGGCTACCCGCAAAGAAAAACCTCCGGCTATGATCAGAAAAGACTGCAATTGTTATTGGCGGTACTGACCAAACGCATGGGGTTGAGAATCGGTGATCAGGATATTCATATCAATGTTGTCGGCGGGGTGAAAATAAAAGAACCATCCGCTGATTTGGCTGTATGTCTTGCTATTATTTCCGCATTAAAAAACATTCCCTTACCCAATACGCTTTCAGTAATGGGAGAAGTCGGTCTAGGGGGTGAGGTGCGCCCGGTAATTAATATTGAAAAACGTCTGGAAGAATCGGCAAAACTCGGCTATAACAAAATAATTATTCCCAATAACGTAAAAACTCACAAGGATGCGGACTGTTATAACGTCAAAAGCATAAAAGAAGCATCGGAGATTGCTTTTACTAAATGAATTATTCCGGATGAATATTTTTAGTGAATTCAGCGATCTTTTTTTGTATATACTGATTTCCGATCAAATGAGGGTCACTCTTTAAAAATAGTTCAGCTTCTGCGCGGGCTTTTTTTACTAGTTCGTAATCGGTTAAGCGTGCAATTTTTAAACTGGGAAAATAGCCGGACTGCTTGCTGCCATAGACCTCTCCCGGCCCACGAAGCGCCAGGTCTTTTTCCGCCAAGGCAAAACCGTCATGGCTTTTTACTAAGGCTCCTAGCCTATTTTGCACATCCGGGCTAGTCTGATCGGTAAAAAGAAAGCAATAGGACTGATGTGTACTCCGGCCCACCCTGCCTCTGAATTGATGCAATTGAGCCAAACCGAAGCGTTCTGCTCCCTCGATCATCATGATGGTGGCATTTGGAACATCCACACCCACTTCAATGACGGATGTTGACACCAATATCTTATATTCATTTGACAGAAATTTTTTCATCACATCTTCCTTCTGATCGGTCTTCATTTTCCCGTGAAGCATGCCAATCGCAATATTCGGGAAGATATTGTTATTCAGTTTTTCATATTCGGAAGTTACCGCTTTGACACCCAGCTTATCGGATTCTTCGATTAACGGACAGATGACAAAAACTTGTCTTCCCTTATGGATCTCTTTTTCGATAAAATCGTAGGCTGCCGGTCTTTTTATTTTCGGAATAATATTGGTTGAAATCCGCTTTCTTCCTATTGGTAGTTCCTTGATTATTGATAAATCCAGATCACCGTAAACTGTCAGTGCCAAAGAGCGGGGAATAGGTGTAGCGGTCATGGAAAGGAAATGCGGGGTCCATTTGATGCTTTTTGGATTCTTTATCTTCATTTCTCCCCGTTGTTTCACACCGAACCGGTGTTGTTCGTCAATAATCACAAAAGCCAGGTTATTAAAGAAAACGTTTTTCTGTATTATGGCATGGGTACCAATTACAACATTAATTTTACCGGAGCCGATTTGTTTCAGACAGTCCGTTTTTTTGATTATTGTTCCTTTGCCGATTTTTACCGTGTGGCTGGTCAGTAAACAAAAATTGATTCCTTTTTCTTTTTGAAAAAGTTCATTAAGCGTGTCAAAGTGTTGTTGCGCCAATATTTCAGTCGGCGCCATCAGTGCAACTTGAAATCCATTCAATGTGGAATTAAGTATACTTATGGCGGCAACAACTGTTTTGCCGGAACCTACATCTCCTTCCAATAGCCGGTTCATCGGATGGTGTTTTTCTAAATCTTTAATAATCTCCCAGGAGGACTTTTTCTGTGATTCAGTCAGAACAAAAGGTAGGCTGCTGACAAATGACTTTGTTTCCTTTTCTTGGAAGCTAATTGCCGGCGCTTCCTTTTTAGCAAGATCAAATTTAATCTTCAGCGCCCCCAGCTGAACAAGAAACAGCTCATCAAAACCAATCCTCGCGCGGGCATTCTCCAGCAAAGTTTTTGTTCTAGGATAATGAATCTGCCTTAACGCTTCTGCAAGTTGTAGAAAGTTGTATTTTCTTTTTATTGAAATTGGCAACCAATCAGTAATATGATCAGCGACAGATAGGGCTGTATTTACCAGAAATCTCAGCTGTTTTTGGGTAATTCCGGAGGTGGTGGGATAAACCGGAACCAGTCGGGCGGTATGCAGGGGGATGGATTTTACTTTTTCGTAAACCGGATTAATCATTTGAAATGAAAACAAATCACCCTCAATTTTTCCCGAGAGAAAAAGTTCATCACCAGGCAGTATGGTTTTAGTAAGATACGGTTGTCTGAACCAAACCACTTTTATTGATCCGGTGTCGTCACTAAGCATGGCTTCGGTAATAATCATTCTTTTTCTTGGTGAACGCTTATTACGAATCAAATCAACTCTTGCCTTTATAGTAGCTGTCTGATTATTTTGAATTTCATTGATGATTGATATATTGCTGTAATCTTCATAACGGAAAGGAAAATAAAAAAGCAGGTCTTCTGCCGTTTCAATTCCTAGTTTTATTAGGCGTTGAGCCGTACGGGGACCTACTGTCGGAAAATTTGATATGGGAGTAGATAATTCTGTTGCCATAATACGATAATGGTGCGGTCAGGAGGATTTGAACCTCCGACCTTAGGATCCGCAATCCTACGCTCTATCCAACTGAGCTATGACCGCATGGTTTAGCAGGGCAAAAATCTATTACTTGATAATGCGAATTTTATAATTTAAGCAATTTTCTGATTTGTTCACTATTGGATTCGTCTTCTTTTTCCAAATCTTCTTCAATATATTTAAGCAACATTTCACGTACCCGCAACGGGTTCTTATTTTCAAGCGGTATGGTAATATCCGGACGGATTGTTGATTTATAATTGATGTATAAAGTTTTTACCTTTGGCGGATTATAGATGATCCAGAATTTGCTGATATTGCTATAGGGTGTAAAAGAAGAGCCAATTATTAATCCTTCATCGGTAATTTTAAAATCAATCCGATCTGGTTTTCTATTAATCTGAATCAAGATTATCATGTCAACAATTACGACAATTAATGCAAAGAGGTAATTTGCCACCAGAATAGCATATGTCAAGAATGCTGCTGACACTAAACCGGCAATTATATACCAAGCAATTCCTCTTTCGTGTTCTTCGTATTCAGGAAATTTCCATTGCAACAGGGTGTCGCCGACATCTTGAGCGGAGGACGTATCTTCCGGTGTCCGGCTTGGTTTTTTAATGTCTAGATCCATACATTTAATATAAATAGTAAAATGTACTTCTATTATAGCAGATTTAACTGTTTGACGGTATTTTTATATTTTAATTCAGAATATGTGACTCTATTGTTCTATTGGTGTACGTGGGTTACTTTTTACTATTTCCATAAAACTTCCTATTATTTCTTTAACCTGATTTAGAGATAAATCTCGCATATTCAACCAAAGTTCTGTTATATTATGCCCATCATGCTCGTGTTCCTTTAGTTCAGCATTTTTTGAATCAAGTGTACTGTAAAATGCTCTGATATGGGCTATGCTTGCAAATCTTTTATGACTAAATGTTTCGTTAAATGATAGAATAAATTTCTCAGTACTTTCTTGACGAGTAATAATTATACCAGTTACATCACCAAATGGATCATCGTCAGGGTTGGGAGGGAACCATTCGAAAAATGCTTCGACGTTTTCAGAATCACCTAGTTCATTAATCAATCTATTAGCAATATCCTCGTCTCCGCTTGTATCTAATTTAATATCAATATATTTATTTGTTCTCTCATTATCTATTGCTTCCTGAAATTCATTTCTTAATACATCAGCTTCGGCAACTAATTTAAAATCATCTTGTTCTGCTTGATTAACAGCCCTCATTTTAGTAAAAAGGTCTGTTGCTCTCTCTCTTAATTCTAAGAGCTTAACATTATCTACCCTGCCTCTTTTGTACGCAATAATTTCTCCACATACACTAAAAATGTACTTTTCCGCTGAAGTAAGATTTTCAAATGATTTATCTGCAGAAGAATGATGTTCGTATGATATTTCAGCAGGTTTCATAGATATTCACTTATTGATCTCTATAAAAAAATTCTTGGCGGAGAGAGAGGGGGTAACTGCGCTCTAATGAGCTTCGTCACCTAAAATTCTCTTCTTAATGATAGCTTTACCCGACCCGCTCTTTAAATATTTTTCTAAACTCCTAGCAACTTTTTCACTTCCTATGGCAATGTAAAAAGATAATTTTACTGGAAGTCTTCCTTTAATTCCTAAACTCTTACCCTGCTGATGTTCTTTAATTCTACGCTTTATGTTATTAGTAGAACCGATATATAAAGAATTATCCTTACAGGTTAGTCCATAAACGAACCACATACCTTTAATATTAATTATTGATTTGTAAGTTGTTCACCTTAGTTAAAGCTATAGTGGGTAAAAAGCTAAAGTAATTGGCCTGCCAGTCGAAGCTCCTTTAGGAGCGCAGGCTGGCGGAGAGAGAGGGATTCGGTCATCCGTCGATATTCTGACGAATATCGCGGTCGACCCCGCCTCGCGGTGCTCGCCTCTCGCCTCTGGCGAGAACTCGCACATCGCTGCGGCTTTCTCATCCCTACGCGACACACACTTGTGTGTCG